>Ga0114918_10003299_pt1 | contig 14275 bp, 12 predicted proteins | sample LantaG_FD_87015 | JGI IMG/M metagenome (GOLD analysis project Ga0114918, IMG submission 87015) | Deep subsurface microbial communities from Baltic Sea to uncover new lineages of life (NeLLi) - Landsort_02402 metaG | ecosystem: Environmental > Aquatic > Marine > Oceanic > Sediment | place...
CCTTCACTGTCTTCTGCAAGGCCAGGTCAAGTTGGCTGCTTTCACGCACGTCTCCAACGTGCTGGGCACTGTGAACCCGGTTCGGGAGATCACCGCCCGGGTCCACGCGGCTGGTGCGCGTGTGTTGGTGGACGCGGCGCAGAGTGTGCCTCACATGCCGACGGACATCGAGGCGCTGGACTGCGACTTTCTGGCCTTTTCCGGCCACAAGATGTGCGGGCCGACGGGCATCGGCGTGCTGTATGGCCGCCCGGAACTGCTGGAGGAGATGCCGCCTTTCCTCACCGGCGGTGGGATGATCCGGCGGGTGGGACGGGCGGAGGCGAGCTGGGATGACCTGCCCTGGAAGTTCGAGGCCGGCACTCCAGCCATCGCCGAGGCGGTGGGGCTGAGTGCAGCAGTGGATTACTTGAGCGGGGTAGGGATGGAAGCGGTGTGGGCGCACGAGCAGGAGTTGGCAGCCTACGCATTGGAGCGCCTGGCAGAGACACCAGGTGTACGCATGATTGGGCCGCCGGCTGAGGAACGGAGCGGGGTGGTTGCCTTCACCGTCGAATCTATACACCCCCACGACCTGGCTCAGGCGCTGGATGGAGAGGGCATCGCCATTCGCGCAGGCTTCCACTGCGCGCAGCCGCTCCACGAGCGTTTAGGGCTGGCGGCTACGGCGCGGGCCAGTTTCTACCTCTATGACACCCGCGAGGAGGTGGACCGGCTGGTAGAGGGGATCCAGAAGGCCCAGGCCTGGTTGGGACAGTAGGGGCGTGGTCGCCACGTCCGCGAGGGACGCGGTTACCGCGCCCCTACACCGCCGGACGGTCGGGAGGGGGGGCGCGCTGCTTTGAGAGAGGCATTATGGAAGACCTGTACCGTGAGCATATTCTCGATCATTATCGCCACCCCCGCCACCAGGGGACATTGGACGACGCGGACATATCTTGCGAGCAGGATAACCCGGTCTGCGGCGACGTGGTGCGGCTCGACGTCCGGCTGAAGGATGGGCGGGTGAGCGAGGCGCGATTCAGCGGCCGTGGCTGCGTGATCAGCATGGCGTCGGCCTCGATGTTGACCGAGGAGATTCTGGGCAAGACCGTGGAGGAACTGAAGGCGTTGCAGGACGAGGATATGTTTGAAATGCTGGGCATCACGCTGGGACCGGTGCGGGCCAAGTGCGGGCTGCTGCCACTACGAGTGCTGCAAGGCGGGCTGGCCCGTATGGAGGAGACCTGACCCCCTGGCCCCCTCTCCTACGAGGGAAGGGAGGCTGGGGCAGGGAGACTGTGAGCGGTCAGGCCTTCGACGTCGAACTGAGTTCCCCTTCCAGCATCTCCATAAGTATAGCGGGCATGCCATCCCGGTCGTCGGGCGTCACGGTGATGACAGTCGTCGCACTGACGGGCAGTTTGAGTTGTGCCCGCGCCACCAACTCGGGGCGGACGACGACGAGCGCCAGCGCGAAATCAGTCCTGCATAGCAGGTCAGGCGCGTTCAGCCAGCCCTCCCCTCGTTCTATCTCCAGCGGCCCCAGTTCATCCACCACGAGCAGGTGGCCTGGCAAGGCGTGGGCCAATGCTGCGTTCCCCCAGGCCAGGGTTTCGGGGTCGAAGCGGAAGCGGCCCTGGGTTACGGCGGGGCCCGCGTCAGGTTCGAGAGTCAGCCGGCGCACGTCGCCGCTACGCACGTCGAGCACGTCCAGGGTGCCGTTGGGATGGCTCAAGGTGAGGATGCCGCCGCACGTGTATCCCCTGGCCTGTGCCAGGGCGATGGTCTCACGGCAGACAGTACTCTTGCCCACGCCGCGCTCGCCGGTCAGGATGATGATGCGTACAGCCATTTCGCCTCGCCCGGCACAATGATACCATATCAGGTCTCAAACCCCAAATCCCAGCCGATTGCATCCTGGCGCGATGTGCGGTATACTTTCCCTGGGCGGGAGGCGGCTCAGGACATAGCCTGCGAGGGGATTGAGAGAATGGCTATTCGTGTACTATTGGCTGATGACCACACCCTGGTGCGGCAGGGCTTGCGGGCACTGCTGGAATCCAAACTCGGGTTCACGGTGGTCGGGGAAGCCGACGACGGCCGGGAAGCGGTGCAATTGGTCGAGGCACTGCATCCCGACGTGGTCGTGATGGACATCGGCATGCCAAGCCTGAATGGCCTGGAAGCGACTGCTCAGATCACCAGCCGGGGGTCCGATACCAGGGTCGTCATCCTATCTATGTACACGGATGAGATCTATATTCATCGGGCACTGCAGGCCGGCGCTTCGGCGTATGTGCTCAAGCGTGCTGTGTACAACGAACTCCAACTTGCCATTGAGGCAGCACACCGGGGCGAGAAATACCTCAGCCCCGGTATCTCTGAGGCGGTGGTGGAGACGTATCTTCGCGCAGCGTCCGTGAGTGATCGGCTGCGGGCCTACGAACTCCTCACACCGCGCCAACGGGAGGTTCTGCAACTCATCACTGAGGGACACAGCCGGCAGGAAATCGCTGAGATTCTGTGCATCAGTCCCAAAACCGTGGCTCGGCACCGGGAGAATTTGCTGACCAGGCTCGGCTTTCAGGACGAGGTAGAGCTGGTGAAGTTTGCGCTGCGTGTTGGCCTTTTCACCGACTAATCCTCGTATCCTGGAATGGGCCCGAAGGCGGCCTCGATTTCCTCCGGCTCGAAAACCCCCAGCATACATTCCCACCAGGTCAGTCCGTCGGTCTTCTGGAACTCCCACCAGCGGATGTCCGGCCAGAAGTAGCGCCAGCGCCACAGGGCCGGCATCCGCTCCCACCCGTAGTCGCCAGCGAGGGTGGTGAAGTCCACGTAGTAGCCGGCCGGAATGTGCGCTTTGGGCGCGCCACCCTCCACCATAGCGCGCCCGCTCTCCTGGCGGGCATTCAGGTCCCACACTGCTTCGCGCAGAGGTTCGCCCATGCTCCCATCCTGCTCAGCGGCGCGTATGAAGACACGCCAGTAGGTGACGTTGCCCACGTCCTCCCGCATCAGTTCAACCCGCGGTTCATCATCCTCGTAGGGCTCCTGGTCCAGGCCGATTGCCCTGCCACAGACGTGCCAACTCATGCGCGAATGACCCGAGGGCGGTGTATGGGTAATCGGCAGCCACGAACTGCCCAGTGTGGCCAGATAGTCCCACCCCGTCTCCTCGATCACGCGCTGGCGTAGCGCGTTGAAACTCTCGTTCACCCGGTCGGACAGAAACGCCTCCTCGTCACCCCCGGCGTTGGGGAGTGGGAACAGCCTGTAGGGCGGGCCGCTGACCGGCGTCGGCTGCACCAGTTCTACGTAGAACGGCGGCCCCCCGGCCGGCTCGGCGGCCTGAGCCCGGGCCACGACGCGGGGAGAAAGCGCAAGGCTCATCCACGCCAGGTCGTCCAGCGGCCCGTCAATGCTGTAAACCTCCTGGAATAACGCCCAGCCTGTCATGCTGGCCGCAACGAGGTGGCTGCGCCCGCCCCGCTCGTAAGCGTAGATCAGACTCTGCCCATCCGGGGCCCAGGCTGGGGAACTGCCAGCGCCGAAGAGTTCGGTCTGGACCTGGTTGGCCGCCATCGCATCCCAATCGAAGGTCGTGACCTGGATGGAGGGGTTGCCCCTCGGCCCGCTGACGTAGGCCAGTTGTGTGCCGCCGGGCGACCAGGTCGGGTCGTCCTCGTCCAGGTCGGGGCTTTGGGTGACGTTGATGATCTCTCCCTCATCATCGAGGAGGTAGAGGTAAATGTCCTTGTTGCCGTCGCGGAAGGAACTGAAGGCGATAGCACGGCCGTCGGGCGACCAGGCCGGCCCGTAGTCGGGTGCGCGATCGGTGGTGATGCGCCGCACTTGCCCTCCGGTGGTGCTCATCGCATAAATGTCGAGGTTGCCACGGCGGTAGGATTCAAAGGCGATCCAGCGTCCATCGGGCGACCAACTGGGGTTGGCGTCGAAACCAGGATCGTGGGTCAGGCGGATCAGCGCGCCGCTGACCAGGTCCAGCAGGTAGATGTCCCAGTTGTGGGCGCGGTTCGACGCGAAGGCGATGTAGTCGCCGTCGGGGGACCAGGCCGGGTCGCGATCCTCGGCCGGATCGTAGGTCAGCCGCACCAGTTGCCGCTCGGCCTGATTGAGGGCGTAGATGTCGGCGTTGCCGTTGCGCCGCAGGGTGAAGGCGATGGCCCCGCCGAGGCCGTTGGGGGGGGGGGAGAGGCCGGGGATGGGGGAGGGGCCGGGACTAATAGCGGCAGCGGCTGGTAGCGGTAATGGGGATTCCACGACGAGCGGCATCGTGGTCGCCTGGTACAACGCGATGGTCAGCAGTACCAGGACGACCAGGTTACCCAGGATCAGCAGGACGAGCAACCGCACGCCGCGCGGTCGCAGCATGATGGGCTGCCCGACCTCGTCCGGCCGGCGCAGCCAGGCGAGTGTGAAAGCGACGCGGTTCCAGAGTCGCCGGAGCATGCTCTCTTGCTCCTCCGCTCCCCTGTGCCTCCGCTCTCCTGCTGTCTCCGTCTCAGGTTCGCGATGTTGCTCTGACGAGACCTCGTTGACCATTCTGGGTCAAGTATACGATGCTTGGAGTGCTTGTCAAGCCCGCCGCGATGGGCTATACTTGTACTCGTGAAACGTAAAACGTGAAACGCGAAAACGATGTTCGTGTCGGCACCTCGTCGCGTTTCACGCTCTCGCGGGGGTGCCTATTGACGCGGCTGGCTCAGCCAGATTGGAGAAGCGGGGTGTATCACGTCTTCGTGGTGTCCGACGGTACCGGGGTGACGGCCGAGCAGGTCTTGAGCGCCGCCCTGATACAGTTTGCGGATGCGGAGGTGGAAGTCGAGCGCCGGCCGGGTGTGCTCACCGAGGAACAGGTGCGCCAGGTGGTACAGGAGGCTGCCCAGGTTGGTGGTTTCATCGTGCACACGCTGGTCTCGGACAAACTGCGCGAGGTGATGTTGCGCACGGGCCGGCTGCACAACGTCGAGACGATTGATCTGATGGGGCCGCTGTTGGCGCGGCTGTCTCAGCAGTTGGCCATCTCGCCGGCCGAGAAGCCAGGCCTCTTCCGCCAGTTGAACGAGGAGTACTTCCGGCGCATTGAGACAGTGGAGTTCGCGTTTCGTCACGACGACGGCCTCCGCGCCCACGAACTTCCGCAGGCAGAGATCGTGCTGGTGGGTGTCTCGCGCACCTTCAAGACGCCGCTCAGCATCTACCTAGCGTTCAAGGGCTGGTTCGTCGCCAACGTGCCCATCCTGCTGAAAGCGAAGCCGCCGTCGGCCCTGTTTGACTTGCCCTCCGGGCGCGTCTTTGGCCTCACGATTGACCCTGTGCGGCTGGCAGGATTGCGGCGCGTGCGGCAGGAGCACCTGGGCGGGGCCACGGGCGAGTACGCCGACCCCGATTTCGTGCGTCGCGAGGTGGAGTACGCGCTGAGCATCTTTCGCAGCCAGCCTGGGTGGCCCATCGTTGGCGTGACCGACAAGCCCATCGAGGAGATTGCGTCCGAGATTCTAGCGCTTACGGGGCAGGCGTAGGACCACGCACGTTGACCTAATCCCCGTGGTGCGTTATACTACGAAAGGTATCTTCTCAAAATGTAGGGGCGAACCCTTGCGGTCGCCCTGACGGGCAGGTGCAAGACCTGCCCCTACCCCAGATTATTGAGAAGATACCACGAAAGCGTGATGCATAGTTGGTGAGTAGCGCAAGTCGTTTCTCTAAGGAAGAAGCGCGCGCTGCTGCCAAGGCGATGCGGATGGTACACGTCTTCGTCCGTCAGAAACTGGGATTAAGCGATCAGCAACCGGTATGAACCAATGCCCAAAAAAGTAACCCCTGTCCGCAAGCAATATCTCCAGATCAAGGCCCAGCACCCGGATGCCATCGTCTTCTTCCGGCTGGGCGATTTCTATGAGACCTTCGACGAGGACGCGGAGACCGCCGCCCGCGAACTGGACCTCGTCCTGACCTCACGCCCGGTGGCTAAGGGGGTGCGGGTGCCGATGGCCGGCGTTCCCTACCACGCCATTGAGGGATACATCGCCCGCCTCATCGAGAAAGGCTACCGCGTCGCCATTGCCGAGCAGGTGGGCGAGGTCACCGGCAAGGGGCTGGTCGCCCGCGAGGTGACGCGCGTCGTGACCCCCGGCACCGTCGTCGAGCCGGCGCTGCTGGACGAGAAGCGGCCCAATTACCTGGCGGCGGTCGTCGTTGAGGGCGACCCTTCGGCTCCGCTCAGGGCAGGCCGGGCCGGACTGGCCTACGCCGACATCACCACCGGGGAGTTCGCCACGGCACAGTTGGACGCGGGCGAAGTGACACAGGAGTTGGCGCGATTGCAGCCACGGGAATGTCTGATGCCTGAAGAGGTGGGGCAGGGGGCAAGAAGCAAGAGGCAAGATGCAGGAAGCAAGCATCCAGCATCCAGCATCGAGTATCCAGTTGCCAGCACGCACCTCACGCCGCTCCCGGCCTACCGCTTCGAACTGGGCGCGGCCCGCCAGGCGCTGCTCGACCACTTTGGCGTGGCGACGCTGGACGGCTTCGGCTGCGCAGGCAAGCCGCTGGCCATCCGCGCCGCTGGCGCCATCATCCACTACCTGCGCGAGACCCAGAAGGGGGCGCTGGCGCAGATTGTGGGCCTCAGTACCTACTCTACGTCCCGCTTCATGATGCTCGACGCGGCCACGCGCCGCAACCTGGAGTTGACCGAGACGATCCGCGAGCGCAAGACGCACGGCTCGCTCCTGGGCGTCCTTGACTTGACGCTCACCCCCATGGGCGGGCGGCTGCTGCGGGCACGGTTGGCCCAGCCCCTGCTCGACCGGGCGGCACTGGAGGCCCGGCTGGACGAGGTGCAGGCGTTCTACGAAGACACCATCGCCCGCGGGCGAGTACGTGAAGTACTCAAGGGCACGCCCGACCTGGAGCGGCTGACCAATCGGGTGTTGGCGGGCATCGCTACGCCCCGTGACCTGGTGGGCATCAGGAAGGCGCTGGAAGTTGTGCCCGAACTCACAGAGTTGCTGGCGCAATTCGCAATTCGCAATTCGCAATTCGCACCCTCCCTTGACCCCTGCGACGACGTGGCTTCCCTCATCGGTTCCGCCATCGTGGACGACCCACCCGCGAACGTCTCCGCCGGCGGGGTCATCCGGCCCGGCTTCTCCGCCGAACTGGATAGCATCGCCACGGCGGCACAGGACGCCAAGGCGTGGATCGCCAACCTGGAAAGGGAAGAGCGCAAGCGCACCGGCATCAAGAGCCTCAAGGTGGGCTACAACAAGGTCTTCGGCTACTACATCGAGGTCACCAAGACCAACCTGGACGCGGTGCCCGACGACTACATCCGCAAGCAGACGTTGGTCAACGCCGAGCGGTTCATCACGCCGGAACTGAAGGAGTACGAGGCGCTGATCCTGAACGCCGAGGAGCGGCAGGCCGAGGTGGAGACGCGGCTGTTCCAAGACGTCCGCCAGCAGGTGGGGGCGCGGGCTGGACCGCTGCTCAAGACGGCGCGTGCGCTGGCGCGGTTGGACGTGGCGACGGCGCTGGCCGAGGTCGCCGTGCGCAACCGATACGTGCGGGCCGAACTGACCGGCGAGGACGTGCTGGAGATCGTCGCCGGACGCCACCCCGTCGTCGAGCAGACACTACGGGACGAGCCCTTCACGTCCAACGACCTGCGTCTCAACAGCGAGGAGCGCATCCTGGTCATCACCGGCCCAAACATGGCCGGAAAAAGTGTGTTCTTACGGCAGAATGCCCTCATCGTGCTGATGGCGCAGATGGGCAGTTTCGTGCCCGCCGACCGGGCGCGGATCGGCATTGTGGACCGCATCTTCACTCGCATCGGCGCGCAGGACGAGGTCGCCTCCGGCCAATCCACCTTTATGGTCGAGATGATTGAGACGGCCAACATCCTCAACCACGCCACGCCGCGCAGCCTGCTCATCCTCGACGAGATTGGGCGGGGCACCAGCACCTACGATGGCCTCTCAATCGCCTGGGCAGTGGTCGAATATCTGCACAATCACCCCGAGCGGCGGGCGCGAACGCTCTTTGCCACCCACTACCACGAGTTGACCGAACTGGCCGGGCGGCTCCCGGCGGTGCGCAACTACAACCTGGAGGTGGTAGAGGAGAGCGGGCGCGTCGTCTTCCTGCACAAAGTCGTGCCCGGCGGGGCGGATCGCTCCTACGGCATCCACGTGGCGCAGTTGGCGGGCGTGCCGCGCCCGGTTCTCCACCGGGCCGAGGAACTGCTGGAACAACTGGAGAGCGGCGAGTTCCGCCCCGGCACCCCCGCACCCGAGCCCCACCAGCCGGTGCTCTTCGCCGACGAGCACCCGGTGGTGGAAGAGTTGCGGGGGCTGGACGTCTCGACGATGACGCCGCTGGAGGCGATCAACAGGCTGTACGAGTTACAACAACGTGTAGAGAAGGCCGACAATCAGAAGGGGCGACGCGGCGCGAAACGGTGAAAAGCAAGGAGGCAAGAGGCAGGAAATAAGAGTCATCCTGCCTCCTGCATCTTGCCTCCTGCATCTTGCATCCTGTATCTTACAACAGCCTCGCGATCAGCCAGGCTACCAGAAGGAAGACCAGGCCGATGGGCAAAATCAACAGCCCTATCCCCAGCACTGGGATCAGGATCACGCCGAGCAGCGAGATGATCACCCCCGCCAGTCCCAGCGCGACCATCAGCACCACCGCCACCAGCACAAACGGCAACTTGATCAGCCAGATTAGGAACTTCAACATCGTGATTATCCCTCCTTTCGGGTCAACCTCGCTTTCAATACGCAGATAGGGCATCCTGAGTTGCGTTTGTAAGGGCGGATGGGGCTGTGCTGGTTGGTTAGTTGGTTGGCTGGTTTGGGTAGTTGTCGCGCCCGCCTCGTTCTGTCGCCCGCGCAGGGTTGACCGCAAACCTGACCTGGGCTACAATCAGGCGTGCACCCGACGACCGTAGGATGCTGGATGCCCCTTACCACAAACCAACAACTCTTCGAGTACCGCATTGTGCGCGTCCTGGGCCGGGGGGCTTTCGCACCGTCTATCTGGCCTACGATGCGCTTCCGACCGGGCAGGCTTGCACAGATTGATGCTCAGGGGTATACTAAAAACGCTACTTCCCTGGCGAATGGGAGCCTATGCACATAGATGACTTCATCTGGTTGCCGGACATTGTTGAGAAACTGGAGAGCAAGCACCACGTTTCGCCGGAGGAGGTTGAGGAGGTGTTTTTCAACCGCCCCCGCTTCTACTTTATTGAGCGGGGACATGTGGCAGGCGAGGATCTGTACGTTGCGCTGGGCCAGACAGATAGCGGGCGCTATCTGAGCGTGTTTTTCATCCGCAAGCCGGGGAACCTGGCGTTGGTCATCAGCGCGCGAGATATGGATACAGCGGAGCGCAGGCGATATGGACGCAAGTAAGAATAGAGAGCCCATTCCAGAGCAATTCGAGAGCATCGAGGCCGCAGCCGATTTCTGGGATACGCACAGCCTGGCCGACTATTGGGACCAGACCCGCGAAGTAGAGATCGAGGTGCGAGCCCGGCGTCGTCGGCGGGTCACGCTGGACCCGGAGGTGTGGGAGCGGATCGTCAGCCAGGCCCGTATCCGTGGTGTGTCGCCGGAAACGCTGGTCAACCTGTGGCTGATGGAGCGGGCACAGGCGTAAATCGAGGTGGGTCTATTGTGGGATTGTGGGGCGGGCGTGGCGTTGTGCTATCGCGCCCGCCCCGTTTTGTTGCCGCGCAGGGTTGACCACATCCCACGCCTGGGTTACAATCAGGCGTGCACCCGACGACCGGAGGATGCTGGATGCCCCTTACTACAAACCAACAACTCTTCGAGTACCGCATCGAGCGTATCCTGGGCCGGGGAGCCTTCGGCACCGTCTACCTGGCCCACGACACGTTCCTCGACCGACCCGTCGCCATCAAGGAACTGACCCGCACCTCCCAGACCGACGAGGTGGCGTTCAAACGCTTCCTCCAGGAGGCCCGCGCCGCCGGTGGTCTCAACCACCCCCACGTCGTCACCGTCCACGCCCTCAAGGTCGTGGAGCCCAACGTCTATCTGGTGATGGAGTACCTGCCAGGCGGCAGCCTGCGGGTGCTGCTGGAGCAGCGCGATTCCTTACCAGTGGAGGAGGCGGTGCGCATCGCGGCGGACGCGTGCGAGGGATTGGCGGCGGCCCACGCCAAGGGCATCATTCACCGGGATGTGAAGCCGGAGAATGTGCTGCTGGCGGAGGATGGTTGGGCGAAGGTGGGGGACTTCGGCATCGCGCACGTGCCCCGGGGTGCGGGCGGGACCTACCTGAGCCAGTTGACGGGGACAGGCTTCCAGCCGGGGACGCTGATGTATATGTCGCCGGAGCAGATCCGGGGGCAGCAAGTGGACGGGCGGAGCGACGTCTACCAGGTCGGCGCGCTACTGTACGAGATGCTGATGGGGCGGCACTATGTGGACCTGGGGGCGTTGGAGCGGCGGGCGCGGGAGACGGCGGGGTCGAACGTGATGCTGTTCCAGGCGCGGCTGTACGAGTTGCTGTCGGAGGCGATCTGCAAGCGCGAGCCTGGTGGTGTGTGCCGGGTGCGCTCGGATGTGCCCGAATGGGTGGAGGAAGTGGTGGTGGCGGCGCTGGCGAAGCGGATAGAGGAGCGGCCGACGGCGGAGGCGTTGACGCGGGCACTGCGGAATGGAGAAACGGCGTGGGTTGCCTCAGTTAGACCAACAACACCTTTGTCAGAGTTTCTCGATCATGTTGGGGGTATCCCTGAGGATAACCGCGACCCTCGCTTTCGAGAGGTTAATGAGGAACTACGCGCGTTGTTCTCACATATGACAATCGAACAGATATGCTATGAGTTGAAGCGCGAGGTGGCTAAGCGTGCTAATGGGCGCGCTTATAAACTCCTCGGTTTTGCATATTTCAATGCAGGGCGTATTGATGATGCTATTCGCTTGCTCAAGAAGTCTCTGACGTGTGCAATTGAGGATCCAGTGGCAATCTACGAGACCTTGGGAGAGTGCTGTGTGTTAAAAGAAGATTGGGCAAACGCCGAGCAGTGGTTTGCCTGCTCGGATCGCTACGACTTCCCGTATCTGCTCGGCACGTTTGGAAGAGATTTCATCTACGTTTCGGCTTTGGGCCATCAGAAACAAGGAATGCCTGTTTTTGGCCGTCTCAACGATAGCGAATTTGTGAGGCAGTATGAGCAACTGCTGGCGGTTGCCAGGGAGACTCGACTAGGGCAAGTCACACCAGAGCAGGTGCGTGTGGCTGCGTCTGAACTGCGGCAATCTTCTCATTCCGATACACTGAATAAAATTGAAGCTTCCGCTCCCCTTGCCATAATTCTGCCGTACCCCGGTGGGCCAAAGATCGAAGCCGATAGTACCAGCAGCCGCTTGGCCAAGGAACACTTCAATCGCGGCCTCGTCTATGCAGAGCAGGGCCGCTTGGACGAGGCCATCTATGAATTCCAGGCCGCGTTGCGCATCAATCCCAGTTTCTTCGCAGCAGCAGGAGCGCATTTCGGCTTAGGTTGGGCGTACCTGAATCAGGGCCACCTAGACGAGGCCATCCGCGAATACAAGGCCGCGCTGGGCATCAACCCTAATTACGTCGAGGCGCACTTCAGCCTGGGTGCGGCCTACGCGCAACAGGGTCGGATGGACGAGACTATCCGTGAGTACCAGGCCGCGCTGCGCATAAACCCTGACTTCGCCATGGCACACCTCAACCTGGGCCTGGCCTACGGCCAGCAGGGCCGCTGGGACGAGGCTGTCCGAGAGGCCGAGACTGCTCTGCAGTTGGGCTTTGAACCGGCCCGCGAGTTATTGGCAGAACTCAGTCAAATGAGATATACGAGAGAAGATTCAACAGGCGCATCAAGGGGCAGGGGAGTTCGCGCTCCTGCGCAGTATACAGCGTCCGTGTGTCCCAACTGCGGCAGTACGCTCACCAGATACTCCGGTCCTGGTCAGGAAGGAGAAGGGGTTGAGGTGTTTGTGTGTGACACTTGTGGGTGGAGTGGCGAATCCCTAATATGAACTACCTGCGGTGAGGCTTACAGATGACACTCGATTTCGCACCCGGTGTGCAAGAGACCGTTTCCCTCGCCCTGGCCGAGGCGCAACACCTGCGCTCCCTCATCTTGGGCACGCTACACCTGTTGACGCGCTGGCTTGACCGTATCTCCCGTCTGGGATACAATCATGTGCGCGTGACAAGCGGAGAAAGTTGAATGCCCCTCGCCCCCAACCAACAACTGTTCGAATACCGCATCGAGCGCATCCTGGGCCGGGGAGCCTTCGGCACCGTCTACCTGGCTCACGATACACTTCTCGACCGCCCCGTCGCCATCAAGGAACTGACCATCACCGCCCAGACCGACGAGGTGGCGTTCAAGCGCTTCCTCCAGGAGGCCCGCACCGCTGGCGGCCTCAACCATCCCCACGTTGTCACCGTTTATGCCCTCAAGGTCGTGGAGCCCAACGTGTACCTGGTGATGGAGTACCTGGCGGGCGGCAGTCTGCGGACGCTGCTGGAGAAACGCGGCCCGCTGCCGGTGGAGGAGGCGGTGCGCATCGCGGCGGACGTGTGCGAGGGGCTGGCGGCAGCCCACGCCAAAGACATCATCCACCGGGACGTGAAGCCGGGGAACATCCTGCTGGCGGAGGATGGGCGCGCGAAGGTGGGGGACTTTGGCATCGCGCATGTGCCTCGTGGCGCTGGCGGGACCTACCTGAGCGCGTTGACGGGGACGGGCTTTCAGCCAGGGACGTTGATCTACATGTCGCCGGAGCAGATACGCGGGCAGCCGGTGGATGGGCGGAGCGACGTCTACCAGATCGGTGCGTTGCTGTACGATATGCTGACGGGGCAACACTACGTGGACCTGGGTACGTTGGAGCGGCAGGCACGGGAGACGGCGGGGTCCAACGTGGTATTGTTGCAGGCCCGGCTGTATGAACTGCTAGCAGAGGAGGTTTGCGAGCGTGAGCCGGAGAGGGTGTGCCGGGTGCTATCGGGATTGCCGGAGTGGGTTGGGGAGGTGGTGGCGGCGGCGCTGGCGAAGCAGATAGAGGACCGGCCGACGGCGGAGGAGTTGGCGAGGACGCTGCGGGGTGGAGAAGCGGTGCGGGCTGACCAGGTAGTGTATCCTAGCGCGGTGAATGTCGCACTGGCTGAAGAGCACTTCAACCGTGGGGTAGCCTACGGGGAACAGGGCCATCTGGATGAGGCCATCCCCGAGTTCCAGGCCGCGCTGCGCATCAATCCCGACTACGCCGACGCGCACTACAGCCTGGGCCTGACCTACGGGCAGCAGGACCGTCTGGACGAAGAGATCCGCGAGTACCAGGCTGCGCTGTGCATCAATCCCAACTACGCCGACGCGCACTACAACCTGGGCGTGGCCTACGGGCAGCAGGGCCGTCTGGACGAAGCTATCCGCGAGTGCCAAGCCGCGCTGCGCATCAACCCGAACCTCGCCAAGGCGCACAACAACCTGGGCCTGGCCTACGGGCAGCAGGGCCGTCTGGACGAGGCTATCCGCGAGCACCAGGCTGCGCTGCGCATCAACCCGAACTTCGCCGAGGCGCACTGCAACCTGGGCGTGGCGTACTACCAGCAGGGCCGGCTGGACGAGGCCATCCGCGAGTTCCAGGCCGCGCTGCGCATCAATCCGAACTACGTCGAGGCAATTACAACCTGGGGGTGGTCTACGGGCAGCAGGGCCGGTGGGACGAGGCTGTCCGCGAGTACCAGGCTGTGCTGCGCATCAATCCGAACTTGGCCGAGGCGCACTTCAACCTGGGCCTGGCCTACGGACAGCAGGGCCGCCTGGACGACGCGATTCGCGAGTACCAGGCCGGGCTGCGCATCAATCCCCTCGACGCCAGGGCGCACTTCAACCTGGGCCTGGTCTACGGGCAGCAGGGGCGCTGGGACGAGGCCATCCGCGAGTTCCAGGCCGCGCTGCGCACTAATCCCAACATCGCCGAGGCATACTACAACCTGGGCCTGGCCTACTCGCACCAGGGTCATTTGGAGGAGGCCATCCACCAGTACCAGGCCGCGCTGCGTACTAATCCCAATATCGCCGAGGCCCACTACAATCTGGGCCTGGCCTACAGGCACCAGGGTCGTTTGGACGAGGCCATCCGCCAGTACCAGGCCGCGCTGCACATCAACCCGAACCTCGCCGAGGCGCACGGCAACCTGGGCCTCGCCTACTCGCACCAGGGTCGTTTGGGCG
>Ga0114918_10003300_pt1 | contig 14273 bp, 14 predicted proteins | sample LantaG_FD_87015 | JGI IMG/M metagenome (GOLD analysis project Ga0114918, IMG submission 87015) | Deep subsurface microbial communities from Baltic Sea to uncover new lineages of life (NeLLi) - Landsort_02402 metaG | ecosystem: Environmental > Aquatic > Marine > Oceanic > Sediment | place...
GTCGGGGCGGGCGGGGGGGGAGGGGGAGGGGGAGAGGGAGAGGGAGGGGAGAAGGAAAGAGGTGCGGAGACGACGATTTTTTTTGTGTTTTGTTGTTTCCTTTTTCAAAAAAAATCTCAACCAGGCCGACGGAGGCCTCTGCGCCCTGGACGGCCTCGACGCCCTGCCGCTGGACCAGCGCGGCGCCCTCCACGAGGCCATGGAGCAGCAGTCCGTCTCTGTCGCCAAGGCCGGGCTCGTGGCCACGCTGCCGACGAGGGCCTGCGTCCTGGCCTCGGCCGCCGCGCCGCCGAAAAACGGAGGCAAGGGCGGCGGCAACGGAGGTGGAGGTCGCGGCTGGAAGTCCTCTTCTGCGACTCTCGAAGCCCCGCTGCTCTCCCGCTTCGACCTGGTCTTTGTCCTGAGGGACCCTCGCACGAGGGAATTCGACGAGAGCGTCTGCGACGCCGTTTTGGGAGAAGAGGAAGGGGAAGAAGAGGACGACGAGGAAGAGGAAGGAAACGAGCAATATCAGCGCCGACGCCGCCGCTCCTCCTTGCCGCGGCCCTCTTCTTCCCGCCCGGCCCTTCCCCCCTGGCCCCGCGCCTGGACCCCGGAGCTGGTGCAGGAGTACGCGCAGTGGCTCCGCTCCCGGCCCGCCCCGAACCTGACCAAGGAAGCGGAGAGGGTGCTGCTGGCGGCCTACCGGGCGCGGAGGCGGCAGGCGGCGACCCCTTCCTGCCGCTCGGGCTTCGGAGAAGGCAGCGATTTCTTCGGCAACAGCAGCAACCTCACCTCTTCCGCTCCCGTCGGGGGCAACGCGACGATCCGCCACCTCGAGTCCCTGGCCCGCGTCGCGGTGGCGCACGCGAGGCTGGTGGGCAGGGAGGAGGCCGGGGCGCAGGACGCCGTCGTGGCGGTGGCGCTGGCCGAGGCGGCGGCGGCCGGCGGAGGAGACGGGAACGGAAACGGAAACGACGGAGGGAGCGGCTTCGACTCCTCACAATTCCCCTCTTCGAGCCAAAACAACCCTTCTTCTTCTTACTCCTCTCATTTCTTCGACGACGGCGGAGGAGGAGGGATCGGCAGGGGCGTGGCCGGCCTGCCCGCCTTCGACGCCGTCCGGTCCCGTCCCTGCCGCGACCCGGACGCCGCCTCGGGAGCGGCGGCGCGCGCCGTCGGGCTGCTGGTCGAGAGGGAGGAAGGGCTGGCCCGCAGGGCGGCGCTCGCCGCTGCCTCTGCCGCTGCCGCTGGAACCGCGTCTTTTTCTTCCGGTGCTGGAGGAGGAGCCGGGTACCAGTACGGGGACGACGAGGAGGAGGAAGACGGAGGCGGAGGCGGTGGAGGTGGAGGAGGAGGTGGAGGTTATTTCTGAGAAGAGTTTTCGATCTTTTCCGATTTCATTTCTTGGCTCGTGACACGTCGAGCGAGCGCCGACGCCGACGCAACGCATCTGCCCGTTCCTCTGCGCCGCTTTTCTCCTCCTCCTCCTCCTCCTCCTCCATGCTTCGGCAAGAGGCCGCGGACGTGCTCCAGGTGCCGGCGCAGGCGACGCAGGAAGAGGTGAGTTGGATTGGAGGAGAGAGAGAGAAAGAAAGAGAAAGCATGCGAGTTCCAATCGAGCTCCGACGTTTTTTTTCTTCTTCCTCTCAACCTCAACCTCCCAACTCATCAACCTCTCTTCCTCCTTCACTCCTCTCAACCACAGATCCGCCGCGCCTACCTCGCCGCGGCCCGGAAGGCCCACCCGGACCTCGGGGGAAGCGCCTCGGAGTTCAAGCGCGTCGCCGCGGCCTACGCGGCCCTCTCGGGGCGAGGCCTCGGCCTCACCTTCCCTCACCCGAGTTACTCCTCCTCCTCCTACTCTTACTATCACGCCGCTTCTTCTTCCGCGTCCGCCGCTTCCTCGCTGCGCCCCCCGCGCGCCTCCTTCTCCAACGTCACGATCGCGATGGTGCTCTCCGTCCCTCTGGCCCTGGCGGGAGTCGCGGCGGCGCACGCGAACGCGCGAGGGGGCGTCCTCGGCGCCTCGAGGCCGGACGGCCTGCTGTCGCCGCCGGTCAACGAGTTTCTGAGCGACGAGCGGCGCGCGACGGTGGCGCCGTCGAGGCTCGTGCCGACCTTCCGGGAGCTGTGGGGGCGCGGGTGGCAGTGGGGTCGATGAGGATTTGAGAATTTGAGAGAGAGCGAAAAGAATTGGACTTGTCTAATGGAGAGAGAGGCTCACAGTGTAAAATAAACGAAACGAGAAAAACAACCTGAAAACGAAAAAACATCAACTTTTCCCCCCTCTCTTTCTCCTCTTCAACGTCCGTACTGCTGCTGTTGCTGAGACCACTGCTGCTGCTGGTAGCTCTGCTGTGGCTGCTGCTGTGGCTGCTGCTGCTGCTGGTGCCACGCTGCGTAAGCTCCCCCTTGCACGCCTGTTGCGGCGGCTTGCTGCTGAGGCTGCTGCTGCGCGCCAACTCCAACTCCCTGGAGGCTCCCGTAAGAGGCGTAGGCCGCCGGCGCCTGGTGCTGCTGCTGCTGGGGCTGAGGCTGCTGCTGCTGCGCGTAGTATCCCGCGTAGTAGTTTTGCTGCTGGGGAGCGGAGGCAGGGGCAGTGGCCGCGGCAGCGGCGGGCCCCCCTCCTCGCTGCATCGCCGCCACTCGCGCCGCGGCGGCGGCCGCCGCGGCCTCGGCCGCCTGCCAGCCCGCGCCCGCGGCGACGGCGCTCGAGGCCGGAGCGGCCGGGGCGGAAGCGGGAGCTGCTGCCGCGACGGCGGTGCGCGGCGCCGAGGAGTAGTAGTTCTGCTGGTGAGGAGGAGCAGCAGCGCCAGCAGAGGAAGCGAGCGGAGGACCTCCGTAGTGCTGCTGCTGAGGGGGCGGCATCGACGGAGGAGGTCCTCCTCGGTTGTAGCCGCCTTGCTGCTGGTTGTAGTAGGAGGTCATCGGCGGCGGAGGGGGAGGCGGGGGCATCGGCGGGGCGCCCCTGTTTTGTTTTTGAGTTTTGAGTTGAGAGAGAAAGTTAGCTTTTCGTCGTTTTTTTCCTTTCTCTCTCGCTCAAAAAAAAAAAAAAAACTCACCACTGCTGCTGGTACGGCTGCTGCTGCTGCTGCTGCTGGTACAGCGGCGGCGGCGGGCCTCCTCCTCCTCCTCCTCCTCCTCCGTAGCCGGAGTAGCCGCCGTAGTTGCCTCCTCCTCCTCCGCGGAAGTCCCCTCCTCCTCCTCCATAGTTGCCGCCGCTGCGGTCGTAACCATAATAGCCTCCAAATCCACCACCTCCTCCTCCAAAACCACCACCTCCGCCTCCCCCGCCTCCGCGTCCCCCCCTGCTCCTCGCCACCGAGCACCTGATCCTCGCCTCTCCCAGCGTCGCGCCGTCCAGGGCGGCCATGGCGGCCTCGGTCGCGGCGCGCTCCTTGTACCACACGAAGGCGGCGCGGAAGGGGTGCTGTTGGGTTCCTCCGCTTGCGCCGCTTCCGCCGCGAGCGCTCGACCGGTCCGGCGCCCATGCGAACTCCCCGACCTTCCCGTATCTCTCCAAAACGGCCTTCACTGCCGCCTCGTCGAAGGCCGGGTCGCGCGGGATGCCCGAGACGAAGAGCTTCATGGCGTCTTGGTCGCAGCCCGCGGGCGGGGCGTCGAGGTTGGGAGGTCCCCCAGAGGTAGAGGAAGGGCCGCCGCCGCCGCGAGCGAGCGGCGGTGGGGGGCCTCCTCCTCCTGCTCCTCGCTGCCCTCCTGCTGCTCCACCACCACCAGCACCACCACCACCGGGCACCAGGCTCCCTTCCTTGATCCTGAGAGAGACGGCGCCGTCGCACCCGGGCCAGGTGTGCTTGCCGTCCAGCTCCCTCTTGGCCCTCTCGGCAGAGTGGACGTCGGGCAGCACGATTTGCGCCGAGCCCGAGGATTTCGGAGCCTCCTTCGTCTGCCTGTTGACCGTGACGCGTAAGGGAGCAGCGCCGCTGGCAGAGGCCATGAGAGATGCCACTGCCGCCTCGGCGGCCTCCTTGGAGATGCGGGAGAGGATGACGACGACGGAGCCCGGGGGGGCGTTGAACGGGCGCTGGGAGGCGTTTCCGTCTCCGTCTCCTCCGCGGCCGCGCTTGTTGTTCTGGTTGTTGTTGCGCGGGGCGTCGCCTCCTGCAACAGCTCCTCCTGCTCCGCCTGCGGGCGCGGGCGAAGAAGAAGAGGTCTGCTTGTTGCCCTTGTTGCTCTTGCGGCGCTTTTTCGGGCCGGCTTCGTTGTCGTCGTCTTCGTTGCCGTCGTCGTCGGCAGTGGCAGCGGCGGCAGCAGCGGCAGCAGCAGGTTCTTCATCTGCTGCTGCTTCCTTCTCTTCCACGGGAGCACTCGCAGCATCAGCAGCAACGGCGGGCGCGCCCGCGGCGGCCTCCTGCCCGGCGGCCGGGGCCTGCGCCGAGGCGAGCGTCGGCTCGGCTACGGAAGGGGTCGCGGCGTTTCCGTCGTCGCCGTCGCCGTCGCCGTCGCCGTTCGTGTTGACGATTGCTCCGTCGCCGTCATTGTTGTTGTTTTTCGCCGCCGCCGCAGCGTCGTTCTCGACCGCTCCTCCGCCAGATCCGGGGGCGCCTCCGTCCTGTAGTCGATGGTATTAGTTCGGTTTGGTTTCGAGGTGAGGAGAGTGAAGGGTGAGCGAATGATTGAAGGAAAAGGGACAAGCGTTTGATTTCGATTTTGCGATTTTTTGATTGAGCATTCTCAATCTCTTCTTCTCCATCTCTTCTCTTCTCTCTCTCACCTGCCCGCCCATCGCCGCGATCAGCCGCGCTGTGAGCTCGGCCTTGAGGCCCTTGGAATCCAGCCCCCTGCCCTCGAGCGCCGAGCGCAGGTCGCCGACCTTCATCTTGCGGATGGCGTCGGCCGAGAGCAGAGGAGCGGCATCTTCGTCGGCGTTCTTCGGCGCCATGATTCTTCCTCGTGTCTTCGTTCGCTTGCGTGCGTGAAGAAACAGAGAGGAAGGAGGATGAAGGTCTGTTCCCTGTGGCCGTGGCGCGGTGGTGAAGTGAGGTGCGAGTGGGTGGTAGAGAGAGAAGCGAAGGGCCAGAGAGAGAGAGAGACAGAGAGAAGAAGGGGGGACGAGCTCAATTGCCGCTCGCCTGGAAATTTTCTTCGAAGAGTGAGTTTCATCAGTTCGCCTTTTTTTTCTTCTTCTTCGTCGGGCCCTCACCCCTCTCTCTCTTTTTCGAAAGCCTCTCTACCGTCACCAACCACACAACCTCCATTCCACCATGCGCTTCTCCGTGCAGGTAGGTCTTCACACGCTGTCTCCGTCGGAAGAGCGAGAGAAGCGTTGAAGCGAGCGCGCGTGTGAAGAAGAGCCGCTCGCTTTCCCTCACTGTCGTTTCGATCAATCATTCTCATGCTTTCTCTCTTCTCTTTCCTTCTCTCCCTCCTCTCCTCCACCAAACAAACAACCCCACCAGCCCCTCTCCTACGAGCGTTTCGACCTCGACCTCTCCCTGGGGAGCACGGTCGCGGACCTGTACGAGGCCGCGGCGGGAAGGCTCGGTGAGTTTTTTTGTTTTTTGAAATAATTTTTTCGAGATCGATGCCTTTTTTTTCTTCTTCCTCTTTCTCTTTCTCCTTTCTCTCTCAACCCCTCGACCTCGACTCTCTCCTGAAAAAAAACTGCTCTCTTCTCCCCAGGCGTCCCGCGCCACGCCCTGCGCCTCGCCACGACCTCGCGCACGCTGCTTCTCGCGAACGACGCGGAAGAGGGCAAGGTGCTGCTGATCGAGGAAGAAGAGGCAGCAGGGACCTCTGCTTCCTCTTCCTCCTCTTCCTCTTCTTCCTCTTCTCACTCTTCTGTCCTCTTCGCCTTCACCGCTCCTCCCCTCTCCCTCTCCCTCCGCGGCGGGATGATGATCAAGGTCAAGACCCTGACCGGAAAGGAGGTAGAGGTAGACATCGAGCCCTCGGACACCGTCGCTCGCATCAAGGAGCGCGTCGAGGAGAAAGAAGGGATCCCGCCGGCGCAGCAACGGCTGATCTTCGCGGGGAAGCAGATGCTGGACGACAAGCAGGCGAGGGACTACAACATGGAAGGGGGATCGGTGCTGCACCTGGTGCTGGCGCTGCGTGGAGGGAAGTAAAGGAAGACGGAGGAGGAAAAAGAGAAGGAGAAGAGAGAGAGGAGTAGAGTGTTAGGAATCAAAATAAAAAAATGGAGTTTTTTTCTTCATTTTCTTTTTCACTTTCACTTTCACTTTCTCTTTCTCTCTCTGCCGTTTTTCGACACGAAACCAAAACACTCAAAAAGAAGAGATGCTCGTCCGCGTCGCGCTTACCTTCTGCGAGTCCCTCCTCCCTCCCCCGGGGGCGGAGCCCATCGAGGTCACCGTCGACCTCGACGAAGGGGACTCCATCTCCGCCGCCAAGCAGAAAATCGCGAAGGCGCTCGTCGAGAGTTCCTCTTCTTCTTCCTCTTCTTCTTCTTCTTCCGTGACCTCTTCTTCTTCTCCGTCTTCCTCTTCCTCTCCTCCTCCCGTCGGGGTCACCGGAGAGATGCTCCTGCTCCACTTCGGCCCCAACGACGCCGTTATCGGCAGGGCCTTCCTCGGGGACCCCTCGGTCGACGAATCGAGAGAAACTCTGGGGGCGCACTCTGCGCTCGGCTGGCTCCGACGCTTCCCTCGCTGGCGCCTCGGGGTCAGGCCTTTACCTCCCCCGCCGCCTCCTCCGGGGGAGGCGGCGCACAGGGCCGCGGCGCAGGCGGAGGGGAAGGACCCGGAGAAGGCGGTGGCGGAGGCGAGGGCAAAGGTGAAGAAGAAAAAAAAAACGAGTTTTTTGTTTTCTTCGTTCGTTCGCGCGGCAGTTACCTTGTTTACTCATTTTTTTTTTCTCTTCCTTCCTTTCCCTCCTTCTTTCTCTTTCTCTTTCTCCCCACTCCCCACTCACCCCTTCGATCCGAAAAAAAAAACAGGGCGAGATCCCTAGGCTCTCGGACCTCCCGCAGCCCTGGGGCAAGATGCCGCTCCCGCCTTCGGCCAAGAGGGCGCCGCCGCGGTGGCCGGAGGAGTCGGCTCCGGGAATGACCTCTGTCGTCGCCGCCGTCGCCGCCGCTCCTGTCTCGTGGTGAAGAAAAGTTTGATTTGTTTTTTTTTTTCATTCTCCTTGCTTTTTTTTGAAGGTCTTTTCCGCTTCTATTTTTTCCGGCACGGGCCAAAGAGAGAAAAAGACAGAGAAGATATTCGAATGCTCAAGTTTTAGTGTTTTTCAATGTTACAAAGCGGGAGAGAGAGAGAGAGAGAGAGAGAGAGAGAGAAATAGAAAGAAAAGCTCTTCTTGTTTTCGCGTTTTTTCTTTTTCCGTTTCTCGTCCATCTTTTTTCTCTTCCTTTTCTTCCTTCCTACTCCTCCCTCCTCCAGTCCCACCTCGCGAGCGCCCCCTCCTCCAGCAGCTGCCTCGCGATCTCCCTCCCCGGGGCCGTCACGGGCATCACGTGGATCCCGGCGAGCTCGTCTCCCAAAGATTCGTAAAAAGAAAGCGTCTTGCGGCAGTAGGATAGGGCGTGCTCTCTTTGTTTCGCCGAAGAAGGAGAAGCGGCAGCGCCGCTGCTGCTGCTCGCTGCGGCAGCGGCAAACGCCGCGACTTCTTCTTCGACGCCCTCGACGTTCCCGGCACCGCAGAGGGTGATCCAGAACCTCAGCGCCCCCGGGGAATTCGGTAAAGCGAGCCCCCCGACTATGGGAGGAACCGACGAACCAGAGCTCGAGCTCGGAGAAGAGCTCCTTGAGATGCGCTGCACGCCCTCCCACCACCGGAGCCAGGCCCGCTGAGAGAGCGGGGGCTGCGTCAGGATCGCGTCGGCGCCGGCCTCGGCCTTGGCGACCGCGGCCCGTTCGGGCTTCTCTGTCAGAGGGTTGGCCACGCCCCACAGCTCGACGTTTCGGGGTATCAGACCTCTCTCTCGGAGCTCGACGGCAGCGCGGAGCATCGCCAGGGAGTCCGTGGGGCCCAGAGCGAGCGCGCAGGGTGGCCACCGGAGAGCAGCAGCAGCGCGTCTGGCGAGTGGGGAGTCTTTTTCCCGTTTCCGTTTCCGTTTCCGTTTCCTTCTTCTTCGGCCAAGGGCTCTCCTCCGGGCCCCACGCCCGCGGCGCACTGGATCCGGGCTCTCACCGACCCGAGGCCGCGGACCTGGGCGGCGACGGTGCGGACGACGAAGGAAGGGCGAGGAGAAGGAGAAGAAAGAGAGCTTTCTCCTCCTCCTTCGTTTCCGTTGCAGCGCTTCCTCCTCCGCCCGGCGCCCGGCGCGTCCCCCGTCGTCGCGTTGACCGCGGAGTCCAGCAGACCCCCCGAGGCGGCCCTGAGCAGCCCCCTCCAGGAGGCGGCCACGGGGAGGTCCGGGTAGACCTCCCCCGCGAAGGCGCCCGACCGCCAGAGGGAGAGGTCGGAGGAGGAGGAAGAGGAAGGGGAGGTAGAGGAAGAAGAGGAAGAGGAAGAAGAGGTCGACGACGAAGGAAGAGGCATGGGCCGCTCGAGGAGCGCGAGCGGGCGCCCGGTTTGGAAGATCGAGGAGCTCCTCCGCTTCGATTTCGACTCCGATTGCGATGCCGACGCCTCTGTGGATTGAGCGCGTACGCGAGTGCAGGGGGGGCGCGCGGGCCGGGCTGTCCTGGCGGCGGAACTCGAGGTGGAGGTTGAGCTGCCGCTCGCTGTCTTTGCCGTCGAAGGCATCGGCTTCATCGTCGTTGTCGTCATCATCATCATCATCTTCTCCGCTCCACTTCCGTACGCTCTTCTTCTTCTCAGCAGCTGCAGCGTCGCTTGCGCCAGGTGCTTCAGATCCCGTCGCATGCACCCGTTACCCTCCGTGCACAAGCGCGGCGGCTTTCGATTGGCGACGGCGGCGAGTGAGAGCGAAAGAAGAAGAACAGGAGAGAATTGAAGTTGTGAGTTCCGTTTCACTTTTCGTTGGCCATCAACACAAAAAACCTCACGAATGCTTCTCGCGCGTCTCCCGTCGCGTCCGGGGCTTGCTACTGCACATCGAACCCCCCAGAGGCAAGGGAGTGTAACGATTATTGCTCCCATGGCCGGATCCAAGGAGATCGGCGAGCAAGAGGTCTGGCTGCAACGCGGAGGAGGACGCGACCCAACCTCGACCTCGACCAACTCGATCAACTCGACGACCTCGACGACCTCGACCTCCACGTCGCCTCAGGTGCTCTCGTCTTGGGCCGACGCTTACTTGGCGCTCGCGCGCGACGCCGAGCGCCTGGGCATCCCGCGCTCGGCGATCCCCCCCTTGCCGCCGGCAGTCGACGCGGAGAGGCTCAGGCGGGCGAGGGAGAATCTCGAATTGATGATCCAGAGCTTTCTGAGTTCGGGACTATGAAACTGTAAAAAACAAAACAAAACAAAGAAGTATTTTCCTCGTTCTCCGAACTCTCTGTCGCCTTTTCGCCCCGTTTTTCTTACAAAAAGACGTGCCAGCATCATCAAAAAAAGAGAGGATTGAACCTCGAAAAAAAAGGGAATAGAAGTCACGGTGGAGAGAGCTCTCTGTCTAAAAAAAAGCGAAAAAAATGAAGAAAAGTTTTTCTTTCTTCTTTCTTCTCTCATTCTCTTTCTTCTTTCTCTTTCCTTCCCCTTACTCCTCGGCGAACGACTCGACGCGCAGGAGCACGAAGCCGACCGCGAGCCCGACCAGCGTGATCGCGAACATCACCGCGGCGACCGAGGTGATCTCCTGGGCCATGCCGGCGACCTGCGCGACCTCGACGGCGGCGGACGCGGCGGGCAGGGCGGCGGCCGGGGAAGCGGAGGCGGCGCGCTTGGAAGGGGCGGCGGCGGCGCGGCGGGCCGGGGCGAGGGCCGCGGCGCGGAGGGCGGGGCTGTGTATATTTGAGGGATTTTGGAGGGGTTTTCTTGTAATAGGAATGCGTGTTCGTGTGAGCATCAAGGGCGGAAAGTGGGAGGAAGGAAGAAGGGGATAGAGAAGACGAGGAGGTGGAGGAGGTCGAAGGTCGAAGGGAAAAAAAAAAAAAACGGAAAAAGAAAGACGGCCGTCGTCGAAGTCGAAGAGAAAATCGAAAAGATAATTCCGACGCGTTGAGCTCGAGTCGCTCACGCTCTCGCACAACTGCACCACTCAGGCGCACAGCGCGTATCGCCCGCGTCCCTCTGCCGCGAAAACAGAAGCTGATCGTGGAAGGAACGAACTGATTTCGACTGCTCTTTTTCTCCCGTTTGGCCCGATCGAAAAAGAGCCAAGGAAGGAAGGGGGGCGACGAGCGAACGAACGAACGCCGCATCTTCGCCTGTCGCATTCGAGGTCGCGCGGGGCATGCCTTGGTCTGCAACAAGCACGAGCACGCAGCGCGTGATCTCTCGATCGCAGTTCTGCGCATGGGGGATGCAAATGATCCCGGCAAAGCCTCGAGTTTCGGCGCTTTGGGCGCTCTTCCACTAGCGACCAAGAGAGAGAAAAGGCAAGCTCTTCAATCAAAATTGCTCGTCTCGAATTCGGCCTCCGCTTCCCCAGACAAACGTACCGGGACGCGCAGGCCTTGACGGCCGCGCCGTTGCCGCGCACGACGCGCGTGGGCGCCTGGGTCATCGCAAAGGCCATGGTTGGAGGTGGGGAGCGGGTCGCGGCGGGGGGCTGGGAAGGCTTTTTGAGCTGCAGAGAAAAGAAAAGAAGCAGAGAGTGAAGAAGAAGAAGAGAGAGAAGAAAGAGAGAGAAAAAGCTTGCCTTTCATTTTCCTCTCGCTCTTCGACGCCCAAAGCGGCAAGCTCGTCGTCGTCGTCGCTCGTCGTCATCGAAAGTGAAAAGAAAGCGATGGCCGCCCTCCTCATCGACCCGGACGCGCTCGACTGCCCGCTTTGCGCCGAGCAGCTGGACGCCACCGAGCTCTGCCTGCGCCTGTGCGAGTGCGACTACAAGATCTGCCTGTTCTGCTACCAGCGGCTGGTCGATGACGCCGCGGCCGAGATGGGGGTCGGCGCCGGCGGCGGCGGCAGCGCAAGTGGAGGAGCTCTCCAGCAAGCCAGCTCCTCGGGCGCGCCGCGCTGTCCCAACTGCCGCACACCCTATGACACGGCGCGCATCGACGGGCAGGCCCCGGACCCGGCAGAGTGAGCACACGGAGAGCGTGGAGGGAGGAGGAGATGAAGAGAGATGAAGAGCGAGGAAAAGCGATCCCATTTCGCCTCTCTCGTGGCGGCCAAGAAAGAGAAGCATGCCCGCTCTCAAGGCGCTGGAGGGAGCTTTGAAAGCTCTCTTCTTCCTGTCCTTACTCACAGCGCAGAGAAAGGACCACGCTCTTGGTACCCATGCGTCGAAAAGCGTGAACAAGAGCGTGGAATCAGGAGAGCGAGAGGCATTCTCGGTCGGCGGGCGTCGTCGTCGGTTTTTTCCTTCTTCTTCGACCTTCTTCTTTCTTCTTCTTCTCCAACCTTCTTCTCCAACCTTCCTCTCCGTCCGCGCCCCCCTCGTCACCTCGCCCTCCTCCTCCTTCTCCTCACATCACGACACCAACCCTCTCTATCATAAACAGGCTCGAACAGGTCCGCCTCGAGCTGGAGCAGGCCGCGCTCATCCGCAAGAACGGCTGCAGGGTCTCCGCCTCGACGCTCTCGTCGGCGCTCGCGGCCTCGCAGCGCCACAGCAACGCGCACCGGCCGAGCCCGCACCGCCTGCCGTCCGACCTCTCGCAGGCGGCCGTGGTCCAGAGGTGCACGGTCTACCTGCACAACCTCCCGGCCTCGTCGAGCCAGAACGAAGGGGGCGTGCGGGCCGCGGCGTCGAGGTACGGCCGCGTCGCCAGCGTCGTGCTGAACAGGGGAGGCGGAGCTTCGAGCTCTTCTTCTTCTCATTCCTCTTCCTCCTCTTCCTCTGCCGCCAACGCTACCTTCCCCGGCCAAGTGGGGAAAGGAGGGCCCCTTCACTCCGCCTTCGTCACCTTCCGCGACCCGCGCGACGCCCGCAGGTGCGTCGAGGCGGTATACACCAGCGGGGCCTGGGACGGCAGGCCCGGCGTCGGGGCCCGGGCGGCGTTCGCGGTCAACCGCTACTGCCGGTCGCTGGTCAGAGCGGGCAGCGCAGGGGCGAGCGGCGGCGACCGAAACGCGAATGTCCAGATCGGGGTCAACGGCGACGGTAACGGGATCGTGACGCACTCGTCGTTCTCGGCGCTGGACATCGTTTCCGCCGCTGCCGCTGGAGGAGCAGGAGGAGCGACTTCGAGCTTTTCGGCGACCTCGACCTCGAGCTCGAGCTATTTCACCTCTGCCGGGGCCCCGCTTCCCTCGTCTTCCCTCTCTGCTGTTGCTGCCGCTGCTGCCGGGAACTCGACGACCGCGTCGACCTGCTCCGACCCGGGCTGCTCCCTGCTGCACTCGCTGGCCGCCGACGCCGACACATTCACGAGGGAGGACGCGCGGTCGCCGAGGTTTGCTGCGATCGTGCTCGGCAACCCAAACCTGCCGACGCCCTCTTCTTCGACGACGACGAGCTCTTTGGCCAATGCTTCCGTTGCTTCCGCTTCGGCTGCTGCTCCCGCCGCTTCTGCCCCTGTTCCTGTCTCCAACGGCGGCATCAGCACGCCGAGGAAGAGCAGCGCGGGAGCGGGGAGGTCCCCTTTCGCGAGCGTCGACGGAGGAGGCGGCTTTTACCGAGGCGGAGGAGGAGCAGGCAGCAGACCAGACTCCGCCGCTTCGTCTCTGCAGCAGCCTCCGCCCCCTTCTCTCGCCCCTCCGCTCGCCGTTGCGGCGACCGCCCCTTCCCCTCCGCAGCAGCCCTCGTTCAGGTCGGCCGCGGCAGCCCCTTCCGGCTCCGGCTCGCGGCCGCCGAGCTTGCCCGGCACCCCTTCCGCTTCTTCGGCGCCGCCGACGCCGCTCGCGAGCGCCGGCTCCAGCGGGGGAGGAGGAGGCATCGCCCCGGGCACCTGGGCCGCCGCCGCCCTGGGCGCCACCACGGCGGCGGCCGCAGCCGCGGCGGCGGCGAAGACTGCCTCCGCGGCCGCGGCCGCCGCGGCGGCCAAGCTCCCCCCCGTGCCGCCGCAACCCACCGCACCGGGAAGGACGGCGGTCGTCGTGGTCTCGAGAAGGAAAGGCGGAGGAGGCGGAGGTGGGAGTGCTGCTGCTGCTGCTGCTGCTGCTCCTGCTTCTGCTTCTGCTTCTGCGGCTTCTGCGGGCATCGGCAGCGGCGCCGGCGCGGTGATCCAGAAGCCGAGGGGGAGCAGCGGCGGCGGGGGCGTCTCTGGCGGCCGCGCTGCCGCTGCCGCCGGCTCCGCCGCTCCTCCTCCGCCTCTGCCTCTCCCCGTTGCTGCCGCTGTTGCTGCCAACGCAAACTCCAACGCCAACAACTCTGCCCCCGCCGTCGTGCTCACGGCGCCGATCCCTCAGCAGGCGCAGAAGACCAAGGCGAAGGCGGCCGCTGCGGCTGCTGCAGCTGCCGCCGCAGCAGCAGCCGCCCCCACCGCCGTCGTCCCCCCGGCGCCGGGCCTTGCTCCGCCGCCGCACCTCCAGCAGCAGCAGCAGCAGCAGCTCCAACCTCCTCCTCCTCCGAGGCCCTCGCTCCGGGGTCCCCCACCGGGCTTTGAGGCCCCAAGAGCCAACGGGAGGATCACGGTGGCAGCGCCGGGACCGCCGCCGCAGATGCAGCCCTTCGTCTCTCAGCCCCAACAGCAGCAGCAGCAGCTGGGCCCTCCGGGCCTCGGCCTGCTCCAGGCGCTCGGCGGCGGAGGAGGAGGGGGAGGAGGAGGCCAGTTCCAGGCCCCGCCTCCTCTCTCTCAGCCTCCTCCTCCTCCTCTTCCCATGCCGAGCGTCAGCCTCGCGGCGGCGCTGGTGCCCGGGGCGAGAGCGACGTCGAGGTTCCAGTTCGCGCAGAGCTCGAGCGACGGCGGGTTCGGAGGCGGCAACGAGACTTCGTCGTCGTCATCGCTGTTCTCGTCGCAGCCCGCTCTGGCGCCGCCGCAGCCTGCTCCGGTCGCTGCGCCTCCTCCTCTTCCCGCTGTCCCCGACGCGGGCCTGGCGCTGCTGCGGCAGCTGCGGGCTGGCGGTGGAGGGGGCAACGCGGCTGCGGCTCCGGTCGTCGCTGCTCCTCAAGCTCCTCAAGCTCTGCCGCAACAGCAACAGCAGCAGCCGCCAAGGTCGCCGCAGCCGAAGAAGCAGCAACAGCAACAGAACTCCCCCTCGGAGAAGATCGCCGCGCAGAAGAAGGGAGGCCAGCAGCAGCAGCAGCAGCAGCAGCAGCAGCAGCAGCAGCAGCAGCAGCAGCAGCAGCAGCAGCAGCAGCAGCAGCAGCAGCAGCAGCAGCAGCAGCAGCAGCAGCAGCAGCAGCAGCAGCA
>Ga0114918_10003301_pt1 | contig 14273 bp, 13 predicted proteins | sample LantaG_FD_87015 | JGI IMG/M metagenome (GOLD analysis project Ga0114918, IMG submission 87015) | Deep subsurface microbial communities from Baltic Sea to uncover new lineages of life (NeLLi) - Landsort_02402 metaG | ecosystem: Environmental > Aquatic > Marine > Oceanic > Sediment | place...
CACGCTCACGCGCTTCCTTTTTGAACGCGTCTGTCTCGTCCTTCAACTCCTGCTCAGAAACGTCATAGGCATCCCGAATTGCGTCCTTGTGTATATCAGCACGCTCACGCGCTTCCTTTTCGAACGCGTCTGTCTCGTCCTTCAACTCCTGCTCGTAGACATCGTAAGTATCGCGAATGGCATCTTCGCGTCGGTCACGCTCGTCATCCAGTTGCTCTTCAGCCGCGTCCTTGCGCCGGTCAGCTTCGGCCTCAATCGCCGCAAGCTTGGTCTCTAATTCGTCCTCGATGGCCTGACGCCGTCCTTCAAATTCCTCGTCTAACAGTCGCTCCGCCTCATCCTGAAGCCGCCTCAATCCGGCCTCAGCACTGCTCGTTATAGCGGAGATCATGTCTTCCAGCCATTCAATGCGTGCGGCCAGCGGATCCATGAACTTGCTAGCAAACAACTCGCCGTAGGTCGTCGCCAAGGCAGCGATAGTGCTGCCCAGGCTAGCCAATTGGTCCTCTATGGCCTCCTCGAAGGTTTCACCGAAGCCAATTCCGGCAGCAGTGCCAGCAGCCTCCCCTGCCTCAGTCCCTATGTCCTCGAATGCGTCCCAGTCGAACTCGGGAAATTCGAGGCCAACGCCCACGCCAACGGATATAGCGTCGGCTATCCCAACGCCAATAGCGCCGATGATATCCCCCGCTCGGCCCAGAGCTCGGTTGAGTGTACTAATAACGTCCCTGGCCGTGGCCGAAGCGATGTTCACCGCTTGATCGTGGAGATAACCCATGGCCGCCAGAATCTCATTGATATAGCCCAAGGTAGTGCCATAAATGCTGCTCCAAGTGCCCCCCGTTATGTCGTCAAGGAACTTGTACGCTACGCCAAACTCGCCTTGAATGACCTTCAACCCTTCGGCGACAACCGTTTGGACTTTCTTTAAGGCTTCACTGGACTCGGCAGTATATTCTTTTTTCCACGTATCTATCAGAGTTTGAAACTCAATCTTCCAGCCCGTCGTAGCAATCGTCATGCGGTTCAGGTGATATTCCATCTCAGCGGCTATGTCTTCGCCTGCAAACACCCGCTTGATATAAGTCCAAACGGAGGCGAATGTGGTTGCGGCGAAACTGACCGTCTCAAGCGCCAAGCGGACTTCTGCTGCCAACCGCTCTATCACGTTAGCCACTACATCCAGAATGAAATTTTGGACTTCCTCCAAGATCGGTAGTATCTTTTCAGCCCACGGCCCCAGATAAGTCAAAATGTTCTCTAGAGCAGTTTCGGTATTATCGCTGATATTCTCGTAAGCGAGCCGCATTTGGTCGGCGCTCCAAACTACGGCGTCCCGCATGAGAATCCAAGCAGAGATGAAAGTAGCTGCACCTGCTGCCATGGGCTTTGCCATTGCCTCAATGAGCAGCATTAAAGCGTCCACGAAATCACCGAAAGCCAGTCGCACCTCAGTCAATACGGGGATGAAGTAATCTTCCCATGCGGCCACCGCCCAGTCGATGGCCTTGGGAAGTTTGTCTCCTAGTTGCTCTATGACCCAAGTGAGAACGTCCGACAATGCCTTTACCACCGGAATGACCCAAGTCTCCATAACTTGAGGCAACTTTTCGCCAATGGCCACGATTGATGTGCCCAAAGCATCCACCACTTGGTCAACGAACGGCATCAGATAGTCGCCTATAGCGAGCACAAAAGCAGTGACTTTATTTTTCAGTATCTCAATCTTGCTGATTGTCGTGGCATATCGCTGCTCTGCTTCCTCCACCAGCGCAATATTCTCCTCATACGCATCACTGGACAATTCCACGGCATCGCGCACCGTTCCCTCTGCCTCTGCCAGGGAGAGCAAAGTGCGCATTAAACGAATGTCTGAGAGGCTCATTTCCTCCAAAATCTTCGTGGCATCATCGCCCGATCTTCCCAAACCCTCGACAAAACGCGTGAATGCTTCGGCAGCATCCTCTTTCCAAAGGGTGGCAAAATCCTCTGCCGCCATGCCCGAAACCATGGCGTAGCGTTCCAGTTGCTCTTCACCTTCCATCACGGCCTGATTGATATCCAGGAGAGCGCGTTGCATGGAGGAACCGCCCGCAGCAGCCTCGATGCCCACGCTACTGATTGCCGTGGCCAGTCCCAATACATCGGATTCTGTCAGCCCCGCGATGGAGCCTGCGCCCGCCATGTTCTGAGCCATGTTGGTGATCTCGGCCTCCGTCGTGGCGAAGTTGTTGCCTAACGCTACGATAGCGGACCCCACGCGATCCACGTCAGACTGGGCCGTGCCCATTACGTTCATAAACCGTGCGAGCGCCATGGCCGCTTCGGTAGCCGATAGGTTAGTGGTCGTCCCCAAATCGGCCATGACCTTGGTGAAAGACAAAATGTCCTCTTTCCTCACGCCCAACTGTCCGGCTGCCTCACCGATGGCCATGAGGTCTTCCGCACTCATCGGCAACTGTGTGGATAGGTCTACGAACGCGGCCTTCAGTTCTTGACCGGCCTCAGTCAGATTGTTCTCCGAGTCTACTAGCCCATCGACGGTCTTGATTACCCCAGCGAATGCGGATTCTACTTTGATCGCCGCGTCTATGCCCGCCTTGCTCAATGCCACGAACGCAGCAGTAGTCGCTGCTACTGCTGCGGCAATAGCCACGACAGCCGTTATCGCTATGGTCGCTGGCCCCCCAATGGCAGCTAGTGCACTACCAAGGCCGCCCGCCGCTACGCCAGTGCCTGACAGAGCAGCAGCACCCGCCGTGGAGGCCATGTTCATCTGAGAGATACCCCGAAGATATTGGGATAGTCCCCGATTGAATCCACCCATATTCAAGATGGCTTCGAGGCCGATCTTTTCCATGCGATTACTTTCTCTTCTTCATTCGATCTGCGGCGAGTTGCGAATCGAAGGCTGATATCTTGCGCTCCACACGCCCGACGCCCATCATCAGTGCCTTATCCTCCGCGCTCAGTTGCTTCCACTGGCTCGGCAGTATCCCCCACGCTCTCGCCGTCAGCATCTCCTCGTACATCAGGCTGTGTTGCCAATTCCCCGACTTTATCGGTAAATCGTTCAATAATGTCGGCAAGTGCATCCCCGGAGATAGGAATTGGACGCCGAAATAAGGCCTCAATGGCTCGCAGCTGGTCTTGCGTGATATTGCGCCCCGCGCTCAGTATCTGAATGCGGAAGAGGACCACCTGGATGTCCTCTGGCGTGACCAGCATCTGCGTTTTGATGTAGAGCAGTTTCCGGTCGCGGGGATTCTCTGGGATCGACTGTTCAAGCCAACCCATGAGCGCTTCCCAATTCTCGTCTTCCTCTACAACGACGCCCTCAGTTAGACTGTAGCCGTTCACTCTCTCGGCTATCTCGGCGGACATCTCCCGCACGGCCTTCTGGTGTTCAACCCAAAGGGTCTTGTTGCGTTCAGTTCCCTCTGGATCTTTAGGTCGCTCCAAATTGTCGGCAGTGAGTTCGTATTCCTCCTCACCCACAGCCGTCTTAGCCATGGCCGTCGGCGTGTCGATGGGGCGTCCCGCATCCATGTAGCGTTGGCGGATGTCCTGCTGCATCTGAGTGATGAACAGTAGACTCACCGGTTGTAGGGTTATCTCGCGCCCCAAACCGTTGGTATACGTGCGCAGAGCAGCCAAGTCGATGATTTTATCATCAACCGACTGCTCCATAGACCGTTTCTTCGCCATTGCTCCCCCTTATATGTGCACAACCGGGCCAACCAGCCCGGGGGAGCGCCCAGCCACTCGACCCGGTTGATAGCACCTAGTCACGTTACTTCTCCGCGATATAGATTGCCGCCAAACTAGCGATCGGATCACCGACTGCAAACACTTTGTTATAGTCGCACATCCACAGAGCCTGTAGGCCGGGAGTGCCATCTGCATCAAAGAGAGTCGGCAACGGATATACTTCCCAGTCGTAGCCACCATCCCAAGAGCGGTGGATGGCCCCTCGATCGGCAGTATCCCCGTCAGTCCAATCAACCGCCATGGCCAAGCAATATGGATCGACTGCCTGAATGTCGTTGATCGCATCCGTGGAGACGAGGCCACTCGGCGTGGAGACGGTTCGCTCGTACCAGTTCGTGCCTCCATCATCTGTGTACCAAAGTTCACCGTCCGCATAGCCCACGAACCAGTACACGTCGAAAACCATCACGCAACAGTTGGCAATCACACCATTCTGAGTCGCTGATCCGCCGATATCCGTCCAGTGATCGCCCCCATCGTCCGTGTACAGCACAACATTTCCAGCGCCCACGATGATACCGTGGAGATGGTCGATGAAGTTCACGTGGTTGAGGGCTGTGGCCTTGCCTGTCGATTGTTCGACCCAGGAAACGCCGCCGTCTCGTGAGAAGTGGCACTCGCCCAGATTGGTCACGCACCAGGTGAAGTGATAACCGAGTGAGAACAGTCCGCCCTGTCGGGGCGTAAAGTCTGCATCCTCAGTATCCAGAAGTACATTCGTCCAGGTGGCCCCCAGATCGTCCGAGTAGGCGATTTCAGCGTGTGCCGCGGCATCAGTCGTCCCCCGCGATACCATCACGCGGTGCCCGCCATTCGCCATCGGGAAAACCACCACGCTACTGATGTCCTCGTCAGACTCAAACGGTTCGGCATCTGTGGCAGCCCAAGTAGCTCCACCATTCACGGTCTTCTCAACTACGTCAGTATCATGAACTACATAGCCGATAGTGCATGGCGTGAGAGCAGGCCCACAGTCGCCCGCGCAACGCTCGGTCATGAGGAAAGCGATGTCGTTCGCGCCCTCGGCTTCCGTACTGAGCAATGCAGTCAGTACCATCCACCAGAAGCGCTCGCGCACTGAGATGCTGAAATCGAATGCCTGAGTGGACTCGTCATTCCCCTCACGCTGTGCGAGATTCGAGTCCGTGACGTTGGTAATGTCCGAGGCCTGAAGTACCTGACCGCGCTCATAGTCGAGCAGCACGTCGGGCACGCCACATTCTGACTGTAGAACGTAGACGGGCAGTGGGCAAACTTGCTTTTCCAGATATCCGGCCACTTTGTCGATTGCTGTAGTGATCGTCGTCGTGATCTCCCCCGGAGGCCCTTTGCTTCGCGTCGAGACGTTCCACGCACCATGTCGCTTTCGACTCGGACAGTGGGTGCGTGTGATGTCGCCCATTGGAGCGGTCACATCCCCCAGTTCGTGGCAACCCAAGTAGACGGGTTCTGTGTTCGGTCCATCAGGCTGCACCCAAATGCGCCCCATAGCGCCGTTATAATGACTCAGTGCCTTCTCCATTATTCCTCCCGATTCCTAGATCGTTTTACCATCGCCGCTAAATCCGCCATAGAGAGACGAATCATAACCTGCTGTGCTTTGCGCCACCGTTCTTGCAGATCCTCCACCGTCCAGATGTTGGCACCGTAAAGGGCCGCCTCCATTTTGGCGGGCGTGACACTACTTTTGAACAGTTTGGCCCAAGGCACGCTCAGTCGATGGCCTTTCTGCAAATCCGCCAATGACATCTCGCCCTCCTGGTACGCTTCCACCGGCAGGAGCACGCGGATCCGATGGCCCTTCTCTTTGTATTCCACCAGGACGCTCTCACCGCGACGCTCTACCAGGATTATGGGGCGCAGATCGAGCGGTATGTCTATGCGGGGTGCCCGCTGGACTTCCGCGCCACTGACATCGCTTTCTCCATCTGACTTTTGAACCACGGCTCCCTCTCCTCTCGTATCACTTTATCAAACTCTCTGGCCTCCGTGCCAGGATGTTGAACGTAAGGCCGGAAGACCGTCTCGCCCCCGCTCATTCCCGGCCAAGAGTGAATTACACCTACCTTCGTTTTGGGCGCGAACATCGATGGGAAGGCCAGCACTTTTGCTTCGCTCTTGCCTGTGTAAATGCCCGCCCATATCTCGTGCGGCCTAGTGCCGTTATTGACATAACCGTATATTTCGTCGTCCGTCGTCACGCTCACAGCGGGGCTGGGCGTTCGCTTGGTCAAATGTGTATGCTCTTTGAAGACCACCTCGTGTTCCCAGGTTTTGGTGGTCAGTTCAAAATCCTTGCGGATCTGCCGGACGGCCCGCCGCATAGCATTTCGCATGATTCGAGAGAACTCTGCGTCCTTGAAACGCTTCGGCTTGACTATCTTGACGAATCGTGCGTCGATGGCTCCGGGCACCGTTCAGACTCCTCTTTCAAACAAACGCTCACTATTTGGTCCTCGTAAGGAGAGCAGATGCTCTATGTCCCGCACATCCACATAATGTTCGGGCCGCTCAGGTGAGAATGGATAGAATGCGCAGGTCGTTGGCCCCAGATATTGAGCTCGCAGATCCCCTAAATAGACCAATCGCTGCATCCCATATTGCCCTAGGATGATCTTTTTCGCTTCCGATGGTACGGATCGCACGCGCCGCGTGCCGACACGCCCTCCTCAACCCATGCCTATGCTTCCCTCAACCAGCGATTGCGCAGAATGCCGATCTCGTTCCAAACGGTCAGGTTCCGCTCTGCTGCACCACCGGCAGGCCAGTCCGCACCAGTCTCGCCATCGCATAACTCCAAGTGTCCCGTCCTGATCTGAGTCAGATACGCAGTTGACCAGCGGCCTAACATAGCGCGGTCATCATCAGACAGTCTCGCACTTCCGCAAGTGCAATTATAGTGAGCCGCCGCGATAGTGCAGTTGAGCTTCTTGAGCATCTCGGTGGCCCAGGCAGCCAGAGTGCAATCGCACCCTCCCGATTGAGCGCGCGCCCCATGGATGTCCGCAGCGGCCATCTCTAAAAAACGCTCGATACGACCATCCAATTCGGCACCTACTGAGGCAATGCAGAAGAAATCGAGATAGTCCTGCACTGTAGCATAGGCTTCTGTGCACGCCATCTAGGCGCGCTCTCTGATCATTTGCAAACTGGCCGTGCCCACGCCTGATACGGCTAGCAAGTCTTTATCGCTTGCGGCTTGCAACTTGCGAGGCGTATCGTAACCCGCTGCACAAAGTTTCTCTACCATCGAGCGCTCCTGCGCCGTCTTGGCCTGGAGCACGATGCACATTCGTTGAACCATCCTATCCATACTTGACTCCTCGCTATGCGTGGAGAATATAACCAATACTGATTCTGACCGTCGCTTCGTTCGCCGTCCCATCACTGGAAGCCACTTTAGCTCGGATGCGCGAGTTAGCAGCGATCAACGACGTGTCCACACTGTAACGACTGTTGCCCCAGAACCCACCTACAACCGCGAAACGGAATCGAGCGATCTCGACATCGGGATCACCGGCATACAATACTACTTCCATAACAGCGTTCTTATCACACGCTTCAATCGCTACGTCGATGATGTGAAAATCCTCTGTAATGGTCGTTCCTGCCACTACAGTTGTGAAGGCGCCCAAAACCCAGTCAGCGCCACTGACCAAATCCGCGCCGTTAGCAAGCGTTGGATACACTTTTTCCGGATTGGTAAAGTGATTCTCGATATGCTTAACCATTGCGCCAAGACTGTCATCTACCATCTCGCCAGTAGAATCGACGGCCACGCCCTCAATGGACCAGATCGGCGTCCCCATATATCACCTCCTAAGGCTAAGCAGGCGCAGTTGTCGCGTCGCCATTCATGCAGTGATTGTTGACCCAGGCGTCCGTTCCTCCAGCTGTATTCAAATCATCCCAATCACCATTTGCTCCAGCCGGAAGATCGCAAGAGAAGTAGTTGTCAAATACCATGTTGTAGTCACCGTTGGTCAAATTAATGCCCTCGTCTGTGGAAAGGCCACCTGCTTGTGCAGTGATATTGTAGATGGAGTTGCGATAAATCTGGTTGTAATCACTGACCTCCAATGCTATTGCATCTCCACAGTTTGTAAACAGATTATCATGGATGTTGCAGTACTGCGTGTGACTTCCTGCCGGATCAGCATAAATGCCAACCACTGCACACCGATCAAAGACATTGTTGTGGATATGCGCGTACCAGGAGAATTCCAGTTCGATGGCCGTATCCACATACTCACTGAAATGACAGTTGCGTACTGTCAGATTCTCCCCGTAGAAAGCCCCTCCCCATACAGCAGAGATAGCATCTGCTTGAGCATAGGCCAAACCAGGGCCAGTGTAACAACCCTGAAAAGCGAATCCCTCGATCAATACATCCATAGCGTGAACCGTGATACAGGTCCCGCCCGCCTGGGCTGCTTGCCAGACGACGCCTACAGCTCCAGAAGGAGACAATCCTACGATTCGTACCCCGTGAACATCTACGGTAACTTCCTCAATAATCGCCGTAGTATATTGGCCTGCGCCAGCCACCCAATCGCCCCATTTCCAGGCGTTATTGGCCATCACGACGATGACATCGCCGCGATAGTCTTCGCACTTGGTGAGAGCCGCTGCCACTGTGGTCAGTGGATCCGTGGGATCAGTGCCGTCCCGTTGGTCACTGACCCCCGGATAGTTCGGGTCCACGTAGAAGATAGTCCCTGTGCAGTGCTGGCGCAGACCTGTTTCTGTCCAGCCGCCCGGAACGCCCATTTGCCCTGGGTAGACCGGATTTAGTCTTGTAAGTGGCGTAGGCCACATTACATCTGAAGATGGCATATTTTCCTCCTATGAGGTGGAGCATAAAAGCTCTCGCCTTGCATTCTAATCGGGGAATTTAAACAGAATGCCCGACATATTGCCGACCCAGTGATTGACATCTCCAGCGGCGTTATCTAGGAATGGGACAGCCCCCATAACGGCATCACCATTCTGAGCACAGTTTCGTGCCACGAGACAACGAGTTACACTTGCACCAAGCGTGATACCCGCTCCCTGTGCATCCAGGCAAGACATGGTATTGTCACAGATACGGCCTCCCCCGCCTTGCACGACCTCAATGCAAACCCCTTGAGATTCATCGAAAAAGTTGTCGTGAACGAAGATGAAAGCAGGGTCATCATTGATATAGATGCCTTGGGCAGTCAATGCTTGACAGAACATACAGCGGGCAATTTCCAAGCTGAAACCTACGCCACCAGGAACAGACATGATGCCATAAGCACCAGTGCCAAACCAGCAGTCGAAAATGCCCAGCCGACACTTAGCACCGCTGAACTCCACACCCGCATGAGCAGGCCCAGCATCAAAGTAGAAGTTGTGAATCCGCACATCATTGGCTGCGACGATGAAACAAGCCGTATCGGCCGTAGCATGAATGCAAGTCCAAGAACGGTCAGTACATCCGCCTTCAGCACCAATGATAGTGACCTTGCTCTTGTTGATAGTGACCGCTAGATCGCTTTCCAAATCGTAGTAGTCCAAAACCACAATGGTATCATTGTGATCATTCACGCACATGGCTAATGCAGCGGCAATGGTCAGTTTTGGTTGAAGTGGATCGAGCCCAGTATTATCATCACTGCCCGCACAGCCATCCACGTAGAAAATGCCTCCCAAGGCTGCGCCCGCAATGAGATACTTGGACAAACCCCCAAGATAGTGTTCCGGTCCTTTCGGTTGTCCTGTATAAGGCATATTTTATGTCTCCTTTAGACTGGCACAGCAACAGTGAAGCCGTTGTCGGCTACCTGGAGCGAGGCCACATCCTCTGCTATATTCCCTACCCACATACCTGGCGTACCTGCATGAGCACGATAGCCGGCGGCTTGTGAATAAGTGCCACAGAACACGTTCTGCGTTACGATGTTGTGGCCCCGACTGCCCCCACGCAGATCCAACTTCTCTGTGGCCAGATTGATCTCGCCCTCGTGGAAGATGTTGCCCGTGAAGACTGAGAGGTTGAAGCCCCGGATATGGGCGAGTCCAGCTACGTGATTGTCGTTCTCCCAGAACAGGTTGTTTCGGACGATGCACTGATATGGATCGCCAGGGCCAACTGCAGTGTTAGCCACAATGATGGCGTGAGAAGAGCCGTCGACGTGCTGCAACTCGATGAACTGGTACCCCTCGATGATCGCGCGGTGCGGCGCACCGTAGAACTCGATGCCGTAGTGCCCTCCCCACAAACCGTCGAAAATGCAATTCCGGATCGTGGTCTTGTAGGATGATGCGTCTGCATTATCATCATAAAGCCTGATACCTGCGGCGTCCGCTGGGCAATTGAACGTGAATCCCTCGATTATCCAGCCCTCACGCTGCACGTCCAGACATGGAGCGGTGGTCACAAGAGCAGTCCAGGTCGGCGCATGTTCTTTCACCCCAGCACCCAAGATATAGCAATTCTTGGGAGCAGTAGCTGGTATCGTAACGTTTTCCGTAGGCGTTGCCTCAGCAGCCACCACGATGACCGAGCCATCCAGATCAGTCGCCAAAGTCGTTTGCCAGGCAGTCAACTGATCGATTGCGCCCTGGATCGTCGCTTTGGGATTCTCCGGGTCAGTCCCATCGGCAGCATCTGTAGCAGTGGGATATTCATCGTCCACATAGAGCACCAATGCCGCCGATTCGGTTCGTAAGCCACGCTGCACGTCGCTCCCTGGTACCCCCATCTGGCCAGGGTACCAAGGCGCCGCCCGCAACTGTGGCAGGTTGAATCCAGTCATTTCGTATCCTCCATTTTCACCAAGTCAACGATTCTAGGCACCCACGCTTTGAGCGCGCGGGTCCTTCGAATCGGGATCCCAGCGTAGAGGGGCGTAATGCGGCTTCTGGGGCGACTCACTCTGTACTTCTGGCAGTGGTGTCGTCAGTTCGTTCACCTTCTGCTGTAGAGTGTATTCTTCGAGTCGCCCCGTAGGGTCCATGCGGATATACTCCGCAGCGTCAGCCAATATCCACCCCTCGTACTGGGTCTTGTCGCTCTCCTTGGCTTTCTGTAGGCCCAAAAGCGCCGCATGTTGATCCGAGCCGTGCTCGACGTAATCGGTCTGCCCTGGACCTGCTTTTCTGCGTACCATGATTCGCTACCTCCCCCGTTTATTGATTTTCTGCGTCAGCCAACCGCCCAGGTTCACGGAGCGGTTCCGCTGGAGTAGTATGCGCCACGGAAGTCGTATAGGTTGCCTTCATTGGCATCTGTGTACGTTCCCCAATGATCCTCGACCTTCACCACGACGTTGCCCGTTGCAAAGTCGCCCATCTGAGGCGACAAAGGAGCGCCGCCGCCCACAAAGGTCGCGAACGTTTCCTGGTCGCTCTTCTTGCGAATGAGCATCGGCCCAGGCATTCCGGCGCGTCGCGCCAGAATGAGAGGCACAATATCCGTTCGATAGTCCGTAAATGCCCACCATGGCAAGTTCGGAGCCGCGCCAGTGATATATGGGTCTTCGATTGCAGTGAATGTCCCTGCCACAACGTTGGTCGCATTGGTCGCCAGTTCGGGCACCAAAGTCGAGCGCTGTATCGTTGCCACAGTATCCACGAGACCGCTGTGGTGTACGATGTACTTGAGCGCCGCATTGATCGGTTCTCCCGCAGCGTCAGTCCGCTGGTTGAAGGCCATGCGCGCTGCGCTGATACGGGCTGTAGTGAGGCGTCCGGTCGTGGAGTAAAGTGCGCCGGCCAATCGAGCAATGCTGATAGCGTTCGTGTACATTCGAGAGATGAACTTCTCCAGCGAGCGCCGGGCCGCTTCGCCCATCAACCTCGACTGGTCATTAAAGTAGCCAAGGTCGTCGTTGATCAGGCATTCCATCGAGAAGTCCCATTGCTTGGCCCAGCGATAGACACGGTACTCGCGCTTCACAGCGTCGGCCACGTATCCCGCCCGCGCCTCGCCCTTTGCGCCGACCAATTCCAAGTCCTGTAGACCCTGCTGCTTCTGATAGCGCGTTACGGTCATGAAGTTCGGCACCGTCTCTATCGACACGAACGGTTCAAAGTTGAATCGCTTGCGCTGATAAGCCGGGCGCATGGAGCGAGCCACGAATTCCTGAATCGCGTAGGCAAAGTCCCCAGAGGTCATGACCTCGCTCAGACGGGTGGTCATACCCCATTCCAAGTCCTGGTCCCGAATGCCGTTTAGGCCCCGGTCCAGAAAAGCGAACATATCCTGCGCTTCAGAGATACGCGACTGCTGTCCATACAGTTTCAACTGCTCAGCACGAATGTCACTGAGCATACTCAGAATCCTACGCATCGTTTCTATCCTCCTAGCTCGTTAATCTCGGTTATCCGACGGGCTTGAATTCACGCCAGCCGTTGAACAGCATGACGCAAACGGCATACTCAGTGAGAGTGTTCGCCCATTCCTTCGGCCAGGGATCGTCCTCAGCCGCGATTGCCCCGCCTACACCGCCGTCTGTGTATTCGTCCTGGCAACGCATTAGAATGCCCGCCATTGGATTCCACACAGTAGCATCGTTCAGCGGCGACATCGAGAGCGTAACGCCTGCGGAAAGATCGTCCGAGTCGTCCACGTACACCGGCTGTCCGACGCTCGGGGCCGTCTCGAAAGTATCTGCATCGCCTGCTGCATAGGCGGTCACATTCGCAACGTAAGCACGCACAATGTAGCCATCTGCAACGTTCAGAATTACGGTCTCAGTTGCGGCAAGATAGCTCACTACTACGCCGGTCACATTGAGTGGCCTGCCATCTGCAACCGTCTGACCGTCTACGGCCAACACAGGATGCAGGCCGTCAGTCAGAGCGTCCTTGTTACCGCCGCCGGTTTCAGAGCCTGCACCGTGCGGCCACAGATCATCCGCCTGGAACTTGCGGTTCACATAAGGACCGCTGGACTGCTGCCAATTTGGTCCCTTTACAAACTCGTCATAAGGCATTTCGTCCCTCCGTCAACTTACTTATTCTGGTGAAGTAAGTCCGTACTTCTCCCAGATTCGATCCACGTTCTTGTCGTACTCTTCCAACCGCTGCTTTGGCGTCACCTTCTCATCGCTGGGCTTTGAAGGCCCTTGGTCGGTCGGCTGACCAGCGTTACTGGATTCAGCCAGCGCTTTCCGAACCGCCTGGACCGTATCCTTCAGTTGCTGCTCATCGGCGTAGGTGTTCTTCGCCAGAACGTCCGTGACGATGGGCGGCAAGTCGGTTTCCGCCAAACGCGCCTTCACCGTATCGGCCTCCAGAAAGACGGGAGCGGACTCTGCCGCCGTTCCTTCTGGGGCGGCCTGCGATTCTGTGGCGTCTTCCGGCGTAGCCTGCGACTTCGTTTCAGCCTCATCGGTCGGAGCATCCAGTACCTGCCCCTCTTTCTCGGTCATCGTGTCCTCCTCATCGTTTTCCGCTAATTGTATCGCATGTCCCCCGGCCCCCGCTCGCGTCACCCAGTCAACCGAGAGGGCCTGGTCGATAGATTCGACATATTGGCCCACACGGTCGCCTTCTCGGTAGGAGCCTTTACGCACCGTGCCGTCGGCCAGAATGGAGCATTGGAGCCCGTCCAGAATGCCCAACTCGTCGCGCTTGCGCACCGTATCCGCAAAGTGCTCGTCGAACACGCCCACGCGAGCGATGGGTGCGCCGGAGGGAGTCTTGCCCACTATGTCCAGTACCTGACTGACCTCATTGCGCACGTTGTAGTCGTCCTTCTTGTGATCGGTCGTATACATCTTGGCCCCTACGAACGCCCCCGCATCGCGTTCGATCACGTGAGCCGGATAGTAGAAGTTCCGCGCCTTGTTACCCCAGCCCGGTTCGATCAGTACCACATCCAGGAGCAGCGGCGCGCTGTCGGCGGGAGCGTCGGAGTCGGCTTCTGCCAATGAGAGCGCATGGCCAGAGTCATTTTCGGCTAGGGAGACTCGCTCAACTTCGATATTTTCGGCTATTTCGGCCATCCCCGTTTCGCTGATAGCACCTGCGTCCTTCAAGCGGACAGCCATTTCGTCAGTGAGTTTCCGAATGGCGCTGATCTTTTCAGCCCACCCAGATGGGGTATCGCCGCCCGTCAGCGAAAAGCAGTCCAGAATGCTGCGAAACATATCGCGATAGTCGGCCAACAGATCGTCCATGACCACGCCGGCTTGACGCACTTCACGGGCATCAGCCAAGGCATCAAAGGAGAAAACGCCCCAAGGCACCACCCTTTCACCTTTATCGGCCACGATCGGCATTTCGGCTTCTGCGCCCCATTCTTCCAGAGAAGCGGCTTCCGAGAACTCCATGTCCTCGGCCTTGTAGAGCGCTTTCAGTTTGCGAATGGCCTCGGCTTTCTTGGGTCCCTCGTACACATTGCCTCTGTGCCCGCCGGGACTGGTCAGCGCAGCCTTCGCACCGCCCATGAGTGTGTGATCGGGCTTACCGTTCTTCTTGACCTGCAAGTGCCAAGTGCTCGGCTTATCGGAATCCTCGACCACCAGGAA
>Ga0114918_10003302_pt1 | contig 14273 bp, 11 predicted proteins | sample LantaG_FD_87015 | JGI IMG/M metagenome (GOLD analysis project Ga0114918, IMG submission 87015) | Deep subsurface microbial communities from Baltic Sea to uncover new lineages of life (NeLLi) - Landsort_02402 metaG | ecosystem: Environmental > Aquatic > Marine > Oceanic > Sediment | place...
AACCGCGGTTAATACGGATCGAGGCACTCAAGCCCGTTCGTGTGCCTGTCGTGGTCGAGGACGTATGCTCTCTGGTTGTAGCACTGCGGAGGTTTCCCACAGCCTTTATAAGTGATGCATCCCTTATCATCTCTATGCCGCAGGACAGGGATCGATTCAACGCTATTGTCATCGCCCTATTAGTGGTCTTCATCCTGTCCATATCCGGGATAGTCCGGCTGATCACCGATTACTGGTGGTTTGATGCTCTTGACGCGTCCCAGATCTTCATGATCAGCTTAAAGGCAAAGATACTACTATTTATACTCTCAGCATCGGTTTTTCTCGCGTTTGCCCTGATCAATCTCTGGATCTCTTCGAGGTTGAACGAGTCAAAGTTCTCTTTCAAGCTGAAGTTCATGGTTGTTCTGGTCATATCCTTCTTTGTGGGGCTTGCAAGCTCCACCAAATGGTTCGTAGTGCTACAGTACCTGAATCAGGTGCCCTTTAACCTGCAGGACCCGATCTTTTCAAAGGACGTATCCTTTTACGTCTTCTCCCTGCCATTCATGCTCGCTGCCCGGAACTTCCTGCTGGTCTGTGTAATAATCACGATCATCATGGTGCTTGTGGATTACCTGCAGTCATTCATAGTCCGCCTCTTCAAACAGCCAGAGATCATCGCAGCGGACGGTACAACTTATGGTGTTGACTTCAAATCAGCAATCTCAAACATGGGGCAGAAGGCACTGGTGCATCTAACAGTCCTTGGATCGTTCTTCTTCGTTCTTCTCGCTGCAGGTCACTACCTTGCCAGATTCTCGATCATGTACTCTGAAAAAGGGATTGTGGTAGGGGCTGGCTACGCTGATGTCGTCGCATACCTCCCGATAATCAGGATACTGATGATCATGGCGATAATCGTCGCAGTACTGTGTTACATCTGGATATTCGTGATCTTAAGGCAGAAAAGCCCGGGAAAAAGGAATATACTGGTGTCCGTAATCGTGATTTATCTACTAATCGCCATAATTGCTCCGGCTGTAATCCCGGGATTTGTGCAGGCTTTCAAGGTTTCACCAAACGAGGAGAAGCTGGAACAGCCATACATCGAGAATAACATCAGGTTCACAAAGATCGCTTACGGACTTTCTGATGTGGAGGAGAAAGACTTCTCTGTCGAGATGATGACCCCTGAAATCCTATCGAACGCGACGGAGACGCTGGATAATGTCAGGATTTTGGACTGGAGACCGCTCACACAGACGTACAAGCAAACACAGGAGATGAGGCTCTACTATGACCTTTCAGGGATTGATATCGACCGGTACGAGATCAACGGAAGCTACACCGAGGTGATGATTGCCCCAAGAGAGATGAATCAGGAACGGCTTCAGGCAAAGACATGGGTGAATCTCCATCTGGTATATACGCACGGTTTTGGTGTTGTGATGAGCCCTGTAAACAGCGTCACAAAAGAGGGCATGCCTAACTATCTCATAAAGGATATTCCTCCTGTATATACCATCCAGGATGAAGAACTGCGGATCGAGGTGCCACAGATCTACTACGGCGAGATGGACAATGATTTCGTGCTGGTAAACACCAGAACATCGGAGTTTGATTATCCCATGGGCGATACCAATGAGTACCTCCACTACGATGGGAGTGGAGGGGTGAAGCTGGACTCATTCACAAAGGAACTGCTGATGGCGATGCGCTTTGCTGACATCAAGATCCTGCTATCTGGGGAGATCACTCCCGAAAGCAGGATCATGTTTGAGAGGAGCATCAAGGAGCGGATCTCAAAGATCACTCCATTCCTCACACTTGACGAAGACCCGTATCTCGTCATCAGCGAAGGCAGACTCTTCTGGGTACTGGATGCATACACCGTAACAGACAGATTTCCATACTCAGAGAAACACGGCTCCATCAATTACGTGCGAAACTCCGTAAAGATCGTGGTTGATGCGTACAACGGGGACGTGACGTACTATATCGTCGATACCACCGACCCGGTAATCGCAACTTATGCAAAAATTTTCCCGGGGCACTTCAAGTCCTTTGACCTGATGCCTGACGGGCTTAAGAAACATGTCAGATACCCCGAAGACCTCTTCAATGTCCAGTCCGCAATCTACAACACATACCACATGGACAACGTGAAGGTCTTCTACAACAAGGAGGATGCGTGGCAGATCCCGAACGAGGTGTACGGGACAGGTCAGCAAGTTCCGGTTGATCCCTATTACATCATAATAAAGCTTCCGGGAGAGGCGAAGGAAGAATTCGTCCTGATGAGGTCAGTAACACCAATAATGAAGGACAACATGGTTGCATGGCTCGCTGCCCGTTCGGATGGGAATCATTACGGCGAGTTACTGCTCTACAAATTCCCCAAAGAGAAACTGGTATACGGTCCCCTGCAGATCGAGGCGAAGTTCGATCAGGATGCGGTGATCTCACAACAATTAACACTCTGGTCACAACAGGGATCCAGGGTGACGAGAGGGAACCTGCTGGTGATACCGCTTGAGGATTCGATCCTGTACATAGAGCCGCTCTACATACAGGCAGAGACCGGGCAGATGCCCGAACTCAAACGAGTGCTGGTCTCAGACGGCGAGAGGGTGGTGATGGAGGAAGACCTTGACAAGGCACTCGTTGCACTCTTCGGTAAAACCAGACCGGGTACGGTGGAAGCGGGTGCGGAAGAAGGGGAGAAGTCAACTGAGGCGCTGATAACAGAAGCGCAGATGTATTATGATGCGATTCTCGATTCCATGGGCAAGAACTGGACCGCATTCGGGGAGAACTTTGATAAGTTAGGCGAGGTTCTCGGGGAGCTGGAAGCGGATTGATCAACGTGTTTCTGGGATTTGCGCTAACAACTCCTGCGGTTTGAATCGAATTCCCAGCGACCACCCCTTCATCTCCTTTTCCGCCAATCCACAAAGGGCAGGTTCACGTGAGGGGCTCTCTCTGATTTTGAGAATACGTGAATTAAAAGGCAATTTAGCTCTAAATCCTCGCGGATTTACCCGTTTAAAGTTTTTCTGCTGTTGTTTGCGATGCGGTGGAAAAACATTAATACGGGTCGAGATAAATTTTCGTCTCGATCAGCGCCATAAAGCAAGGCAACGACGGCAGCCCCAATATCACAAGTGAGGGGCGACCGACGATTTTGAGAATAATCGGGGAGTTAACGCAGATTTGTCTTCCCTTTCTGCTCACCTATGATTGTATCAAGAGTTGCGATGAATTTCTCTTCGGACCCTTCTGGAATGGTCGCCCCCGCCGCAACCGGATGCCCGCCACCAAACCCCCCTACTTCTCCTGATGCTTTCTCCAGCGCCTTAGCGAGGTCTATTCCACCGGATACAGACATTAGTTTCTTATTACACCGTGCAGATATCCTCGTTTCCGCCTTCTTTCCCTCTTCTACTCTGTCTTTCTTGTTAAACACAATTACCGGCTTACCCGTGCATACGTATTCTGCTACTATCCCGGCTAAAACGCCCGTTACACCACTCTCCTGCACGAAGAAATAGATGATATTTTGCAACTCCTTTATCGCATCTTCCTCGCTTTCTATTCTACTCAACTCAGAAACAAGTTTGCTTTGAATGTTTACGTATAAAGAGGTTGCTTCTTCTACCAGTTTCTCCTCACGCAGGCACAGTCCTATTCCAATTCCCGATTTGCCCAGTCGCCCACACGCATCCACCATTCTCATAAAATCCAGTCCATCCCTTATCACCCCAGAATGGATAATGTACGTGGTTCCAACCAAAGCGTCATCGCTGATTTCGGCTTGCGATTCTCGTAATAGTGATAACAACGCACTGGTCAATCTTCTTTCCTCTTCCTCATTCAAATCGCTTAAAATCCTATCGCCGTCTATACCGGCCTTATTCAAAAACGCATCCACCCACTCTACCTTACCTGCAAGCGGGATATAGGGATCAGTAGCGAAGAGAATCAAATCCCGAATTTTACCATCGCCGAGCTTCAACCCTTTTTTAACGGAGATAACACCTTCTTGTATCGCCTCATCCAGAATCATCTTGTTTATTCCTGTATCAAACTCCAGTTTATCGCCTAATGTTCCTGCTATCGCAAGTCCGGCAAGGTCTATGTTACCTTTAGCGTCGCCTGACATGCACCGTGCCACGAGATAAGAGAGTCCCGCCGCGCAAATTGTGCTACCACGTTCGTTGGCCATCCCGCGCTTTTCCTCCGCGCTGACACAGCAGGGATTTATAAGGACTGCGAAAGCTGCGCGAGATACCGGGACTGAGGTTGAGGGTGCATGATGATCTATGATTACCACGTCCTTCTTTTTGAGGCACTCCGATAGCAGATCAGATTGCGCAGTGCCCATATCGCAAATTATGATCAGATCCTCATCCAAGCCTTGAATAAACGAGCGTTCCAGTTTGCCTACAATAGTTGTATGGAACTGTATACCGCTTCGAATCAGGGCATTACAGATAATCCCCGCAGAGGTTATTCCGTCTGCGTCATAATGAGAGATTACCCGTGCGTATTTATGTCCTTTTATTACCTCCGCTGCCTTTTCCACGCTTTTTTGCAATGTTGTCATATTATTATAATAAGTGCTGAAAACCCCAATAAAACATTCGAAAAGAAAAAGCTTTTTCTTAAACAACCTTTTCTTTATTTTTTATTTATCGGGAAATAAAAATTTTTACAGGGCGTGTGGCCTAGTTAGGATAGGGCGGCAGCCTCCTAACAAACTTTTAGGAAAAGTTTGATCAAAAAATGATGCGCAGAACCTTTTAGGAAAAGTTTGATCAAATTGGGAGAAAGCTGCAAATCACGGGTTCAAATCCCGTCACGCCCGTACACGTAACTTTTCACTGTCCACTACGATGACGTCCTTTATCGCTTTAACTGCATCAAAGGGTATAAAGATGTACTCGTCCTCCTTCCTGAACCCGCTTGTGTCAAGCTCCTCCGCAGGTTTAACCACGAGTTCTTTCAACATACCCGTTCCTGCCTCTGCCACTATATTATGCAACGTGCCCATTTCACTACCCTCCGAGTCCACAACCCGTTTATTACTCAACTTCAATGCCGATATTTTTTGCATTTTTATTCCTCCTCTCCTCACACACACCTTCACGTTTTATGTATATCAACTTTTTCATTTTTCTTCCTCACTCCGTAATTTGTCACGGAGTTTTAAAAAATGCTTTCCCCATACTTTAACAAAAAGAGCTGGTTCGCCCCTCGTAACGCTAATCCTTTCTTCTTTTCCTATCGCCCTGTAAAACTGCCCATCTATGACTAACTCGGCATCCTTCATCTCCAAGAGTTCCACACTTATCTCGCTGTTTATATCCACGACTGTGGGCCGTGCGGAAAGTTTAAAAGGAGCAATAGGCACGATTATGGTTGCATTCACCTTTGGATCTACTATGGGTCCGCCCGCGCTCATTGCATACGCAGTGCTTCCTGTGGGAGTTGCAAAAATAACACCGTCTGCTCGTAACCGCTCTAACTCCTCACCGTCAATAAAGATGGCGAAGTGGAGCATCTTCCCGGGTTTCGATGTTATCACGACCACTTCGTTCATCGCATAAGGCATCTTCTCCCTTGCCCCGGTTATCGCTGCAGAAAGCCGCTCTTTACGCTCGACTTCAAACCCTTCTAATAAGCTCGTGAGTGTAGAAACGCTGTTTTCCGGCTGCACTTCTGCTAAAAACCCGATCGCACCCATGTTTATTCCTAATACCGGTGTGGGACTCTTTAATGCATGAAGTGTCCTTAGAATTGTGCCATCGCCGCCAATGCAGATCAGAAGATCCACATCCATCTCTTCTATCTTCATACCGCGCTTTTGGAGTTTATGTGCTGTTGCTTCGTCGAGTATAACCTCAACTCGTTCCTTGACTGATTCGATCAACCTATCTAATACTAATACGTCCTCGTCCCTACCCCTACATACGATCCCAATGCGTTTCGGCTGAATTAAGTTCATTCTTTACTCGGAGAGCCGGAATATCGCTTCAGCTAAATCACCGTTTGTCTCGGTTAATGCGGCTTTTGCTTCTGTCTCGCTGCACCCTGCCTTCTCCATCACTATTTCCACATCCTCTTGAGAGAGACTCACCACAGGCTCAAGCTCAGATTCCGTCTTAAGGCGTTTTACCGGTGTGCCGGTTATTTGATACATCTTCGACCCCGGTGCGTCCATAACGGTAACGACGGCATCCTCAAAAACGAGTTCCGCATCCGCGGTTTTTATCACGACTTCCTCCACATCGCTTATCTCTTCTATGCTTATGCCCATTTGCTTCATTTGCTGGCTTAACTTCTTTGGATTCATGCCTACTCCCTTTCTAAATCCACCGTGCATTTTTCTTTGCCTTCCCTTCCCTTTTTATTAATAATAAGATATAAAGAATATTAGTTAGAAGTGGATTACGTTTAGTTACCAGTAATACGTTACCGCTGTGAAAATGATAATAGAGCAGGACAGAGAGATAAGGGCCCGTGGTCTAGTTGGAATGACGTCGCCTTGACATGGCGGAGGTCGTGCGTTCGAATCGCATCGGGCCCATAAATCTTTTATTTCAATCACAACACTTCTTCTGAAAGTAACAGAGCATATCTGGCTTCGTACCATCCATTGCGCCCAAATTTGCTCACTGCGTTCGCCAACTTCAGATAGACTCAAGACGAAGTTAAACGCAATCAGCGTCTAAACATTTTCAGGAAGTTTTTCAAGCAATTCCCGCCACAATTCAAGCGTCTCTTTCGCTTCCTGCTCATCTAATAGCTCTATTGCAAAACCCGCATGAACAATGACATAGTCGCCTATGTTTGCATCTACCAACGAGATGTCAATCTCACGAGCGACCCCCCCGAAATCTGCCTTTGCCTTTCTCCTTACCCCTTCTTCATTGCTGCTAATCTCCACCACTTTCGCTGGTATTGCCAAACACATCTTTCTTATCTCAACCTTTATCTTTCTTTGTTTCTTAAATGTCCAACAATAGCATTTTGTCCCGCAGAAATTCCGCCATCACCATTTGGTATCTTATCATGAGTTAAAAACTTCAATCCTTTCTCTTTTACCAACTCTTCAGCCATCCTGACAATCGGCACATCATACGAAACCCCGCCGGTTAGCCCGATATACGGAATGCCAGTACTACCACTCGCATCCGCTGCAATCTCCACCATCTCCTTAATTAAAGCATAAACAAAGGAATATGCGATGTCCGCTTTATCCTTTTCCGTGCTTATCCGATACCCTGCCAATTGGGCAAACAACGGCAGTGTCATAACGATTTTACGATCCTTACGTTCAACAAACGTCTCAAATTCATACGTTGGCTCTCCACGCGCTAAATATCGTTCGAGCTTCATTGCTGGTTCACCATCGTACGTCATCCGTTGACAGATGCCAAGATAGCAGGACAACGCATCCAACACCCTGCCGAAGCTACTTGTTTTTGGTGCTTTCGTCAGAAGCTTTTCCATTACGTTCGCTTCCTTTTCATTCACGAATGACGCCGCATCTGCATCTCTTCCTAAAAGCGAAAAAATTGCAAACACTAACCTTCCCGGGTCTTTTATTGCCATTTCGCCGCCAATGAGCGGTATCTCCTCCAAAGACCCAACACGTTCAAACCTCGAATAGCGAGAATGCATGATTTCTCCACCCCATGCTTTCCTATCCACTCCGTATCCCGTTCCGTCCAGGGCTAACGCAACTATTTCCTCCACACCCCTATCGAGCATCAATGATGCTGCGTGCGCCCAATGATGCTGCACCTCAACCAGCTCAATTGAATAATCTTCCGACAGCTTTTTTCCATACTTCTTCGTTGGGTATCGTGGATGCAGGTCTACCCCAATCGCATCAATCTCCGCCATACGTAGCCCTAAAAGTTTCATCATGTGCTCTGTACCGGATGCTAAAAATTCTACCGTTGGATAATGGAACGTGCTACCGATGTACTGACTGGTATAAAGAATACCCTCTTTTGTGATACTGGTCGAGACGTTCTCTCCCGCGCCTAAGGACAAGATCCTATCATTATACGGGACTTTTATGGTTGTGGGGATGAAACCCCGTGATTTCCGCAAGAAGAATTTTCCCCGCTCATAGCACTGAACAACCGAATCGTCCAGCCTGTTCACTATTCTCCTATTGTGTAAGAGGAAGTAATCAGCGTTTAAATTGAATGCTTCCTCATTACTGGTGGCCATTGGTTCTCCAGAAACATTTGCAGAGGTCATAACAATCCCTTCTGACTGCAGATGACGGAACAGAACGTAATGGAGGCCAGAATATGGTAAATACGCGCCAACAGTCCTCAATCCGGGTGAAATAGCCGATAAATCATCAGAAGACGATCTCTTATCTAAAAGCACAATAGGCCTGCGTGCGGAGGTCAGCAATTTTTCTTCGTCTTCGTCTAACTCCACATATTTCGCTATTGCATTCAAATCCCTGAACATCACTGCAAAAGGTTTTGCGGGTCTTCCGTATAACTCCCTCACCCTGGTCGCTTGATCGAATGTGCAGATAAGGTGCATGCCACCCCAACTCTTGGCTATTCCTATAGCGCCTTCATCAACCAACTGTGCAAAGGTCTCTATCGGATTTTTCTCATCTATCACCACCCCTTTTCTGCCATAAAGCGTGTATTTCGGACCGCACCGCGGACAAGAAGTCGTTTGCGCATGAAATCGTCTGTCCATCGGATCTCTGTATTCTGCGAGGCACTCTTCGCACATCTTGAACTCACGCATAGAGGTATTAGCGCGGTCGTAAGGGACATTCTCAATGACAGAGAACCGGGCGCCGCAAGAGGTGCAATTAATAAACGGAAATAGATAACGACGATTATCCTCGTCAAATAATTCCTTTACGCATTCCTCGCATATCGCCGTATCCACCGGAGTAACAGAAGTCTTTTCCCCCTCTGAGCTGTTTAATATCTTAAAATCGTCATAGCCAGCAATAGGCTCATCGTTCACCTCGATTTTATCAATTGCAGCAAGTGGCGGCAACTTTTTAAGTAAAGCATTCAAGAATTCGTCCTTTTCTGCACTCCCGGCAATACCGATTTCTACGTTTGAGCCTTTGTTAAGCACATAGCCCTTCAAGCCCAACGATTTCGCTACTCTATACACGGTCGGACGAAAACCAACACCTTGCACCGTTCCACTGGCAAATATCTTCATTTTTATCCGGTATTCCTCATCCTCTGCATCACAGTAGCTTCTCTACTATCAGCCGCACCGCGATAACAGAAGGAGCGCTGTCAGGTAAATCCATAATTGGTATTCCGTTAGCGTCGTACTCAGGGATTAGCGGGTCAAAGGGTATTATCCGCTCTATTTCGAGGTTGTATTTCTGCGCGGCCTCTACTATCATCTTATCCGCACCAGCGGGTATCTTATTCGCTATCGTTATCAGTTTCTTCACGTCAACATCTATCTCTTTCGCAATCTCTTTCAATCGTAAAGCTGTTTTCATGCTCTTTAAAGTCGTATCCAGTACAACAAGCATGACGTCTACGTCCCTTGTTGTTCTCCTGCTGAGATGCTCCAAACCTGCTTCGCAATCTATTATCGTGTAATCGTAGTTCTTCGTCAGGGTATCAATAATCATCCGTATGAGGTGATTTACCGGGCAATAGCAACCAGGTCCTTCAGGGCGACCCATGACCAGCAGGTCATAGTGCTCTTCTTCCGCTATAATCCCCGCAATTTTACCCTCAAATTGCGACCGTATGTCTAAGGTAACGTCTCGCTGCTTCTCTTCCAGCAGGCCTTCTCGTATATCCCCAACGGTCTTATCATACGATATGCCAAGCGCGTCAGGCAGGTTAGAATCAGCGTCCGCATCCACAGCCAATATACAAACGTCTTCTTGAGCGTTCAATAGTTCCCTTATTAACAGAGCGGCAATAGCCGTTTTCCCGGTTCCTCCCTTTCCCGCTACCGCTATTACTTTACCCTTTCTCATGGATTAGATTAATACTCCCGCAATGAGCGCCAACCAAGCGAATGTTTATCTATTTATTTATTTATTTGCCCCTGTGCGTGGATTTCAGCCGCAAATTATCCGAGTTGCATTTCCGGCAACGCTTCGCTCTCACTGCATTTCGTGCATTACAATCCATGCATATTTTCACCCGGAATAGCCGTGCTTCGGCTTCTGGAAATCTTGCCATTACTGTTTATCACCCTTGTACATATATCTACTCTAAATACCCTCATAAAAACCTTTAACATTTAAATCTCTCAGAAAAGAAGGAATTATGGATGGGGCTTATGAGAAAAGTGAAAGTGGGGGTATTGGGTGCAACAGGAAGCGTGGGGCAGCGATTCGTGCAGCTCCTGGACGGGCATCCGTGGTTTGAACTCGGAGCACTATTTGCTTCGGAGAGAAGCGCGGGTAAGAGATACAAAGATGCAGCGACGTGGGTGCTTCCCTCTGAGATGCCTGAGGAAGCCGCGGAGATGGTGGTAAAACCCATGAAGGCGATTGGTACTTTTAGTACCGAAGAGATAGCGGTTATGTTCTCTGCGTTACCGGGAGATATTGCAAGTGTAGTGGAGAAGCAGGGTGCACAAGCCGGATGCGCAGTTTCCAGTAACGTTGTGGTGCATCGAATGGAAGAGGATGTGCCTCTGGTCATTCCAGAGATAAATACGGACCATTTAGCATTGATCGAGACGCAAAAGTCGAGGCGGGGCTGGGACGGTTTCATTATAACGAATCCTAACTGTTCGGCGATCGTTATGACCTTGAGTTTGAAGCCGTTGATGCGCTTTGGAATAAAATCGGTGCATGTCTCAACGATGCAGGCGATATCAGGTGCCGGATATGTGGGTCTATCATCAATGGCAATACTGGATAATGTGATACCGTTTATAGGTAAAGAAGAAGGCAAGATGGAGAGTGAGCCCCTTAAGATTCTCGGTACGCTGGAGGGTTCCGAGATAAAACCTGCACCGTTTACTATCTGCTCTTCGTGTCATCGAGTTCCGGTCATGGATGGTCATACCGAAGCGATATGGGTGACTTTTGAGGGGGCTGTGAGTGTAGAAGAGGTAAAAAAGGCATTTTTGGACTTCAAAACCGATATAAAAACCCCGTTCTCACCCGATAAGCCGATAATCGTGCGTGAGGAAGAGGATCGCCCGCAGCCGAGGTTAGACCGGGATGCAGGAGATGGAATGAGCATATCGGTAGGGCGAATAAGAGCCGGGAACGTGGAGAACGAGATAAAATATATCGTGCAGGGTCACAATACAATAAGGGGCGCGTCTGGAGCATCTATATTGAATGCAGAGGTGCTTGTAGAGCAGGGGTATATATAGCTGGTTTTCAAAAATTTCTGTCATGAAAATCCTAACTAAGAGTAAGCAAAATGCCTGATAGTGAAGAGCAAGAATTAAACTGCAAAATCGTTGCTGGTACCGTTAGCATAAAATCGGTAGACGATTTTCTTTCTGTATTGAGAGAGCTTGCTCAGAAATACGTCGTGACCATACAAGCTATGGATGCCGAGCTGATAGCGGGAGAGGAGCACATAAAATCCGCCGTGAAGAAGGCGATACGAGCTGTAGAGCAGAGAAAGAGTATAACGAGCGATTTGAGTTTGGAGATTCTTTTATATGCGGCTGGAAAGAGACAGATAGAACGAGCTTTGGCGATGGGCGTGACCGAAGGCGATAAAAAAGTTGCGATTGTTATTGTTGATGTCACGAGCAAGAAAGATTTGGGGGGGGTTGCTGAGGAAGTGAAGAGGAAGACCGGGATTGTGGACACTCCAATACAGGACTGGGAATTGGAGTTAGAATTAGAATTAGAATTAGAACATAATGAGTCAAAAAAGGATAAATTAAAGAAGTTTTTTGCTATATCGGAGGATGAACTAAACGCGGTGGGCGAGAAGAAGTTGAAGATGTTGGTGTTAGAGCGGGTTGCTCTGTTAGATGTGTTGAAATAAGGGGCCAACCCTCAAACTTTCTTTCAGAAAGAAAGTTGGATCAAAGAAACCTATATTTTCGCGCAGCGTTTTGGATTAAACCTTTTTCTAAAAGGTTTGACTTATCAACCCCCTAACCACATAGCCATCTCAATGCAATCTATCCATTTTTCCAGTGTAATGTAATACCTCTCCACGTACAACTAAACGTGGGGCAAGGGGCATTTCTCTAATGGCTCGGTATGCACGCGCCACACACATATACTCTATGAAGCAGTTTTACGACACTTCTGCCACTTTCTGTAAAGGCTCCTCTTGCAATGCAATCCGGGCCCGTATGCCTCTGCCAATCGCTTGCATAGCTTCACTTGCAGCATCATGGGGCAGCCCCCTCATTTTTGCAACGCCAAGTCGGGTTATGAAACAGATCTTACTCGAAAAAAGCCACTTCTTAACGCTGATGTTGTGAAAGAAATCATAACCGTACGCGTCCAGATTGTAACCAAACCACGTTATGGTGTAGAATATCACCTGAACATCAGTGATGATTATCTGGCCTGGCCAGATCAACCTATACCACCTCTTCTGCCGAGCAGTATAAAGCACTTTCTCGTCCTCTGCAATTATACCCTTTTTGATAAGCTTTTTGATAACGGGGTCTTTTATTTCCACCTCTTTCGATGCGTCTTTTTTTTCCATTTTTTCTCACCTCCTAACTCTTTTATTGTATTGTATGCTCAGCTTCACGTTCCGTTAGATCAGATCAGATTAAATTAATCCACCCCATAAATTTATACATAAGCAAACCGCCAATCATAATCCCGGAAATACCCAGAGAAAACATCCCTATGCTGTATTGAAGCGTCAACGGATCGATCAAGTTAAGGGTTAACGATAGGTACGTAAATCCCGCAATTACAAATAATATGATTGAAAGGAGTTTGTTCCATTCATAGATCACCGTGCCTTCTTCTCCCACAAAGGGTATTAATGAATAGAGCAATGTCATCGCCACGGCTGAGATGCCAACGCCTCCAACCCAAATAACCCACCACGCGTCCGGATACCATACGAACGAGAGATAATAAAAGAAAGCTAACAATGAGAACAGACTCATGATATTTCCGAGACTGATAAAGCCTTTTACCCGCGGGCTCAAATCCTCCCAGATGACTGCCCTCAGAGGGTAGCCCATCGGGTGTCCAAAGATTCCTGAACCGAGCATAAAAACGGTAGCAGTCCGATCAACTATCGCTCCGACTTCAGCGTCCAGTAGCCATGCCAGGAAATACTGCACAACTTCCCTAACCAAGATGACAGTGCCCACCAATGCGGTGATCAAAACGAATATACCACGTACATTCGGCACAAAGCCCTCGAAAGTTGGCACCAGAAGACTCTGTGATGCTTCAGAGAAGGGCGTGTTGAAAGACACCGTTTTCATAAGCAGTGTGCTTTGTAGCGTGTAAGCAGCAGAAAGAGCGAGGATACAAAATGCAATCCGGAGCAAATCACCCAATATAGAAGTGCGTAACTTTGCAGCTAAGACGCTCCGATGGAAAGAGAACTTGAGCCTTAGCTCACCAAGACCATGCATACCAGAGGCCGCAGCTCCCGCTGCCGCGACTGCGCCCGCAGTGATAGTGACTATCAAAATAACAATCACTGTGGCTACTGGGACTTCAGGCTTCTTCACGTCCATAATTGTAGAGTCGTTTATAGCTTCTGCTTCCGCCCCCTCCTTCTCAACAAACCCTGTTGCTTCTATCCGATAGGATCCTCCCGTTACATTTGGGTCGCTTATATCCCATTCGAAAACAAACGGACGTGTGTTATCTTCAAGTCTTTCTTCCCACTTCGTCCCCTGAATCAAAAGCGAAACATTTTTTATCTCATCGCTACACCTAACATGGATGGTAGTGGCATTCTGAAGCAAAGCTCCAGATGGTGGACTAATTATCGTTATCCACGGCTTTATCTCGCCAGTGATAGTATGAGACGTCTCGGGAACGACTTTGGTACCCTCAAACGTCTCACTGTACTCGTCTGGGAATTCAATCGTGGCAGTTGTCGGTACAAGGCTTATCGCCGGGAATTGCTCGTCAATAATCCATTCAGTAGCTTTTTGAACATCTCGCTCCAGTGCTATCAGGTCCAATTCCGGCATGGTGTATGTTTTAGCTTGTGGTTCGATCAGATTCGGAATTATGTATGTGTTCTCTCTACTCGAAATCTTGATAACGTCTGCATCCTTCTTCAAGCTTTTTTCTAATGCGATCTCCAAACATTTGGCAATGTCGAAAC
>Ga0114918_10003304_pt1 | contig 14271 bp, 20 predicted proteins | sample LantaG_FD_87015 | JGI IMG/M metagenome (GOLD analysis project Ga0114918, IMG submission 87015) | Deep subsurface microbial communities from Baltic Sea to uncover new lineages of life (NeLLi) - Landsort_02402 metaG | ecosystem: Environmental > Aquatic > Marine > Oceanic > Sediment | place...
CTATGGATGTTTATGAGTTAAGTATATGGGCAGGTATGGAATTTTTAATTGCGGGATATACTGTAACACAGATACAAAAAGAAAAAAAAGTTGTTAAAGAAGAAGTAGAAGAAGATTTAGGATTATGAAAATTAGATTAACTGAAGAACAATATAAAAGATTACTAAAAGAAGATGATAGATTGTTTCTAGATGGAATGGTTGATTTTAAAAACATTGGTAATAAAGTAAACAATGCAATTGCAAAATTATTTGTAATGATGCAAAAAGAAGGAAAGTTTAAAATTAGTTTAGACTATCTTAAAGTAGGTGATCCAATGTACAGTAGTCAAAATTTTAGAGACATTGTGAAGTATATTATTTTAATGTTATCTGTAGAAAACTCAGAAGCGATATTACTAGCACATAATTATATTAGTTTTCTTAGGGATAAGATAGTAATTGCTTCAGAAAAGGACGACCCTAATCTTTTAGTAGGTGAACCTTTACAATTTTTTGGTAAATATAAATACCCTATTACTTATTACTGGTCGGGTTATATAAATGGTACCACAAGTGGTGATTTAGAATGTTACGCAACAGATGATGATGACTTCACAAAAAAAATAGATGATGGGTTTTACGATGTAATTGCAAACACAGGTGAATATGTAGAATATGAAATGAGTGATGTGGAATGGGAACCTAATGATGATTATACATTCGATTCAGTACAGATGGGGGACATAGACTTAGACGAGATAACTATAGATATATGAAAATTAGATTAACAGAAAGACAATATAGTAGATTACTTACAGAAGATAAGGATTATGGTAAATTAGATAGTACCATAACTACATATATGATCAAAATGTTTGAGTTTTTAGATAATATGCATACTAAAAAAGGTTTCGCAGATAAATTAACTGACACCAATACCATTAAAACATATTTAGGTTTAAATGATCATGAGGCGAATATAGTATACCATAATTATATTAATAAATGGGAAAATAGAAAAGGTGACATTGTGGGCGAACCATTAGATTTTGTTGCAACATACACAATAAGAACTATTATGCCTACAGTAGTGAGTGCTAGAACTTATTTACCGGGGTTTGTAGAAGTAACGGCATCTTCATCTGAGGATGCATTAGATAAAGTTTTAAATGGTGAATATAATACTATGTATTTGGATGAGAATAGTCTTGAATTTGATAACCCAGATTTAGATTATGATATGTATGTCGATGCGGATATTATGGAAGACATGGTGATTGATCATGTGGGTGATGTAGATTGGGAAGATACTGAAGAAATAGAATATAGAATAAAAATAAAGAAATGAAAGTAATAATAACAGAGAGTCAATATAAAAAAGTTTTAATTAGGGAGTTTGGTGAAATGGAAAACGACCCAAAAAAATGGTATCGTAAAATTCTTAAATGGGTTGACGGTGATAGAAGTAGACTTAAGTTTAATAGTGCCTCTTATGAAGTTGTTGCATATGATGATAAGGGTATCTATTTAGGGTATTATGATAAAGATTATAACAATGGTTTTGTTGTGACTGAATATGGTATCGGTATGGATGACTATACTGAAGAAGATGAAGAAGTTATAGGTGAAGAAGAACAAGGTGGTAGTGGTGGAGATGCACCTGCTGGTGGTACATCTTCTGTTTGGCCACTATCTGATTTGGCGAGAAGTGTCGCCAACACATTAACAAATGATCCACATTACACTAGTGGACCACATCCTACATCATCTTCTTGGGAAGATAAAATAGGTAGAGGACCAGCAAATCAATTAACTTAATTAATTACCCCCTTGATTATTGTTTGACTGAGTATTAGTCTGAGTATTAGTCTGAGTTTGAGTGTTACTATTTTGTGGTTTAGCAACTGGTTTCTTTTTTTTACATCCACATCCCATGGTTTAAATTTTTTAAAAAAATGTTATTATAACTATAATATCTATAATTATTTTGTTTTGTAAATAGTGATTTACTTATTTCTTTGGTTTACCACAACCGCATCCGCCGCCTTTCATTTTTTTATGTTTTAGTTTATTGTTATTGTCTATCATTTTTAAGGACTAATTTTTTTATTTCATCCTTAGTATAATATATGGTATCTATTTTATAAATGGTATCAACGACAATAAATGTATTTTCTTGATATATTTCTTGTAGACTGTTATATTGATTATATAACATCTCTTTTTCTTTATGGACAACTTCTAATTTTTCTTTGGTGTTTTCGTTAATTAGTATAAGATCTTGCAATTTATTTTTAGTTTCTTCTAAAATAGATTCTAAATGTATCTTTTCATTCTCTAAAGTTAAATTTAGTTTTTTATTTTCTTCAATAGAGTAGATAAATTTGTTGACTATATTTTGTTTCCTAATTAATTCTTTATCTAAACTATCTAACATATTTTGTTTTTCTAATCTTTCTAACTCTAAGTCAGACATAGTTTCATCAACAAAGGAAAAAATACTATCTCTCTCATTGTGCATAATACTTATCTCTTCTTTAGTTTCTTCAATAAACAAATTAGTGTAATCTTTTTTAATTAAAAATGTGATACCTATCACAGAAATTAAACTAACTAATAAAAATATATAACGTTTTTTCATACTATCTTTTTTTAACCTCACTAAGTATTTCTATAATTTTCTCATTGAGTTTTTTATTATCCTCTTTTAGTAACTTAACCTCTTCCTGAAGGGTTATCACTTGTGTTTCTAATGTATTTGTTTGTGCAACATATAAATACCCTATCGCCATTAAACACATAAATAATAATGCAACTATAGGGTTCTTTGCGAATTCCTTAAAGGATACTGTTGGTAATGCCATAATTAAGTTGTTTATATATAAATATATTTTTTTTCATAAATGTTTGGTAAATTAAAAAGTAATATGTATATTTGTATAAATTAACGACTATGAATATAGATTTTTTAAAAGAAGTTTTATCCTTACCATCAATATCTGGTAATGAAAGTATGGTAAGAGATTATATAATTGAATATGCGGAGGACAACGGTATTGAACACTATACTGATGCAAAGGGAAACCTATACTTAACTAAGGGTAGCGATTATATGACATCTGGAGAATATTACCCTTGTGTTGTGGCACATATGGATACTGTTCATCGTTCACATAGTGATTTGATAGAATCTAAAACAAACCTTATTATTGAATCTTCTACATATAGTGAAAGTAGTAAAGATGAGATGACAACACTTATTGCAAAACATCCTGAAACTAAACAACAAACAGGTATTGGCGGTGATGATAAGTGTGGTGTTTATGTTTGTTTGGAAATGTTTAACCGATTTGAAGTATTGAAAGGGGCGTTCTTTGTTGAGGAGGAAATAGGTATGTTAGGTTCTAGAGAGTCAGATGATGATTTCTTTAAAAATGTGGGTTACGCAATTCAATTTGACGCACCTTCTTCTAATTGGATTAGTGAAGTGTGTAGTGGTGTTAGGTTATTTGACGATGAATTTAAAGGTGAGATTAAAGATACGTTAAGTGAGTGTGGTTATACAAACTTTAGTGTGGATCCTTTCACTGATGTTAATCAGTTGGCGAAAAAATATGACTTTAATTGTCTTAACTTAGGGTGTGGATATTATAGACAACACACCAATTCTGAGTATGTAGTAGTACAAGAAGTTTTTGATTCTGTTAGGGCAGGAGAGAAATTAATTTCTAAATTAAGGTTAGAGAAGTATACCCATAAAAAAGTAGAAAAAAAATCATTACTAAATGAAACAAACTATAGTTATGGTGCATATAATAGTAACTATGATTTCGATTCTTATGATGATTACGAAGAATATGATGAGATAGATGAAATGGCGGAATCTATTACCGACATTGTTGTCGATTTATATAGTAATGGAATCAATGAAGATGAGATAATGAAGGAAGTGGCGAACTATTTAAGAGGATTGTATTAAAATGTTTGATTTCGATTTTGATGATATAGATAGGGAAAAACTAAAAAAGTATATTCTTATAGGTATAATAATATTTTTTGGGATTATAGGGATATTTTTGATTTTCCCATTTTTATTTTATACTATTGTATTTTTAGGGGTTGTTATCCCATCATATATTTTATATAAAAACTATAAAAAAAACAATTATGAAAAGTGATATTCTAAGAGAAAGTGGTGTAGTAGAAAGAATCATTTGTGATTTATCTGAGTATGGTGACATACCAAATAAAGGGTTTTTGGCGGGTGGTGCGGTTGCAAACCTATTAATGACATATCTTTGGGAAGGTAATTATCCGATTAACGATTTAGATATATTTATTGAGTCTGAAGAAACATTACATAAATATACTTCAACACCTCATAGGACAAATGAGTTGGTGGTTGAGGGAGATGGTTATATGGTAACAAAGTTATCTTATGATCATGGTAGTAATTATCAGATTTTAAATGTTGAAAGAGATGGTTTATTAAATACCATTGAGATTAGTAGAATTGCAAATAGAAAAAAAAGGGATGATTATCAATACATTCTCAATGGGTTTGACTTTAACTGTTGTCAAGTTGGTATTGATTTATCAAACAATAAGATATTTTATACTGAGGAGTTTGAGAATTTCTTAAATTATAGACAATTAGAGGTTACTGCAGTTTATACACCTGCACATACTGCAATTAGATTATTTAAAAAATTAGATGAACTTAATTGTTATTGTGATATTGAGGGAAGTATGGAAATGTTATCACAACCTTTGATATTGAGGAATATGATTCACCTACAAAGATCTCATTTTGGTATCTATTTCAGTACTAAGTATAAAGAGATGTATCTTAAGTATTATGGTAAGATTAAAGAATATTTTAAGATGGTTAAGTTTTTTGATCATAAAAAAGAGTTATGGTATAAAATAAATGATTTTGAATCTACTATACCTAATAACCATTCTCTTAATTGGTTGGATCATACTAAAAGTATACCACAAGAAGAATTAGATAAATGGGCGAAGTACAATGATATTATGTGGACTTTGGAACCTAAGAAATATATTGAACCAAATACTATGATAGAAGAAATATTAGTCGGTATTAACTATAACCCACTAACTTTTATGAACGCCTACAGAATTACTAGTAACAAATTAACTAAGAAACTTAAAGAGAAGGCAGAAAAAGTTGTTTTAGATAAGTTTTTCCTATGTAAAATGGTTGCTTTGGTAAATGAAAAGTTTTATGATTGTGATTTCGATAGTTCACACGTTGAATATATTGAGTCATTTGTCGATAGAGAAAGATGGGCAATGATGTTTTTTGTAAGAGAAGGATTAAACATTCAGGAGACTTATAAATTTATTTCTGACGTTAAGAAAATTTATAATAAAGAGGGTGAGTGGGTTTCAGAATTGTTAATTCGTTATTTACAAAATAGAAATAAAGTTATGAAACCAACGTATGAGAATATGTTGGAGGGGGTTAGGAAAGAACAAAGGAAGTTTGCGGAGAACTTAATAACACCTTTGGTCATAAAAGACTTCGATTTACCTAAAGGGGTGACAATTAAAGAACTTACATCTGAGTTAGACCTTAAATGGGCTGGTAGAAAACTAAATAACTGTATGAATAATCCAAATCAAGCATACGCAGAAAAGATAAAAACAGGTAATATTAAATTATTTGTTATCATAACAGAAAATAATATGACGGGTGTTGAATTTAGGTTGGTCGAGGACACTGTTTATAAAATAGTTCAGATATTATCTTATAATAATAGACTCACTAGTGAGTATCATAAGACAGTCGCAAATATATTCTTAAACTATCTTAATATGACTCACCTTAAAGAAATATATGATAGTCGTGTTAAATCTTTTATGAGTATTGATATACTTAATAGAGGGTTTTTGATTAATTTAAAAGATGAAACTACTAACGATAATTCTACGGGTCAATTTAATCTTGTTTTAGTGGATTTAGAAAGAACAATTTGGGTTGATAATCAAACTCCTCATGATGATTATCAGGATATACCTGACAATATTTTTGATTTTAGAGAGTAAACATTCTTAACTTCCCAGATATTTATTATAAAATGTGGGAAGATGAAAAAGAAGAGTACAAATACTGACGCTTTATTCTTTCTGGGTAAAACAAACAAAGAAGAATTAACAAATAATTTTGACAGAATATATGATGTTTATAGATTTATGGCAAAAAGAAAAGGTTTCTTTGGTGACATTAAATTTGTAGAGTCTTTAGAGAACATCTATATCTACGTTAAAGTTGCTTAGACTATTCTTCTGTAGTTTTTGGGGGGTTTAATGATTTGTTTAATTCATATAAACCTACTCTGTTGTCACCTATAATGATTAGGTTATCGATTATTTCTTTAAACTTATTTTCTTCCTCTCTTTGTTCAACAACAAACCATTGTAGGAAATTTTCTGTGGTATAGTCACCAACTTCTTTACATTTAGAAATAATTTTATTGATTGAGTTAGTTACCTTTCTTTCATTATCCAAAGAACATTCAAATAAATTTAATATGTTAAAATCGTAATCTTCATCTTCTAAAAAATTATAATTAGGTACTATAACATCACCCTCTTGTTCCATTACATAGGTAAATAATTTAACCATATGTTCTCTTTCTTCATTTGATTGTTCTAAGAAGAAGTTGGAGATACCAAAGTAGTTATTGTCGTTAAATAGTTTTGATAATTTTAAGTAAAAGAAAGATGAGGTATTTTCTAACCATATTTGTTCATTTAGTAATGATAAAACTTCTTTGTTCATTTTGATTAATTATTTTTTTCGTTATATTTTTTTTGTAGATAAATTGCTTTTATTTTTTCAGCTCTTTTAGTGACAGACTTTTTAGAGTATTTTTGTCTGTTTCTACATTCTTTTGGTACCTTAGTTTTAATAAATTTACCTTTTAGTTGTTTTAATGCACTTTCTATATTACCTTTCTTTACTTCTACCTTTAACATATTTATATTGTATATAGTTTTTTTCTAATTATTAATAAATATTGATATTTATAATTAAAAAGTAAAGGTTTGTCTGAATTAAATAAAAAATTTTTAGATAGGGTATGTAATACGATACACACAAATGTTGCAAACAATTGGGACGCAGTTCCATTAGCGTTATACCCTTACGAGGAGGACTATCATGATTATTACATTCAGATATATGAATTTATTAGGGATTCATTGTTTGTTGATGACTATGAAAATTTAAAAGAAATATTTTTATATTACATATACAATTATAATGAAGATGGAAATTACAGTAATGCGAAATATCCTGATATTACTAATGATGACGTATTTGATCAATTTGATGACTATCAAGTAATTGCTTCTATGTATTTTAAAACATTACCTTTCTTTATATTTTCAGAGTTGTATTGGAGTTATGGTGAGGTACCTGTTTATTATATACTTACCGAAGATGAACATTATGCTATTGGTACTTGGTCACAAGTTAAGGCTGCGATGGAAAATGAGGTATCTGAACGTTGGGGATACGAAACAGATGTAATCGATGTTTTAGGTGTGGATCATTATTTAATGTTTTGTGAAGTAAGTGATACAGATAAAAGAATTATATCTTCAGAAGAATCTAGTGAATATGAGGGAGATATGAGTGATGAAGATGTTATACCTTATCTTAATGATAATAGTAACGATTCAGAGTTAGTTGATGAATATATGGAACTTGAAGAAAAATGGGGTGAATTACTCCCATCTGAAGATGGTACAGAATACACAAAAAGAATGGATGAAATTATAACTGAAGGTAGAGAAATTGTTAGGGAGTTGATATATGATGCTATATATGAAAAATTAAGTGATAATGATTCTTTAAAGGATTATCTTTGGGAATTGGGGTATATAACAAAAAAAGATGGGTATTTCAGTGTTCCTCCAAAAACCAAATTACCAAATTGGTTGAGTTTTGACTGGAATAGTTTTAATGAAGAACAAATAGATAATTTAGAAGTTAATGATTTAAGTCCATATGGTGATTATGATACTTTTAAATGGAATGATGATACTTATTATATATACAAAATAGATTATTAATATGAAATTTTTAAGACTAATAAAAGAAGAAAGAACGATTAAACCTTATCATAAGAAACTTATTAAGATTATGGATCAACAAGGGGTATCTGATGAGGTGTCAGATATGTGGGATTTTTTAGGGTCAAAACTAAATATTCGAAACACTGAAGAGAAATTGGAGATTATGCACCTTTATAAAAAATATTATGGTGTGGAAGAAGAGGAGTTGGATAACTTATCTGATGATGACTTTAGTGATATGGGTGATACTTCAGATATTGAAGATAAACAAATGGCGTTGGCGTTAAATTTAGATGTACCTCCTATGTTATTGGAAGAACAAAATTACACACATTATGGTTTAACTGTATACCAAAATTTAGATGAAGGAAGTGATTACGCAGTAGGTGATGATAGTGAGGCTAGTGATGCGATGGAAGAATATTTTGATGATTACGTTTCTAATATGGGTGGTATAGAATATATTGACAGATATCTATTAGATGATTATATTGAATTGGATAGTTATGTTGTCGAAGAATATGCTAGAGAATCAGCGGAATATAGGGTGGAAGATATGGATGAAGATGATGTAATAGAAGCTGCGGGTTATGATAAAGATTTGTTAGAATCTGATTTAGAAAATTTAAAAGACGAATTAAGTGATTTAGAATCCGAAAAAGAAGATTTGGAAAGTGATCTGGCTGATTTAGAATATGATAATGATGAAGGTGAAAATGATGATGAGATTGAGGTCTTAAACGAAAGAATATCAGATCTTGAGGATAGTATATCTGAGAAAGAGTCTGAGATTGGAGAAAAGGAATCAGAAATAGAATCTTTATATGAAACCGCAAAAGAAGAATTAATTGATACAATCACTGCGGAGATAGAAAATGATATTGAGTCAGAAGGGGTAGATTATTTTATTGATAATATGGGATACAGTTTAGAAGATGCGGTTGATTCATTTTGTACTTTTGATGAGTCAGGTTTACAATCGTATTTAGCGGAAAATGAAGATAGGGGTAATACATTAGGGGTATATGACGGTGTAGAAGACGAAGAAAACTATGATGATGAGTGGTATTATATTTATAGATTATAATAAAAAATTGATATGAAGATAAAATTAACAAAAACATAATACGAAAATCTTTTAAACGAAATGAGGTTTGATGGGAAATCTACTGGGTTATTTTCAGATGAAGAACCCAAAAAAGTTAATGAATTTGGTGATAAGATGAAATCTTTTTTTAATAACAAAAAGGAAGATATGTTAAACTCATGGAAAAATTTTGTTAATATTGCAAAAAGAGAGAAATCTGAAACCGTTGAGTCGGTAAAAATATTGGGTAATTTACTTTCAAAAAAAGAAGTTTCTGAAAGAGATATAAAATTCTTAAAATCACAATCTAAAGATATTGTAAAGATTGTTGCAGTTATGAGTATGGGTGCAGTATCTATGGCAATCCCTATTGCATTGGAAAAGATCTTGAATAAATATGGTATAACTATTATGCCAACTAGACATAAAGAAGAAGATGAAGAAGATGTAGAAAACTTAAATGAAGGTAGGAAGAAAAAGAAGAATAAATTATGTGCTAGAGGTATTAGTGCTGCCAAAAGTAAGTTTGATGTTTACCCATCTGCTTATGCCAATGGTTACGCAGTTCAAGTATGTAAAGGTAAAATCAAAGGTTTAGATGGTAACAAAAGATGTAGTGGAAGTTATTGTTCTGGTAAGACTAATGAATCTTGGTCACCTGAAATGGCACAAGATTTAGATTCATTTCACGATATAGAAATACATGAAGATTTGGCGGTTTGGTTTGGAACAAAGAAAAAAAATAAAGGGACTAAACAACCACAAGGACCTTGGGTTAATATATGTAGAAAAAAAGAAGGTGGTGGACATCCTGAATGTGGTAGAGGAGATTCCGATAAAGGTGGTTACCCTGTTTGTAGAGCAAAGAGTGTAGCGGCAAATATGAGTCAATCTGCAAAAGATTCAGCTTGTAGACGTAAGAGAGAAAGAGAGAAGACTGATGGTAAATCAGGTAAAGGTCAATCTCCTAGTCCAATTAAAATTAAAGGGTATAAATCTAAAAAGAATGAATCTTTGAATTATGATAGAATGCTACTAACTGAAGGTAGAACTATTATAAGTGAGGGTTTAAAATATCACGTAGACAATCAAATACCTTTGACAGAAACAGTTTATAGATATGGTAGTGAGTCATTCCTCAAATTAATAAATGAGGTTAGAGAATTACACACTAAAGGTAAAATTGATTTATCATTTAGTGACGAAGAGATTATAAGAACTGACATTGGTAAACAAGGTATCTATGAGGGTAGAAAGGTTTGGTTGGACATACCAAATGAGTATATGGAAATAAATGAGGCAGAATATAAAGATAAGACTGTTGAGTTGAGTAAACCTAAAAGAGGTGGTAGTAAAAAATTCTATGTTTATGTTATGTGCAATGGTAAAGTTAAGAAAGTTTCTTTTGGGGCAAAATCTGGTGGAGGTAATTTGGCAGTAAAACTTAGAGACCCTAAGGCTAGAAAGGCGTTTGCTGATAGACATAACTGTAGTCAGAAAAATGATAAATGTACTCCAGGATATTGGAGTTGTAGATTACCTAGATACGCTAAACAATTAGGGTTATCTGGTGGAGGTACTTGGTGGTAAATAAAAATAAAAAATTAGAAATATGAAAAGAATAGTTAAATTAACAGAAGAAGACATTAAAGACATGGTTAGAAAAACTATGAATGAGTTGAATAAATCAACATATGAAAGTGCAGCATCTAAGGCAGTAAAAAAAGGTGATGATGATTTAGCCTTAAAATTTTTAAATCATTCTAATGAAATGGGTATCGAGGATATTCAAGGTAACAAACATCATGATAGAGGTAATAGATATATGTTTTTCTCAAATCTACAACAAATGAGAAGACAATGTGATTTATTATTAGATATGGATCCTGAAATGGTTGAGGGTATTTTAGATAATGGACATGATTGGGCACAAGATCATATTTCAGAGGCAAAAAACAATATGGATCAGGTATTTGATTTCTTAATGAATGAAAGTAAAAAGACTGGAATGGAGTTGTCTATGAATATAGATGATTCAGATATGATGAATGAAAAGTGGAGTAAACAATATAAAAATTCTATAGATTGTAATAACCCGAAAGGGGTTTCACAAAGGGCACATTGTCAAGGACGTAAAAAGAAAAACTAAAGTTATGGGAAGATTAGATAAAAAGAAAAGATTAATTATTGAAAGAGCTAACAAAAGAATGTTAGGTGAAGCTGAAATGAATTGTCCTGAAGCAACAGAAGACAGTAAATTAAATGAAAAGAATAAAAAGAAGATTGCGGAAAATAATCAGTATGGACCACCAACAGAAGAGGTAAAAAAATTAGGTCAGAGTTGTGCTAACTGTGTTGCGTTTGACATCTCAAAAAGAATGAAAGATTGTATGGATAATCAAACTGGTGAGGTAGGTTACTGTTGGATGCATCACTTTATGTGTTCTGGTGAGAAATGGTGTGACACTTGGGTAGAAGGAGGACCTATTACTTTAGATGATAAGTCTTATAAAAAACAAGAGGGATAAATGAAATGTCAGAATTGTAGTTGGAGTTGGGATATTGAGAAGGATGATACACATCCCTTTTTGTGTCATAAATGTGGTTACGATTCAGAAATAGGTGACTTTGATATGGATTCTTTAGAAAAATGGGAAAAAGAAAATAATTACCCTTTTGATGAACACATAGAAGAAGGATACCATATTAGAACTTTCTATGAAGATACAGATGATGTGGAACTTGTGTGGCACAGAGATAAAGAAGATAGAATTGTTGAAAGTATTGGTGATACAGATTGGTTGATCCAATTAGACAATGAACTACCAATACCATTAACAGAAAGAACATACATACCAAAAGAAACATACCACAGGGTAATAAAAGGTAATGGTGATTTAAAAGTTAAAGTTAAAAAATTATATGTTTAAACTAACTAACATATTATTAGAATCTGAAGATATCTCATTAAATGAAATACAACTTCGTAGAGTACTTTCAATAATTGATAAAACACAACCAAAACTTAAGATTGAATTAAAAAATTATTTAAGGAAGAATAAAAATATAAGTTTTGAGTATAGTAATGTTTATAGAACTATTTCTAACTTTTTGATAGTAAACTTAGATATTACTAATCGTCATATAATTAAACAAATAACTTTATCATATTTAATAAACCCAAATGTAGTAGACTTCACTAAAGATAAGATATTCCTACCTACAGATATGTATTTAACTATTGTAGAATATACAGAAGAGGATTACGAAGTAACCGATGCTACCGATTACTTTAGTTGTCTAGAGTGTGATGGGGCAGGGTTCGAAAGAGAGGAATGTCAATTTTGTAGTGGGTATGGTGAAAAAGAAGATCCAGATGGTGAGGAAGGTGATACGTTAGTGTGTGATGATTGTGATGGGTTAGGGTATGTTGATCAGGACTGTAGTTACTGTGATGGCGGTGGTGAGATAGCGGAGGACTACGAAAAATACGAATTAACAACAATTACTGATAATTATATTTCATATGTGAAATTACCAGAAAAAATCAGAAATATAATGGACGGTAATAAATACTCTTTTAGTATGGACTATTTTTATGAGTGGGATGATACTTTTATATTGTGGAGTAGAAATAATAGTTCACAAGAAAGTAAAGATGGGAGTGATGATATATCTGAAAGTCCTAATGAACTACTCAATTATCCTGAAAGTGTTAAAATGACAGATGAAGATGTTAGATATTTTTTATGATGAAATTTAAAAACATATTGTCCGAAGGTTATGGTTTAGAAAATGACTATAAAGTAAAATTACCATACATTAGAATTTTTAATATATTATCTAAAAACAATATAAAAGGTGATGATATCAAAGGTGCGTTTAATTTCATAAAAAATAATATTGGGGTACCTAATCATGAAAATAGTATAATTGTTGCGTTATATAATAAAAATTATCATCCTTATGGTGAATATGATAACATTAAAGAAGATCAATGGGTTATTCCATCTGATATGGAAAAGGATGAATGGGAAAGGGCGTTAGGTGAATATTTTAATGTCTCACCATTTATGTTTGAAATGTTTGAGTTTAAAACAAAAATGTATAAACCCCTAATAGATTTATATCAAGGGAACACAAATACGCCCACTAAACTAATTAGTAATGTTCAGATATTCAGATACGAAACAATAGTAAAAGAGGCGGAAACTGAAATACGTTATAGAATAAATGAGGAAGGTTGGGAATATTTTGACTCAGGTTTTTTAGAAAAATATATTGATGTTAATATGGGTACTGCGGAATATAACGCAGAACAAATGGTAGAAGAAGAATGGAATAATTATCTTAATAAAAAAAGTGAATTAAAGTTATCAACCAAAGAGGCGATGATAGAAGATTTAGGGTTAGTTGATGAATATTTTGATTGGAAAGAACAAATAGAAGATTATAGAAATGATATTAAAGAACTCAAAAAAGAGAAACAATCCTTAGAATATAAATCTGATAAAGTATATAGTGAAATGTCTAATATTAGTTTGAATATTGAAACTCTTTCTGATACTGTGGATTATGGTGACGATGAACAAGAATATTACTCGATGTATAGTGGTGACATCAATGATTTAACTAATAAATTAAATAGATATGAATCAATATACGAAGAAATAAATAATGATATTGATTTTATAGATACACAGATTAATGAATTAACCGCAAACTATGATGATTTGTATTTAGATTTTGAAATATATGATAATGACAATGAATTTAAATCATTATACAAAGAGAGAAGAATAGAACAAATACTTGAGGACATTGAGGATGATCCACTTCAGTATATATGGGATAGTGGGTTAGATCTTGCTGGTGCATTATATGAAGATTTAATTACATTAGATGAAGACTTAGTGATAAAAGAGGCAATAGAAAGTGATGGTCCTGCGTATTTTTTAAATCTTAATGATGATACTGACGAATTTGGTTATCAGGATGGTTACTACTTTATTATTATTAACGTAAAATAGTAATTTCATATTGACATAATAAAATAAAAACCATATTATTGTAATAAAAAAATATGGGTAAATC
>Ga0114918_10003305_pt1 | contig 14270 bp, 13 predicted proteins | sample LantaG_FD_87015 | JGI IMG/M metagenome (GOLD analysis project Ga0114918, IMG submission 87015) | Deep subsurface microbial communities from Baltic Sea to uncover new lineages of life (NeLLi) - Landsort_02402 metaG | ecosystem: Environmental > Aquatic > Marine > Oceanic > Sediment | place...
CTCTAATTTTATTCATTTGATTCCTGTTAACATGTATGGGGAATACGACCATTTTAGCCTTGAGGATTCTCATGTTATCCCTGCGATGCTTCGGAAGTTTCATGAAGCTAAAGAGGCTCAAGCGCCCTCTGTCACCTTATGGGGAGATGGCTCGGCCTCTAGAGAGTTCTTGTATGCTGGCGATTGCGCAGATGCGATTTGGAAGGCTTTTGTGAATTACGACAAGCCAGACCCTATTAACATTGGAGCCGCCAAGGAAACTACAATCAAAGAGCTTGCAGAAACAATACAAAAGCTTGTAGGTTTCGAAGGTGAAATAATATGGGATGCCGCTAAACCAAACGGCCAACCACGACGGTGCCTCAATACATCCAAAGCTAAAACAGAATTTAATTTTGTAGCACAAACTACACTCGAGGAAGGGTTACAGAAAACGTACGATTGGTATAAAAGCAAATGAACAAAAAAATAGTAGTAACAGGCGTAACAGGACAAGACGGAAGCCATCTTGTTGATTTTTTACTGGAGAACACGAACTGTCACGTGGTCGGATGCTTTCGACGTTTATCGGTTCCTAATTACGATAACATAAAACACCATTTAGGCAACCCTCGGTTTGAGAAAGTTTATTTTGACTTGACGGACAGCGAATCAATTCACAACGTTATAGAGAAATACAAGCCAGACTACTTTATTAATGTGGCTGCGCAAAGTTACGTTGCTGCAAGCTGGGATATTCCCGTTATTACATGGAATATTAATGCTACAGGTGTTTTGCACATCTTGGAGGCGATTAGAAAGCACTCTCCTCATACTAGATTTTATAACGCTGGTACTAGCGAAGAGTTTGGAAACGTAGAGTACAGCCCTCAAGACGAACTTCACCCCCTACGTCCGCGCTCTCCTTACGGAGCATCTAAAGCTGGAGCCCGTCATCTAGTTAAAGTTTATAGGGAGAGTTACAATCTTTACGCAGTGCAAGGGTGGTTATTCAACCACGAAGGGGAAAGAAGAGGGGAAGAGTTTGTTACTCGTAAAATCACCAAAGGAGTTTCCCTTTTAAAACGCTTTATCGATAAAGGTAAAAAACCTTTACCGTTACAGTTGGGTAATTTGGACTCAAAGCGCGATTGGGGACATGCGAAGGATTACATAGAAGGGATCTGGAGAATGGTCAATCAAGAAGAGTTTAACCCTAATTTTGAAAAACCTAAAGATTATGTAATTGCTACCGGCGAGACTTGGACTATCAGGGAATTTCTTGAAAAATCCTTGAATCACGCAGGGGTTCCGTTCAAAGCTAGTGACGGGGCGGGACTGAAAGGTCAAGGTGTCGAATATTTCAACCCCGAAAGCGGAGACCCGCTTGTGTGCATTAACTCTAAGTATTTTAGGCCTGCTGAAGTTCAAATGCTTCTCGGCAACCCCTCCGCAATAGAAAAAGACCTCCAATGGGAAAGAAAAATTAGCTTTGACGATCTGGTGAAAAGAATGGTTGACAAAGATTTAAGTTTGGCTCATAATTTCGACCTCTAAAGAGAGTGTAATTAATATCAATGACTAAAGAAAACAACACAGCCATTCTGTCTCCGGATTTCGTTCAAAAATACAAAAACAAACAGCCTAAGTGGGGATTTAATGGATTGGGGTATATTGTATACAAAAGAACCTACTCTCGCCCTAAAGAGGACGGCACTCTTGAAGAGTGGTACGAAACTATCGAGCGCTGCATCAACGGCGCTCAAAAAATAGGAGCAGGGTACACGAAAAAAGAAGCTGAAAAACTTTTTGATTTGGTTTTCAACCTCAAGTGTAACTTCGCGGGTCGTGGGCTTTGGCAACTGGGAACTTCTACTGTCGACAGGTTTGGAGGCAATAGCCTTCTCAACTGTTGGTTTACGGCCATAAAAAAACCAGAAGATTTTTGTTTTATATTTGAAAACTTGATGCTTGGAGGGGGCGTAGGGTATTCTATTCGGCGCGAAGATATTCATGAACTACCCCGCGTAAAAAGGAATGTAGATGTCTCTGTGAAAAACACAAATGACGCAGACTTTATAGTTCCTGACAGTAGGGAAGGGTGGGTTATGTTGTTGAGTAAGGTTTTGGACGCTCTTTTTATAACCGGAAAATCCTTTAATTATTCCACAGTTCTTGTTAGAAGCGCGGGCAAGCCTATTGGCGGCTTTGGAGGTACAGCAAGTGGCCCGGAAATTTTAGTGGATGGGGTAGAGAAGATTATAGGCGTAATAAAACAGCGCGAAGGGAAAAAACTTCGCAGTATTGATGTTCTAGATATTGCCAACATCATTGGATCTGTCGTTGTTGCAGGTAATGTTAGGCGATCCGCTGAAATCGCACTTGGAGACCCAGACGACTATCTATACATAAAAGCTAAAAGGTGGGACTTGGGTAACATCCCTAACTGGAGAGCTATGAGCAATAATACTATTTATTGTGACAGTTATGATCATATAGCCGAAAGCGTTTGGGACGGGTATGCGGGCAACGGAGAACCTTATGGATTTTTCAACGTAGCCTTGAGCTCTAAATTTGGAAGAACAGGGGAAAAAGCCAAAGAAAACTGCGAGGGAACAAACCCTTGCGGGGAGATTTCTCTTGCCGACAAGGAGTGCTGTAACCTTGCAGAGCTATACTTAAATAATATAGAATCTAAACAAGAATTAATAGAGTGCTCTAAGCTTCTTTATAAAACTCAAAAAGCCATATGCTCGTTGCCTTTTATCCATGAGGACACAAATAAAATAGTGCACAAAAACTTCAGGATAGGACAAGGCATCACAGGAATTTGTCAAAGTCTAGATGACAAAAAGTTAGAATGGCTTGACGATAGTTACAAAGCGCTCAAAGCCTATGACAAAGAGTGGAGCAAAAAGAGAGGGTGGCCAGAAAGCATAAAACTTACCACCGTTAAACCTAGCGGAACATTAAGCTTGCTCGGTGGAGCTACGCCGGGAGTTCACCCTGCCTACTCTCAGTATTACATTCGTCGAGTTAGAATGTCCAGCCAAGACGCCTTGGTTGAGACATGTAAAGACATGGGCTACCATGTTGAATTCGTTAAAAACTTTGACGGATCTCTTAATCGAGATACCGTAATCGTTGAGTTCCCTTGTGAGTCTGGAAAAAATGCAAGATTGGCGAAAGACATGAAGGCTATCGACCAGCTAGAGTTAGTTAAAAAAATTCAAAAAGAATGGTCTGATAATGCTGTTTCTTGTACCGTTTATTATAAAAAGGAAGAGCTAGAAGAGATAAAAGATTGGCTAAGAAAGAATTATAAAAATAATATAAAAAGCGTTTCCTTTTTGCTTCATTCGGAGCACGGCTTTTCACAAGCCCCTTACGAGGAAATCACCGAGGAGGCATATAAAAAACTACGCTCAGCTCTAAAGAAGGTAACCGCAGTTTCTGTAGGAAACGGACAAACCATAGAAGGGCTTGAATGTGACGGGGGGGCATGTCCCATCAGATAGGCATGGTACCTTCGATAGTAAAAAATTGTTTAAATGAAGGGGGCTCCATTCACCCCCTTTTAATTTCGCCAGAACTCACTAAAAGCCTCTCCCTATGTAACACTTCGATTCTTGAAGTAAAAAAGGACTCTCAATACCTTTTAAACATTAGGTGGGTGTCTTATTACTTACATCATTGTGAAAATAATCAAAAATATCAAACCCCATGGGGGCCTTTGAATTACGTGCGTCCTGATTGCGATGAGTGTTTACGGACAGAAAATTATATATGTGATCTAAATTTAGATACCATGACGTCCGATAACCCAAGAAAAATTGATGGAGACAAATTTCCCGCTCCCCAAGAGTGGGATTTTGTGGGGGCGGAGGATTTGAGGCTTACTCAGTGGGACGGCAAAATATATGGTTCGGGGGTGAGGCGTTTTTCTCCTGACGGTAGGGGGCGTATGCAAGTTTCCTCTTTGAACATCACCCAGAGTAAAGCTACAGAAGAGGAGCGCTTTTTCATTGAAGCTCCCTTGCATGTTGATTCTTATTGTGAAAAAAACTGGATGCCTCTAACGGATTCACCTTTTTCTTATTTGAAGTGGTGCAGTCCAGTGGAAGTGGTTAAAGCTGACGTTAGTCGGACAATTCCGCCTACCCAAAAGTATCCTGTGATTGACCCTAGAGATGGTACCGTTAAGCCCGTTTCAAATTTATGCCCATCTCGTAGTTATATTTCTAAACCAAATGAACTTCCTGAAGGCCTTGAACCTCGTGGAGGTTCTCAGGTTATTCCCTATAAAGACTATTATATTGTCGTTATCCATGAAGTGGACGGGTGGCATAACGAAAAAGGCGATCGAGATGCTTTTTATTATCATCGCTTTATAGTGTGGGACAAAGAGTGGAACTTGGTTAATTATTCTGATAGGTTTACTTTTATTCATGGACGAATAGAGTTTTGCTGCGGAATGGCGAGCTATAAAGACAGCCTCTTGATTACTTTTGGATTTCAGGATAATAGCGCTTATTTGTTTAAAATGCCTAAAAAATATTTTGATAAATTGTTAAAAATATAATGTATATTATTAGCCCCCACAAAAAACACGAAAGCTTAGGGGTAGATAGCTTTTTTGCGCCTGAGTCCATGCTTCGGTTTATTAATAAAAACGGGAAACTTTTACCAGAACAAGATCTGATAAACTTTGCCCGAAAAGAACTTTCAGATTCTACTAAGAGCTTTGTAGACATTGGTGCGCATATAGGGTCTTATACTTTTGAATTGGCGACCTCTTTTAACCACGTTCACTCTTTCGAGCCCGCTCAAGAAGCTTACAATTATTTATGTTCGAATGTAATTCTTAAGGGATTAACGCGCAAAACCACCACGTATAACGTTGCGATTGGGTCTTCTAAAAAAAAGGAAGTGTTTTGTGTGCGTGAAATTGACGGGGGTACCAGCGGGCTTCCACTGTTTGATGAAAACAATGAGGCTGTGGTGGGACACAATGAAAGCTCTTACCCCGTAAACGTAGAAACATTAGATTCTTTTAAATTAACTAATGTCGGCCTTCTTAAAATAGATGTTGAAGGGTATGAGTTAGACGTCCTCAAAGGGGCAGTAAAGACTTTAATTAGAAACAATTACCCTTCTATTTTGTTTGAGTGCAATTATATGATAGGTTGCCACCCAGATAACCTTGAAGAGACTTTTGAATCGGCACAAAAAAAGCTTTTTGTTTTTTTGGCGGACCTAGGTTACAGCATTTCCCACATTAAAGAGAGTGAGATGTACATCGCTCGCCGCAGCACAACACTTCAAAACCTTTTGGAGTGTTTTATTAAAAATCCACACGACAATTTAAATAAGTTTTGGTTGGGTTATGAATATGAAAAACTAGGCCACTGTTCCTCTGCCATGGGATACTATCTGAGTTGCGCCGAAAATACAGACGACGACCTGTTGGCATACGAGTGTTTACTGAGAAAAGCGGTTGCCTTTAGGCGTATAGGAGGTCGCGAAGCGCATGTTAGAAATGCTTTGCAGTTAGCTGTGTCTCTTTTACCTCAGCGCCCAGAAGCTTATTATTTAATGTCTGTTGTTTACGAAATAACACGGGATGCTAGGGATGAAGATAAGTGGCAACAATCTTACGCGTGGGCAAGCATTGGGAAAGAAATAGATGTGATTTTTAAAGGAGAGTCCTTATTAACAGATGTAGGCTACGAGGGATATTCTGCACTTGAATTTCAGCAGGCGGTTGCATTGTGGTGGATGGGTCGTTTTTCCTGCGCAAAAGACCTATTCAACAAACTACTTGAGAACCCTTTCATTACTGAACGCCACAGGCAAGCTGCCTTATCTAACCTAAAAGCCCTTTCAATCAAAGAAAAGAAGCTAAATACTTGATAAATTATTACAATTTGATTCTATTGCCCTTAAAGTAGGTGTAAAGTAATATTAGAATGAAAACGTGTCCTAAATCTAAAATTTATCATATAGTAAAGAAAAAGGACGAGAAAAAGCCTATTATAAACCAGAAAAATGACTCCAACAAAAAAAATAAATAAATTTAACTCGGCCAGCGACAAAAATAAACAAGAGGAGTTGGAAGAAGAGGAGTACGGTCAAGATAAAACGGAAATGGACAGCGAGAGCCTGAAAGAACGACTGAAGCACCATCAGGACGCCGTAAAGAACCTTGAGAAAGAGATCAACAGCCTTAAGAAAGATAAAAAAGAGGACATGAAGGACGTTAAAAATGAAAGCGATGCTGGCAGTGATAAACAAAAAGCCGCTAGAGAAAAATTTTTAGAAATGATTCGCAAGAAAAAAGGCGGCGACAAAAAAGGCGAGCCGAAAGCAAAGTCGAAAGCCGAGTGGGAAAAGACAGACGAGAAAGAGCTTAAACGGGACACTAAGAAAGAAAAGAAGGGTCATGAAAAAGATGCCGTTAAAGACGACCAATTTAAAATTAGCAAACTTAAAAAGGGCGCTCCTTCCGAAAAGAAAAGCGTTGAGATCCACGACTTAAAGAAAGACGAAAGATTCGACAAAGCTCGCGCCGCACAGGCCGTAAAGGTAGAGGTAAAGAGACAAGGGGAGGTTTTAGAGGTAGACATCGAAGAAGCCGCTCAAAAATTCTTCGGAGGAAAGAAGAGGTCTAATTTAAAAAACAGCGACTTTTTGTTTCCAGCTAAACGCAGTTTTCCCATAGCAACTCCCGCAGATGTCTCTGATGCTGTTTCTAATTTTGGTAGGATGTCCGGTAATATGTCTTATGATGAGTTCAAAAGAAAGCTAGTCAGTTTCGTAAAAAAGAAAGGTGCAAAGTTCGTAGCAGCGCTACCGAATACCATAAAAAAGGAATTTGACTTAGCTGACGCCACTCAGATTGCTGTTTTTCCCGACAAGTACGTAGACCCTAAAGATGTGGGTACCTGCTATCAAGACACCCGCCCAATTAACCGTGACGGGTATAAAATCGATGAAAAGTTGAAAGAAGAGGTGCAACAAAATAAATTAAAAAATCCACAATTAAGATCTGCACAACAACGAGCTCAAGGATTGAGCTAGTAACTACCAAAAAAAAGACTAGCACAGCCCCCTCTCTTAGAGAATGGGGGCTTTTTTTCTTGACAGGTTTCCAAGGCTTGGTTATCATCTCCCCATGAGATTGGATAGCTTAACTTTCGACAAAAAGAAAACGTACCGGCGTAAATTCCTAGAGAAGCTGGGCCTCCTTTTAGGCTACCATCAAAAACCAAAATCCACCTTATCTGTTAGGCGCGAAATTGTGCGCAAACATCTGGAGCCCCCAAAGAAAGAACTCGGAAGGTTTTGGCGCAAAGAGACCTTTTTACTCAAAAGGCTGGTGGACCTTTATCCAGATGAAAATTTTTGGCTTAAGGTTAATTTTAAACCTATTTTAATTAAATTAAAATACGGCCAGAAAGAGCAGCAACTTCAAAGCTTTGCTCAGTTTTTTAAGTGGCCCTTCAAGGATGAGCTTGTAAAAAAATACCAGCAAGCAAAATACACTGTAAAAAAAGACCAAGACGTAAAACTTTCTGCTGAAAAGTGCGGGGAAGATGTTATAATCCAGCGAAAACCAAGAACAATAAAAGATTTTTTAGATGGCAAGAACAAAAAAAACAGAAGAGGCTAAAGGGCTGAGTCCCAACCAGTTAATAGGTTCTTTTTTAAAGAACAATCCAAAGGATCATTATAATTTTGAGGATGATCATGATTACAAAGTTTCTAGCGGAAGCTTGGTGGTTGACTATGAATTAGGGGGGGGCTTTGGCCCGGGGCTACATCGGTTTACCGGTATTAACGAAGGCGGAAAAACCTCTGAGGCGCTAGAGGTTATGCGTAATTTTTTAAAAACAGTTCCTAACGGCCGAGGCTTCTATATTAAAGCGGAGGGACGCTTAACGAAGGAGATGAGGGCAAGGTCGGGGGTAGATTTCGTTTTTGATGCAGAAGGGTGGTCTAACGGCAATTGTTTTGTTTTCGAGTGCAATATATATGAGACAGTGGTAGAAGCCCTTCGAATGCTTGTAGGGAAGAACGAGGAAGGAACAAAATATTGCTTTATTTTAGATTCGGTAGATGGCCTCATAGCCAAAGGAGATATGGACAAACCCTTTGTAGACTCCAAGAAAGTTGCAGGAGGGGCGGTTATTGCTTCGGATTTCATGAAGCGGGTGAGTATAGCCCTATCTAAGCGTGGCCATATGGCTATTTTTGTTAGTCAGGTTCGCGCGGATATCAAACTTGACCCTTATAGTAAGGCCCCCGTTAGGCAAACTTCAGCGACCGGAGGTAACGCTTTGTTGCATTTTGCTAATTTTATACTGGAGTTTGAACCGTGCTTTAAAACGGACCAAATCTTGCAAAAGCAAAATGAAAAATACGACCACGAAAAAAATAAAATTATTGGGCGCTATGCCAAAATAACAGTAAAGAAAAGCCCTAACGAAAAAACAAATTCGGTAATTCAATACCCTATTATTTATGGCCGCACCGGCGGCAAAAGCATTTGGGTGGAAAAGGAAATTTTGGACATGATGTTTCTTTGGGACTTGGCGGTTAAAAAGGGGGCCGGGTGGATTGAATTTGACGAGGACTTTTTAACAATGCTATCTGAAGAAGGGATCGAATTCCCCACGAAGATCCAAGGGGAAAACCAGCTTTCTAAATTTGTTGAGGAAAACGAAAGAGCCAAAGAGTTTTTGTTAAATTATTTTAAAAAGATGCTAACATCCAGCTATGGTGTTTAAAACCCTATTTGGTTCGACAAAAAAAGTTAAATCAGCCCGAAAGTATCTTGTTGATTGGGACTCTAAAAGCCGAAGTAAAATACAGCGCTCTGTTAAAGAGTATTTAAAAAAATATTGGGTTCTGGATATAGTTTTTGAGGAATTTCCTTTGGTTGGGAGTCGGATGACTTTTGATTTTTACAACGCCACCAAGAACATCGTTATTGAAGTGCAGGGCAAACAGCATACTAAATTTATTCCTTTCATGCACGCTAACAGTAAAATAAATTACCTTAAACAATTAAAACGAGACGAAGATAAAATAAAATTTTGCAACCTTAATGATATTGTTTTGTTGGAGTATTTTCACCAAGAAAATAAGCTTTCGGATTTAGATAAAATGTTGGATTTGTAATGTTTTGGGTGTAATATACTATACAAATAAATGATAGAAAGAGACGACATAAATGACTCTTCTCAATTTGTTATCCCTGAAAGCTTTTTAGAGAAGATGTATGAGTTCACCGGTAATGGAGAGGACGGGGGGTTTATTTTAGCATACGTTAATCAGCGAGGAAAGGCAATGATCAATTGTAAAATCGGTTCACAAATTATTGAAATGGGACTTCGAAAAGCGCTGGAAAGGTTTCTTGAGGATCTGGAGATGGGGGAAAAGGCAGCTATAGATGACGGTAGCGATGGCAGTGACACAGATTTAACTTGACGCTTCCAGCTCTGAGAGTTATGGTTGCGTGCGTATGATTCATTCTCTTGATCTAGAACAACACTTGCTGGGAGCTTTGATAAAGTTCCCGGAGAAGTATGCGGAAATTGAAAACTTTATTGACGAGTCCGACTTCTATGCGGATGACAACCAAGCCAATAAAACTATTTTCTTGGCGCTTAAGCAGTGCATTGACCAGTACAACGAAGTTAATCATGTGATATTAGCTCAACGTATTCAGTCTTTTAATATCAGTTTCCCTCAAGACCTCAACATTAACGATTATATTTATTCGTTGTCACTAAGAGGCACTTCCCCCAACCAAGTGGTAGCAGTAGCCCAAGAATTAAAGAAGTTTTCGATTCGTCGCTCTATCTACCAAGCCGCACAAGAAACAGCCAAGAAAATCAAAAAAATGCCTGCTTCTTCGGAATTTTCTGAAATCATTCAGATGGCAGATGAAACATTCAATAGCCAGATGAACCTGTTTGATAACGGGCCAGAAAAGCCAGTAGATATTTACAGCGAATTAGAGGAATTTATTGAGGAGCGAGGAAACAATCCCGTGGAGGAGTTTGGGCTCTCAGGCCCCCACCAGCGCCTTCAAGAGCTGTATGGCTCTCTCTTGCGACCCGGGAACATAACTGTCGTTGTAGCGCGTTCTGGGGTCGGTAAAACTCGTTTCTGTTTAGACTTCTGCACTAAAGTTTCTCAAGAGCATAATGTGCCTATATTGCACTTCGATAACGGGGAAATGAGCAAAGAAGAAATTATCACACGCCAAGCGTCCGCTCTAACTGGGGTGGGGCATCATTATTTAGAAACAGGGCAATGGAGGCAAATGGGTGAAGATACGGTCACTCAAGTGAGAGAAGCGTTTAAGAAAATAAAAAACAAGGAAATTCAATTGTATTATTACAATGTAGGAGGGTACACGGTAGATAAAATGATAGCAACTTTGCGTCGATTTTATTATTCCACCGTTGGGAGAGGCAACCCTATGATTTTTTCCTTTGATTACATTAAAGCTGCGTCTGACTCGGAGCCCGGCAAGACCGAGTGGCAAGTAGTAGGGGAAATGGTAAATAAATTTAAGCAAACCATTCAAAAGGAAATCCTTAAAGAAGGAGAGCCTATCATACCGATGATCACGTCAGTCCAAAGCAATCGCTCTGGGGTTGTTAATAATCGCCGTGCCGAGAATGTTATTGATGACGAAAGTATCGTTTCCCTTTCAGACAGAATTACGCAGTTTTGTTCTCATATGTTTATATTGCGTAAAAAAACATTGGATGAGGTCGAAGAAGAGCCTAACTTCGGCACGCACAAATTAATCAACATTAAAGCAAGACATCTAGGAAAGAGCTACACGAGAGCAACTGAGCCCGTGAGGATGCCCGACGATTCCTTGAAGTCAAACGCAGTTCACATTGAGATGAACGCTTTTACGGCCACGGAGATCGGAGACCAACAAGACTTGGCTGAAGCTCTCGGAGCTCAAGGAGACATAGAACCTAATGGAAGAGAAGATGACCCAGTACCCCCGTTTAGAGCAGAATAATATCTATGAGGCTTTGGTTGAGCTTGGCTTTAATCTTAGTGATCGTGGTTTGTACTGGCAAACCTCCGCGGTTTGGAGGAACGGCGATAACCCCACAGCTATACAGATTTATAAAGACTCCGGGGTGTGGCGTGACTTTGTGGAGGACGAAAAACACCAGCCCTTTTTTAGGCTAGTGAGCAAGGTGCTCGGAACCAAAGATAAAAAACAAATAGAAAAGTATGTTTCTATCGATAAAACAGAATTAAACTTTTTAGAAGAAAGAGACAATAGAGTTAAAATTAAAATGGATCAAGTTTATAACAAATCAGATTTAAAGAAATTACTTCCTCATCATAAATTTTATTTAGACAAAAAAATATCATTAGATACTTTGAGGCTTTATCAAGGAGGGTATGCTACTGCTGCAAAAATGAACGGCCGGTATACTTTTCCTATCTTTCAACCCAAGGTGGCCGAGAATATTATTGGTTACACAGGGCGCGCTTTGCGTTACAGGAAGGGCTCCTCTCTTCCCAAATGGAAACACATTGGCCAACGCCGAAATTGGCTTTACCCTTTATACCTTCCCACCCCTGACGGTTACGCTTTCAGGGATGAGATAGTCAAAAAGGGAGAGGTGGTGATTGTGGAGAGTGTTGGAGATAGTTTAGCTTTGACTGAAAACAAAATGTTAAACCATCTCGTTACATTTGGCCTAGGAGTTTCATCCAAGCAAATATGTGAACTCGTAGCCCTCAACCCCTCGCAAATTATCATCGCCTTAAACAACGATTCAGAGAAAGAGAAAAACATTGGGTTGGAGTCGGCAATAAAAGACTTCATCAAGTTAAGTGATTTTTTTGACCTTTCTAAACTGCGCATTAAGCTCCCTCCCTCTAACGACCTTTCTGATATGCACGTGCATGGCACTTTTCACGAATGGGTAAATAAAGACGTGAACCCTAGCACTCAATTGAAATTTTTATTAAAAACTCTAGAATCGCCTTCGGGCGCACGTATCATACCCAATAGGAATAAGCTTAAAAGCAAGATTTCTTTTTTACAATCATATCTTGAGGAATAATGAGCCTACCAAAACAAAAAGTTAAACTTTCGGCCAGTCGCCTTAAGACCGCTAAGACCTGCAGTTGGCTTTATTGGTCGAAATATAATTTAAAATTACCCGACAAGACCAACGAGGGGGCAGCCCGCGGTTCGATTTGTCATTTAATTTTTGAGTGCTTGGGGAACAAGCGTCACAAAGGCACTTACAAGAGAATCATTAAAGCTAAAGACATCTATGTGTCGCCGGCCGTCAAAAGATTAGTTTTAAAGCACGCGGAGCGTTTGGGTGTAGCTGATAAAGAAAACGTTGAACTAATAAACACAATGACCTTGGCTGGGCTAGAGTATGATTTTTTTGGAGTAAAGCAAGGTAAGCTCGACGAAGAGCATTCTGAATACGAATTTGACCTCCACATAAAAGGTAAAGAAAAAGACTATTATATAAAAGGCTTTATTGATAAACTTTTTTTGTGCAAAAAGAACAGCTCCGCAATCATCCGTGACTTCAAAACAAGCAAACAAGTATTCAAAGGGGAGGAGGTAACTAAAAACTTACAAGATTACATTTACAGCCTCGCCGTGCGCCACCTGTTCCCCGACTACAAAAACAGGCACAGTGAATTTTTATTTTTGAAATTTGATTTAAAGGGCAAAGGGGGGGTTCACATGAAAAAACTTAGCGATAGAATTTTAAATAAATTTGAAATCGAATTAACCAAAACTCAAGTTTACCTTGATAATTTTTCTTTACGGCATGCAAAAGGCTCATACGCCGCTGATAAACCTCGGCCAACAGACGGTAGCTTTGGAGGGCAAATAGTATGTGGGTTTGCCAAGTTTAAAGGTCAGCTTAAAAAAGATGGAAAACCAATGTGGCATTGCGCATACAAATTCCCTTTTGATTATTACGCTCTTTGTGATAAAAAAGACAAGGTGTTACAGACCGCATTTCCGGAAGACTATCATGTTTTAGTTTCGAAAAGATCGAAAGGTGACTCCATCAAGAAAATGCATTATTCGGGGTGCCCGAGGTGGAATTATACTTGACATCAATGAGCTTTCGCGCATAATAGCTTCTCATTATGATACCTTTGTTTAAAAGCCACTACAGTATAGGCAAGTCTATTTTAACGCTTGACGCGCCAGAGAAGGTGAAAGAAAAAGGCTCTGATAGTATTATCGATATTGCATTAGACGCCGGTTTAAAACAAGTTATTTTGATTGAGGATACGATGCACGGCTTTCTGGAAGCGAAAAAAAGATGCGATGAAAATAATTTGCAATTGATTTTTGGGTTTCGCACCAACATGTGTCAAGAATATGAGGTCGAATCTGACCGGGTTCCTTCGCATAAAGTTATCATTTTTGCTAAAAATGACGCGGGGGTTAAAAGTATCTATAAAATATACTCTTATATTCACTGTGATCAACAAAACAAAATTACCGAAAAGGACCTGAAGGGGTTTTGGTCAAAAAACGACTTGACCATGGCCATCCCCTTTTATGATTCTTTTATTCATCACAATAATTTTAAATATCAAGCTAATTTCATGCACAATTTGACGTCTTACGACCCATTGTTTTTTATAGAAGAAAATGGTCTTCCGGTCGATCTCCTTCTCAAGGAAGCTGTAGAAGAGTTTGCTTCAGCCAACAGCTTTAAAACCCAAAAAGCTAAATCCATTTACTATAAAAGCCGTAAAGACTTTTCAGCTTTCCAAACCTATAAGATGATAACCAGTCGGTCCTTTAATAGGAGAGCATCTATACAGAGCCCTAATTTAAATGGGTGTGGCAGCGAGGAATTTTGCATGGAGAGCTGGCTAGAAGTATGATAGACAAAGAAGTGTTAGTTTTTAGTGCCGCACGAACGGGGTCTACTCTTATTTGGCAATGCTTGTGTAGGCTTTTCAAAACAGTCCACAAAAGTCAGGATTCAAAAGCTTCTCTACTTTTACAACAGAAGTTGCCCTGTGTGATCACCGAGAGAAATCGAGTTGAGTCGTTTTTGTCCAGAGAGAGGGTTGTGCGATTCAAAGATGTCTCTGCCAAGGAATATACGGGTGAATTAAATCGATATTTAGATTTATACTTCTTAGATCCGTCATCGGGATTATACGGTGACACAGCCGACTATAGACTTGAATTATACACTATAGAATATCTTAAAAATTATTATAAAGGCAAAAAA
>Ga0114918_10003306_pt1 | contig 14270 bp, 8 predicted proteins | sample LantaG_FD_87015 | JGI IMG/M metagenome (GOLD analysis project Ga0114918, IMG submission 87015) | Deep subsurface microbial communities from Baltic Sea to uncover new lineages of life (NeLLi) - Landsort_02402 metaG | ecosystem: Environmental > Aquatic > Marine > Oceanic > Sediment | place: Baltic...
AGGAGTACGTCGAGATGGTGCAGGACGGCGTGATCGCTGCCCAATACGTCACCAGTTGGCAACTACAGCCGGAAGATGCGGTGCTGCTGGCCCCGGCCTATACCTTCCTGATGAGAAACCGGCCGGTGGACGTGCAGTTCTGGCTCGACGTCGGGAGCAGGGGCTGGTGGGAGCGGCTGTATCAACCGCTCACCCAGCCCTACGTGCTCAGCCGCCACTGGCCGCGCGACGCGGTCTGGACCGACGCCGACGAACACGAGGCCCGGCAGGAGACGCTGCATCGCCTCACGCAAGGCCTGATCCGGCGCTGCCGTCGCAAGGTCTACTTAGGGCTCAGCGGGCTGGGCGAGCATGGCCGCGAGCAGAAGGGACAGTTGCTGCAGGCCATCCAGCGGGTGCTGCGCCGTCTTTAGAACGCGGATTGCAGGACATTAACGGATCACGTTTCACAGATAATGTTCAAACCCAGACTGAAACAACAAGAGGTACTCGACTACACCGGCGGGAAGATGGGCGTCTCAGCCGTCCCCGGCAGCGGCAAGACCTACACCCTCTCCTACCTGGCTGCCAAACTGGTCGCCAGCGGGATGCTGGAGGACGACCAGGAGGTGCTGGTCGTGGCGCTGGTCAACTCCGCCGTGGATAACTTCGCCGGGCGGGTGGCAGGCTTCGTCGAGGAGCGCGGCTTGCTGCCCAACCTGGGCTACCGGGTGCGCACGCTGCACGGCCTGGCCCACGACATCGTCCGCGAGCGGCCGGCGCTGGTGGGGCTTTCGGACGACTTCCAGATCGTGGACGAGCGGGAGGCCAATCAGATTTTGCAAGACGCAGCGCTGGCCTGGCTGCGGGCCAACTCCTACGCCGCCGACGATTTCCTGTCCCCTGACCTGGACGAGAGGAAGCGGGATTGGGTGCGCCGCACTCAGTGGCCGGACCTGGTGACCGGTGTCGCCCGCAACTTTGTCAGGTTGGCCAAGGACCTGGAAGGCACCCCGGACAGGCTTCGCGACCGCCTGGGCAAACTCGCAAACCGGCCAATCGCTCAACCGTTCCCCCTGGTGGAGATGGGCGGGGCCATCTACGCCGACTACCAGCGGGCGCTGCGTTACCGCGGGGCTGTGGACTTCGATGACCTCATCCGCCTGGCGCTATGGGCGCTGGAGTTGGACAGGGAGTTGCTGGAGCGATTGCAGTACCAGTGGCCCTTCATCCTGGAGGACGAGGCGCAAGACAGCAGCCGGTTGCAGGAGGAGATCCTGCGGCTTCTCTGTGGCGCAGGCGGCAACTGGGTGCGCGTCGGCGATCCCAACCAGGCGATCTACGAGACCTTCACCACGGCCAATCCGCGCTTCCTGCGCGACTTTCTTGAGGAAGAAGACGTCGAACCGCGTGAGTTGCCCAACTCTGGCCGCTCGACGCAGAGCATCATCACGCTGGCCAACTACCTGATTGATTGGACGCAAGGCGCGCATCCAGTGGAGGCAGTCCGCGATGCGCTCGCGCCGCCGCACATTGAGCCCACGCCGCCGGGCGACCCGCAGCCCAACCCGCCCGACGACCCCAACCAGGTGCGCGTCATCGCCCGGAAGTTCAGTCCAGGGGAGGAATTGCGAGCCGTGGCCGACTCACTGGCCCGCTGGCTGCCGGAGCATCCAGATGAGACCGTGGCCGTGTTAGTCCCGCGCAACCAGCGTGGCTTCGAGATGGTCGGCGAGTTGAAGAAGCGCGGCCTGGAGTACATCGAACTTCTTCGTAGTACACGCTCCACCCGCGAGACGGCGGGCGCGCTGGGCAACGTTCTCAAGTACCTGGCCGATCCGTCCTCGCCAAAGAAACTGGCGACGGTCTACAAGGTGTGGCGACGGGACGACCGCGACGACGAGGAGGCCAGGAAGCAACTCGAATGGGTTGCCAGGAGGTTGAGCAAATGCCGCCGCGTCGAGGACTTCTTGTGGCCGCGCGTGGATCGGGACTGGCTGGAAGGTCTGGAGATGGCGGACGACTTCCCAGACATCCACGAGCAACTAGGGGCGTTCCGCTCATTGGTCCAGCGCTGGCAGAAGGCGACCTTGCTGCCGGTAGATCAACTGATCCTCACGCTGGCTCAAGACCTGTTCAAGGAGCCGGCCGACCTGGCCGTGGCCCACAAATTGGCGGGGGTGCTGCGCAGGATGAGCGAGAGCCATCCCGACTGGCGCCTGCCGGAACTGGTCGAGGAACTGGCGGTCGTGGCCAGGAACGAGCGCCGTTTCCTGGGATTGAGCGCCGACGATAGGGGATTTGACCCCAAATTGTACAAGGGCAAGGTGGTGGTTGCTACCGTCCACAAGGCCAAGGGGCTGGAGTGGGACCGGGTCCACTTGATGTCGGTCAACAACTACAACTTCCCGTCCGGCCTGCCCCACGACAAGTTCATCTCAGAGAAATGGTTCGTGCGCGATGGCCTGAACCTGGAGGCGGAGGCTCTGGCCCAGTTGGAGGCTGTTCTCGCCGAGGGCTCCCTGGGCGTATACGAATACGAGGAGCGTGACCCGACGCAAGAGGCGCGATTGGAATACGCCGCCGAGCGGGTGCGACTGCTATACGTGGGCATCACCCGTGCCAGGAAAGAACTGATCATCACCTGGAACACCGGCCGCCGCGGCGATCTACAGCCAGCGGTCCCGTTCATCGCCTTGCAGACGGTCTGGAATAAGGAGTAGGGAGTAAGGAGTAGGGAGTAGGGAAGCTGTTAGCACCACACTGTTCGCTTGCCAGGCCAAATATATCGCCAAAGCCTCGGAGGTCTGATGCAATAGCCTGCTGGGCCATTAGTGCCATTAGTGCCATTAGTGGAGAGACCCCCTGGCCTCGTTTACGAGGCGCTGCTCCGTAGATCTGCTCAACGGCCTCATTGCCAGCACCGAACGCCGCCGATGACAACACTCTACTCCCTACTCCCTACTCCTTACTCCCTGCTCACGAGAGGATCCTATGACACTACCAACCAACTTTCAATTCAGCCAGGGTAGTCTCCAGGACTACGTGGACTGCCCGCGGCGCTTCCAACTGCGGTATCTGCTGCGCCTGGCCTGGCCCGCTGTGGAAGCGGAGCCCGCTGTGGAGAACGAACGCCTTATGCAGCAAGGGGCGGCGTTCCACCGCCTGGCTCACCAGCACGCGCTGGGCATCGCGCCGGAGCGACTGTCGAGCACAGTGACCGGCGCGGACCTTCGCCGCTGGTGGCATAACTACCTGGAGCACGGGCCGGAGGGTCTGCCAGGGACTCGCTACCCGGAGGTCGTGCTATCCGCCCCGGTAGGCGGTTACCGCTTGATAGCGAGGTACGACCTCATCGCTGTAGATGCTGGACGACGGAGCATCATCGTGGATTGGAAGACCTCCCGCAAGCGGTCCCGACGAAGGCATCTGGCCGAGCGATTGCAGACCAGGGTCTACCCCTACCTGCTGGTGCGGGCCGGATCGCATCTCAACGCGGGCCAGCCGTTAGAGCCTGAGCAGGTGGAGATGGTCTACTGGTTCGCCGAATACCCGGACGATCCCCAACGCTTTGCCTACGACACGGCCCAATACGAGGCAGACGAGGCTTACCTGAGTTCACTCATCGGGGAAATCGTAGGACGAATTGACAATTCGTCCTACCCGCTCACCACCCAGGAGCGGCGCTGCCGGTACTGTCCTTACCGGTCGCTATGCCAGCGCGGGATCAGGGCAGGCGCGTTTGACGAGATTGAGGATGAATTGGAACCGGGCGGCGAATTTGACGTCGCCCTGGACTTCGAGCAGATCGCGGAGATCGAGTATTGATGCGTGAGTGGATCGAGCCGCCAGACGTCGAAGTCTCCAAAGAACTGCAGGCTGCCATCGGCGGACATCCGCTGGTGGCGAGGACGCTGGCGCGACGAGGCTTCACCGATGTGGAGGCAGCCCGGGCTTTTCTTGATCCCGCTTGTTACCGGCCCGCCCCTCCGACCGATCTCCCGAACCTGGCGAAAGCGGCCGGGCGGCTGGAGCGTGCTATCCGGCAGGGGGAGATGATTTGCGTCTGGGGCGACTTCGACGTGGATGGACAGACGGCGACGACGCTTCTGGTCTCCACGCTGAAGGACCTGGCGGTTCGTCCAGGCTCACCGCAGGGAGCAACCGTACGATACCACATCCCGAACCGGAAGCGAGAGTCACACGGCGTCAACCTCCCTGTGCTGAAGCGGTTCGTCGCGGACGGGGTCAACCTGGTGTTGACGTGTGACACCGGCGTCACCGCCCACGAAGCGATTTCCTACGCCCAGGCGCAGGGCGTGGACGTGGTCGTCACCGACCACCATGACCTGCCGTCCGGTCTGCCCGAAGCCTACACAGTGGTGAACCCCAAGATGCTGCCAGCCTCACATCCCCTGCGCGAACTGCCAGGAGTGGGATGTGCCTATAAACTGGTGGAGGCGCTGTACGACCGTGCTGGGCGACCCGAGGGTGCGACACAATATCTCGACCTGGTGGCCCTGGGGATCGTGGCCGACGTCGCGGTGCAGACCGGCGACACGCGCTACCTGCTCCAACGGGGGCTGCAGGCCCTGCGTCACATCGAACGCCTGGGCCTGCAGGTGATAATGGAGACCGCTGAACTCAACCCCGACTGGCTCACGGAGGAGCACATCGGCTTCGTCCTGGGGCCTCGCCTCAATGCCCTGGGCCGGCTGGCCGACGCCAACGTCGCCGTGGAGTTACTGACTACCGATGACCTGGGACGTGCCCGCATCCTGGCCACCCAACTGGAGGGCTTGAACGCTCAGCGCAGGCTGCTGGTCAATCAGGTCACCCAGGCAGCCCAGGCTCAGATCGAGCGTGACCTCTCCCTGTTGGAGCACGCGGCCCTGGTGCTGAGTCATCCGACCTGGCCGGCCGGGGTCATCGGCATCGTGGCCGGTCGCCTGGCCGAACGGTACCACCGGCCGGCCATTCTCATCTCCACACCACCTGGCGAGTTGGGCCGGGGATCGGCTCGCTCCGTCGAGGGCTGCAACATCTCGGCTGCGATCGCCGTCCACGAGGAAATGCTGGAGAGTTTCGGCGGCCATCCGATGGCTGCGGGGCTGAGTATTGACCCAGAGCGCATCCCTGAGTTCCGCCGTGCCCTGTCGCGCACCGTCCTGGAGATGTGCGGAGAGGCAACGGAGAGGCCCATGCTGCAGGTGGATGGCTACGTACCACTCTCTGATCTGTCGCTTGATCTGGTGGAGGAGATAGAGCGATTGGCGCCGTTCGGTGCGGGTAACCCGCCGTTGACACTGGCCAGCAAGGGGCTCTTGATGACGAGCCATACCGCCGTAGGCCGCAACGGCGAGCACCTTCAATTGAGCGTGGAGGACGAAGCGGGCACGACACAGAAGGTGATCTGGTGGCGAGGGGCCAATGAATCGCTGCCCGAAGGCCGTTTCGACCTGGCCTACATCGTGCGGGCCAGCGACTACCGGGGGCAGCGGGACGTGCAGGTGGAGTGGGTGGACGCTCGCCCAATCGAGGAGCCTGCTGCCGCACTACGTCCAGCACCGCCGGCCATCGAGATTGTGGACTACCGGCAGGAGCCCAGACCGCGAAAGATGCTGAAGCAACTACGGGCGCAAGAAGAAGATATACAGGTATGGAGCGAGGCAGGGGCCAGGGCAGAGGTCGCAGGCCAGGATCGGCACGAACTGGGTTCGTCGAGAGCCCTGGTCGTCTGGACCACGCCCCCCGGCCCCGCCGAGTTGCAGACCGTGCTGGAGAGAGTCTCGCCGGAGACGGTCTATCTCTTTGGAGTGGACCCCGGCCTGGACCACCCGCAGAAGTTCCTGAAACGTCTGGCCGGTCTGACCAAGCACGCGCTGAACTTCAATCAGGGTCAGGCCAACGTCTCCAGTCTGGCGGCGGCCACCGCGCAGCGTGAGGCGACGGTGCGGGCAGGGCTGGCCTGGCTTGGGGCTCGTGGGCATCTTGTGGTGCTCGGTGAGGACGGCGATGAGATACGTCTAGCGGCAGGCAGCCAGGAAGCCGGTGCTGATTTGCCTCAGATAGTCGCTCGGCTGAGGGCATTGCTAGAAGAGACGGCGGCCTACCGCGCACACTTCGCCCGGGCTGAGAAGGAGACGCTAAGATAGCTCGGGCTGTCCTGGCCTACGGACGTGGGGCAGATGTACTGTGAGTGCGAAGAACGAGGGGGAGATAGACGCTTGTCACCGGCCCTCGCGGCGGGGGTGGCACGACCAGTTGGCCAGGTGGCTCGCTATCTACCGGCACCGCAGGTTGCGTCCGCGGCGTTTTGGCATCAAACAGGAAACGCTCCACCCTTCGATTATGCTCAGGATGCACCCCGGTCACCGCGCTTGCCGAACAAACCCCTCCGATCTCGACAGTGATGCCGTACTCCGCGTCGGTTACCCCTTCCACCTCAATCTGATAGTTCCCATCCTTGGGTGCCTCGAACTGTACTTCGTCTGTCTCACCCTGGCTTTTGATACTGTACCAGTAATCGTCCCCTGTCCGATACCCGGGCGGCCATACGTACAGGTCGGGGTCTCCATACGCCGGCTCGATTCGCACCTGCAAGCACTGCCCGGCCTCCGCCATCTGGCGATAGGTCTTTGTCTCACCGGCAGCCACCTGGTCTGAGGCTGGCATGTAGTTGACCTGAGCGCGCAGGGGGGCGCAGGAGATGTTCCCCGCCGCATCCGCTGCCCAGGCCTGCAGGTAGCGCAGCCCAGTGTTGGGATGCAGGGTCCACGGGTGGGGTTGCTCGTCGTACGGTAGCCAGTCTGTCCAGTGCACCGGCACCCAGGTCCGAGCGCCCAGGTTGTAGTGCTGTTCGACGTAGTAGACCTGGGTCGGGCCTGTGTCGTCGGTCGCGGTGACAGTGAGGGTAACACTGCGTGTCACCGTGCTGCTGTCCCCACCGTTGACCAGGAAACCGGTCACCTCCGGCGGGGTGGTGTCTGCCAGCGGTGACAGGACGGTAACAGTACGGCTGACCACGTTGTTTCCCTCATTGGTCTCGGACACCACATCATCGGGGTCAATTTCCGCAAAGATGGTGTAGAGGCCGGCCGGCTGTGCACCCCAGGCGAGGGCGGTGGTGCTGGCCGTGTCGTCAACCCCGATAGCGACGAGGGAGGCGTCGCCGATGGCTGCTGCGGGGTTGAGCGCCCCCAGGTAGAAGCGGACCGGGACCATAACCAGGCCCTGTGTACCACCCACCCGCTCCACCACCAATCCCAGTGAGATAGTTTCGCCCTCGAGCGGCGTATCGGGATCGGTCCACAGGTAGTAAGGCTGTGCGCGCAGGTCATCCACCTGTTCGGCGTCCAGGACGACGTACGCCCCGGTCAACGTGTCACTCTGGCCGCCACTCTCCACGGTCAGGTCGTAGGTAGCGGGCGTCAGGCCCGCAGGCACCCTGGCCATCAGGTGGGTGCTGTCAATGAAGACGGTGGGTAGCGAAGTAGCGGGCGACGTTCCCAGGCTGGCCTGAGCATCCGTCGAGAAGTTGAGACCGAAGACGTCAACGCTGACTGTGGCATCGTTGAGCCCCTCGGCAGGTCGCACCTCAGTGATGGTAGGCGCGGCGGGCGTAGGCGTGGGCGTGGGCGTGTTGGTTGGCGTTGGTGTGTGGGTGGGTGTGGGCGTGGGCGTATTGGTCGGCGTCGCCGTTGGTGTGGGTGTGGGTGTGGGAGTGGCTGTGGGGTCTGATGAATGAATGGATACATCATCCACAAATAGATTGCTATTGAGAGACGAGTCGGTGACGGAGTAAATGGTCAGTAACACGGATTGTCCGGCGTAATCGCTCAAATCAACGCTGTGTTCCACCCAACCGCCGGTGTTCTCGGCTGCGCACAGCCAATACTCATCTACAGCGGTGTCGGCGATGTTGACACCTGCCCAATCATACCCACAAAGGTCCTCAGAAGCGATCCAATGCCAATAGGTGAGATATGGGGCACCGGCCGGCACGTCAACTTGCTGCCTGACCTGGGAAGTCTCATTATAATCCCCTCCCAGCCAGACGGCCCAGTTCCCGCTGTGGGGTGCTACGTACCCAGGTAGAGCCGAGGTGGACACGATCACATCCCATCCGTGCGTCGAGTACTCATCCCAACCGGTCGCGCCATCTTCAAAGTCACCATTGACGATGCCTGTGCCCGGTTCTGGTGTGCAGGTAGGCGTGGGCGAAGGTCCGGGCGTAGGTGTGGGGGTGTTCGTCGGTGTGGGCCCAGGGGTAGGCGAAGGCTGGGGGCCAGAACCCGCGTAAACGACGTAGTTGGCTTCATCTCCCACCTTCGAAACGCCGTATTTGATCTGCATATAGCCGTTTTCGCCCCAGCCTGCGCCCCAGGAGTTCCGTAGAATCCACGCCCCCTCGGCATCGTCCCAGCCGACGAGTATCACGGCATGGTTGGTGCCATACGTACATTCGCTGCTTTCGTCGGTATCGAAGACACCACCGGTGTAATGCATCATGGCATCGCCGGCACACACGCCTACTGCCACAGGCCCGTAATCTGTGACGGCCTGCTTGATGTCTGCCACCGCTGGAACCCCCCACCCACTGCCCACGTAGTGCCACGAACTGATCTTTTCGTGATGGGGATGGCTTCCACCACAGGGCACGTCGAGTGCCTGGTAAGCGAAATCAGCCTCGTACACTGCCCCTGCCTCGCTCTGGCCCTGGCCCAGTTTGTTCCAATGGTAGTCGTGCGCCCAGCCTCCTCCGCTGCAGCCCCACCCGTCGGTATTGCACGAGACCAGGTACTGTTCCGAAAGGTCTTTCTCGACACCATCGTGTATCTTGATGGCGGATTCAAGCACCCCGACCGCGGAAAACGCCCAACAGCTTCCGCAATTGCGCTGGTCCCCGATGGATGTGCATCCACCCTCGTCACACCAATTGTAAGATGATGGCAAACCTGCTGCAAGGATCCCGGAGGCCGGCAACTCCTTGGGGAGGCTGGGAATTGGCGTTGCAGTGGGAATATTGGCGCCCGTGAACTTTCCAACGCCCTGGACTTGAAAAGTGTACGTCTTGAGAGGTGGTACGTCGTACTCCCAGGGGCGGTGATAAACCAACTTGATCGTGGATTCCCCGTTCCCCAGCGCCTTGAACCGCATGACCTGGTAGTTCCCGCTGCCACCATGTGACTGGCGATCCACGTCAGCACGGGTCTGATGCGCGCCGGCGACTGGGGGAGACGCTTGCGACGTGAAGTGTGCCTCACCGTCCTGGCGGACAATACTTGGGTCGCTCTCGACTACTTCCCACGTGTAACCAGTGGATGGATTGGCCTCCAGGCTCAGGATCAAGACCTGATGCTCCGCAAGCGTCACCTGGCCTCCGTCGTGCGTTGCGCTCATCCTGATCTCTTCGGGGGCCGGGGGACTGTCCGGGGAAGGCATCGCCAGTGCGTCGGTGAAGAAGAGCAGTGGAACCAGTAGCAGAACGACGATGCCCAATGGGTAGAGAAATCGCTTCCTGTTCATAGTTTCTTCCTGTGTAGATAGTGTCTAAGCACCAATGTCATGGGCGCTCTTGCCCGCCAGTCTCATAGTACTACTTTCTCGTCGGCATGGCAATAGGATTTTGGGGCTATTATTTCTTGCAGGAGAGGGGCAAGTTCAGCGCCGGTCGAGTAGGAGCAACTTGTGTTGAGCCTGTCGAGACAAGCGACGTATTGAGACCAGGCGGGTTACTACTCGGGCAGGCGGTTGAAACCGCGCTTAGAGGGCTGAAGCCGGCTGTCCGCCTGCGCGGACAGGTGCGGCTGCGCGGACAGGTGCGGCTGCGCGGCAGGTGCGTCTGCGCAGGCAGACGCTCGGCTGAAAGGCCACGAGAGGCGATTTCAATCGCTGAAAGAGGCAGCCTGAGTAGTTTGACAATGTCACATTAGCACCTGTTACTCGATGATCCGTTTGTGCGGCACTGTAGGAGGCGTCTCCAGACGCCGAAATCGGGTTCTGGAGAACCCTCCTACGGAAATGTGACATTGTCAAGGTAGTCACCCAAGCGGGTTGCTTGTAGGGCCGCTCGCATCCTTGGTTTCGATACGACCTGAAGGTCTACTCAACCGGCGGATGCTCGCTGCCGCCCGTTCGCGGCGGCGCTGTGCACAGGTTACAACTCGTCCAGCCGCGCCATCAGGAGCGGCACGAGCATCTCCTCCGGCGTCAGGCTGCCGTGGTGGCCGTGTATGGGCGCTTTGTGCTCCTCGACAATGATCCGGCTGTCGTTCCGCGCCAGGAGCAGGAAGTCGCCCAGGCGGGCCCGCAACTGGGGGGTGGGCTCCTCGGGGCCGAAGAGACCCGCCGCCAGCGCCCGCTCCATCTCCAGCAGGAGGAAGCGGTCGGACAGGTGCTCCGCAACGTAGGCGCGCAGGGGTTCGGCCTGGCCGGGACGGACGTAGAGGTAGGCGGCGCGGGGCTCGCCAGCGGGGGGGAGGAGCAGCGTCTGCTGCAGGCCCGGGTGGTCGGAGAGGCGCACCGCCCGCTCGGGGGGCGTCGCGGTGTGGCCGTGGTCGGCGGTGATGATGAGCAGCGTTCCCTGCCGCGCCTCCGCCGGGAGGGGGGCCAGGAAGTCCTCCTCCAGTGCGCGGGCCAGGTGGCGCAGTTCGGCGCGGAAAGGTTCCTCGTCCGGGCCGTAGAGGTGGGCGATGGAGTCGGTGCTGCCCCAGTAGGCGCTGACGAAAAGGGTGGCCCCCTGCCGCTGGAGGAGGGTGCGGCGCAGGTTGATCCACAGGTCGCTGAAGCCGACGTGGCCCTGCACGCTCGCCATCCCGCGCAGGAAGATGCGGGTGAGGCCGTCCCCGATGTAGGGCAGGTAGGTGTGGGCGACGGTCTGCACCCCGGCTGCGGCCAACTGCTGGGCCAGGCTGGGGACGGTGACGAACCTCTCCGGCTCCCAGCCCCAGCCCAGCAGTTCCTCGGGCTGGTTGTGGGCGGCGGGGGCAAGGCGCAGCATATTGGCGAGCACGCCCTGATCGGAGAGCAGCAGTTTGGTGCCGAGGAAGCCGTGGCCGAGCGGCGTGCGCCCGGTCCAGAGCGTGGTCAGCGCGGCGACGGTGGTGGAGGGGAAGACGGAGGTGAGGGGGACGAGCCGGCCCGCCCCGGCCAGGCGGCGGAAGAGGGAGTCCTCCTGGGCCAGGATGCGTTGGAGGTGCAGGTAGCCCACCGCGTCGAGGAGGATGAGCACGACGCAGCGCACGTCCGTGGCCAGGTCGGCCCAGAGGCGGGTGGGGAGCGGCGGCGCAGCGCCGGCCAGTTCCGCGCCCAGCAGCGCGGCGACGGTGGCAGAGATGTTGGCGATGGAGTAGCCGCCGTAGTAGGGCAGGATGAAATGCTCCGGCAGGTGTCCCTCCAGGCCGGGGAGGCGGTGTGCGCGGAGGGTGTGTTCGATTTGGGTGGGGAGGTTCATTTGGGTTGTCTCCTTGAGGTGTGGGAAACGTGAAACGTCAAACGTGAAACGTGATCAGGGGAGCGGGGTGGGCTCGGCGGGGTCGGCATAGCCCTCGGGCGGGATGGGCAGTTCCCCTTCCGGCGGATAGGCCCGCCGGAGGCCCTCCACCGCCGCCTGGAACGCCTCTCCTATGCTCCAGCCCCGGGCCAGCCCGGCGTAGAGGTGGTGGTCGAAGACGCCCGCCTCGGCCTCGTACACCGGCTCCCGCATCGCTACGACTGCGGGGATGCCGGCCTGGTCGTGCAGCGCGCGGGCGGTGGGTTGGGTGGCGCAGGCGGAGAGCACCGCCAGGTGCAGGCCGCGCCCGCCGAGCGCGGCCACCAGGTCGGCGGTGGGGACGGGCTGCTCGCGGCCCAACTTGTCCTCCATCCACAGCCCCTTCGGGCAGCCGTGGCCGATGAAGTGGAGCACGTGGTAGGGCTGGCCCTCGGGGGGCGCGTGCAGCGCCCGCTCCAGGCGCTCGCGGGTGGGCGGGTGGAGGCGCACCAGCGCCCAGGGCGCGCCCGCGCCGGTGACGGGGTCGCTGGCGGAGCGGATGGCCTGCTCCAGTTTGCTCCAGCGGCCCCAGACGTCGAGCGGGACGCCTCCGGGCGGGCCGTCGCACTGCTCGTTGCGCACCGGTGCGGCGACGACGGCGAGGGCGCGCAGGTAGCGCCCCGGTGAGGGGATGGTGGTTGGCGTGGGTGGTTGTGTCATAACCGTTTCTCCGCACTGGCCCGCGCCGTCGTGTGTGCACCGCCGTAAACAGGCGGTGCTGGGTTGCAAACCGGCGGTGCTGGGTTGCAAACCGGCGGTGCTGGGTTGCAAACCGGCCCAGCACCAGCGCTTCAGGCTGGTGCGGCCGGCCCGCGCCGTCGTGAACAAACGACGCTGGAAGGCACCGCCGTAAACAGGCGGTGCTGGGTTGCAAACAGGCGGTGCTGGGTTGCAACAGGCGGTGCTGGGTTGCAAACCGGCCCAGCACCAGCGCTTCAGGCTGGTGCGGCCGGAAGTCCCTACAGCCCATAAATCTCGCTGTACTTCTCCCGCAGGTAGGCCAGGAAGGGCGCGGCGCTCATCTCCCCGCCGGTGACGCGCTGTACCAGTTCGGCGGGCGTGAACTTCTTGCCGTGCGTGTGGATGTTCTCGCGCAGCCAACCCCGCAGCGCGCCGAATTGCCCCCGCGCGACCTGCTCCGGCAGGTCGCGTATCTCCTCCCGCGCCTGGTTGTAGAACTGCACCGAGAGCAGGTTTCCCAGGGCGTAGGAGGGGAAGTAACCCAGGCCACCATGGGCCCAGTGGACGTCCTGAAGCACACCCTGCGCGTCGTCGGGTGGCGTGACGCCCAGGTACTGCTCCATTTTCGCGTTCCACGCCTGCGGCAGGTCGGCCACCGCTAATCGTCGCTCCAGCAGTTCCTGCTCCAACTCGAAGCGCAGGAAGATGTGCAGGTTGTAGGTCACCTCGTCGGCCTCGGTGCGGATAAGGGATGGCTCGACCTTGTTGATGGCGCGGTAGAAGGTATCCAGGTCCACCCCCGCCAGTTGCCGGGGGAAGAACTCGCGCAGCCTGGGGAGGTAGTGTCCCCAGAAGTCCCGGCCGCGGGCGACGATGTTCTCCCAGAGACGGGACTGGGACTCGTGGACGCCGTAGGATGCGCCATCGAAGAGCGGGGTGCGGTCAAGTTCGACGCGCATGCCCTGATCGTAGAGCGCGTGGCCACCTTCGTGAATGGTGCCGAAGAGGGCGGACTGAAAATGGTCTGGCAGGATGCGCGTGGTGATGCGCACGTCACGAGGGGAGAAGCCGGTGGTGAAGGGGTGGGCGGAGCGGTCCTGCCGCCCGTGCTTGAAGTCGAAGCCCATATCCCGGAGCACGAGCGTGCCGAAGTCCCATTGGGCCTGCTCCGGGTACTCCTGGTGGAAGACCGTGTCGTCTACCGACTTGCCCCGTTCGGTGATGACCTGGACGAGGGGGACCAGGCCGGCCTTCATCTCCTCGAAAACCTCTGCCACCTGCGCTGTCTTCATCTCCGGCTCGTAGCGGTCCAGCAGGGCATCGTAGGGGCAGTCCTCGTACCCCAGCGCCTGGGCGTACTGGATGGTGAGGTCCACGACGCGCTCCAGGTGCGGCTGGAAGTGGGCAAAGTTGGACTCGGTGCGGGCCTGCTCCCAGGCCTCGAAGGCGCGGGCGCAGACACGGGTGCGCTCGGCGACGAGCGATTCCGGCACGTGGCGCAGTTTCTCGTACTCGCGCCGGGTCGCGCGTACCAGGCTGGCGTCGTCGGAGTCGTAGGGCAGGCCGGTGGTCTCGGCGGCGGCCTCTTCGAGCAGTTGGCCGGTCTCGCCGGCGATGAAGAGGCTATGCGCGAGGGCTTCCACCGTCGCGAGGTGATGGGCGCGGGCGTCGCTGCCGCCGGGGGGCATGTTCACCTGCTGATCCCATCCCAGGACGGCAGCGGCGGCGGAAAGATCGGATACCTGCGCCAGGCGTTCTTTCAAGCGTTCAAGGCTGGTGCTCACTTTTGTCTCCAATGCTAATGCGTGATGGGGTGATTTAAGAACTCAAAATAGGACGCGGATAGTCACGGATCAGACGGATTATCACTGATTTTGCGGATGCGGGAATTATACAGCAGGTTGCGTGGAATACCAAACTGGGGGCGGCGAGCGTATCGCATTTGGGACAGATGGTCGCGAACTGCTCGCCGATGATTGAAATCAGCGGCTGGTACCACGAAGTGCGTTGAAAACGCACTGGCGGAACCTGTTTCCAACAGGTTTTGAGTATCAGCGGGGCGTTTCAACGCTCCGCG
>Ga0114918_10003309_pt1 | contig 14253 bp, 21 predicted proteins | sample LantaG_FD_87015 | JGI IMG/M metagenome (GOLD analysis project Ga0114918, IMG submission 87015) | Deep subsurface microbial communities from Baltic Sea to uncover new lineages of life (NeLLi) - Landsort_02402 metaG | ecosystem: Environmental > Aquatic > Marine > Oceanic > Sediment | place...
CAACCCACGACTGCAACACAAAGACATAGCCCGCATGATGGTCAATCGGGGGTTCAACGCAGCCTCTATAGGTTCGCTGCTCACGCAAATGCTTAACTGCAAAATGATTACGCGAGACGACAACGGGCGCTACACGGCACTGCAAGCAGAGTACACGCCGATCAAATCAAGCACGAAGTCAAAGACCAAAAAGAAAGTCGCTGTCACCGCAACCAAGAAACCCAACGCTGGCATTGCCGCGCTGGACACGCAGGATACTGTGGCCAAGAAGGTGTTGGTATTACAGAAGCCTACCCCCAGTGCTCCTGTCTTTGACCCAGAGCAACTACTATCAACTCTTTCTTTCTCGCAGGTTATGGCGCTGTACAAAAAAATTAAGGCCATGGTGGGAGAGGCATGATGCGCTTCTGGGTCTATGATGACGAGGGGGTTTTGTTTCGCAAGTTCCATGATCGGCATGAGGCAGAGAAGTTTGTACAGCCGGGCTGGCGGCTTGTGACAAAACCCAAAGAAAAAGAAGTTAAACCAACCGAAGACACACATGGGAGGGCACTGTGGTAAGACCCACACTAAGAGAACTGGCCGACTATCTTGAGGATAACGCCCGCAGCGAGAAGGACAATGAAGCAGCCGCTGCGTTGCGTAAGTACTCCACGCTATCCAAGGTAGCGCACGAGATGGTGACAGCCAAGACGCATGAGCACAGCAAGGCTGCGTACTTGGAGATGATGGACTTGATAAAGGGGAAGGCAGAATGAAAAACTTTACGATGGGGTTAGGGGAACAACGTAAACAAAACGCCCTGACTTCGCGCAAACCGTTGCGCACTGCTAGAGAAATGGCCGAAGAGTTGGGGCTGACCCGACAGACGTTAGCAGCATACATAGGTCATTACGACGGCCCAGCGCCTGTGTTCATCAATGGCACATCCCGTAACAGAAACAGAAACACATGGTATGACCCAGAAAAGATACGAGACTGGTGGGAAGCGGTGCAACCTAAGATAAAACACACTAAAGAAACCGCAATAGATAAACGCAGAAAGGAACCAGCACCGACCACAACACGTGCATTTTTAGCGCAACAATGGTTACGTGAACACGGTCCTGCTACACAACGACAGCTTGTGGAAGCAGGGTTTATCAACATGTCCGCTGGCATGTTACTAAAAATGATTGTGTTCGGTGCGTTAATAAAAGAAAAGCAGAACGGGCGGGTAACTTATACCGCTACGGACAAAGACTATTTGAAACTAAATGGGCGTAGTCACTACGACACCCCAACTCAAATACAAGGAAAAACAAATGAGTGAGATTCGCACAGCACGACAAAACATCGTTGACTTCATCGAAAGAAATAAAGCAGTCATGGGCGGTATCGATGTCGTCCTCATGCAAGACGGTCGGGAGGTTGACTTGAACAACATGACTGACGAAGAAGCCGCCGAAGTCGCAGACATGCTGATGGGTGTGGGTACGCCAACGCGCTTGGGCGCACTGGCCAAATGAAGGCGGCCCAAGCCGCAGCCGTGGGGTTCTATGTTGTCGTGGCGGCCATCAATCTTTATTTCTTGTGGTACGCCATCACAACACCCCCACCGCCGATAAGACACAACATCTGCACCATTGCCGAGATCAGTCCGGACATTACACCGGAGGAGCGTCAGCGTTGCAGACAAATGAGAGGGCATAAGCTATGAAAGAGGGAGTTAAATATGACACAGGCAAAGTGCGTTGGTCGTTGGTGCCGGAGGGCGTAATGGAAGAGTACATCAAGGTGCTGGAGTTCGGTGCCAACAAGTACGCGCCAGACAACTGGAAACACGTGCCACAAGCGACAACCCGGTACTACGACGCTGCCATGCGGCACATCGATGCTTGGTGGCGCGGGGAGATGGATGACCCAGAGACAGGGATGCCGCACTTGGCTCACGCTATGTGTTGCATTACATTTTTAATGTGGCTTGAAGCCGAAGCCAACAAGGAGTTCTGATGCAGTGCCCATCGTGCAGCAGCACTAAGATTTTGACATACGACACACGGCGTATCGAGGACAAGGTGGTGCGTAAGCGCCGGTGTATTAGTTGCGAGGAGCGGTTCTACACGCTCGAGCAGCACATGTCTGAAGAAGAACTAGAAGAAGTCCAAGAACTAAAGAGAAAGCAAATTGTCCATGACACCCGAAGCAAAAGTCAAAGCGAAGGTGAGAAAGCTGCTTGATGAGCTTCGCATCTATTACTTCTTCCCTGCCACGCATGGTTACGGTAGGTCTGGGGTGCCTGACATAATCGGGTGCTTCATGGGTTTGTTCGTAGCCATTGAGTGCAAGGCAGGGAAGGGGAAGCTGACCGGGCTGCAAGAGTTAGAGCTAACCAAGATAAAAGCAGCGGGGGGTTTTACTTTCGTTGCCCGTGAAGACAACATAGACGAACTGAAAGGATTACTGACATGTCTGATCCAAGAGCTTTTGCCAAGCGATTAGAAGAAATGAGTGAAGATGACCGGGAACATTTTAAGAACCTGATCGAAGTACTCTCGCGTTGCTATGGCAAAGATGCGGCGCAGGGGGTAGTCATAATCTCGCTGCCGGGCAGTCCGGTCAATGAAGTCGTGTCAATGAACTGCGACGACATGGAAGCGCATAACTTAATTAAGTCCGTAGAAGACTACTTTGTGTTTATCAACACAATGGATGCACCACCAAAGGAGAAATTTAATTGAGTAAACCATACGAACGACTCATCGTTCTGGATTTCGAGACCGCATGGGGGCGGGCAGTTAAGCTGGGGTTCTCGTGTCAGACGAATGAGGAGTACTTGCGTGACCCACGCTTTAAAGCATGGGGCTTGTGTTGGAAAGACTATGGTGATCCGCTGCCCGCCACATGGGTACGCGGCAAGGACATCGCAGACTGGGCTAAAGATATTGACTGGAGCAAGACCGCCATCATTGCTCAGAACGCGCTGTTCGACGTGTCCATACTGGCGTGGATATACGGACACCATCCGGCATTCATCTTCGACACGCTCTCCATGGGCCGCGCTGTGCGTGGTGTCGAGGCTGGCAACAGTCTGAAGAAGATGGCAGAGGACTTCGGTCTGCCGGACAAGGGGCATGGCTTGGCATCGTCAGAGAACTATCTGGACGAGTTACCGTTCCATGTGGAGCAGGAGTTGGCGGACTACTGCCGCCATGATGTGTTCCTGTGCGAAGAAATCTTTAAGCGTTTGGTTGACGGCTACCCTGCGTCCGAATTACGGCTGATCGACATGACACTGAAGATGTATACCCAGCCGCGCTTGGTATTAGATCAAGCGCTTTTGTTTCAAGCCATTGAAGAAGAAAGGACAATACGTGAAGAACTTTTGGCGCGACTTAACGTGGACGATGCAACGCTGGCGAGCAACCCTAAATTCGCGGATCTTCTGGTTTCGTTGGGATGCGTTGTTCCATACAAGAAGAGTAAGACGACAGGTAAGCAGACGCTTGCACTTGCTAAAAATGACGCTCTGTTCCAAGCGCTACTGCACGGAGCCAACGAAGATGTCCGACTCCTATGCGAAGCACGACTGCGAGTTAAATCTACAACTGAGCGCACACGAGCGCAAAGATTCTTAGACATATCCAATCGTGGCCCACTGCCTGTGCCCCTCGCCTACTACGGTGCGGGTACTGGGCGGTGGACTGCATCCAAGGGGAGCGCCATCAACATGCAGAACTTGAAGCGGGCGTCTGAAGAAAAGCGCTCGTTGCTGCGTGAGGCCATCATGGCTCCAGAAGGCCATGTGGTGGTGGCCGGTGACTTATCGCAGATCGAGCCGCGTGTGCTGGCATGGTTGTCGGACTATGAGGACTTGCTGAACATCTTCCGTTCAGGCGAGGATGCCTACGCACAGTTCGGCTCACAGATGTTCAACATCCCCGGCATGACCAAGAAGAGCCACCCGGATCTTCGACAGTCGGCCAAGTCGGCGCTGTTGGGTGCAGGGTACGGCCTTGGGTGGGCATCGTTTGCCTCGCAGTTGCTGACCGGCTTTCTGGGTGCACCACCTGTGCGGTACGACATGGAGTTTGCCAAGAAGCTGGGCGTGACCAAGGAGTTCGTCGAGAAGTTCCTGTCGTGGGATGACAACGTCACTAAGCTCGAGGAGATACCCCATACCTGCACCACCAAGGAACTCTTAATACATGCAGCAGCATCCAAGAAGATCATCGACATCTACCGGGCAACCGCCCACCCAGTTGTTTCCTTTTGGGAAATGTGCGGCAACCTGCTGGAGTCGGCACTTTACGGCGGCAAGGAGTTCAGGTATAAATGTCTAATCTTCCGCAAGGGCGAGATTGAACTGCCCAACGGAATGAAGCTGCTGTATCCAGACTTACGCACTGAAAAAGACGAGAAGGGTAGGAGCCAGTATGTATACGGGCCAGACGCTACCAAGTTGTATCCGGGCAAGATCACAAACAACGTAACACAGGGTGTTGCGCGTATCGTCATGACTGATGGAATGCTGCGGGTATCGAAAAGGTACCCTGTGGTTGGATCAGTGCATGATGAAGCGTGGGAGATTGTCCCTGAAGCCGAAGCCGAAGCCGCAACAAAGTGGGTTTGGGAGCAGATGGTTATGGAGCCGAAGTATATGCCCGGTATCCCGTTGAATGCAGAAGTTGGTTATCACAGACGATACGGCCTTGCGAAAGGTTAATAAGGAGAAGCAAATGGATAAAACCAGAAAGAAGAAATTGGAGTTGCCGCGCAAGATCAGGGTGGGCAAGAAGATGTACACCATCGACATACTGGAGACGATGCTGCAAAGCGGAGACATGGCGCGGGTGTACTACGACCGCAACCGTATTGAGGTGGGGAAGAAAAGCCCGGTCACTGGGCGCAAGTATTCCAGAAAAGAAATGAACGATTCGTTCTGGCATGAGTTGGTACACGCCATCCTGTTTGATATGGATGAGCACCGCCTGAACAAGAACGAACGATTCGTCACTGAGTTTGCGCACCGATTATCTGAAGCAATTGACTCTGCGAGGTTTGAATGAATAAGGTCGTCTGGTCGCACAGTGCCTTGAAGGATTACGAGGGCTGTGCCAAGCGGTATCAGGAGGTGAGGGTCTTGAAGAACTACCAGTTCAAAGAGACCGAAGCCACCAAGTACGGCACTGAACTGCACAAGGCTGCTGAAGATTATGTGCGTGACGGTACTCCGATCCCGGAACAGTTTGCGTTTGTCCAGCCCACGCTGGACGCGCTGGTTGCCAAGCCGGGAAGGAAGCTGTGCGAGTACCAGATGGCGCTGACCATTGAACTGAACCCATGCGGCTGGAAGGATAAGGAAGTATGGGTCAGGGGTATTGCAGACTTACTGATTATCGATGACGATAACCTGACCGCTTGGATTGTGGACTACAAGACAGGCAACAACAAATACCCAGACCGAGAGCAGTTAAAGCTCATGGCCATGATGGTGTTTGCGCACTTCCCGCACATTCGCAAAGTGAATGCTGCGCTGCTGTTTGTAGTAAAGAACGATATGGTCAAGATGAGTATGACCGTAGATGAAGCAGCCCCCGCATGGTGGGATTATCGGGAGCGCATCGCTCGTATTGAGCAAGCGCATGCTTCAGGCGTATGGAACCCAAGACCATCGCCGTTATGTCCGTGGTGCCCAGTCACCACATGCCCTAGTCACCCAAGGAGTTAATCATGTTTAATTTTGGATGCAAAGTAGATCACCTAAGCGTTGATTTCAACCACAAGACCGGAGCCTTGCACGTATCAGAAGGAAATATGCCGGACATGATGGGAACCGTACGTTACTTTATGGTGATTGACGAAGACATCAACCGCATCGAAACCTACGTAGACGGTGTACCGGATACGGTCTACCTGTACATCCCTGCGGTCAATAAGTGGCAAGCTTTCCCCCCAACCGTACCCGTCTTTGGAGAAATCAAATGAGCTTACACACGCCAAACGAATTCATGATGAAACCATGTAAGTGCCACGTGTGTTTTAAAGAAGTAACAGAGAAAGAAAACGCTATTGAACACAGCGGGCACGGGCAATCAGTAAGATCAGAAGACCCCGGCATAAAAGAAGGCTACGTCACCATATGGATGCATCCGGAATGTGCCACGATACTAATGCTGCGTTTGGCAAATGATGTAATGCGGATGAACACCAGAGCCTACCCACCACGCGTAGTGGACTCTCTTAAAAATTTAGTTAACCAAAGGAAAGATCATGGCGACACGCAACTACAAGTCCGAGTACAACAATTATCACGCACAACCAGAGCAAATTAAAAACCGTGCCGAGCGTGTCAAAGCTAGGCGCATGATGGAGAAGACCGGCGCTGTTACTAAAGGTGACGGCAAAGATATAGACCACAAGAAACCACTGCGCAGCGGTGGAACCACAACGAAGAGCAACCTGCGGGTGCGCAGCAAGTCAGCCAACAGGAGCGACAACAAATGAAGTTCGAAGAATGGTGGGTGACTATTACGCCGGTTGAACGAAAGGTAATCGGTGCAGGTGTTGGTAAGTTTGTGTGGGACTCAGCCTATAAAGCAGCCAGAGAGGCGCTAGAAAAAGAAGCTAAGGAGAAGCAGGATGCAAATAGTTGATGACAAGGCGTTGCTGTTTCGCACTCGCAACCCAGACAAGTATCGTGTAATTCCGAAACACAAGGTAGTTAATAGGAGCGACGATGGTACAACGGAGATTGCAGTTTATTGGGGACTTGATGAAGCGCGGGTTCTCAAGAACCTTGGCGTCAAAGATGTTCCTTCGCCTATCACTAGGCGGTATAACTGGCCGGGTAAATACACACCGATGGCGCACCAGATTGAAACGGCAGCGTTTCTCACTATGCACAAGAAAGCGTTTGTGTTTTCGGAGCCGGGCACTGGCAAAACTCTTTCGGCACTATGGGCCGCAGACTACCTAATGCAACGCGGCGATGTACGCCGCTGTTTAATTCTCTGCCCGCTCTCGATCATGCAGTCTGCATGGCTCGGTGACTTGAACAACAGCATCATTCATCGCTCTGCGATCATCGCGCACCATGCGCAGGCTAGTCGCCGTATTGAGATGGTGCAGCAGGACTACGAGTTCGTGATCGCCAACTACGATGGCTTGAATCTGATTGCAGACGAGATCATCAACGATGGTCGGTTCGATCTCATCATTGTTGATGAAGCCAACGCATACAAGACCATGACCACCAAACGCTGGAAGGCGTTGAAGTCTATCGTCGGACCCAACACGCACCTGTGGATGATGACGGGTACTCCAGCATCGCAGTCTCCTGCGGATGCGTACGGCTTGGCACGACTGGTCAACCCTGATGGTGTGCCCAAGTTCTTCACAGGCTGGCGCGATAAGGTCATGAACAAAGTCACGCAGTTCAAGTGGGTGCCCAAGATCAGCGCAGCGGAGGACGTTCATGAAGCCTTGCAGCCAGCGATACGCTTTACCAAAGAGCAGTGCCTTGACTTACCACCGGTGCTGACCATGACGCGTGAGGTGCCACTGACACCACAGCAAGCCAAGTACTACAACCTGTTGAAAGAGCGCATGCTGGTGCAGGCAGCGGGTGAGACCATCACGGCTGTGAATGCTGCTGCCGGGGTATCCAAACTATTGCAAATATCATGCGGTGCAGCATACACAGATGACAAGGAAGTCGTTGAGTTCGATGCAGCCCCGCGCCTGTCAGTGCTGGAAGAAATACTGGAGGAGACCAGCAGGAAGGTCATTATCTTCGCGCTGTTTCGTAGCACCATCGACACCATCCACAAACACTTACTCAAGAGAAACATTACTGCCGAGGTCATCCACGGCGACATCACACCGCCTAAACGTGCGGACATCATCAGGCGTTTTCAGAATGAGAAAGACCCGCGAGTACTTGTCATGCAGCCTCAAGCAACTGCACACGGTATCACCCTGACCGCTGCGGATACGGTGGTGTTCTTCGGTCCGTTGATGTCGGTTGAACAATACATCCAGTGCATTGCACGGGCTGACCGCAAGGGGCAGGACTCCGACAAGGTGACAGTTATCCACATCCAAGGTAGCCCAATCGAGAAGCGCATGTTCAAGGCGCTGGAAGGCAAAGTAACAAATAACACCTTGCTAACCCAGATGTTCAACGCCGAAATAAAAACATGAAAGGGGGTTGCAAACGAAATTGGTTTTAGGTAATCTGTCAAACGCTAGACAAAATAATAGGAGAAGCAAATGTCAGAAACTGTCATTCCGCTGGACAAACTCGCCCGAATTTATCGCAAGATAAAGACGGAGATCGATACGCTGACGCAAGAGTACGACACTAAGTTGGAGACACTCAAAGCGCAGCAAGACGAACTTCGTTTCGCAATGAAAGATCAGATGAAGGCGCTCGGCGTCAAGTCTGTCAACACCGACTTCGGTACCGTGTCATTGGTAAACAAAACCCGTTACAACACTCAGGACTGGGACTCGTTCAAGAAGTTCATCATCGAGCACGATGTCGTTGACCTGTTGGAGAAACGGATTGCGCAAACCAACATGGCGCGGTTCCTTGAAGAAAATCCGGCACTCGTACCACCCGGATTAAACGCATACACGGACTTCGAAGTTCGTGTGACTAAACCTACTAAGTGAGAACGCAAATGACCGATCTAACTGTATTCAATCCCGCACAAGTACCCGACTTCGCACGTAATAACGAACTGTCTGAAACCGCACTGGCTCTGACCGGTGGCGGCACTGGTGGTAGCGTCAAACGTATCTCGATCAAGGGCGGTGTGTTCCGTCTGGTGTCGGGTGGTAAAGAGATTGCCGCTATTGAAGACCGTCACCTTGATGTGATTGTCGTCAAGGCTGCACCCAAGGTCAGCCGTATTTTTTACGCTGGCGCTTACGACAAGGATGCTGCCGCTGCCCCGCCTGATTGCTGGTCCAACGATGGCGAAAAACCTGATGCAGGTGCAAGAAACAGACAAGCGCAGACCTGCCTGTCGTGCCCACAGAACCAAGCCGGTTCGGGTCAGGGTAATAGCCGCGCTTGCCGTTATCAGCAGCGTCTGGCAGTGGTGCTGGAGAACAACCCCGGTGGAGATGTCATGCAGTTGACGCTGCCAGCGACATCGGTGTTTGGTAAGGAAGACGGCGACAAGCGCCCACTCCAAGCCTTTGCGCGTCATCTGGCGCTCTCCAACCCGCCGATCAACCCAGAGCAGATCGTCACCCGCATGAAGTTCGATACCAAAGCGGAGTCGCCAAAGCTGTTCTTCTCGCCGGTTCGTTGGTTGACCAATGACGAGTACGCCGTGGTCAAGTCGCAGGCTGACAGCACTGACGCACAACGCGCTGTTGTGATGACTGTGGCTCAGTCGGATGGTGTTAAGGGCGCACCTGCTCTGCCGGGTAAAGCGCCTGTTGCTGCGGTAGAAGAAGATGAAGCCCCAGCACCGAAGGCCAAGACGGCAAAGAAGAAAGCCGAAGTAGCCGACGAGGACTCCGAGCCAGAGGTTCGCAAGGAAGCCGCCAAGCCTTCAGCAGTGCCGGAGAAGAAGTCCAAGCTGGCCGACATCGTGGCTGACTGGGACGACGAGTAAAACAGAGTAGCCCAGCCGGAGGTGGCGCTAATAACACCGGCAGCGGGGGCTGGGTGCTCCTTTCGGAAGTAGTCTTTTTCACACTCAGTGACCCCGCACTTTTAATTACAAGGAGAAGTAAATGCAGAGTATTAAATTAAAACCTAATTGGTTTGAAAACGAACTGCTTTGCCCGGTATGCGGCTACAACAACCTGCATCAGGAAAGCGTTGTGGTGTACGACCGCATCATGCACCCGAACACAGTATTAGTTACTCGCGCTTATGCCGGGAACATACAAGTCAACCCCATGCCTGCAAATGAATCTGGTAACCCCAGCGCAGATCGTAACGCAGTAGCGATTGAGTTCTGGTGTGAACACTGCCACGGTGAATTGACTGGTGCAAACCCTGAGTACATCAACTACTTCCGTCTACAAATCCAACAACACAAAGGTACGACTTATCTGGACTGGGATATTCCCAGTAAATAAATGGCCTACTCTCAAAAAATCATAGATGCCGTCGCCTCAGCACCCAAGACACCGGGCAATCAACTGGGGCGCTGGGCAATCTATCTTGACTTTCCTGTGACCAAGATTGCGTACGTTCTTGGCGTGACTCGGCAGACGGTTTACAACTGGATGATCGGTAAGACCGAAGTGTTTGTCGGCTATCAAAATCGTGTCGAATTACTGCTGAAGATTATGCAGTCATCTAAAACCGCTGATGAAGCATGGAGAAGAATATGCAAGGAATACAACCTCAAAGCCTGACCGACAAAGAACTCCTGAGCGCATCGCTGCTGATGTTTGAACCCGATGTTGGTATGCCCATCGACTTTCAGAAAGAACTTATCAGACGCTTGGCTACGTTTGTTGAAGCGGCACAGATACGCGCAGCCGACTACAAAACGTCACACCCCAACCAACTCCCGTTGTTCGACTAAAACAATAAAGGATACCTATGAACCCGCTTGATTTTATGGCGGCGGTTCTACCACCACCGGGTAACGGGTACTACTGCGCGGTAGAACTGACAACGAAGTACAAAGAGCATGTGTACAAGGAGACGCTGGAAGAGCTTGCTCAGACGGTGGATAACTACACACTTAACGCATACGACAGTTATTTTGCGTTGGGTACTTTTAAGAAAGTCGATGACCGGACTGTACCCAATGTGGAGATGCTCAAATGCATCGCCATCGATGTTGACTGTAATCACCCGCAAGACGTGCCGGATGCAAGCGGCATAATTAAACAGAAGGCATACCCATCCCCCAAGGCTGGGTTCGAAGCCATCATGGCGTTTGCTGATGAAGTCGGGCTGTCAGGTCTGGGCCAGCCTTGGCTCGTCCATTCAGGCGGTGGGGTTCACGCATACTGGCCGCTGACTGAAGCAGTGCCCAAGTCGGAATGGAAGCCGGTGGCCGAGCAGTTCAAGCGCCTGTGCTTCTCCAAGAAGCTGGGTATTGATGCGACTGTCACGGGGGACGCTGCACGTATCTTGCGTATACCCGGCACCACCAACAACGGGGTCAAGAGCGGCAAGAAGGTACGGGGCACGACACAGGTGCGGTTCATGAACGCAGGCGACTTCTTCGACATCGAGGACATCAAGGCGTTGGTGACCAAACATCTGGCCGGTACCCCCTACGAGTCCAAACCCACACCCCCGGCCAACGTGGTCGAGCTTCCCGGTCAGCGCCCAACGCTACCCGCAGAGACAACGGGTACTAGCGTCAAGCTGTTTGAGAACTCGGTGACCAAGTTCCGCAAGATCGTCGAGCGTACCAAGCAGGGCACAGGCTGTGGACAACTCGCACACTACATGGAGAACGCCGATCAGGATGGCATGGAGCCGCTGTGGCGTGGGTTGCTGTCAATCGCCCAGAAGTGCGAGGAGAATGAGAAGGCCGTGATCTGGCTCTCCCAGATGCATCCGTATGACAAAGACCGGATGAACACCAAGCTGCGGGAGATCAAAGGCCCTTACCCCTGCACCAAGTTCGACTCCGAGAATCCCGGCGTGTGTACCTCCTGTACACACTGGGGCAAGATCACCAACCCGCTGGCGCTGGGGCGTGAGTATGCGGTCGAAGTAGACCAAAAAGAAATCGAAGTGCAGGCCGACAACGAGCAGTATGCCCGCAAGGTGCTGCGCCCTGAACCACCCAAGGGTTACGCCTACGGCAAGCAAGGCGGTGTGTTCATCGAGAAAGACGATGAAGATGCCAATGGCAACAAGATCAAGCGTCAGGTCATGCTGATCCCCTACGACCTGTTCCCGGTGGATATCCTGAATGCAAACGGTGAGCACACGGTACACATGCTGGCGATTCGGAACGGCAACGCAAGCCCCATCACCATCCCCCAGAAGTGTGTCGTCAGTAAGGATGAGACCATGAAGCAGTTGGCCAGCCAGAACATTCTGGCGTCGTTCGGCTCAGGTAACGACAAGAACTTGTACGACTACGTCCGGGCCTGCGTGGAGAAGGTCAGCGTTGAGAAGTCCACCGTGAAGGTGCCTGACAGCTACGGCTGGCAGGAGGATGACACGTTCGTCTTTGCCGGGAAGATTTACACGCCCACAGGCCAGATCGAAGTGCCCATGGAAGGGCTGGAGAACATCGTCGCCAACACCAAGCCTACCGGCACCATCGAGCAGTGGCGAGCAGTCATCAACCTGTTCATCCAGAAGAAGATGTGGAAGCACGTGTGCATCATGCTGGCAGGTGCTGGCGCTCCGCTTATGCGCTTCACCGGCATTTACGGCATGACGTTCCACTGCGGCTCAACCAACTCCGGTACAGGTAAGTCGCTGGCGCTGGAAGCTGCGGCTTCGGTCTGGGGTCACCCGGTTCACTACCGTACCAGTAAAGGTACGTCTCCTGTTGCGATGCAGCAACGGCTGGGTCTCTTGCACAGCATCCCCCTGATAACGGACGAGATCACGGCCAAGAACCGGAAAGACTTTGGGTGGTTCTCCGAGTTCGTACTGGACATGACCAACGGGCGCGGCAAGGAGCGCATGGAGTCAGGCGCAAACAAAGAGCGTATGAATCTCTCAACGTGGATGGATACGGCCATCATGTCATCCAACACGTACGTAGTGGACTACTTCACAGGCGCTCAATCACACTCGGCTGAAGGCGAACTGAGGCGCTTGCTTGAGTTTGCAATGAACGATGTACTTACATGGGAACCACATGAGATTGAAGTCATTAAGTCGCTGGCGAATAATTACGCGGTCGCAGGGCACCTCCTCGTTGACTATATGGTCAAGAATCTGGACAAGATTAAAGAGTTGGTTCCGCAAATAGTGCGGCGCATGTACGGCGAGTATCACGCAACCAATGACGAGCGTTTCTGGATGGCGGGTATTGGCGCTGCTGTTGCTGCTTGTATCTTGCTCTCCGATGAGCACTGCGGTGCGGTCAACATCCCTATCCAGCCGGTGTTAAATGAGTTCGGCGTTGCCGTGCGGTACATCCGTAATGCCATCAACACGGGCACACGCTCTGCTGAAGATGTACTGAACTCGTTTACTCAGGAGTACTACGGCAACTTCATCATCGTCAAGTTCAATTCGATTGACGGTGTGCTGGCAGAGCTTGGCAACGGCGGGGCGATTGATGCGTCTACAACCAGAACCAAGATCATGGGACGCATCGAGCATGGCGCAACGGCGGGGTTCACGGACTATTACATCGAGGAGCGGCTGTTAAAAGCGTTCTGCTCTACCATGAGCTTCGGCTATGCTGACTTTAAGAAGTATCTGGAAGAGCAGTTCATGGTGTCGTACATGCCGAAGAAAGACATGACCGCCAAAACCAAAGGACCGCCGATGCGTGTGTCCGTTATGAAGATAAGCCGACGCTCGGATGAAGAAGACTTTGCAAGTAACGTACCCTTGGTCGCAGCTTAAACGAGGGCAGGGGTTCTTTGTCCCTTGCTTAGATACGGAGACCGTCTTGATGGACGGTCTCCGCAAGGCTTTAGCGCAGCGTATTCTCTACCCCAAGGCCAGCGTCGGGGTGAAGAACGGCCTTATCGGGGTCTGGTTTCACCGGTAAAAGACAAGAACTCACGGGCAATCTCGACTTGCTGATCGTCTATATCTTTGAGCATTTCGTCCTTCTCTGCCCTTGTGAAATCAGCAGCAATCACATTGCGGCGCATAGTGGCTAGTTTGCCAAGCTGTTCTCTAACCCGCCCAGAGAAGTTGGCGCTTGCCAGTTTATTCTCGTACTTGTCCAGCAACGCATCGGCTTCCTTATCCTTGCCTTCTTCAAGCAAGCGTTTGTAGCTGCCCTGAACCTGCTGAATCTCAAGGATGCGCTCATATGCAGCATCAAGCGTGCCCCTGCCTTCAACCGGCTGGAACAACCCACCGATGAACGGCAGCTTGCTGGTCTTCATGGTCGGCTTCTCAACCGCGCTGGCTTCCGTGTTCAGGATAGGATTAGCCAGTGAGGCAATCGCCACACCCAGACCCCCGGTGTACCCACGGATCAGGTAATCAATCTTGATCGGAGTCAAACCAAAATCACCGGTTACGCTGCCCAACATCTTGGCAATCTCTGTCGTGCTGTCACGATAGCGCTCACCCGGCATCATGGTAGTCAGTTCTCGTTTGGACTCAATGTCCCCGCCAAAAAA
>Ga0114918_10003310_pt1 | contig 14250 bp, 8 predicted proteins | sample LantaG_FD_87015 | JGI IMG/M metagenome (GOLD analysis project Ga0114918, IMG submission 87015) | Deep subsurface microbial communities from Baltic Sea to uncover new lineages of life (NeLLi) - Landsort_02402 metaG | ecosystem: Environmental > Aquatic > Marine > Oceanic > Sediment | place: Baltic...
GTATATTCAATGCAGGAAAATTATTAGGTGAATATAAAAATGGTAAATTAATAACACCAACTACTATTAATGGATATGCTTCATTTTATGGAACTAAATTTGCTGATACTATTTACAATAAGTATTTCCCTTATAAAAGAGAAGGTATATCTAAATTAACTGAAGAACTTCAATTCCACATGTTAGGTACAGAAATGGATGAAGTTGGTCCTACTAAGCGAGCTAAGATACAAACTGAAATCTTTAAAGGAGTACGCTCTTATTTATTCAGTACTCCTGATTCAGGTTTATTTACTCAAACTGCTAACCAGGAACGTCAACGTTTATTTATAGATACTAAAAATCATAATTCATTAGCTACTATATTAAATAGTTTACAAGACCAGTCATGGTATCAATCAAATGGTTTCCTTAACAAATTAGCTTTTGATTTAAACTCTAATGGAACTATTTCAAAAACTTTATTTGAAGCATCCGTAGGAGAAAATTTTGATGAACGTAATATTTATCAAGGTTTTATTAATCTTTTAGAAAGTAATAGAAACGTAGGTACTTTTAATGGTATTAAATATACTAGTAAAATGTTAGCACAAGAGCTGATTATGGCTGCTTTTTTAGAAGGAGGTAATCAAGGTGCTAAACAATATTTAAAGTACGTTCCTGTTCATTATTTAAAGAGTATGGGCTTTGGAGATAGTTTAACAAATGAATCTTTTGATTTTGTTAAAACATTCAAAGGTAATGATTTTATAACGATTCCTGAATACACTCAACCTTCTGAAATGACTAGACAGTTCTTTCAAAATTCACCATCTAGTAGTAGAAGTATTACTATAGATGAAATGTTAGGTGATGTAGAAGGTGTCCCAGAAGAATTTACACTTAATAAAGATAGTGTAGTAAAATATAAAATAGAATATGAAAATGAATTTGGGAATAAGATTAAAACTAGTACCCATTTCTTATCTCTATATGATAATAAATTATCTAATAATTATGCACTATATGAATTTGATACAGTAAGTCGTTCATATAAACGTATTTCTACAGCAAACGATTCTTATGGATTTTCTCAATATAATAAAGATGGTGTAATAGTACCTATTAGTAAAAGCATTGCACCAGCTCAATTAATTGAACAAGGTCATCCTGATTATATAAATACTCCAGATGGTCCAGTTCAAATAGAAGGAGACCTTAGTTCATTAGATGTAGCAATTAACGAAAACCCTATTACAACTTTTGAAACTTTAGGAGTTAAGTTGAATCTTTCAGGTAAGCCTGAAGCTATTGATGATTTATTAAATAATCTTGAAACTGCAGATGGAATTACTTCTTATAATCAACAATTAATTATTGATTTAAGAAATGCAAATGTTACTGAAGGATTAACAGTTAAATATATCAATGATAAAGCTGTAGGTTTAGGTAGCTACAGTACAAGTACCCATACCGTTACTTATAATTTAAGTAAATTAGAAGGTTTGTCTGCAAATGAATTAACTAATGTAATTTTACATGAATTAATTCATGCGGTTACTTCTAAACGTATTTATGCTTTTCAAGATGGTAAGTTAGACCAACTATCAGATAATACCGTTGAGAGTATTAAAAATTTAGATAAACTTCAAAAGAAATATATTGACCATATTATAAAAACTGAAGGTAAAGCTGGAATGCTTACTTTCAATAAATATTATTGGTCTTGGAAATATGCTCAAATCAATAAACCTACTGATGCAGAAAAAGAAACTGCTGAATATAAAAATAAATTAAAAATATATCTTGATAGTAAAGTTACAGATGGTAACCTAGATTCAATTCCAGTTATTGAAGGTATTACTACTGAAGATAGAAGTAAGTATTATGGTACAGTAAAGCTTACTGAATTTGTAACAATGGCTCTTACTGATCCTATTTTCCAAAAAGAACTTAATAAAATAGTTGATGAAGACAGTGAATTACCTTTCTGGGATAGAATTGTTGACCTACTTGCAAAAATATTAGGATTAGATATTAAACCTGGTTCATTATTAGCAGCTGCTTTAAATGAGTCTATGAGTTTAATTAAAGCTAATGCTGAAACAATTACAACACTTACACCTAATGAAATGAGTTCTGGTAGCAAAAAGTATGAATTATTCCCAGGAGTATACGCAAATAAAGGACAAGAAACTGCACTTGATAAATTAAATGAATTCTTAGCATCAGATAAAAAAGGATTTGTATTAGAAGGAAAAGGTGGAACTGGTAAAACTACTATAATCAAAAAGATAGTTGAACAATATCCTAACAAAAGCGCTGTATTAGCTATTGGTCCGACACACAAAGCTAAAAGAGTATTAGACGATTCATTAAATAGTGAAAAAGGTAGCAATATTAAAACAGTTACTCTTGCTTCAGCTTTAGCAATTAAACTTGATGAAACTAATGGTAAATTTTCACCAGACCAATGGGCTAGAGATAATAATAGGGTTCCAATTCAAAAAGCTCAATTAATTATTATTGATGAAACTTCAATGGTTTCTGATAAATTATTAGCTGAAATAAAAGAATGGAAATCTCCAAATGCTAAAGTTATTTTTATGGGGGATAAGGCACAACTTCCTCCAGTTGGACAAGCTACTGATAGTTCAGTATTTACTATAAATAATAGATATGAGCTTACTGAAAAAATGAGGCAAGCTAAAACATCTCCTATTATAGGCATAGGTACTAAAGTTGCTAAGAATGCTGAAAATGATGTAAATAGAGTAACTAATCCAATTGAAAATACAGATAGGGTTAACATTTACGATAAAATTAGTAATTCTTCATTAATTTGGGAAAGCTCTGAAACTAATGCTATAAATGATTTTGTAAATGACATTGGTGAATCTAGAGGTAATACTAATCATGCAAAAATAATTACATTTAATAATCAAAATCATAACAATCCTCAAAGTGTAAAGAGTTTAAATTCAAAAGTAAGAGTAGCTTTATTTGGTGCAGAAAGAGCATCTAATGAAATGTTTATTCCTGGTGAAATTTTAACTTCTTACGATGCATATAGTGAAGATACTGGTCAAGAATATGATGAAACATATTTCCAAAATAGTGAAGATTTAATTGTTAAAACAGTAGATTCTAGAAAACAAGCGTATTTCTCAGTATCCGCATATAGTAGAAAAGCTGGTGAACGTAGCATAAATTTTAAAATGGATGTTGAAATACTAGAATTAACTAACTATAAGGGAGAATTATTACCTCCAGTACCAGTTATTTCTAATAGTAGTAAAAAAGCATTTAATGAATTAATTACTAAACTAAGAAATACAGATCTACAATTAATCTATAAGGTCTTAAAGACATTTGCAAATATTGAATATGGATATGCTATTACTTCACATAAAGCTCAAGGTTCTACATATAACAATGTTTATGTAATGGAGGACAATATAATGGGACAATCAAATGGAGGTAATACTAAAGCTAAGAATCAATCATTATATGTAGCTGTTTCTAGACCAAAAGATAAATTAGTAATGGTATCTTCTAAAAATACTGGAGAAGTATCTAATCAAGAAGTTAACCCTTCTATTGAAATAGGTGGATTAGAACAAGCGTTTATGGATTTACCTACTAAATTTAGTGAAAATAGACCATCTCTTTCTGATCAAGATGAATACAACAAGTTGCGTAAGGAAGATGAAATGCTTAATATTGATGATAGTTTTGCAAAAGAGTACGAGGAATATTTAAAAATCTGTAAAGGAAAATAATAAACTATGATTTGTCCAAATATTAATACTAAGGAGTGGAAAATGCTAGTAAGTCAAACTGGAGAAGATTTGGCTAACATGGCATTTGTTGCAAATGATTACAATATACCAGATGTAAAAACTCTTACAGATATTAAAAAAGCAATTGGATTTAAACCTAAGACTGAGAATTTTGCAGGAATAGGTAGAAAGTTACGCAAGTACAATGCTAAAAATGGGACTAGTCATTCTTTTACAAAAGTAAAAATATATGGCAATACGTTTCAGTTAACTTTATTTCCAAACTATTTACCTGTTAATTTAGAAAAACAGCGTCAACGATTAGAAGTTAAAAATGATAATTTCAGAGCAGATGCTGTAGCTAAAGAAGCTTTTAGTGAAATATACACTCCTTCTCCATCCGAACAACAAGCAGGTTACTTTAATGAAGAGGGTGATTTTATGCCTAATGAAGATATAGATTTCTTAATTCCAACAGCTAAAGAAGAAGTAAAAGCTGTTGAAGGAAAAAGGAAGAGTAAGATTGAAACTGCAATTCGAGAACAACGTTCTAATCTTAAAAAAGCTAAAAATTCTGAAAACGTAGAAGATTATAAAAAAGCAATTAAAAATTTAGAAATTCTTAAAAATTCTTTAGAAGACCCTACTTATGGTACTAATAGAAAAATACTTCTTGCTGATAAAATTATTGCATTTGAGGAAGTACTTGATTTTGGTAAAAGTCAATTAAATGAAGTTGAAAGTTTAATGGCTAATTCAGCTATTAAGTTTGAAGACGTTCAATATGCACAAAGGGTAATTAAGCTTTGGATGAAAGCAGGTGATTTTTCCACTGCTCCAAATATGCACATTATACTTGATGAAGATGAATTCAATACTCCTGAAATACGGGATAAATTTAGAATTCATTCAGCTAAAGCTGAAACTCTTCAAAGTAAATTGACTCAAATTCAAGAAAAATACTTTGCAGATTTTGTTAGAAAACATACTTCTGAAGATTTGACAAACGAAGAAATCTTTGGATTAATGAAAGATTCTTCTTGGATTAGTTCAATGACCCTAAATGTAAGTCGTACTAATGACCCAATGCTTCAGGCTATTTTTTCAGCAGTGCAAACAGCTAATATACAGGCACAGCAAGAAGCTAATGAGCTTTGGAAAGAGCTTGATAGTTTAGCTAAGAAATTTCTTAAGAAAAGTGGTAATAACTATGAAATCTTAAAGCAAAAAACTAAAGATGGTAAAGAAACTGGACGAATGGTTCACAGATTTTCTCCTGAATTTTTTGATATTCGTAATAACTTAATTGAAGGAGCATTTAAACAATATGATGCTAAGAAAGGAAAGTTTGTTAAAGACCCAAAAGCCGTACAAAGATATTTCAATTGGGTAAATAAAAATACAATTACATTTGATAGTAGAATTTTATTCTCGGACGAAGGATTAGAAAATGGTACAATGCCTGATGAATTTCTTTACACTAGAGATCCTTATACTGAAGAACAAAAAGCAGCTCATATAGCAGAACTTAAATCTCATTTAGGTGAGAAGGGTTATGAGTTCTATATAGAACGTCAAGAAGCTAAAATGAAATCTTTTAAAGTTCAACGTGAAGCAATTTACGAACAAATACAATCTGATCATGCTGACCTTTCTAAAACTGAAAAAGATGCTTTCTTTGAGGAATGGTTAAAAGAACATTCACCTTATTGGGGATTAGAAATGGCTGAGAACCCTAATGTTCGTCAACGTAAAGATGGTAGCTTCTATCACCCTAAAGGGGTTAAGGAATTTGCTGAACAAGTTCCTAGAAAATTTACTGAAGATAATGCAAAAACTGAATGGTACGATCCAGGATTTGAAAAGATTGAAGCTGATGAAGATTTATTAAATTATCATAACTTCACAATGGATACTCTTAATCAAATGAGATATATCCTTCCTGAACATAAACGTAAAATGTTAGGTATAGGAGTTTTACCAACTGTCAAGAAGAGTATTATGGATATTTTTAGTGAAAAAGGTGTCATGATGGGGATTACTCCTTTTTGGGATAAGCTTAAAGAACTTCAAACAACAACTGACCTTGGTACTATAGTTAGTGCTGAGATTGATCCTAAAACAGGAGTAATTGAAAAGAATATTAATATTCCTTTTATTGAAGATACTGAAGCTAAGATTAGAGATTTAGTTAAAATTAAAGTAATTAGATATGAGCAAGGTGGTAAAATTGCCACTAATAAAGAAATGATTGTTTTTAGAAAAGAAGCTAGAAATGAATTATCTAAACAAAAATCTTGGGATATTACTAGAATCCTTAAAGCGCATACTTTAACAGCTCTTGCATACAAACATAAATCATTCATTGAACCTCAGATTAAATTAGCTGAACAAATATTCAATCAACGTAATGAAGCTGTTTTAAATAAGGCTGGTGAAAGTAAAACAAAGGATGGTAAACCTGTAAGCCAAGAAGGATTAAAAAATCTTAAAGGTTCCTTAGAATACTTTATGGATAATCAATTTTATAGTACTGGTGGTCGTAAGATTGAAGGTGTTACTAAACGTAAGAGATATACTAGTGCTGAAAATAAAACTAAAAAAGAATTAGAAGAATTAATTGCTAATGAAACAGATGAAGCTAAAAAAGAAGTTCTTCAAAAGAAACTTGATTCATTAGGCGCTTTTGTTACAGGTTCTGGAGTAGGTGATACTTTTCTAAAGTATATGACACTTAAAGGATTAGGATGGAACCTCTTTTCAGGTGCTTCAAATATTGGGTTTGGTGTAATTTCTAATTTAATACAAGCTTCTGATGGAAGAGAGTATTCTATGGCTCAGTTACGTAAAGCATATCTTCTAACTACTAATTCAATAGGTAAAAATCTTACTTTAAATACTTGGGAAGGTGTTAACAGCAATGCAGCTAAGATTAGAACTCTTATGGACAATATGGATTTACTCCAGACTACAAATAAAGAGCTATTTGATATGACTACTAAATCATCTACAAATAAGTTAAGTAGGTTTGGACCATATACTATTCAAGAACGTTCTGAGTACTTAAACTACGCTCCAGTAATGATTGCTACAATGATGACATTTAAAGCAACTGACCCTGAAGGTAATGCTATTGACTATTGGGATGCAATTGGCGTAGATGGACAACTTAAAGAAGGATTTACTGCAAATGATATAGATGGGAAACCATTTGACCAAGTTAAAATGATTCAGAAAATCAAACGAATCATTGAAATGAACCATGGTGATTATAACAATCCTTTAAAAGTTAAAGCTACTTTTACTGGTAGAGCAATGTCTCAATTCCGTACTTGGATGTTTGAAGGATTTGCAAATAGATTTGAAGCAGAAAAAGTAGATTATGCGCTTTCTTACGGAATGACAAAACCTTATGTAAGAAAAGGTAGATATAGGAGTTATACACAGGGTCAATTAACTACTACAGGTGCTACTGTAGGAACTATGTTCATGCCTGGTATAGGAACAGCAGTTGGTGCAGGCTTGGGTTATCTGGGTGGTAAATTTTTTGGTATGCAGACTGAAGAGAATGGATGGTCAGATACACTATTTACAGTTAAGCAATTAGCAAGAAAATTAATGTTTCAAAAAACTCAGTTTGATGAACGAGGTTTTAGTAAAGTAGATGCTGCTAATATGCGTAAAAATATGACAGAGCTATATATTATGGTTACAATGATCGGAACAACACTATTATTAAAAGCTCTTGCAGGTGACGATGATAAGAAAGAAAACATGTTTGTTATAAATTTCTTATTGAACCAAGCTACAAGAATGCAAACTGATATTGCTTTTTATACGAATCCTTTAGAATTTGAAAAATTAACTAAGACTGCTTTACCATTAGCATCTCTGTTAGAGGACGCTAATAAATGGCGTGAAGATGTTCAAAACCTTTTTGATGATAATAAGAAAAATGATACTTTCCAATCAGGTTCATTTAAAGGTGATACTAAAGCAATTGTGCATTTAGGTGAAGCTCTTCCTGGTACTGCGCAAGGAATAAGACTTTATCGTGTAGGTACTAAAGTATTTGATTAAAAAAAAGGGGAGCCTAAACTCCCCCTTTTATAGTTAGATGCATATACCTACCTAGCATCTATTTTCTATATTGTTAATATATATAATTTTTACCAGATAATTGTTTTTCCATAAAGGCTTTCCATAATTTTATCACATTCTTTAAAGTTAGGACATTTCCAATCTTTATTACTAATGTATTTATTAGGATCATCAAAGGTTAAAACATAATTATTTTTATTAATATGAGGAGCTAATGCTTGTGCTTCATTACCCCAAAGTATAAAAACAGTACCTGGATTATAGTCATTGACAGCATTAAGAACTGCTGAATTAAATTTACCCCATTGCTTTTTATGTGAATCAGGAATATCTTTTCTAGATGTTAAATTTCTATTTAATAGAAGGACTCCTTGACTTGCCCAAGATTTTAGGGAAAAGTCAAAATCAAGATAAAAACTATCTGAAAAATATTCTCGTTCAATACAATCGTAAATACTACATATCACTTGTGAATGAAATCTAGTAACATACTCTTCTCCAAAAGCTAACCCACTAGATACTACACCATGAAAAGGTTCATGTCCTATAATTACTACTTTTAAATCTTCCCAAGGGCATAATTTAAAAGGTAAAAAAACTTTACTTTTTTCAGGCATTATAGTATTTAATGCATATTCAGTACTTAAGAAGCCCATTAACTTATCCATATATGGACTTCTTAAAGTATCTTGCATCTGGTTTGTCCACTTTTCTCCTAATTGATTTATCCAAAATTGTTTTCCGTACTGCATGCTGTTAAAGTTTACTTACTGAAATATTGTAATAAGTCGCTATTTCTTTCAATACTACATCATTAATTCTTTCGTTTTCAATTAAAATACTACTCCAAACCTCTTGGTCTCCTAAATCAGCAGCGTAATCAATTTTTGAATTAGATAATTTCTTTTCCCATCCATGTTTTAAATCTACTCCTTTTGAAAGAATAGACGCAAGTGCTGGAGCAGGATGAAAAAATGCATTTTTCATAATTAAACGTTTTCCACTTAAACTTACTCTTGAATAACCACCTTTTAAAATAATTTCATAATCTATTTCTTTTTCTTTAGGTATTTTATAAATCATAACTAATTGCCCACTTTGTTCATAATCATCTACATAATTAGAATAAGACAACATTGTATTATAAAATGATTCAAAATTTACATCTTGATACGCATTTATTAATATCATTATATAAGAACCATTATTATAATCAGTTCCATCTAAAACACTATCTTCTAAATATGCATTTATAAATCTTGAGTTAAGTAAAAGTCTACCAAAACTGTCAACAACATTGCAATCAAATATTGTTTTTTTAATTCCTAATAATGGAAAAAGAAAACTTGATGTTTTTGTATATTTTGGTCTAGTCATAATTTAATATTTAGCTCTCCTGGCACATCTTCATTTAAATACTCCATGGGGTATAACCATTGGTCATTGGACATATGATACTCAAGTCTAGTAAACGCTTGTGTAACACCTTCTCTATACCAACCATTGGCTAATTTACCACCATTCATTCCAATATTTAATACTTCTTGAGGAGTATTAAATACAAACGGCTGACTGTTTACATCGGTTTCAATAACAATAAATTTAAAGTTTTTTAATGTATAGCCTTTATCTAATAGTTTTTTAATTTCAGGATCAAGTTGAACACCAAGTGTATAAAAAGCTGCCTGAAAGTCATATCCGTATTTCCAAAATGAAGTATTAAACGCATAAATGCCAGTACCTGTAGTTTTTAAATCTGCTGGAATGATCCATTTTTGACCATGATGAATTACAAGTTTATCTAATTCACCTTTACAATGATGACCTAAATGTTCAAATTTGATTACTTTCTTATCTATTATTTCTATATCTTTACCAGCTGTAAAATATTTAGCTGTATAAGGATCGCTTAATAAAGCGGCTTTACAAATAAGTGCTTTACTATGATCTTCTTGAGTAATAATAATTTTACCTTCGGCTTTTTTTAATGAATTATAATAATTAAGACCTTCTTTGATAATTTTATTTACAATTGTATCTTGTTTCCATTTTCCACCATATCCATAAACCATTGCTCCTTTAAGGATGGTATTATGCGCATCAGTATTTAAGTCACATTCTTTTTCTTCTAAAAGATGTCTATCATAAACATATTTAACAATGTTTTGAATTGCTTCAGAACCCATTGTACCACTTATTATATAATATTCATCTTCAAAATCCTTTTCTTTTTCTAACATCATAAAGTCAAGTAAGCTACCAAAAACAAAATGTTCTTCTAAAGATTCTTCAGTTCTATTTATTTCTTTTTGATAAGCTGTAGGACTTTGTAATATTTTTTTTAAAGAACTTTGATTTAAGCCTTTATGTTTTCTGTAATCCATTATTTTATAGTTTTTAAGTAATAAATTAATTTTCATTCATCCAGCGTTGATACTTCTTTATATTCAAAAGTAGTTTTTGTAAAAAACTCAATAGTATCATCTGGAAATATTCCTTTTTTAACAAGTACATCATCTAATGATTTTAACCATATTGCAGCTAAATTGAATAAATCCCAATTAGGTACATATCCTTTTCTTGCAGGATTCCAACTAATTTTATACTTACCAGTTTTTTTATCTTTTAATCTTTTTACACTTCCATAATTAATAGGAGCATAAATAATTAAGTGAGTTTTTATAGGTGTATTAATTGTTAGACCATCAGGTATATTATCTTCAATATATTTATGCATTGCTGCAACCAGTGCAGCTCTCATTGCAAAATGGGGTGAAGCATGGATTTTGTTATATCCAATTTTCACCCATTTTACCTTGCTTTGTGGAATATGCGTAATAAATTTATTAAATGTTAATTTAATTTCATTTTCCATTATTTTTTATTTTATATCCATGTAATAGTGGAAGAAACTTTTTCTACCTCTTCTTCTACTTTTTCAATAACGACAGGGACAAAGTCATCACGTAGGTCTCGCTTATAATTAACATTTAAGTAAGCCAATGCTTCATCGTTAAGTGTCATTGTTTTACATTTAAAATAAGAAGATTCTCCTCTTCTAACTTCACTATCGTAAATACTTAATAGTGTATCAATCCATTTTTCAGTCAACACTTCTCTTTTAATAAATAATTCCATTATCGTATCTATGGTAACATTCATGTTATGGGTTGATAAATCTAAATATGACAACAATGATTTAAAATTAATATGAGACTTAACACGACTTCTCATGAATATATATCCATATTTTTCAAACAAAATCATTAAATATAAAAGACTAGTTCTATATTCACAATTTGCTATAATTTCCATGACAAGAGTATGATTTTCAATATCACTACTATTCATCATTTCGCTTAATTGATTAAATACTTCATCATCAATACTTAACGCTTTATCACCATTTAATAATTCAATAATATCTGTTTCTTGAAAAATTTCTCTAGTAGCTAAAAGTTTGAATAACACAACTTGATCCTCATTTAAAACATTAAATCGATCACTACTTTCTTGATCATGAACTTGATTAATGAAATCACTATTATTTTTAATACTTGTTAAATTGTCATCCGTCATAGCAGACCTAGTATGATAGTCAAGTAGTATTACATCATTAGAATAAGATTCTAACGATGCTTCAACCATACCTACTTGAACACTATCTAAATCGTCTTTTATAATTTCAAAATATTGTCTAAATAAAGATGTTGGTAAAGTACTATAATATTTAGACTCAACCATTTTACTAAAAGTAAACGAATTTGCAAAAACAGCAGATGATTTATCTATATCTCTTATACTTTTAACATTATGACTTAATGTCAAGTTTTTAAGTTTTACTCTTGGGATATTAATCCCAGGTAAAAAGAAAAGTTTGTCTCCGTATGAAGGAGTATATTTATTTTCAGAAAATTTAAAATCTTCTCCTTCTTCAACAATAATAAACTTCTTGAAATTAATCTCAATGTGTTCTATTTCACTATTATATCTTTCCATATCAATGGAAATTTTTAAATAATTTTTCATATTTTATTTTATTATTATTTTAGCAATTGCAGGGTTCATTATTAGTTTACTAAACTTTTGCTTATTACCATTTAATATTTCTTTAATTATATAGTATTTTAAATCATCTGTAAAAGATTTACAATCAATAAATAATTCTTCAATTCTTGTTAATACATCTCCTGAAATAGGATTAGTTTTAGCAAAATTTAATAAATAATTTACGATTCGTGTTGCAACAACACTTGATATATCAGCTCTAAGGTCATCACCTTCTCCAATCATATCAGTCAACTGACCAAATACATAACCTTTATCTTTATTGATAATATCTTCTGGTGATAAAATTTTATCAAGCTTGTTATTAATAAACATTGTAAACATACTTGAGAAATCTATTCCTACAGAACCTTCACCAATCATTTGAATAATTGGTAATTCATTATCAAAGTTTTTTATTGAGCTTATTGCATTAAAGAATGTAGTGAAACTTCTAGGATTAACCCTTTGAGTTACTAATTCTGGATGCATAAGCAAAAAGTTAATACAACGACCATCCATACCAACAGATTCTGCCCACTTAGCCCATACTTTTTCATCAAACCTAAGGTCTACAGAAATAAAACGAGTTTGTTGCGCAACATCTAAACTTGTTACATTGTAATCACCGTTATCAGGATTTGTTGTAAGGATTACATGCCAGTTTTTAGGAAGTTTCCATGAAACATATTCTTGTCTATCACAGATTTCCATTACTGCTTGCATAAATCTAGTATCAGCTCTTGTAAAATCATCAAGTATTAAAATACCTCCATCTTTTTTACCTTGAACCCAAGCAGGTTTAGCGTGAGCCATCCTTTTATCTACAACTCTATATCCTTTTTCATTAGCAGCTGTAATTTCTTGCTCAGTTATCCATAGTACTTTACCTTCAGAATTTTTAATTTTATACTCTTTAACAGGAAAACCTATAAGATCTCCTAATTCTTCAAATTGTGATAGATTTAGTTTCTCTACTTGTAATCCTAGTTCTTCACCTAATTGTATAATAGATGATGTTTTACCCAACCCCGCTTCTCCTTCTACATTAATTGTTACAGGCACCATTCCTTTCTCTTGAATGTGTTGATTATTTAAAATCATATGCTTAACAAAATCACCTAATTCTTCAACATTTAATTTAACTTGTCCCATTTTTTTTAATTTTAAATTTCTAATTTTATGACTCTTCCAGGTAAGGAATCATTCATACTAGATCTTTCTGATAAGACCCATAATACATTTTTGGTTGGTTTTATTGAACAAGTAGCTTCACCATCTGTAAAATAAACAAGACTAGTAAATGTGGAATGATCGTTATAATATTGTAATACTGGATCAAATAACGTTCCTCCCCTACCTTTAATATCTAATTCAAACTTTCCCTTATATTCTAGTATACTATTGATTTGCGTATCACATTGTATAATCACAACCTCAACACCTGCTTTATAAATATGATAAATCTCATTCATAAACTCAGTTAATTCTTCATTGTCTACTGAAGCAGATGTATCAATTGCTAGTAGCATTTTTTGACGCATTTTAACTTTCATCCCTGGATTATCTTCATACCTACGATTTTCTTTCCTTCTTTGCTTTTTAGTAAAGATTTTTGTTGAAACTCCAGTAAATCTTCTAATATATTTTCTCCAGTTAAACTTAGGTTTTACAACTTCAGCAAGTTTTATTATTTCTTTAATTTCACCAGGAATTATTCCCTGCTTTTTCATAGTTTGCTGACTTGCTTCATCTAATAGTCGATGAGTTTGACGTTCAATAAGTTTATGTTCAACTTCAGATACATCTTCAAATTCATCCCATCCTGAATGACAAGGCGCTCCTTGACCATCTAAGACATCATCAAATTTAGGGGAACCGCATGTACCATTTTTATCTTTATCTTCCTTAGCCTTAAGCATTTTGTCATAATAGTACCTACAACCTGCTTTACGATCTAAGTTTAATTCTGGATAGTTATTAATATCAATACCTCCTTCAGGTAACCAGTCAGGGTCTATATATTGATTTATTTCACAATCCATTGCAATGTTTGCTAATTTTCTATCTGAAAATATCCAAAGGGTTATGCCGTCGCTGATTTTAATTTTATAACCAACCTCACCATAATTTGGTGTTGAATAACTTCCTGCAAATCCTTCTACTTCATTAGTTTCCATTTTTAAGGTGCACTCCCTGATGGAACAGCACTTCCAAGATTTTTACAACTCATAGTTTGAATTTCAATTGACTTATCCATAGCCCGATTAAAAAACTGACTAGCTAATATAAAGCCCACTATAAAGAAAACAACCATTCCGCCCAACATTATATAAGGTAA
>Ga0114918_10003311_pt1 | contig 14249 bp, 7 predicted proteins | sample LantaG_FD_87015 | JGI IMG/M metagenome (GOLD analysis project Ga0114918, IMG submission 87015) | Deep subsurface microbial communities from Baltic Sea to uncover new lineages of life (NeLLi) - Landsort_02402 metaG | ecosystem: Environmental > Aquatic > Marine > Oceanic > Sediment | place: Baltic...
CAGGGCGGCCGGCAGGCGGGCGGCGGTCGCGAGCACGCCCATAATGTCGCGCGCCGCCAGCGCCGCTCTCCCTCTCCTCTCTGGTTTGCCCCTCCCCGCCGCCTGGCCCGCTCTGTCCGGGACTGCGTTGGGTACTGGCGTGTGCACACCGTGTCGTAGGTCAGGCGTGCACGCGCGAGCAGCTGCGATGCCCCTTGACGTGCCTGGGAAAGGATGAAAGAGTGCGAGAGAGGTGTTGCGCGCAGACGAGCGAAAGACAAGAAAACGCATGCACCTCTCTCTGCACCTCTCTCAGCGCGCGCTCGTGCCACGAATAGTGCGCGCACTGCACTTCTAATCCAGGCAGGCCCTTTGCTGACCATCAGGCCCGTCGACCACCATGGTGAGGCCAGAGGAGAGAGAGAGGGAGAGGACCGCCGCTGGTGGAGGGGAAGGGGAGCGCGACCGAAAAAGCGGGTGCGCCCGACCTCGACCCGCCGCCCGCCGCCTGTCCTCCTCTCTCCAAGCGTGGACGCACGCACGGGAGCTCCCGACCCACCAAGACACGCTCCCCCCCACACACACACACCTCACCCACACATACACCAACACAGGCGCCCCACACACCCCCGGCGGCCATGTCCGCCGAGGTGACCGCCTCCAACCCCTACTCCCGCCTCATGGCGCTCCAGCGCATGGGGATCGTCCCCGACTACGCCCGCATCCGGGCCCAGTCCGTCGCCATCGTGGGCGTGGGCGGCGTGGGCGCGGTGGCCGCCGAAATGCTGGCCCGGTGCGGGATTGGCCGCCTGCTCCTGTTTGACTGCGACGACGTGGAGCCGGCAAACATGAACCGCATGTTCTTCACGCCCGCCCAGTGCGGGCTGAGCAAAGTCGAGGCGGCCGCGGCGACGCTGGCGGCCATCAACCCGGACGTGGACGTGCAGGCGCACTGCCTGGACGTCACCACCCTTGTGGGGTGTGCCGCCTTCAAGGCCGCCCTGTGTGGCGGAGGTAAAGGGGGTGGAGAGGAGGGTCCCGGAGCGAAGGCCTCTCCATCCTCATCCCCGCCCTCGCCCTCCCCATCCTCCACCACGACCTTAGTCCTGTCGTGCGTGGACAACTATGCCGCCCGCATGACGGTCAACGCGGTCGCCCTGGAGCTGGGCCAGGCCTGGATGGAGTCCGGCGTGTCGGAGGACGCGGTGTCCGGCCACGTCCAGGTGCTGGTGCCGGGCGCGACTGCCTGTTTCGGGTGTGCGCCGCCCCTGGCGGTCGCGACGGGCCTCGACGAGGCCACCCTGCGGCGGGAGGGCGTGTGCGCGGCCTCCCTGCCAACCACCATGGCGATCGTGGCGGGCCTGCTCGTCCAGGCCGCCCTGAAACGCATGCTGGGCTTTGGGGCCGTCAGCGGCTACCTAGGCTATTCCAGCCTGACCGACCACTTTCCTATTCTATCATTAAAACCCAACCCGGCCTGCCCCGTGCCCGGCTGCGTGGCGGCCCAGGCCCGGGTGGCGGAGGAGGAGGCGGCGAGGCCGGCTCCTGAGGAGTCGGACGGCACGCCCGGGCCCGCGCCGCCGCCGCCGCCACTGCATGGGGAGAACGCGTGGGGTATCGAGCTGGTAGGGGAGGGCGGCGAGGTTGAGAGTGCTGCTGCTGTTCCTGCTGCTGCTGTCGCTGCCGTCCCGCCGCCGCCTGTGCCCGCGCCTGTATCAGGCTCTGCCGCGGACGTGGGCGACCTCATGGCCCAGCTGGCGGCGTTATGAGAGTGAGAGAGTGCGCGTGATGATGGAAAAAACAACCCGCTCCACCACTACAGAAAAGAAAATCATTCTAAAACCCCCACGTTTCACTTTCACGCTCTCACTTTCACGCGAACGCGGCGTCCAGGATCCCCCGCAGCTCGGCCCGGTGAATGGCCATGCTGGCGGTGGCGGTCGTGCCGGAGGGCGGGCGACCGATGTAGGTCAGCTCCCGGCCGGACGCCTCACGGAGCGCCGTGTTGACGCGCGGCTGGGCAAAGCGCCAGGCCCCAAAGTTTTTGGGCTCGTCCTGGACCCAGGCCACTTCGGCAGCCGGGTACCGCCCCACCGCGGCCGCGACCAGGTCGTGTGGAAACGGCGACAGCTGCTCCACGCGGACGATGGCCACATCCCGCACGCGCCGGGCCCGGCGGGACGCGGACAGGTGATAGTAGATGGGGCCCGAACAGAGCAGGACGCGCCGGACAGAGGCGGGCGGCACAGAAAAGGCCTCGCCCGTCCCCGGGTGGGTCGCCCGGTGGCGGGTGTTGTCCGCGCCCGGGTCGCCGTCCTCGATGACCCGGCGGAAGTGGGTGCCCGCGCCCAGGTCGGCCAGGGACGACGTGGCGTGACTGTGCGCGTGCATCCACTTCGGGGCCGCCAGGATGAGCGGTTTCGGGCGGGGGCGGTTGAGCTGGCGGCGCAGGGCGTGGAAGAGGTTGGCCGGCGTGGTGGGGACGACCACGAACAGGTTGGCGCGCGCCTCCGCGTTGCGGCGCAGGTACCGCGTCATGAGCGAGCGCCAGGCCCCTCTGTCGATGGGCGTGGTGGAGAAGGCCAGGCCCAGCTCCGCCCACAGCGCGGCGGCCGCCTCACCGCCCCCGCCCGCCTCGGCGCCCAGGGCGTCGAGGAGCTGGGCCGCACGCGCCCGGTCCACAACCTGGCCGCGAGTGCCGTCCCCGTCGCTCGCCCGGGCCAGGGCGTCAAAGGCCGCGTCCACCTCCTGGCGCTCGCGCGGGGAGTCGCCGGGGAGGGCGTCCCCATCATCATTGGCCAGCTGCAGGAAGCGCTCCAGGCGGGCGGACGAGTGGTCGGGGCCCTGGCCCTCGTAGCCGTGGGGCAGCAGGAGGACAAGGCCGGACTGCTGGCCCCACCGCTCCTCGCCCGCCGCGACGAACAGGTCGATGGGCACCTGGGCGCCGTTGGCGAAGTCGCCGAACTGGGCCTCCCAGGCGACCAGGGCGCGGCCGGCCGCGCCGAGGGAGTACCCGTACTCGAAGGCCAGGCAGGCGCCCTCGTTCAGGGGGGAGTTCCAGACGGCGACGGCCTCCTGGGCGCCGGGGCGCATGCCGTCCAGGGGCACGCACCGCCGGCCGGTGGTCGCCTCCCGCAGGGCGGCGTGGCGCTGGCCAAACGTGCCCCGCTCCGCGTCCTGCCCCGACAGGCGAACGGCATACGCGCCCGCGTTGAGGCCGCGCTGGGCGCCGTTGGCGGCGGCGCCGGACCCGCCCTCCTCGTCCGCGTCGGCCGCGTCAGGCATGGGGGTGGAGGAGGCGGAGGCGGCGGGCGTCACCCCCTCACCCGCCGCCCCCCGCCTCCCCTCCGCCCCCCGGTGCAGGGCGAGCGAGCCGAGGGCGAGCGCCTCGGCCGTCGCAAAGTCGACCCGAGGGTCGGCGCCCTCCACCTGGGCGCGCCGGGCGGCCAGGGCGGCGGCCGCCGTGGGCGGGGGCGTGAACCCGGCGGGCACGGCCGTCACCCGGCGCCCCACCCAGCGCAGGGTCTCCAGTGGCAGGCCCGTCGGCTCCTGGCGCTGCGCGATGCCGCCCGTGTCCAGGGTGACCGCCTCGAGCGCCGCGCCCTGCCAGGACGAGCGCAGCCAGTCGTCCGCGGTCTGCGCGTGCGCCCCCGCCACGAAGGCCGCGTGCTCGGCACCGTACTCGGCGCTCGCCTCGTCCGCCCAGGCGGCCGCCGCGGCGTGGGCGGCGGACCGGCTGGGGAACACGCCGTCCGACGCCAGGGACGCCGCGTAGAGCGCCACAACGGGCGGGTGGCCCGCCACGACCGCGGCCGTCAGGGGCTGGGCCGGCGACGGGTCGTCCAGCTCGTTGTGACCGTGGCGGCGGTAGCCGACGACGTCCACCACGACGTCCGTCCCCCAGGCCGCCCGCCAGTCGGCCGCCAGGACGGCCGCGTCGACGACCGCGTCTGGGTCGTCCGCGCAGGCGTGCAGGATGGGGAGGGGCCCGCCCGCGTGCTTGGCCACATCGGTCGGGTGCGGGCCCGACCGGCCGTCGGCCGGGTGGGTCGTGAAGCCGACCCCGTTGTTGGCGACCAGGTGGACGGTGCCGCCCACGGTGTAGCCGGGGAGGCGGCCCAGGGCGAGCGTTTCGGGGACGACGCCCAGGCCCGCAAACGCGGCGTCGCCGTGGATGAGGAGCCCCCCCACCGCGCCCGGCCCGCCGTCCAGGCGGTCCTGCTGCGCGCGGACGAGGCCCAGGACGACGGGGCACACCGCCTCCAGGTGGGACGGGTTGGGCGCGACGGACAGGTGGAGGGTGGCAGAGGGCGGGCGGGGTGGCCAGGGCGCGCGCGGGCCTCCACCACCTCCCCCTAGGCCCCCCACAGCCGGCGTCAGGGCCCCGCCCGGCGGGGGGAAGCCCAGGCGGGCCGTCCGGCCCAGGTGGTATTTGACGTCCCCGACCGCAAACTCCGACTGGGTCGCCTCCATCTCCGCAAACATGCGGCCCGCGGGCGAGCGTAGGACCTGGGCCAGAAGGTTGAGGCGGCCGCGGTGGGCGAGGCCGACGTGCAGTCGGGCGAGGCCGTGGCCCGCCGACCGCTCCGCCACCGCCGCGACGGCCGGGACCAGCGCGTCCAGCCCTTCCACCCCAAATCGCTTGGACCGGGGGAAGCGGGCGCCCAGGAAGGCCTCGAAGGCCGCCGCCCGGGCCAGCAGGCGCAGGGTGGCCGTGCGGGCGGCGGGGTCGCGCGTCCCGCGGGTCTCCAGGCGGGACGCCAGCCAGGCCTGCTGGGGCGGGGGCAGGTGGTCGACCTCGGCGGTCAGGCTGCCCGTCCAGGTGGCGGCCAAGGAGCTGAAAAGGGCGGGCAGGGTGATGGGGCCACGCGCGGGGGGACCCGCTGGGAAGGCGCCAGGCGCGGTCAGGTCGTGCAGCACGGTCGCCCCGCCCGGCGACAGGCCGGCCGCCGCAGCCAGGTCGGCCGGGGAGGCGCGGCCGCTGTCAAGGGCGGCCAGGACGCGGGCGAGGGCGTCGCTTTCGACATCTCCCCTCCTCTCGCCCCCTAGCTCCTCCGCCAGCCAGGGCCCGCGCGGCACGCGGCGCAGCGGGTCCAGGCGGGCGTAGAGGTGGCCCCGGGACCGAAAAGCATTGACAAGAGCGGCGAGGGAGAGCACGTCGGAATGGGATGCCTGCTGCGGCGGTCGCGCAGAAGAAGTCGACAGCGTGCGAGCCGCGACGCCAATCAGGCACCTGCGCAGGGCGACGGCTGCCATGTTAGTAAAAGAAAGTACGGTGCGGACCCTCTCCCTCAGCAGGGTGCGGGGCGCATAGCGACGAAAGGACGAATGCCAACCTTGTTTTCACACACAACCTCTACATCCGTCCCCCTCCCTTGTAGTGCGCCGCCACCAGGCGTGCCTCCTCCGGCGTGGACGGCAGGACGGTCCTCAGGCTGGTCGGCTGGCCGCTGCCATCATCAGGCTGCTCACCCCCCCCCTCACCCTTCAAGTCAACCCTGTACCGGAAGTGGAAGGTGTTGGACAGGGCCGACGAGCGCCCTTCCGGCCGGATGACGTGGGCGGAGACCACCACGTGGACGTGCCCTTTCCGCCCGCCCGGCGTGGTGGCGGTGTGCAGGACGGCCGCCCGCAGGGACAGCAGGTCGCCCACATCGACGGGCGCCAGGAAGGCCACCTCATCCACGGACGCCAGGTGGGGGCGCCACCCGGAGAAAGTGTAGGCGGCCGCGTACCCCAGCTCAAAGGCCCGCCGCATGATGAGGCCCCCGAAAATGCGCCCCGCCAGGTTGCGCTGCTGAGGCTGGCACACGAAGGTGTTGGACAGGGCCGTGGAGGAGGAGAGGAGGACGCCCGGCGGGGCCAAGGCGGGCAGGGCGGCCACAGTGCGGGCCTGGGTCAGGAGCGCGTCGGCCCAGGCGGCCGCAGCGGGCGGCGGCGGGGGCGGGTGGGCGGCGCCGCCCGCCCGGGCGGCCCGCCGGGCCGCCGCGACGGCCGCCCGCTCCTGCCACCACCCGACCGCGGTCGGGTGGGTGGGCGGCGCCAGGGGCGGGATGGCCAGCGGGGCCGCGGTGTCCGGGTCCCGGCAGGCGAAGGTGAAGGTGGCGGCCAGGGCGGGCGGAGCCGCGCCCAGGAGGGAGCCCGCGACGCCAGCAGAGGAGGGTGAGGGCGGCGGCGGCCCGGCCTCGCCGCCGCCTGCCGCCGCCGCCGCCGCCTCGTCGTGGACCTCGATGCGGATGTCCATGGACGTCTTCCCCGTCCAGACCACCGCGCCGACGGCGGTCAGGTCCCGGTCGGCCGGCAGGGGGCGGTGCAGGCGGATCGCGTCGACCGACGCGGTGACGAGCATGGGCGGGCGCGTTCCGGGGGCGCACGCGTCCGCGTGGGTCAGCGCGATCGAGCCTGCCAGCGAGTCCAGGTCCTCCAGGACCCGGCCCAGGCGGACCGCGCCCCAGGGGTTGCGGTACAGGGCCCGCATGGCGGGCGAGGAGGAGAGCGGGTAGGTGATGGTTGTGGGCTCTGCAGGGACGGGGCCGGTGCGGAGCTGGATGGGCACTGGCTGGGAGGGTGACGATGGACTGGAGTGCAGACCGTCGCCGATCCTGCTGCCCGCGCTCGCGGCGGCCTGGCGGGCAAGGCGGGCCAGCCACAGCTTGCGCGTGACGGGCGTCATGACGCCCAGGACCTCGTCGTTGCCGTCGATGGCGGGCGTGCGCGGGGCGTCGCGGGCGTGGCCGGCTCTGCTGCTGCTGCAGGCGGCCGCCTCGCCGCCGCCGGGCGCCAGCCAGGCAGGCGGCCTGGTGACCTGGTGGCGGGCCAGGAGGGCGGCCGCGCGGCGCATGTCCCGGGTGTGGGGCGTGGAGAGGGAGAGAGAGAGGGTTGGCGCGCGGCGCGCCGACGGCATCTGTAAAGGAGAAGAAAAAAACCTCGCTCGTCCTCCCTTTCTACAGCCCCTTCCCGAGCGCCGCCCACAGCCCAGCCCGCCCCGGGTCCGCCGCCGCCAGGCGACGCCGACACTCCGCCGCCGCCGCCCTGGACGCCTCCACGTCCTCCCCACCACCACCATTGCTCACGACAACCACCCGCGCCGCGTGCGCCTCGTGCAGCAGGACCAGGGCAGGCACGCACCCCGGGTGGCCCGCCAACACCTCCACTGCGAGCCCCGCGAAGTGGGCGTCCCGCGCCAGGGACCCGCCCCGCCCGCCGTCCGCGATGTCGGCCGCGCAGCGCACGTGCGCCCAGGCGGACTCGTTGGCCGGGTCCGCCCGGATGGCGGCTGCGGCGAGAGCAAACTCGGCGTCCGCCGCGGACGGTGGGGCCAGCAGGCCCCCCCGCACTGCCGCGCCCACGGCCGCCGCCCGGTGCGCCCAGGCCGAATTGTTGAGCGGGTCCTCGGCCAGGGCGGCGGCCGCGACGTCGGCCTCGGCCGGCCACCAGGCGCCGGCCCCCGCCGCCCCCGCCAGGGCCGCCCGGTGCGCCCAGGCGTGGTAGTGCTTTGAGTCCCTGGCCAGGGCCGCGCCTGCAAAGGCTCGCTCCCGGGCGAGGGTGGCGGGGTCGGGGGGCGCGGGCTCACCACCGCCGCCCGCCCCGAGCCCCTCCGTCGCCAGGCGGGCCCGGTACCGCCACACCTGGTAGACTTTCAGCCCGCCCGCGCCCGCGCCGCCCGCCGCCGCCAGGGCGTCCACAAACGCGGCCTCAGCGCGTGGAGACGACACGCCGTCCGTCCCCGCACAACACTCCCACCGCACCGCCCAGGCGGTGTAGTCGGCCGCGTTGAGGGTCGTCAGGATGTGGGTTGTCAGGGCGTGGACCCGGGCCGACCGCTCGCCCGTGGCCAGGGCGGCCCGCAGGGCGGCGAACGCGGCCGCGGCGGCCAGGGACAGCGCAGGCGATGCCACCTGCCCGTCGATGGGCGGGGCAGGCGGGGCGGCCGCTGCGAGGGCTGCCCAGGGAGGAGAGGGGGTGGAGCGATCGCCCTCTTCGTCCACCCAGTCGGCGCCGGGCGAGCCGGGCGGGCCGTCGTCATCGCTGCCCGAGAGCGCCCCGCCGTCCGCCAGCGCCTCCAGCACGGGCGGCAGGCGTGGAGTCATGACCTGGAAGAAAAAAAGGACTCCCTCTTCTTCGTTGTTTCTTCCTGTTCTTCTTCAATTGCCGTGGTCACTGTGCCGAGGGGCGTCGTACATCCAGGCGTCTTCGGCCAGGGCGTCCACGGCGGCGCGCACCTTGGACAGGGCCTGCTCGGCGAAGGCTGGACATGATCGAGAGAGAGAGAGGTTTTGATGAGAAGAGCAGGCGAGAGAAGAGCAAGCATACCGGCCCCTGGCTTCCTCCTCTGTCCCTGTTTCCTCCTTCCCTCACCTGCGTCCACGTCGTCCGGGCAGATCTGGTGCTGCTGACCCGGCTGGGACTGCACGGCGTAGGCGGGCGGCGGCGGCGGCTGGTGGGAGGGCGCCGGTGCCGGCGCTGATGGTGGATGAATGGGGTGAGGTTGAGAGAGTGTTTCGTGAGAGAAAAAGAAGGGGGAAGGAGGCGCGGACGGGCATGAGTGTGCGTATGCACAGTCATACATCGCACCTGCGGGTGGCGGTTGGTGGGGCCGGGGCGCGTCAGCCATGAGGGAAAGAGAGCGCGTGTGTTTTTCTTTTTTTGGCGCGTCTGGGAGCGACACTCGCTCACCCACTCTCACTCTTTTCTTTTGAGGCGCGGGGCGTCCGTCCGCCCGGGCCCTCCTCCACTCCACGCCATGTCGGACGCCGGCGATGATCCCCCCGCCGCCCCACCCCCGCCCGTCCTGACCAGCAACGCCGACTTCCGGGCGATGATGCTGGCCGAGGCGGCGTCCCGCCCGCGCCCGCCAGCGGGCGAAGCCGCTGCCAAGGCCGCACCAAAGGCCCGCCCCAAGGGCAAGCCCAAGGCGGTCAAGGCGGGCGAGGAGGGCGGGGGTGAGGCTGGGCCGACCTACCGGTGAGTTGTGTTTGTTGGGTGAGGGGCGTGGGGACGTGGGCTGGGGGAGACGGGGCGCCGCCAATGCTCGCTCCCGACTCTCCGCTCAACCCTCTCTCTCCATTCTTTTCCAGCGACCGCGCCGCCGAGCGCCGCCAAGGCATCAACCCGGACTATGATGCCCTGGACGGCGAGGCGGCCGCCCACGACGCGACGCTGGCCGTCGTGGGCGTCGGCCCCGGCGCCATCGCGCCCTTCATCGCGCCCCCCGCAGCAGCGACTGGCGCCACGACGACCGCCACAGCCACGGGCGCGCCCGCGACCGCGACGGACGCGTCCAAGTACATGGGCGGCTCCCTGGCCCGGACGCACCTGGTGCGGGGGCTGGACTACGCGCTGTTGGCCCGCACGCGGGACGAGCTGGTGGGGCGGAGGGGCATCTGGGGGGAGGAAGACGAAGATAAGGATGAGGATGATGAGGAGGTGGAGGCCGCGGCCGCAGCTGCCGCCGCCCGCCGGGCGGCCGACGCGGCGGCGGCGGCGGCGGCGATGGCGGCTGTCGCGCCCGACGCACCGCGGACGGCGACAGGGTCCACCCCTGCTGCCGCCGTCCCTGCTGCCGGACCCACCGCGCGCACGGCGGCCACGCCCCGCGGGCGGGCCATCCTCGGGGCGATCCTGCCCGTCCTGTCGCCGCCCCCTCCTCCCCTCCCGCCTGGCGGCGCCCTGCTGAACAAGCCGCCCCTGCCCGCCTTCGCCCCTCGCCGCACGGCCTGGCTGGTGGACCTGGCGCCACCTCAACCCTTACCCCCACCCGGCGGCGGCCCGGACACGCCCGCGGGCGTGGTCGCGGCCGCGGGCGCGCGTGGTCCGCGCCCGCCGACCACCATCCTCCGCTCAGCCGCCGACTGCCCGCGGAGCCGGGCAGCGGTGGGAGGTGGGCTCGACCCGAACGCCCTGGAAGGGTTGTTGAAGATCCTGGCGTACGTGCGCGGCGGTGGCAAGGCCGGTGGCCGGCGGCGGCAAAAGGACGCGGCGGCGGCTCTGGAGGGCGGCGGCGCGCCCGCCGAGGCAGTCGCGCCCGCGCCGGCCCCGCCCACTGCCGAGCCGCCCACCGCAGCCACCCCGCCCGCGCCCGCGCCCGTGCCCGCGCCCGGGACAGCCGCCCTGGCCGACGAGGATGACGACATCTTCGGCGGGGCGGGGCGGGAGTACGAGCCGGCCGAGCTGGCGGGCGGGCCCGCGCCTGGTGCGGGTGATGACGCACGCGCTGCCGCCACCGCTGCCGTCGGGCCCGCCGCCGCAGCCGCCGCCCCGCACGCCCGCTACTTTGAGTCGACGGCCGACGTCATGGCCGACCTACCGCCCGTCGCGACGGGCGGTGGGCGAGGCGGCGGCGGCGGCGGCGAGCCCGCTGCTCCCGCGCCCCGCCTCCCGTCCGGCCGGCCAGCAGTCGGCGACCGGGCGGGGCGGGCCCGCCCGGGCGACCCGGAGGAGGAGGACGCGTATGGCGACCTTTTCCCGGGGGCCGGCTTCGGCGGCGCCGGCGGGGACGACGACTCGGACGACGAGCGGCTGCGGGGCGACGACGTGCTGCCCGTGGGCGCGGAGGAGGGTGAGGAGTCCGCCAAGAGTGCCAAGAAGGGCAGCAAGCAGTGGGGCGCCAAGGGTGCCAAGGGTGGCGCCAAGGGCGACGCCGCCGCCACCGCCGCCGCCGGCGCGCCCCCCTCCAAGTGGGCCGCCCGCAAGGAGGAGGCCAAGCTCCAGGCCGAGCTGGCCAAGATTCGGTCCCTGATGGAGGAGAAGGGGACGGGCGGCCAGCACGCGGCCGCGTTTGGTGAAGGTGGGGGGAGTGGGGGTGAGGCCGGGGGGAGTGGCAAGAAGGGCAAGGCCAAGGCCAAGGAAGGGGAGCAGGCGCCGCCGGCGGAGCGCAAGCGGCGGCGGGTGCTGGAGTGAGGGATGGGCGGGGGGCGGACGGGGGCGTGTGTAGATCAGAAGCCGAAAAAAAGAAAGGCTCACACGCTTGTCCCTCCCCCGCCGGTTTTCCCCTTCCCCCTACCCACCCCCTCTCCAAACCAACTCTCCAAAAAGCGCAATGGCTTTCTCCCTCGCCCGCACCCCGGTGTCGGCCCGCCCGACGGTGAGTGGGGCTGGGGCTGATGGCGCAGGGGCGGGCCAGCCGCGGCGGCGGGGGCGCGCGCGGCTGGGGGAAGCCACACAAAAAGGAAGAGGCTTTGATTGAGAGCGTCGGCCCTTGTCGGGTGTGTGTGCTCGCCTCGCCTCGCCCCACACCACGCCCTCGGCGCCTGCAACCCCTGGTCGCCGCGCACCCAAAGTGAGCGCGCACGCCTGCCCCCCTAACCAAATCCGGGCCGGGCCGGCGGTGGTGGGCCTCGCTAGGGCCCGCCCTTGGCGACGCCCGATATCTCTTCTCCACGCCGCCGCCGGCTAGGCAACGCTCACGCGCACCCACCCTTGCGTCTCACCTCCTTGTCTCTCTCCCACTCCCACCACCAGGCCACCCGCCGCGCCACCTCCCGCGTCGTCGTCGTCCGGGCTGAGGAGCGCACCGTCGTCATCGGCCTGGCCGCGGACTCCGGTGAGTGGAGAGGCGGAGAGAGAGAGGCGGGGCTGACAGAGAGGTTGAGCGCTCGCCGCACCCCCGTCCCGCCCCGGCAAAATTCCTCACCACGCGCCCTCCTTTTCCCTCTCCTCTCCTCACCTCAGGCTGCGGCAAGTCCACCTTCATGCGCCGCATGACCTCCGTCTTCGGCGGCGCCCCCCAGCCCCCCGCCGGTGAGTGGTCGTGGTGGTGGTGTGGAGAGAGAGAGAGAGAGAGAGAGGGGGGTCCGGACCCCCCCGGCCCCGGGCGCGCGTGAGGGTCGCGAGCGAGCGAGCCGAGTCGCTCGCGCCCTTCCCCTTTCGCCCGTCCGGGCACGGCCCCTCCGCGGCCCTGCTTCCACCAGGCCGGTGCCCCACCAGGCCGGTGCCCCACCAGGCTAGGATCATAATGGGTGTGGTGCGGGCGCGCCGAGGCGCCGGGCTGGCCGCGCCCCGCCCCGCCCGGGGCGGCGCACGCGGCCGAGCGGTTGGCCCTGAGCGAGCGACGGCTCTCTCTCCGAACCTCACCCTCCTTCCCTTCTTCTCTCGCGCCTCCCCTCCCTGCTTCCCTCCCGACACGCGCCCGCCGGCCCCTCCCTCGCGCACGACACTCCTCTCACCCTCGCCTCTCTCTCCTTCTCCCTCTCCCACCCCGCACCCTACGAAATAGGCGGCAACCCGGACTCCAACACGCTCCTGTCCGACATGACGACCGTCATCTGCCTGGACGACTACCACATGCACGACCGCAACGGGCGGAAGGTCGCCAAGGTGACGGCCTTGGACGAGAAGGCCCAGAACTTTGACCTCATGTACGAGCAGGTCAAGGCCCTGCGGGAGGGCAAGGCCGTCGACAAGCCCATCTACAACCACGTCTCGGGGCTGCTCGACCCGGCCGAGCGGATCGAGGCCCCCAAAATCCTGGTCATCGAGGGCCTGCACCCCTTCTGGGACAAGCGGGTGCGCGACCTGCTGGACCTGAAGATCTACCTGGACATCTCGGACGAGATCAAGTTCGCGTGGAAGGTGCAGCGCGACATGGCGGAGCGGGGCCACTCGCTTGAGTCCATCAAAGCCTCGATCGAGTCGCGCAAGCCCGACTTCGACGCGTACGTGGACCCGCAGAAGAAGTTTGCGGACATCATCATCCAGGTCCTGCCCACCCAGCTCATCCCGGACGAGAAGGAGGGGAAAGTCCTGCGCGTCCGCATGATCCAGAAGTACGGCAAAGAGCTGTTCACGCCCGCCCACCTGTTTGACGAGGGGTCCACCGTCTCGTGGATCCCGTGCGGCCGCAAGCTCACCTGCTCCTTCCCGGGCATCAAGTTCTACTACGGCCCGGACGTGTACGGCGGGGAGGAGGTGTCCGTCCTGGAGATGGACGGCCAGTTCGACAACCTGGAGGAGCTGATCTACGTCGAGTCCCACCTGTCCAACACGTCCTCCAAGTTCTATGGCGAGATCACGCAGCAGATGCTGAAGAACGCGACCTTCCCCGGGTCCAACAACGGGACCGGCCTGTTCCAGACCATTTGCGGGCTCAAGATCCGGGACACGTTCGAGCGCATCACCAAGAAGGAGGTCGCCTCCGTCGCGTGAGCGTGAGCGTGAGCGTGAGCGTGAGCGTGGGGGGAGACGCGCGTTGGATGAGAAAAACCACGCGCCCGGTCGTCCCCCCCCAAAAACAACAACAATTCCTTCTTTACTCCCCACCTTCATTTTTTCCGTGGGTTGGGGGTGTGCGTGGCGTGTGTGAGTGCGTGCGTGCGCGTTTGGTGGGTGATGTGTGAGTGTGTGCGTGTCTGGTGCGCGCGCGCGCGGGCCGCCACATGTGGGGGTGGGAGGGGGTGTGGTGCGCGTGTGGTTTTGTCAAGGCGCCCCCGTCCCTGGCTCTTTCTCTTTCGTTTTGTCTCTGTCCCTGTACGGCGTGGCCTGGTGTGTGAGCGCGTGTGGTGGTGGTGGTGGCGTGTGGCGTGGCGTGCGCGGAAGAAAGAGAGGGTGTGAGGCGTCCGTCTTTCCTCTCTCCAGGCGTGGTAGCGGGCCCCGGCGGGCGCGCGAGGGGTCCCCCTCCCCTCCCTCCCCCCTCCCACACTTCTCCTCTGTTTCTCATCGGCCAAGCGTTTCCGCGACGCCCAGGTCCGAGGTGCACAGCCCTGCCTGTGCCCTGCCTTGCCCCATCACCTCGCGCAGGTGTCTGTCTGTGCCCAGGTGAGGCGAGGAGGGAGGGAAGGAGGGCTGGGAGGGCGGGCGCGCGCCGCAGGAAAGAGAGGTGACGCGGCGCCGGCGCGAGAGGAGAGAGGGTGGGAGCGCGGCTGTTTCTCAACTCCCTCCTTCCCCACAGCTGACACGACCTTAGTAACGCGATGCCGGCCCTCTCCCTGAGTCGGCCGACCCGTCTGGCAGGCGGCCTGGCCGGGCGGCGGAGTGGGGCGGTGGCGGTCCGGTGCGTTGGAGCAAGCGGGGAGGGGAGAGAGGGGAGGGGGAGACCGCAGGGGTGAGACCGATGGACGCGACACTGGTCGATGCGCACGCCCACCGCTCGGTGCGCGCAGCAGGGGGGGGCGCCAGGCCGACTTGCCGTGCCCAAGGGGTGCGCGAGGCCTCTGGCCACGCCTTGGAGGCAAGGAAGCCGTGGCGGGCTGGTTGTGCAGGAGGGGAGGACCCCCCACGAGAGAGTCCACCGTCGTGCGGGAGGGGGGGGGGGGGGGGGGGGGGGGGGCACAAGG
>Ga0114918_10003312_pt1 | contig 14248 bp, 35 predicted proteins | sample LantaG_FD_87015 | JGI IMG/M metagenome (GOLD analysis project Ga0114918, IMG submission 87015) | Deep subsurface microbial communities from Baltic Sea to uncover new lineages of life (NeLLi) - Landsort_02402 metaG | ecosystem: Environmental > Aquatic > Marine > Oceanic > Sediment | place...
CTAAACATTGCAAAATCTATTTAAAGTATTTCAAAATCGGAGAGCAGGATAACTGGTATTGCGAAGGATGTATGAAGCCTGACCATATTGTCAATTTCGATATTCATCACATCAACGGCAGGGGAAAGGATAAGGATGTAATACAGAATTTAATTTGTCTTTGTCGTATATGTCATGATCGGGCGCACTCGTCAAAGAATTATATAAATAAAGATGAATTCCAATTAATTCATAATTATTTTTTACAGGGTACAAGAAAACAGTTTTTAATATGAAAATATACGTTCATAAACTAACCGGAACAAAAGTTACAATAAAAAAACTATTTGGCTCGGTAGCTACTTGCAGACTCGTTTCCGGCACTATCAAAATACCTAATTCAAACTTTGCAACAACTGACACGATAGTTTGTTCACTGGATAATTTAGTTGAATAATGGAAAATTATGAATTACATTTAGATACGTCGCCTAGGATTAATGGATGGTTTTTAAAAGGCAGCATACCTTTCAACAAAGGTTTAAAATGGTCTGATTATATGGATATGAGGAAAGCAAAAAGGATAAAAAAGTATTTAGCATTAGGACGTGTTAAAGGTAATAGAGATAAATTACATGAATTTAATCGTATTCCGATAGTTGGCATTAAAGACGGGAAATTATATCCTTTTAAGAGCTCTGTTGATGCTGCAAATATCTTAAAAGCTAAAGGCATAAAGATCAATGACAGAAATATAAGGGCAGTCTGTAAACAAGAGAAAGAAAAGGTCGGTAAATATATGTATATCCGAAAAAAGGCTGGTGGCTTTCGATGGTTTCATGCTGACCGGCCGGAATTATACCAGGAATATTTAAAATAAATTTGATTTATAAACTTAATATTTTTAATTATGGCAGTAAGAAAAGTTTTTTCAGACAATGATGGGTTAATGGAATTAACTTATCATGTAATCGACAGGGAATTACACATCGAAATTATAGAAAATGATATCCCTGTGGAAATAATATTGAACCCTAAAGATGCAATAGATTTCATTAGAGAATTAAACAAACTAAGGAAAGAATTAGCAATTTTCGGGGATTAGTTTTTTTATTCCGAAATAGTTTTGTATATTTGCATTCAAGGTTCTACGAAAATTCGTCAATATTAAAAAGTGATTAAAGATAAAGACTACCAGGACCCTATCATGCAAGGGTAAGCAACGCCTCAAAGATAATCAGGTGGTACTGACAATCAGGAGGGTGGTAATCAGGCCGTCTCGGCTAATGCATTAGATGAGACGCATTTACCTTAAAATTACGCATGGATCACTTTTTATTTTGATAATTAAAAAGAAATTTATATCTTTGCATTCAAGGGGGTCGAAGCTCTATACATAGAGTAAAACAACGCTCATTTAATACGTGCAACATGAATAGTAAATATTTTATTATTAATAATACTGCCTCCGGGCAGAAGATACCACAAAGGTTGCGGTTGCACGTTCCTATGTGGTTTTTCTTTTGTCTGGGGGCTTAATTTTTTATAATTATGGAAAAAAAATTTGGTATTGAAAATTTGCAAGAGGCTTTTGAGACAATCGCTTCGCATGAAAATGTTACTCCGTTTACTATATTTGCAGAAGCGGAGAGGGAATTTCTTAAAAGTTATTGGGACGCATCTAAACCCATAATAGTTAGACTTGGGGCTTATGACTACTCATTTACACTGGTAACTGTGAATTGTAGAAATAATGTCTATATACACAGTTTTGAATGTACAAAGGTGTAATATGAAAACAAAATTAACGTGGTTTTCTTTTTCATTTTGTGTTTGTGTTAGTTTGTTTTAATTGGTTGGTGGCGGTGTACCGTTTAACCAGAACGGCGCCGCTTTTTTATTAACTTAATTTAATTTTATATATGGGAATGATTGATAGTGATCTTATAACTTATCAAATATTAAGATTAGACGAGATAATAGCAATTGCACAAAGAACTAATCAACTGGAGGATGAGTTTAACGAACGTCCTAGTTGTAATAAAAAATGGGATGAATTGTTAAAAAATGAAGGTTTTAATGTGTCTTGGTGCCATGATGAATTGAAAACTACAACGAATGAAATTTTAAATTAATATTTTATATATGGGAGAATTAGTGAAATTAGATACTGGCGAAATTGTAAATTATGATGACGCTAAGGGACAATATCAAAGAATCGAAACTATTAAACAGGCGATATTAACTGCTCAAAAATTGGGTATTGATATTGGCGACATAACGCCTCATGCTGTTAATATTCTTTGGTGCGAGGTTGCGCTAGGTAGATTCCTGCGAAAAATGGAGAAGAATAAGGGTGGTGGTGATAAAAAAAGTGAAGATTACAAAAATCAGTTGTCGGATAAAAAGACAGGTGATATACTGACAGTCGAAGAAATAGTAGGTAGCCGGGATAAGTCAAGTTTATTACAGAAGATAGGGAAGTTTAGTGATGAGATAATACAGGATTATATCGACCTGTGTATTGCTAATGAATTTTTGCCAAAAAGTGCAGACCTTAAAAATAAGAATACTACTATCAGTAAAATGACCGGTGACAATGAAGGTTATACGCCTCCTGAATATATAGAAATGGTTAGGCGGGTAATGAGTAGTATTGATTTAGACCCGGCCTCAAATGAATATGCACAAGAAGTGGTAAAAGCGAAGGTTTATTATTCTGAAGATGATAATGGATTAGATAGGGATTGGATAGGTAATGTTTGGATGAACCCCCCTTATGCAAATAAACTTATTGTGCAATTTATAGATAAATTAATCAATGAAAAACAAGTTACACAAGCAATAGTTTTGACTAATAATAATACCGATACCCAATGGTTTAAAAAACTATTCAATTGGGCTGATTTATTATGCTTCACAACAGGAAGGATTAACTTTTATAAAAAAGATGGTACTATTTCAGCACCCACAAATGGACAAACATTTTTCTATAAAGGAGTTAATCCTGATAATTTTGTTGTAGAATTTAAGAGAATAGGATTAATAATGACTAAATATGATTGATAAAAATAAGTTACCCGATACGATTAAACATCCTGATAGTTTTATAAAATCACAATGGAATATTGAATGTCCTGATTGCGGCCGAATAATTGGATTTGATGGAGTTTTTCCGTGGGGCTGGATTATTGATGCGATAAAAGAAGTTAATCCTAAATCAAAAATTACCCCGATGGATATTGACGCAGTGGTGGAAAGAAATTCACATTATTTAGTATTTGAAACAAAGGATATTGGAGTTGATATTGAAATGGGACAATTAATTACCTTGAATAATTTAAAACATCCCAAGTCATTTACTGTTATGAAAATATGGGGCAAAGAAAATCCTGTAAAAATGGAAATCAATAAACAAGACGGCAAAATTATAACGGTAATTGATTTTGAGGAAATGAAAAAATGGGTACGACGTTGGTATAAAATGGCAGATATAAATAAATGACATGAAAGACCCTGCAGTATTATTTTATTTTCAAGACTTTTTAGTAGGTACTGAATTTATGAATGATGATGAAGTAGGTAAATATATAAGAATACTTTGTCATCAGGCAGATAAAGGAGACTTGAGTTTATCGCAACTTGAAAGAATTTGCAGAAGTAAAGTGCCGGGAGCTATAATGGAAAAGTTAACACAAAATGGAGATGGAAAATACTATCAGGAAAGGATGCGTTTTGAAAAGGAAAAAAGAGAAAAGTTTTGTAAACATCAAAGTGAGAATATTAAAAAAAGATGGAATAAAAAAGAATACGATGGTAATACCAACGTATTACCTTTAGAAAATGAAAATATAAATGAAAATAAAGATATAATTAAAAATATAAGAAAGGTGCAGTTTGAAAAGTTTTGGAATTTGTACGATAAAAAAGAAGATAGGATAAAGTGTGAAGGTAAATGGAATAGGTTAACAAATAAAGAGCAGGAGGAGTGTATTGCAAATTTACCGGCTTACATTACTTCGACTCCTGATAAACAATATCGCAAGAATCCTGCTACTTACTTAAATAACAAAAGCTGGGAGAATGAAATAATAATACCTACAAATAAAGCAGCTTTAAATAGTACACTTACCTATGATGAGATATTAAAGATGTCAGAAAAGAATCCTGATATATGGAAACAATATACTTCAGTAAAAAGAGAAGGCGAAAGGAAGGCAGTATTTATTTTAAAAACATGACAAATATCATGAAAATTGTGAAATACTATTTTTAACTTGCAAATAAAAAAGCTATGAAAATACTTCATTTAACATTAAAAAAGAGATGGTTTGATATGATTCTTTCAGGGGAGAAAAAGGAGGAATATAGAGAGATAAAGCCATATTGGGAAGGGAGGTTATATAATAAGTCTTTTGATATAGTTAGGTTTAAAAATGGGTATTCTAAAAATGTACCAACATTTGATATAGAATGTATTAGAATAAGAATCGGTTATGGTATAGATAATTGGGGAGGTATCGGTACTGAAAGATATTATGTAATTGAATTAGGTAATCTAATAAAAAAGCTATGAAAACAGACATACCCAAAAAATTAAAGCCATGACACACAATGAAGTTATAGATAAATTGGCAAAAGAAATGATTACTGTAACTGGTGAAACAGATCATTATAATACGTATTGCTGGTTTATTCGACAAGCTCTTGTGATAGGGATAGAACACTACACTAAGGAAATGGAAGAAATAATTGCTATGGATAAATGGGGTGGTGAACAAGGCAGATTCAAGGGAGTGCGGGATGCTTCAGACAAATTAGGAATACCGAGAGGAAATATATACCAGGTGCTTGAAGGAAGGAGGCCGTCCGCCGGGGGGTTTATATTCATTCGAAATAGAGATAAATATTTAATTAAAAACTAATATTATGGAAAATGTAAACGAATTTAAAAAAGAGCTTTTAGAAGCTATTGAAACAATTTGCCGGGATTATGAGCAGAAAAAGCTGGAGGCTAAAGTTGGGGAGTGGGTAATTGGAATAAATGAATGTAGCCCAAAAACGCCAGCAAGGATTGAAGGTGAAGGAAATGGCAGCAATAAAATATTAAGCAATTATGATAATTACAATAACACTCAATTAGCTATAAATGCTAGTTATTGTCGCTACGCCACCCCCGACGAAATAGAGGCACATCTGAAAAAGATTTGTGATGAGAAAGGGTTTAAGGAAGGTATTGAGATAAGGGGATTACAAGAAGATGGCTTATTTAGAAAAACCCTGTATTTTATTAGATTTCCTTGTAAATATGATTCAGATGAAGATAGTTATGTTACAGCATCTGGAGACAGGTTATATTGCAAAGGCAAATTCGCCGAGATCATCCCGGATAAGAAGAAGTTACCAAGAACAAAAGAGGAATTTCCTAAATTTCTCGGTGACTTTTGTAATCGTCATTGTAATTCAGTTGATAAATTTCTTAACCAATATGAATAATCATGGAAACAAACACACTATTAACAGGAATAATTTGTATTATATTATTTCTGATGTTATTATTTGTCATGGCCTGGTATCTCTGGGAAATAGGCAAAAAGAATGCTAAAAAGGCACGAGTAGAAGAAATGCAATATAAAGCCTTTTATTCTTATGTCCAGATCATGCTACAGAAATGGGAAGTCAACGAGAAAAGTTACTGTGTTATTCTGAAATTTATTGAAAGGATCAAAAATATGGGATACAAAAATCCGGAGAAGACGGAGGTTCTTGAGAATGAGTTTTTGGAGAAGTACAAATCTATCAAAGATGAGATACGAAGCAGAGAAGAGTTCACAATTGAGGCAGTTTTAAAGAAATAGTTATATTTGTGAAAGTTAATTCTTATTATAAAACGAAATAATGAGTAATGAAAATGACAACATTAGCATTAATATTAACCCTATTCACATTGAATCTAAAAGCTCCCAGTGAGCGAACTTTGGCAATAGTCAAGAGTGAAGCAACAGAACCATTCAAACAGCTAATTTATGCTATTGGAAAGGTCGAGTGTGACTTCGATACTCTTGCTTATAATCCGCTAGAAGAAGCGGCAGGATATTTTCAAATCAGACCAATCCGGATTAAGCACTATAATAAGCTGACCGGCGAAAATATGACCATTGAAGATATGTACGACTATCAAAAAGCAGAGCGGGTATTTTTGTATTTTGCTAATCAGATTGGGCCGTATGATTTGGAGAAAGTGGCTAAAAACTGGAACGGGAGTGGAAAAATGACTGAAATTTATTGGCATAAAGTGAAAAAACATTTGCATAACTCGAATTAAAGTTATAAATTAGTATTGTTTTTCATAGGTTTGGGGCAGGACCGGACACCGGAAAATTTGCCGGCCTGCCTTTTTAAAAAAGTTCTTTAAAATAAAGATAATTGGAAGATGCTGAAAATGTCGGGATAATACTGCAACCCAATTGACTACCTAGCGTTGAAGGTCACTCGTTCCTGTGCAGAGGTTATTGCGCTTGCGCTTGTAAAAAGACAACGCCTTCCAATTTTAAAACTAAAAACTCTAAAATTATGGCATATTTTGCGAATGGAACAGAAGGAGGAATATTTGAATATCAATGTTTATTATGTAGATATGGAGAAGAACAATGTCCGATTGCACTTGTCCAGGTATTATATAATTATGATGCTTGCAATAACAAGATTGCCAGGAAAATATTAGACACGCTTGTTGAGAATAATGGTACTTGCGCTATGTGGAAGGAGTTTAAAAATGACTTTCGTATTGATCCGCAAACAAAATCTCAGACATTATTTGATGAAATATTTGGAGAAAAGACTAAAATATGACAAATATAATGAAAACATATTGTCCTATTTGCAAATCAGGTGACAGAACTTTTTCAATGATTCAAGTGTGTGAGAAGTGCCAGCTGACTTTAAGTACTAAAGAGCCGGAAGTAAGACTTGTAAAAAAATACTGTAATAATTAAAGCTATGTTTAAATATATTTTAGCATTTTATATTGAAAAATTGCACCGGTATTGTTTTGATATTATTTATATGCAAGGCAGAAAAATAACAATTCAAAAGAAAATTATTCTTAGGATTTTTGATGTTTGTCAATTAATAATTTCAGATTATAGAAGATATTTGATTCGATGGTGTGAGGAATCCGGGGACAGATATGTAAGATACACGAAGTATTGGTAATTAACAAATGAAAAAATAAAGCTATGAAAAAAGTATTTGAAATAATTAAACATGGTATGGAACCTGAAAGAGCAGAACTGCAAGCTCAGGAAATCCACGAACATTATATGAAATGGGGTAAAGATGTTTATCAAAATGGCTGGTTTGTTAAAAAAGGTAAAGACAGTGAAGAATTACCATTCGAAGAACAGTATGATAATTGGCTTAATTTGCCAGAAAATAATATTTAAATTATGAAAAAAAACAGATTAGAAAGAGAAATTGAGTCTATTGAAAATGATGATTCAATGACTGATGAAGGGAAAAATATTTTCATTAGAGAACTTGAAAGAGACTATGAATCAGCAATGAGAGAATCAGCTGAACATGCCTACGAAAATGAATTAGAAAACTGGTAATCAAAAAAGCTATGAAAGACAAAGCAACAGAAAGTATAAAAGATAAAGTTTTATCAGAGTACAAAAAAGGCAATATAGTAGTTTCCGGAATCGAAGGATTACAAACAATGTCAATAGCTGAATTTATTGAACAACCTGTTGAAGGGATGCTTTACGATCTTAATAGGGGTGAATTGGTTATATTAACTTTTATTAATGATCCTAAATGGGTGAATGATTATGCAGTTGCAAAAACAATCAGAATATTAAAAGCTCGTATTGATGAACTTGAAAAAATAAAGCTATGAAAAATTTAAGAATTGTTCCAAATTATGACGGACAAGTAGCTCCTACAAATAAAGAAATAACTACTGCATTATCTGTTCTTGCATATCAAAACGATTTATCTTGTGATGACATTAAAAAGATATTAAAATGTGATTCATGTGGTAATATGTGGACTTTTAAAAATAAGTTTTGTCCAAAGTGCCAGCATCCTAATTATTCTACTTACTTAAAAGAACACGAACAGGAGATTATTAAAGAGCAGTCAAAGCAAGATGTAAATAATGACAGCTTACAGGTTCAAATAAAAGCCATTTTAGACAAGGAATTACAGCTTGATATGCCACTTCCTGAGAGAGCAAAAATGAAAGTAGTTCGTGAAATTATGAAATTAATAAAAACAAATAGAGATGAAAAAATTCGAATATAAATTTGAACATATTAAAGATGAAGAAAATCTTTTTGAAAAATTAAATCTTTTTGGTCAGGAAGGATGGGAGGTAATAAGTTGTAATTATCGATTATTAAAAACAGATATATCACAGAGGATTACTGAAGTTTTGCTCAAAAGGGAATTATTAAATAACTCACAGACACAACTAAAATCTAAGTGAAATGGAACAATTAAAATTAATTTCTGATGAACTCCTAAAAATTGGATTTGAGAAAAAGATAATAAATGAACCAAATCCATATAATTCAAACATTTTTAGAGAAAGGATAATTTATGAGATATCTTGTATCAATGGTTGTTTTTACTATAATGAAAATGAATCTGAATACAGATGGTATTTGAAAACAATAATTGGCGTTGGCGCTAATTATATTCATCTAAATATTGAAAAAAGAGAGGAATTATTTTTGTTATTGCTATGTTTTCGGGTGAAATTTAATTATAAATCTTTAATATAAATAAAATGAAAACACTTACAGACAAAATTATCGAGGCACTTGAAAAAAGAGCACATGGACAATTTAACGAATTTGCAAGAGGACAGTTATTAGCTGCCGTTGAAGAAATTAAAGAAATCGAAAAAGAGGCAGAATTTGAAGAAGTTGCACGAGTTATGATGAAGCATTTAGGACAAAGGACTGATTTATATCATCCTCATTTTACTGTAATTATCACAAGCACGACAGCTGAATTAGTCGAAGGACAAAAAACAGTAGGCCAGATTATGGATTATATTCCTGATTAATGGATAATTAACAATATTAAATCTAATGAGATGAAAATAATATTTATAATGTTAGGAATTGTAATATATGCAGCATTTCTAACCTTCGTAATAGAAATAATATATCATTGGGGCTATGGTGATTTAAAACCTTGGTTGAAAAAGTTATTAAGCATTATATAATAAATAAGATGGCTTATATAAAAAAGAAAATATTCGGGAAAATGGTAAAAGTGTATGTCATTGAAACTAAATGTAAAAACAGAAAATGTTTAATTGTAGGTGATTGTAATACTCCCGGACATTTTTATTGTCGAACAAATGAAACGTCCGGATGTCCTGAAGATAAAGATAATTAACTAAATAAATGAAAATAAAATTAAATGAGATGAAAGACAAATTAACAAAATCAGAATTAATCTGGATAGCAACTAAAATGGCTGCGAAAGGGTATTCCGGGGACGATGTTTATTATTGTGATGATCTTTACGGAAATGAAGATCAATTCCACGATGTTAACGAATATATGAATGAATTGTCTGAAATAGGGCGAATTGCATTTTACGAAAAATATAAAGAATTTAAACTTTATTAAATAATCCACAATCATGAAAGAGCTAATTGATATATTTAGAATGAAGGAATTAGAACCTAAAACAAGAGCAAAAATAATTATAAAGCTTGGAACTGCTATTAATAATATGTATGAGAGGAATATCACAGAACCTTTAGTATTTGAACTTGTAAGCATATTAGATCCTGATAATGCTATCTTAAAAGACGAATATTGGATTGCACAATCAAAGAAAGGAGAATAACTATGAAAGACAAAATAATTGAAAAACAAGCAAAAAATTATGCACGTGAAGATTGGAATAATCAATGCAAAAAGTTTATGTTATATAATACACCTTTCAAAGATAAAACAATGAAGAAATGTTATATTAGACATTTATCATATTTGAAATAAATTAAATCAACATAAATTAACAAAGCCATGAAAGACAGAGATGAAATAAAAATCAAAATCAGATATATATTATCTGACTACTACAGAAGAGGCAATTATACTTTAGAGCAAGCTGAAAGCGATATAATGAATGCCTTGCTCGAGTTTAACAAATCGGAGGTGACGGATGAAGATATTCATTTTGCAGGAAAACGTATTTATAATTGTGATTTGGTTTCTGATGGAAAAACTAAACAGAAGATAATACAACTCGCAAATGCTTATAGAAGAGGAGCAAAAGAAATGAGAGACAGATTAATCAAACACAATACAAAATGAAAGAACTAATTAAAGGTTTAGGAAATGCTTTTATTATTTTGCTGTCCTTTAAAAAAGGATGTACCCAATTTAATAGATGGTTTGAGATTGGAATTGGAATAATAGCTTGGGGTTATCTATGTATTATGATTTATATTATTTTAAATATAATTAATCGAATACAGTAAATTATGACAGCAATAATTTATTACAACATAGGATATTTTACTACTGAACTTTACATAGATGGTTATCAATCAGAAGTATGGTATTCTTATTATTATCCGTATTTAACTAATCAAACATAACAAGCAATGAAAAAAGAGAAGAAAAGTCATACTATGTTAAATAAATAGTTTAATTTTACGTTTTTCATAGGTTTAGTTAGGGAGGCGGGACCAGTTGACTTCTGGCCCGCTTTTTTAAAAGCAAGAAAATGGCAGCACCAATAAATAATCAATTTTGGAAACTTCGGTCTAAACATGGGAGAGATAAGATATTTACTACTCCTCAAATAATGATGGAGGCTTGTTATGAATATTTTAAATGGTGTGAAGACAATCCATTAATGGAAGTAGATTATAGAGGGTCGCAATTAACAAAGATTGAGTTACCAAAAATGAGAGCTTATACAATACAGGGACTTACTTGCTTTTTGGATGTTAATACGCTTTATTTCAATGGTTTTGAAGATGATTTGAAAGGGAAAAAAGATGAAATAAGTAAAGATTTTAACAAGGTCATAACGCACGTGAAGGAAATTATCTATAATCAAAAGTTCATTGGGGCCGCTGCCGGATTCCTTAATCCAAATATAATAGCAAGAGACTTAGGGCTTTCAGATAAATCAGATGTGAAACATTCAGGCGAAATTATTACAGGAATAAATTATATAGTACCTCCAAATGGAGATAACGATAGTTCCGACAAATAAACAACATCAAGCGTGGGAGGCTTTAAAAAACTATGATATAGTATTCTTTGGTGGTGGAGCTGGAGGAGGAAAGTCATGGTGGCTATGCGAAACCAGATTAGTTAATTGTTACCTACATCCTGGTTATAAATCATTTTTTGCCAGAGAAGAATTAAAAAGGCTCATGTCATCAACGTATTTGACTTGGTGCAAGGTTTGTCAATGGCATCAGATACCCAGAAGTGACTGGTCATTGAATGGCCATTATAATTATATTGAATTTAAAAATGGTTCAAGGATTGATTTATTAGATGTAAAATATCTCCCTTCCGATCCTTTATATGAAAGATTTGGTTCAACTGAATATACTGATGGTGCAATAGAGGAAACAGGTGAGATTCATTTTCTGGCTTACGATGTACTGAAAACCAGAATAAACAGACACTTGAATAGCGAGTTAGGTATTCGGGCCACAATGGCCTTAACAGGAAACCCTAAAAAGAACTGGACATACACAAATTTTTATCTTGCTTCAAAGAACGGAACTCTTCCGGATAATACTAAATTCATTCAAAGTCTATATAAAGACAATCCACATACTGCAATAGAGTACGGCAAACAACTTGAAGGGATAAAGGATAAATCAACCAAGGAGAGATTAATGTTTGGAAATTGGGACTATGAGGATGATCCTGCCGTGATGATCGATTATGAGATGATCGACAATATGTTTTCGAATACCTATGTTCCACAGGGAAGAACAAAGATAGTTGCTGACATTGCTCGATACGGGTCAAACAGGGCAGTTATAACAGCATGGGAAGGATTAAGATTAGTGGAGTTTATAATATTTGACATATCATCAACAGTTGATATTAAGAATGCAATCAATGCAATGAGAGTAAGAAACAAAGTTCAGCTATCAGATATTATTTGTGATGAAGATGGGATCGGCGGCGGCGTGGTTGATGAGTTAAGATGTGTAGGATTTGTTAATAACTCAAAGCCATATAATGCAAACTATCAGAATCTCAAATCAGAATGCGGGTATAAATTAGCAGAATTAGCAGCTCAGATATATATTGCCTGTGAGCTACCTGATTGGGAAATAGAAATGATCAGGCAAGAATTAGGCATGTTAAAAACTTATGATGCGGATAAGGATGGCAAATTAAGAATCATGCCAAAAGAGAAAATTAAGGAAAATATTGGCCGTTCGCCTGACTGGCTGGATGTATTTATCATGAGAATGTATTATGAAGTAAAACCGGATCGAATATCACACCAACAATGGCGAGGATAAAGAATATAGAATATCTCACGTTAAAGGATATGGCAAATGATCTTGAGGCATATTCCGGGCTTGCTGACGGCCTTATTCAGTTGCCCTGTCCTCACAGGTTAACAATAAGATTCATGTCTTACAGGGTTCCTGAAACGATGGAAGAGATGGCAAGAAATATCTGTTATGGTCAACGGTTATTTTTAGCACGTGAAGAAGAAAACGACATAGGTTTAATAATAAGAAAGATAAGCGGTTACTACTATCCTATTGTTACGGGTGAAAAATGGGATGAAGAAAAAGTATTGTTATTCAAAAATAAAGTTATAACTTGCAAAGCAAAAGAATTATATCCAGTCGCTATGCACTTCGTCACTCTTATAAACGAGATAGCAGAAAAGGAAAAAGTACTCCTGCACCGGGAACCTTCAAAGGTTGAACTGGCTGCTGGTATCGAAAATCTCAATGTCTTTTCAGAACTCAACTCCCTGGATTTCCTTCGTGATGCGATGAAATGCACCGTGCCGGAAGTACTTCTGACTCCTTATAACGAATGTTTAGTTCGATTCATGAACGCTAAAGAGCTATCAGATTATCAGGATAGATATTTAAAACTAGAGAGAGAACAGTATGAAGCTAAATCAAAATATAAGAAATAAACTAAACCCCCCAAAATTATGAAAGCAACTATTGAGAATGGAGTATTATGGATAGGTTGCGAAACCTATGAAGAAATTTTAATAACAGATCATTGGGAACGCAATAACGCAGAGGGAATTAAATTTCTAAAGCAGGATTATAAAACGACCGGGAGGAGAACGCCTACAATAGAATTTGTCGGGATTGTTCCAGAAGATAAAAGCAAACCTCCGAAAGGGTTTGAAAATCAAAATATAAGAAATGAATAAGCCAAAACCAATGATTGAAAAATCACAGACATTGCCTCCTCCTGCACCAACAGGGACAATTAAAGTTTTAGAAACTCTTACTCCTTTAGAAATACAGCAGTTAAAGGAAATATTGGAACATTGGAATGATTCTCTTGGAGTATTAATTATAGATAAGAAATGAATGCACTAATTCATAATTTAGAAGCTCTATTAATAAACTCCGGATGTACGCTGGTGTTTAACGAGACAGATAACCTCTCAAATATACGTACAGATGAAAGTATTCCGGTGGATATAATTGGGTTAGTTGTGCAGCCTAATGAGATGTTGTTTCAGGTCAAGTCTAATAACATAACAGAACGTCCGATATTTACAGTTGAGATATTGCAACAGGTCAGACCGGAAGATCTTGCTTATCATAATGAATTGGTGCTGGAAAACCTAAAGGATATATGTAAAATCTTTGTGTATAAAGCGATTGAATCCGGGATATTTCACAAGATTCTTGATGTTACCCTTTCAAAAGTTTTAGAAAGCAAATACGATGCTAATGTGATTGGATGGTCAATTCCGATTAACTGGATACTGATTAAGAACGAGAATCATTGTGATCCTGTCACAAGTCCTCCGACTGAGGATTACGTTTTTCTTGTTAATGATGATGGCGATTTTATAACAGATAATATTGGAAATTTAATAATACTTAATTGATATGGCAACAGGAACAGTAACACTTTCAACAGCACTGGCAGAGATTCTTCCGGTAGCTAACAGCGCAGGCAACGTTCAGATATCGGATGTTATGGGGAACAAAGATGATACCATTGATGGTAGTAGTCTTGTGGCATTACAAAAGCAGATGA
>Ga0114918_10003313_pt1 | contig 14243 bp, 9 predicted proteins | sample LantaG_FD_87015 | JGI IMG/M metagenome (GOLD analysis project Ga0114918, IMG submission 87015) | Deep subsurface microbial communities from Baltic Sea to uncover new lineages of life (NeLLi) - Landsort_02402 metaG | ecosystem: Environmental > Aquatic > Marine > Oceanic > Sediment | place: Baltic...
GTACGCGGGCCCGTTGTACAGGAAGTAGCCCACCCCCTCTACGTAGCCGCGCTCGCAGCCGGTGAACCGGATCTGCGCGTCCGGGTGAAGGTTTCCCTTCTCGTCGATGGCCAGCTCGTCATCCCAGCCGGTCGCCGTCTTCACTGAGAACCAACAGAAGGTCGCTCGGTATGTGCGACCGCCCTCCGCCTTGAAGCGCTTCGCCTGCTTGCCGACCTCTTCGTCACCTTCACCGATGCTGAAGTCCAGGAATCCGTCACTCATGAGTCTCTCCTTCCAGCGCGGGGGTAGACAATGCCTCTTACGGGCTAGTGTGTCGCGCTGTTCCACCCTTGTACCGGATCAGGGCCACCAGCGACCCCCCTTCCGCACTCAGGTAGACGCGAATCTAGCCTGACCAGGTTCAGATGCCCAGGTCGCCAAGAAGAGCGTCGATATCTACTTCTTTTCTATTGTGCGAATCGGCGATTTCGGCCAAGAGGGCATCCGCCTCCTCGTCCTTCTTGGCTGACGTACCCTCCCCCATAAGGGCGTCCAGGTCCAGGGTCTTTTTCTTGATCCTCTTAGGGGCATCCAGAGAATCCGTCTCGATGTCCCCCAGAAGATCATTGATGTTCTCTCCAGAGGACCCTTCGGGGGGTTCCAGGTCCATCTCTGGATCAGTGGACAGCTTCAAAATCTCCACCGGCTTGGGTGGCGGCGCAGGGGTGTCACCCATCATTCCGTTCAACAGCTCTTCGATGGTCGAAGCTGCGTTGTCCGCCACCGCGGTGTTTGCCAGGGCCGGTTCGGGTTCCGGCTCTGGTTCGGGTTCCGGCTCTGGTTCGGGTTCCGGCTCTGGTTCGGGTTCCGGCTCGGGTTCGGGTTCGGGAGCACTCGGGTCGAAGGGCTCCTCTTCCGTCCCGGCTCCCCCATGCCCATTCTCGCAACAGGGGCCGCCTGGGGTCTCGTACTGCGGTGCCCCACAGACCGCGCAGTACCCGATCTGAGGGAAGTCCGTAATGGCCCCTGCCGCCCGCACCTCAAACTCCGCCAGAAGGGCCTCTGCGTCGACCAGATCCTCGGGCTCCTCCGAATCGTCGTCGGACTCGTAGTCCTCGTCGCCGTAGTCGTCCTCTTCCAACTCCTCGTCCTCTTCGGCGGGGGGCTTGGCTACGAGAACCTCGTCTTCCTCGGGATCCTCGGGGAGGAGCTGCACTACGTCTGCAAGGTCCTCCTCCACGACCTTGAGGCCAGAGAACATGTCCTGAAGGTCCCGAAGGGACTTCCTGTCCACCTTGGGGGCCTTGTCGAGGTCAGGGCCCCCTTTAGGCTTGCGGTTCCCCCACTGGCCGTTGAGGCTGATCTCCTCCGTACAGAGGCGATACTGATCCCGGATGCGGGCCTGAACGTCGCGAAGATCCGACCGCTTCACCTTGATCACGGACAGGAGCATCTCCAGATCAGCCTGCACCCCTTGGAGGTGCGACAGGGCTTCGACCTCCTCTCGCAGCATGATGCTCGCCAGGGCGTCGCGGTCCGCCACATTCCGCCCCGCCCTGACATCGGGGTCGTTCGCCAAGAGGTTCTTCTTCCCCAACTCCAAGGAGGTCTCAGCTCGACGTGAAGCAGCCTTGAAAAGCTGAAGCCACCTCGACACCTTCAAGAAGATCGCCTCACAGTCGGTCAGGTACCCCCGGGCTTGGGCCGTCTTCTGGTTGAGGCGCTGGGGTCCGAACTCCAACGGGTTCTCATCCAGCTCCACCTCCATCTTCTCCAGAGAGGAGAAGACGAAGTTGATGGTGGCCTGGGATACCGAAGGGAGGGGGGTGGCTTCGTCGCTCATTCAAGGACTCCTACAGGATGGGCCATATGCGGCGGAATACTTCACGGACCTGGAAGATGTCCAGGCGCAGATGCTCTTCTACCTCGTCACCCCGGCCCTCCAGGTAGCACTGGTAGACATCAGCACCCGAGACTCCTTCCTGAAGAGGGATGCCCAAGAGGTAGCAGATGGAGTCCAGGCTACTCATGCTCCGGAGCCCTTCCCTCCATGCGCCACGCTCTTTCCCCGTTCGAGGCCAGACCTTCATCGTGTCGATGATGCGGGACTCCCAGGGCTTGATCCCAGCGCGGTCCAACTTGCGGGCCAGGTCGGGCATGTTGTGGTGCAGGGCTCGGACCTGGAGGAACGGGATGTCGAACCCCACGATGTTGTGCCCCACCCACCACGGCTTGTCGTAGTCCTTCACCTTCTCCCAGAAGGACTCCAGGAGGGCTTTCTCCCCTCCAACACTTCCGTCGGATCGAAGGGTGGTGGGCTCCTCCATGCGGTCAGAGACGCCGATCATCCAGGCGCGACCGAGCCCTCCGTAGAGGGCAGTGTCGAGGCGTACAGACTCCACCCGGGCCATGTAGTCCTCCACGGACTCATCCTCGCCCACGTCGATGGTCTTGGAGAGCTTCTGCCACAGCACATCATCCGGGTCGCAGGGCAGTGTCTCCACGTCAAAGAACAGGATGGGGTCGCCTTTCTTTGGGGTTGGATCTGACGCCATTTGTAGTGCTCCTGAGCAAGGAGCTTCGTATGCCCCTGAAGCCTCTTACCGGCTCGGGTGGGCTTATAGCCCCCCCGCCCCGAGAAGATTCTGGAGGCGGACATCCAAGAGCGTGTTCCGTTGCTGGGCCTTGTTGTTCAAGACCGCCTTCTGGACCGCCTGGATTGTCCCGACGATGAACACCTTCTGCTTCGCTCGGGTGATGCCTGTGTAGAACAGGTTCCGCTGGAGCTGCCTGCCGAACTGAGGCAGCACGGGAAGCACGATCACGTCGTACTCCTGGCCTTGGCTCTTGTGCACGGTCTGCGCGTAGGCGAGTCGAATCGCCTTGGCCGCATCCGCGAAAGTGTAGACCACCCTCCTCGGAGGAGTGTTGGGCCCCTCGTGGACCTTGATCTCGATCTTCTTCGAGCGGCGGTCGATCGCAGATACCTTACCTACGTCCCCGTTGTAGGTGCCCAGCTCGTAGTTGTTCTTCACGATCATGATCCGGTCGCCCTCTCGCACCACGTCCCCTGCCAGCGACATCTCGGCGAGGCCGGGGCCGGAGGGGTTGAGGGCCAGCCGGAGGCGCTGGTTGAGCGACGTGACGCCTGCATCACCCCCATGCCTAGGAGAAAGGACCTGGAAATTGATTCGGTCCTCGTAGAGACGCTTGGCGATCTGAACCACCTTGTCCGCAGCGTCCTCCTCGGTGTCGGACGGGACGATCAGAAAGTCCCTCTGGTCTGACGACGGAGTCTTCCCTGCGTGGACAGCGTGAGCTGCCAGGATGATCCCCGAGGTGTCCTCCTGACGGAAGATCTGGGTCAGGTGGGCATGGGAGAAGACCCCCGACTTCACCAGGTCCCGAAGAACATCACCAGACCCGACCGAGGGCAGCTGGTAGGGGTCGCCAACGAACATCACCTGGCACTCCTCGGAGGTACCGGTGAGGAGCCTGTAGAGCATGTGCAGGTCCAACATAGACGTCTCGTCGACGACCATGAACCGCGCCGGGTGAGGGTTACCCGGGCCGTACTCCCAGTCACCGCTGCCCTCGGACCCCACCGCCTTCTTCGCCGTCCCTGTGATGCCGACGTAGGTGGCCTCGCGCTCCTCGTCGTCGTCCATAAACCCCTTGGCTCCAAAGGCTCGGTGAACAGTGGACGCCTCTGCTCCCGTCACAGAGGCCATGCGCTTCGCGGCAATGCCGGTAGGGGCGACGAGAAGGAACGGGATGCCTGCATCCTGGAGGATCGACACCACCGCGCGGAGGGTCGTCGTCTTCCCTGTGCCAGGAAGCCCGGTCAGTAGGGAGACCTGGGAGGTGAGGGTGTGGATAGCCGCCTGCACCTGATCCTGCGTCAGGGACGTCTTTCGGCCCAGAGCCCAGGTCTCCAAGGCCGCCTTGGCCAGCCCCTCCAAGTCCGCTCCGGCATCGGCAGCGTCCCTGACTCGATCCCCCACGTTGCAGAGGGCCTCCATCAGCTCCTCGGTGCGGATCTCCGTCTTCATCTTCGCGGCCAGCATCGCCGCACACTGAGCTTCGGTGTCGTAGTGCCACGTCTCGTAGATGGCGGTGAGCCCTACCTGGGTCTCCCGGTCCACGATCAGAATCTTGTGCTCGACCAGGTCCTTGATCGCCTGGGCAACCTGTTGGGGAGCCACGGTGCTCGTGCCGGGAGTATTCTGGGGAATCTTCTGGTTCACGCCCCCGACGATCTGCCCGATCGAGGAGAAGACGTGGCCCTCTCCCGTCCGGTCATGCACCGCCGCCAGGACCGCCCCCTTGATGCGGTTCGGGTTGTCCAACGTCAGGCCGAGCTTCAGGGCGATCTCATCGACCTCCTTGAACGTGATGCCTTGGATGCGGACCAGGATCCAAGGGTCGGAGGTGATGTGATCCTCCAGGTCGTCGCCGAACGTTGACCACACCTTGCTGATGATCTTCGGGGGGATCCCAGCCTCGGCCATAAACTGGGCGGCGTCCAGGTAGGTCCGCAGGGACTGCCAGCAGGTCAGGGCGTGGGCTGCGGTGAACTCTTCGAGATCCTCAACCTCCGAAAGGTCCCCCGAGTCCAGGAGGTCTGCCAGGAGGACCCCTTGGCGCTTCGCATGGGCCAGCAGGGTGGACCTTGTCGAGGGCCCTACACCCCGGTCCCCGAGAGCAGACATCGCCTTGTCGTTGGTCCAAGTCTCGGTGACCACCGGACTACGAGTCACCCGAATCTGCTTTCCGTACTGCGGGTCGGTGATCCACTCACCCTCGAAAGAAACCCAGGACCCGTCCTCCACTTCCTGAGCGGGGAAGTGCCCCTTGGCAGTGACAGTCTGGTACATGTCATCCTGGGACTCGGTGTCCAGGATGAGGGAGAGGATTCGGAAATCCCCCTTAGGGTCGGCGTACAAGACACGCTTGACGCGTCCGCTGTAGATGGCGAGGCTCATGGCTTCAACGCCCCCTGCAAGCCTGTCAAGAGAGCTACGAGTCCCTCGGCCTCCTCCAGCAAGCTCTCAACACCCTGGTCTTGGGACACCTGCTGCTCCTTGAACAGGACGAGGCGGCCCCTGTGGCCGATCATGGACTCTCTCAATGGGATGGTGTCCTCCGATACCTTCCACATACCGGATTCGACCCTCTCCAGGACCCCCTTCGAGGCCCAGTGGAACAGCCAGGCCGGGTCCTTCAGGTGCCCGGCCGGACAGGCCCCACCCCACAAGCAAGATCCACCCCCCGCGACGGTCAGGTCAGGGGGATGGGTAGGCAGGTGGTGGATTGAGAGATTGACCTCGCTCCCTTGGTAGGAGGCGAGTGCTTCGTCCAGCCCCACGGGATCACCCTCGTTCGGGTAGACCGTGATTCCGGTTCCGGGGTCGTGGAAGATCCCTTCCACGAGAAGCAGGGGGGTGGGTTCAGGCATGTGCCTACCTACCCGAGCCGACCTACGCCTGCTTCAGCTTCTGTGCGTCTGCCCACCGAGAAGCCACGCGCTTGGCGGCCCACCGCATCCCACGGGGGCTCGCAGACTCGCCCGCATACCCAATGTCCCGGATCTGCTGGCTGTGCCCGATCCCCTGGGTCTCTTCCTCGATGATGTCCATGATCTGCCGGTTTCGGAGGAGGCTCTTAGCCACTCCCGAATCCCGGAAGGCCTCCAACATCGCAGGCCAGACCTTCTGGCGCCAGACCTGACCGACCCGTTCGGCAGAGACCTCGCCGCCGAGCAGCTGGGTCAGTTCCGTCGCGTCGATACCCACCTTGTCGCCATTGATGCGAATCAAGTGAGGGTTCTCGCGGACCGCATCCCAGACGGCCTCTTGGGACGGCCCCTTCAAGAGGGGGAGCATCGCCCTGTTGAGAGCGTCCATGATCCGGCGGTCTTGGAAGATGGCCGAGGCCATCTCCACGTAGTCGGCCCGACTCACCGCACTCTCTCCGGAGAAGGTATCTCCGATCAGGTTTCCCGCGTCATCGCCCAGAGGAGAGTCCGACTGGACCTGGCTCTGCTCGGCCTTGGATGTGCCACGCAAGATGGACAAGGCGTGCTGCATTCCCCGCTTCCGCAGGATGCTCGCCAACCCTCCCATGGACACGGACCCCTTCGCGGTGTGTCCCGTGTGCCAGAACATGTTCCCCCCTTGGAAGGAAGGGAGCGGGTCGTTGTTGAGCGGACTGATCCCCATTCCGATGGCCGTGAGGATGCCTTCCTGGCTGAGGCCGCGGATCCCGCTCTGTGGGACCCCCTTCCTGATCCCTGCAAACAGGGCCAGCCACAGCTGAGTGTTTCGACCACCCAGGAGAGCCTCAATGTCCTTCGGGGAGAGCCCTCGGCTCCGCAGCCCGCTGACGATGCTGTTCTCGGAATCACTCTCGATCGCCCCTGCCGCTTCGGACAGAATCCCAGGGTTCCGCAGGAGGGTGCCGGGCTTGTATCCGAGCAGCCCCTCGATGAAAGAGGCCCGCGCCATCCGGTCCGCCCCTAGATCCGTCAACAGGCTGAGATTCGCCTCTCGCGCCATAGCTGCGAACAGGACCCTGATCCCCGTGGGAGAGGGCCCTGCTAGGGCTTGAAGGGCGTTCGCGATCAGATGGCGCATGATTCGGTCTCCATGCCTCCGCACGACCTATAGGAATTTCACCGAAACCCCTTTGCAGGGGTCTGGAAAGGGACTAGACTTCCCAAGTCGGACCTGACTCGCTCGAAAGAGCACCGTCCTTGAGCCGGCATCTCTCTCTACGACCCAAGCCCCTAGGGCAACGGGCGAAGGACATCACCAAATGAAGCTCTCGATCAGCTCCTATGCTGTTACCGGGTTCGCCGCCTCGTGCACCCCCCTGTCCACCCTCGACACCGATGCACTGAAGGTTCTTCGGGCATTTCGTGATGGGGGGCACCAGTACACCCGTCGCGACCTCAACGCCGTGCTGATCCAGGCAGGGCACTCGAAGGCCCTCTTGGGTGCTGGCAACAAGGCCTTCACCCGTCTCGTCCTGGCCCACTCCACCAAGGTGGGCAACGGGTTCTACTCCTACCAGGACCCCGAGATCAAGACTCCGACGGCTCTCCCGGGCTTCGGCCCAGGGGAGACGCCCACGGCAGCGAGCTTCTACCTGCCGCTCGTCCACGTCCTCGCGACCCTCTCGGACTACACCCCCGAGAGCCCTGTCAGCATGGAATCCGCCGTCGCCCAAGTCATCGCCCTGACCGGAGTGGACGACAAGGGCGACTTCGAGGCCAGCGGCCGGAAGAAGAACATCCGCCGGATCCAGTGGGCTTTCCGCAACCACAAGAAGGGCTACCTTGGGGCATGTGCCACGCCGACCATGTCTCCTGCGGGGCGAGGCATGTGGGCGCTCACCCAGGCAGGGATCGACCTGGCTCACCGCATCCAGGGCGACTTCGTCTCGGAGAGCAAGGCGCCTCTCACTACCGCCGAATGGTTCGAGACTCAGACCCGAGAGAAGGCCATGGCCCGTCGCTGCGCCTTCCTGCTGCTCCGGCGCCACCCCCAAGCGAACCTGGAAGAGATGCTCTCTCTCGTGGGGTTCTGGTTCGCTACCTGGGGGGCCAACGGCTACTGCGACGAGAAGATCGCCGAGGGGCACCCTCCTACCGTGACCGTCCTGACCCGGTGGCTGCTCCACAAATACAACCACGGCGAGTACAGGAAGGCGAAGGACGCGTTGCACCGCGAAGCTGGGAAGAGAACCCAGGCCGAGATCCGCAAGCGCCTCGACCAGGGCCTCGACGACTTCATCACCCCCTCTGCCTTCAGCAAGGACCCGGACGCCCCCAGGGCTGTGTGGGGCACCGGCGGCAAGGACGAGGAAGAGTTTGGCCTGGAGTGGGTCGACAACAACCCCGCCCCCGACCACCGGATCGAGGATGACGCTCGTAGGGGTCTGGCTCGGGACCTGATCGCCCTCACCCGTCCCCGGAACTCCGACAGGTACATCCGCATCTTCGATCACCTGATGGATGGGAGGACTCGGCAGGACCTGGCGGACCTCGAAGGCTGCACCCTCCTCAGGGCTTCCCACCTCTATCAGCGAGTCAGGGATGTCCTCAGGAAGGCTCCAGTCCTGGTAGAGGTCGCTTTGAAGGTCCTCGCCTTGGTCACCGAAGAGCCCTGGTCGACCGAAGAGGAAATCTCCGCAGAGATTCCAGAGATCGAACTTCCGTTGAAGCTCCTGCGCCGTAGGGGGCTCATTTCGGAGGGGAGAGGTTCGTCTTTCGCGCCTACGCCCGCAGGGCGTAACGCGGTCGAGATGGGCTCTCTGCTCTAAGGCCCCTTTGCAGAAGCACTGAGGCTTGGTATACAGGCCGGACGGACCCCTCCCTACAAGGAGGGCATCCCTGGGCCCCTGGGGAGGACGAGTGGCTACCCGGCCACTCCATCTGGACTCCAAGGGCGTCAGGGTCGGGGAAACCCGAGTGGCAAGGAACTCCACTGTCCAACCTCCAGAGCCTTTGATCGGGCCTTGGAAGGAAAACGGGAACCTAGAAGGGTTGCCCCTCCCCTCCTTCGGGAGGAAGGGGCCTCGGGGAAGTAGGTAGCCCTACGGGGCATGCCTGACCTCCACGATCCCACCCCTCCTACTGACCGGGCTCTCTAGTAGAGGTTTAGTAGGGTTTAGGGGTTCTTCAAGGGATTGTCTGAAAGACAAGCACGAGAATGATCATCGACATGAAGCCTTCCTCTCCCATCACCACCTAGAAGAACAACACGAGTAGAAGCAGTAGCCCCAAGACGACTAGAGACCCTATCGCCAACCCTTCAGGAGGAGGGGAGATGCCCTGTTCGGACTACCGAGGGGGTCAAGCTCCCCTTAGATCGGCCTTGGAGCTTTCGCTCCTTTTGCCGGTCCCTTTGATGATGATCGTGGATGGGTACGCCCATCCTGCATTCCCTAGAACCAACAGAAGCAACCCATCGCCTGCCGTTGGGATCGTCCCTACACGGGGGAAGTCTTCCTGGCCTCCCCCTAGAATGCCGATCTACGTCCATTGGAAGCAATGGGAACAGATCGTCGTTCCCTGTCTGGGGACCGATCTTCGTCCTACGGGGTGGAGAGGTACGCTCCTGGGTCAGGGGAAGATCGTCACCCTGTTGAACGACATCATCGGCCCTGGAGGGGAAGTCGTGTTCCCTGAAGGGCTGGACATCGGACTGGAGCCTCCTTCGGACGCTTCTGTCGGGAAGCTGTACGCCTGTGACTTCTTCGACCGCTACTTCGGAGGCAAGACAGGATCCTACCTGTCGAACCTGGCGGGCATCATCTACGAGAAGGCCGTCGAAGAGGGCTACTAAAAGTTCTTCGTCGAAGGGGGGTATCATGCCGCCCCTATCAGGTATCCTTTTGGTAATCCGGAGCACCCTTGTCGCAGAAGCCACCAGCGCGTCGACCTCCTTCGAATGATCCCGACATCGGGAAAGAGTTCCACGTCAACTGCCGGGCGCGTCAATCCTGCACGGGTCAGCGTTGCAAGATCGTGATGAAGTTCAAGCTCCCCCAAGGAGGGACTTCCATCCGTTACCGCTGCCTCACCTGCAACGGGTCCTTCCACATTACCTTCTAGCCCTCCTCCCTATGAGCCCTCCTCATGACTCCCTTCCTGTTCCATGGCCCAGAAGCACGGGACCGTGCGGTCAACCTTTCCGAGGAGGTTGGGCACCCTTTGAGCGACCCTGTAGGGGACTCGGGATTGAAGGTGGAGGACTCCAGAGCGATCATTGCCCTGGCGGCACAGTCTGGAGTGGGAGACAAGCCCCCAAGCCTGGTAGTAGGCCCCCTAGATCAGGCGACGCCTGAAGCTGCGGACGCCTTGCTGAAGACCCTGGAGGATCTGACGGAGGCACCTCTCCGGATCATCCTGTGGGCAGATTTCCTCTCGGGAGTGATCCCCACCATCCAGTCTCGGACCCGTGCTGTGTGGTGTCCTCCTGGGCCTACCTACCTCTCCCCGCTCTCTCACTTGGCGGAGAAGGCGGAAGCTCTCTGTCAGGCAGTCCTGGAAGGGGATCAGGTGAAGATCTTGGAGCGCCTGGCAGAGTCGGACAAAGATTGGGCCGATCTCCTGCAAGCCCTCTGCATCCCCCTGTCCGACCATCTGGAGAACCCGAAGGCCATCGAGGCATGGATCCAAGTACGGAAGGTCCTGGATGGTCGGGGATCCCCTCTCACTGCTGCGGACGCCCTTCTTGCCGAGGTAGGTTGATGAGCAGGGTGAAGTGGCGGAACCCTCCTCCAGTGGTCGCCATCGGCGGCACTGAGCCCTACTTGGTAGGTCAGGAGATCAGGCATGCCATCCTCCTGACGCAGCAGACGGACCGCACCGTCGTCTGGGCAGAGACCGACGCCGAAGTGGTGGATGCCCTTTCGGTGGCGGACACCTTCGGCAACCCCTGCTTGATCATCGCACCTCTCTCCGAAGTAGACGGGGACACCATCCGGGAGATCAAGGCGAACCAGCCGAAGCTGACGGGTCTCCTCTTGCGGACGGACGAGCCCCTCGACGAGAAGAAGTTTCCGGTCCTCTCCGAGATCCATGCAGGATTCCAGATCCAGCACAACATCCCGGCAACCAAGAAGGACCAGGCGGTCGTGGCCGTCAGATTCGCCCGCGCCCAGTCGGACCACCTCCTGAGGGCGAAGGGCACCTTGGACCCCAAGTTGGCGGAAGCCATCGTGGGCGCGGTTGGGACGGACCTGGGGACCCTGGCCTTCGAGGTGTCGAAGATGACGGCGTTGGCTCGGTCCCAGGGGGTTGCCGAGGTCACTGTGGAGCACGTCCGCTCCCTGATCCGCAGGTCCTCCTCTGTGGACATGGAGAAGCTGCGAAGCGCACTGAAAGAGAGGGACACGGCCCGGGTGGCAGCTGCCCTCGACCTTATCCGTCGCTCGTCCCCTACGGACCCTGTCATGCTGCTGCTTCGAGCCAAGGGTGGCCCTGCGGACCTGGCTCTGACCTGGCTCCGCGCCGCTCTCCTCTTGGAGAAAGGGGCTGACCTGGAGGAGATCTCAGCCAGGACAGGCACCCCCGAGTGGGCAACAAAAAGAGACGTGATTCCCGCTGCCCGTCGGTGGGGCGTCCCAGCCCTTAGGGACCTCGTTAAAAACCTGTCTCGGGTAGACAGAGGAGTCCTTCTAGGATCACCTTCTCCCTGGGTTTCCTGCGAATCTGCCCTCCTCATCGGATGTGCCGGGTAGATCCTTCGGTGCCTCGGTGCCTTGTCGATAGCCTCATACACTTGTCCTCTGCCGCCAGCGCTTCAAAAGTCGGGCGCGGACGTAGGGCCACATGCACCCCCCAAAAAAACATCTTCCTCCCCGGAGAGACACATGAGCCAGGTCTCGGTAGTCGGTCAGTCCAGCCCCTTCCTCACTGGAACAGATCCCCACCCCGAGCTGAGTCCTCCCCTCTCCGTTGAGAAGGGTCCGGTCGGCAGCGTCCAGTTCCCCAACGCCCTCTCCCAGTTCGTCTTCACCCGGACGTACCCCCGGTGGAGGGAGGACGACAACCGGCGCGAGACCTACGAAGAGTCCGTCGAGCGGTACGTGTCCTTCCTTCGGGAAGAACGTGATGTCCCAGAGCATGTACTGGAGTCCATCCAAGAGGGGATCCTCCGGATGGACGTGATGCCCTCGATGCGCGCCTTCTGGTCGGCAGGGGATGCGGCTCGTCGGGACAACACGATGTTCTACAACTGCTCGTTCATCCCCTTGGACAGCCTGAAGTCGTTCTCCGAGCTGCTCTACATCCTGATGATGGGCACAGGCGTCGGCTACTCCGTCGAGCGTCAGTTCGTCAACAACCTTCCGGTCGTGGCTCCCAGCGTGTCCGAGGAGCAGATCGACTACGTGGTCGAGGACTCCACGGTGGGGTGGATGGACGCGGTCTACGACTGCCTCTTCCACAACTTCAATGGCCGCCTCGTCAAATTCGACTACTCCCTGGTTCGCAAGGCAGGTGAGCGTCTGAAGACAAAGGGGGGCCGGGCCAGTGGTCCTGATCCCCTTCGTCGCCTTCTGGACTTCATCCAGGAGACGGTCGCGAAGGCCGCGGGACGGAAGCTGAAGTCAATCGAGTGCAACGACATCGCCTGCATGATCGGCGAGATCGTGATGGCAGGCGGCGTTCGTCGTGCGGCCCTGATCTCTTTCTCCGATCCCGATGACCTGGAGATGCGTCACGCCAAGGACTGGAGCCAGGGTTCATTCCCCGCCTGCCGCTACATGGCGAACAACTCCGCCTTCTGGACCTCGAAGCCGGACCGGGAGACCTTCGACGCCGAGTGGACTGCTCTGCGGAACAGCGGCTCCGGAGAGCGCGGCTTCTTCATGTTCCCGAAGGCCAAAAGGGAGGAACGAAGGGGCGATTGCCGGAGTAACCCTTGCGTTACTGGGGACACCCGTGTCATGACCGAAGGCGGCCTGATCCAGATCGCCGATCTGGCCCGCATGGGGGGGACCGAGGGCTATGGGGTCGCGATTGACCTTCGCTTCGGCCAAGGGTTGGTTGCTCGAACCGAATCCCCCACAGGCACCTACGCGTTCAAGACGGGGACTAAGGAGATCTTTCTCCTTCAGACCAAGGATGGGCATTCGCTGCGGCTGACCGCCGACCACCGGGTGATGACGACGGACGGCTGGAAGGAGGCAAAGGACCTCCAACCTGATGACCTAGTCCACATCGCTAACACTAAAGGCATGTTCGGCTCACGGGGTGACGCCGATGCTGGGATGCTGGCGGGTTGGGTCACGGGGGACGGCACGCTCCTGGTGAGCCAAGGCAGCGAGCCTAGGCTCTACTTCTACGAGGGCGACCACCACCTCGTTGACCAGATGGCGGACGCGGCGGAGCGCCTGACGGGCGAACGGCCGAACATCTGTTTCTATGAGCCCGCCCAGCGGAAGTTCTTCCAGCAAGCGGCTCTCAGGGAGTACCTGGGGCAGGTCATCGAGAACAAGGGTCGTGTCCCTGAGTTCGTCTGGCAGGGCACCGAAGAGTGCCAAAGGTCCTACCTGTCGGCATTGTTCTCTGCCGACGGGAGTGTGGGAGCGAACAAGTCCAAGGGCGCCCACGTACGCCTCCACTCATCGAAGTTGCCTCTCATCCAGGACATTCAGCGTCTTCTGTTGAATTTCGGCATCAACAGCTGCATCTATGCGGAGCGCCGTCCCGCAGGGTCCCGTGACCTTCCCGACGGGAAGGGAGGATACGCATCCTACATGTGCGCAGCCGATCACGACCTACACATCGCCAAGGCGAACCTGGTTCGTTTCCACGAGCACATCGGGTTCATCCACCAGGAGAAGCAAAAGAAGCTCGATGCTGTACTGGCCAGCTACACCAAAGGCCCGTATCGGGAAAAGTTCCTGGCCCGCTTCAGCTCCTTGACCCCGGACGGCACTGAAGACGTGTACGACATGACGGTGCCGGGCCCCCACTCGTTCGTGGCGAACGGGGTCGTCGTTCACAACTGCGGAGAGATTTTGCTTCGCTACGCCCCCTCAACGAACCCATGGACGGGGGAAGGAGGAGGTGGGCAGTTTTGCAATTTGTCAGCCGCAATCATGCGTTCCTCCGACACTATTGAGAGTTTCGCTGAGAAGGTTCGTGTCGCCACCTGGATCGGCGCCATCCAGGCCACCTTCACGCACTTCCCGCACCTGCGTCCTGCCTGGCAGGCTCATTGCGATGAGGATCGTCTCCTTGGGGTCGACATCACCGGGCACTGCGACAACCCGGCCTTGTCCGGCGATGCCGACGCGATGATGTACTTCAACCAGGTCGCCCGTGAGACGGCAGCCGAGGCCGCTGCCTACCTGAACATCCCGATGCCCGCCGCGATCACCTGTGGGAAGCCCAGCGGGAACAGCAGCCAGCTCGTCGACTGTGCCTCGGGCTTCCACACCCGGTTCGCCAAGTACTACATCCGTCGCGTGCGCATCGCCAACACCGACCCCCTGTTCCACCTGATCCGCGACTCGGGTGTGGTCGTCCACAAGGACAACCAGTTCCAGGACGTGGCTGACGAGGACTGCCCGACCTGGGTTGCGGAGTTCCCGGTCAAGAGCCCCGACGGAGCCATGCTCCGGGAGCACGAGACGGCCCTCGCACAGCTGGACCGCTACCTCCAGATCATGAAGACCTGGTGCTCCGACCGCGGCCACAACCAGAGCGCCACCGTCTACGTCCGGGAGCACGAGTGGGACGA
>Ga0114918_10003314_pt1 | contig 14241 bp, 9 predicted proteins | sample LantaG_FD_87015 | JGI IMG/M metagenome (GOLD analysis project Ga0114918, IMG submission 87015) | Deep subsurface microbial communities from Baltic Sea to uncover new lineages of life (NeLLi) - Landsort_02402 metaG | ecosystem: Environmental > Aquatic > Marine > Oceanic > Sediment | place: Baltic...
AAGAAATTGACCCCAACTTCTTTGTTACCTTTCTTCTCTTCTTCTCCTCGATCTGCTGCTCCAGGTCCCGCTGGAGCTGCTTCGCTGCCTCTCTCCTGGCTTCAGCGACGGGATCAAGGGAGTGGAGCAGGGCGGGCATCTGCGGCGGTGGCGTCGGACGAGGAGGGAGCCGGGAGGAGGACGAAGAAGGAGGCGGGGGGTCGCTGAGCAGGCGCGGCGCCGGCGGCGGGGCTCCCCCTTCCTCTCCGTCGTTGCTGCCTCTGCCGCTGCCGCCGCTGCTGCTCCCCCTCACGGGCCAGGCAGACACCTCCGGGTCCACAGCAGAAGCAACCGCCCCCTCCCCCCCTTCGTCTCCCCAGGGCATCCTGCGGCCGGCAGCACCCGCCACCGCCCCCTCCGTTTCCGCGGCCTTGGCCTCCGCCTTGGCCCTCTTGCGGGCGGCCTCCCGCGCCGCGATCTCCGCCCGGAGCTCCGCCCCGTAAGCCTCGGCGGCGAGCCTCCTGCTCAGCCTCAGCTGCTCCTCGTCTTCGTCGAGGAAGGAGAGCGCCTGAGGCGGGGGCAGGAGGCTGCGGCGGCGCCGGCGGCCAGAGAGGGCCGCTGCCGTCGCGGCTGCCGCCCCAGCCGCTGGGAGGCCACGCGCTCCGCCTCTTCCTGCCGTGCCGCCTGCTGCTCCGCCTCCTCCTCCTCCTCCTTCCCACCGCAGGGCCCTGGAGACCTCGGAGGAGGCCGCCTGGGCTGCGGCCCCGGAGCGAGAGGCGCGCCTCGCTCGGGGCATTTTCGCTTGTTGAGAAAGGGAAAACGCCTCTTCTGGCGTTTTCCTGCTTTCTTCTTCAAGGCTTCAAAAAAAAAGAAAAAAAAAGACCAACAAAAGAGAGTGAAACGAACAGACTCGCCATCGATTTTTTTCAAACCTCATCTGCTCGAACTTTTCCCTTCTCGTTCGTCAAACTTCAATTCCAGTTTCGATGGCCGGCTCCTCCCACCACGAGCACGACACGTGCCTCGTGCTCGACTACGGCTCGCAGTACACGCAGCTGATCGCGCGGAGGATCAGGGAGAAGGGCGTGTACTCGATGCTGCTCCCGGGGGACGTGGAGATGGTGCGGGGATTGAAAAAGAGGGCGCACCTCGATGGATTGTTTTGATGGGAGAGAGATGCGGCGTCGTCTGGTTTCCGCTCCGTTCATTTCCGAGGCGCGCTCTTGCTTTCTGTCGTCGAGCGCGAGGCGAAGCGAGAGGGCCTGACACGTAGAGCCCCACAGCACAGCGAATTGGACGTAGAGAGCGACGCGCGGCCGACGATTGCTCTGGTTGAACCAGAGCCCTCGGGCCGCCGCCGCTGCCGGTTTGACGGCTCGAAAAAAAAACAAACAGACGGAACAAAAAAACTCAACCCTCGAGACCGCGACCTCGTCCCCCCCCCCTTCCCCCCCCGAGCCCCCGCCCCCCCCGCCCCCCCCCTCCCCCCCCCCCAAAAAAAAAAAAAAACGCAAAAAAACGCCCAGGCCCGCATCTCCGCCGCCAAGCCCAAGGCCGTCATCCTCTCCGGGGGCCCCAACTCCGTCCACGCCGAGGGCGCGCCCACCGTCCCCGAGGGGTTCCTCGCCTGGGCGGAGGCGCACAGGGTGCCCGTCCTGGGGATCTGCTACGGGATGCAGCTGCTGGTCCACGCCCTGGGCGGCCGCGTCGAGGCCGCGGCCGCGGGCGGCGAGTACGGCCGCATGGGCATCACCACCGTGCCCGGGTCCGCGCTCTTCGGCGGGGTCGCGGGCGGCGACTCGAGCCCGCAGCAGGTGTGGATGTCGCACGGCGACGAGGCGGTCGAGCTCCCCGCGGGCTTCGCCGCCGTCGCGCGCTCGGACCAGGGCGCGTGCGTCGCCGTCGAGTGCCCCTCGAGGGGGCTCTTCGGCCTGCAGTACCACCCGGAGGTCATGCACTCCGAGCGCGGCGGGGAGACGATCGAGCGGTTCCTCTTCGGGATCGCCGGCGTCCGCGCCGACTGGAAGATCGAGTCGGTGCTCGAGGAGGAGATGGCCAAGATCGCGGAGGTCGTGGGCCCCGACGACCACGTGATCTGCGCCCTCTCCGGCGGCGTCGACTCGACCGTGGCCGCCACGCTGGTGCACAAGGTGATCGGCGACAGGCTGCACTGCGTGTTCGTCGACAACGGGCTCCTGCGCCTCAGGGAGGCCGACCGCGTGATGGAGACCTTCGAGAAGCACCTGCACCTGCCCGTGACCAAGATCGACACCGCCGAGAGGATGATGTCGCGCCTGCGGGGCGTGAGCGACCCGGAGCTCAAGCGCAAGGCCATCGGGTCCGAGTTCATCGACTGCTTCGCGGAGTTCGCCAAGGAGCTCGAGAAGACCGTGGGCCACGAGCCGCGCTTCCTCGTGCAGGGCACGCTCTACCCCGACGTGATCGAGTCGTGCCCGCCGCCGGGCTCGGGCCAGAAGCACTCGCACACCATCAAGTCGCACCACAACGTGGGCGGCCTGCCGGAGGACCTCAAGTTCACGCTGGTCGAGCCGCTGCGCCAGCTGTTCAAGGACGAGGTCAGGGCGCTCGGCAGGCTCCCGGCGCTGGGCGTGCCCGAGGCCTTTGTCGCCCGCCACCCGTTCCCGGGCCCGGGGCTGGCCGTGCGCGTGCTCGGCGACGTCACCGCCGGCGGCGGGGCGGCCCTCGAGACGCTGCGGCAGGTCGACGAGGTCTTCGTCGAGGCCATCCGCGAGCACGGCCTCTACGACAAGATCTGGCAGGCGTTCGCCGTCTTCCTGCCCGTGCGCTCCGTGGGCGTCCAGGGCGACCAGCGCATGCACTCGCACGTCGTCGCGCTGCGGGCCGTCACGAGCGCCGACGGCATGACCGCCGACTGGTACCCCTTCGAGCCCGCCTTCCTCAGGCTCGTGTCCACGAGGATCTGCAACGTGGTCAAGACGGTCAACAGGGTGGTGTACGACATCACGAGCAAGCCGCCCGGGACGATCGAGTGGGAATAGAGAGTTGGAGAGTTAGAGGGGGTTGAACGAGAGAGAAAGAGAGAGAACGGGGAAGGGGCCGAGGGAAGAGAAAGACGGAACAAAAAAATGGGGTGCTCTTCTTCTCCTTCTTCTTCTCCTTCTTCTCCTTCTTCTTCTTCTTCTTCTTCTTCTTCTTCTTCTTCTTCCTCTTTTGTTTTTCATTCAACGCTCCGAAATAACGTGTGAACAGAATCAAAGAATCACTAGCGAAAAAAATTATATCGATGTAGAGAGAGAGAGAGAAAGAGAGAGAGAGAGGGAGAAGAAAGAAGTTTTCAATGAAAAGTGGTGTTTTTTTTTGCAAATCTCGAAGCCCCGAAAAAAGGAGGGAAAGAAAAACGGAATTCTCAGACTCAGATAGGGACCGCGGAAGACATCGGCGGCGGCCTCGGCGGCGTCCGCCTCCCGTCTCCTCCTCCTCCTCCTCCCGTTCCGGCTCCCAGCATCGCCCCGTTGCCCGCCGCGGCAGCCTGCCCGTCAAAGGTCTCGACCGACGACCGGAGCATCTGCTCCAGCGCCTCTGCCGGCGTCGCGGGCTTCGGGTCCGCGGGCGCGAGCTTCACGGGGTGCCACGAGAAGACGGGAGGTGCCGTGATGATGGCCGCGGGCACGGCGGGGAAGTCGAAAGAGGAAGGAGAAGACGGCGAAGCTGCTGCTGCTTCTGCTGCTCCTTGGGGGAGGACCGTCGCGGGCGACGCCAACAAGGAGGAAGGAGCTGGTGCTGCTGCTGCTGCTGCTGTTCCCGTTTCGCCGCCGCCGCCGCCGCCGTCGTCGTCGTCAAAGGAGAGCAAGTCCGGAAGCGGCGCCTGCGGCTGTGGCTGCGGCGGCGGGGGGCTCGGGGCGGGAGTCGGGGCCCCCGAGACGTGCGCAGGGTCCGAAGCAGCAGCAGCAGCATGAGAAACAGCGGCGGCGGCGGCGGCCGGCCGCGCCTCGGGCGCCGGCGCCGGCAGCGCGAGCACCCGCTCCGGCGCCGGCAGCCTCGGGAACCCGCCCGCGCCCCCGCCCCCGAACCCGCCTCCGCCGCTGCCCCTGCTCCTCTCCCTCACCATCCTCGCCACGGCGCGCGCCTCCTCCAGAGCAGGAGGGTCGCGCATCAGGGCGGCGAGCCTCGCCGCGGCGGTCCTGACGCCCTCGCCGACGTCGCGGCCTGTCTCGTCGTAACTCTGAAACGTCGCCGCGAGGTCGTCGAGAAGGTTGGCGGTCGCGAAGGCGACGCGCGCGGAGCCTGGACCGCCGCAGGTGGCGAGGTGCTCGACCACGGCGAGCGCCTTGGCCGCGCGCCGCCAGGCCGCCGGCGGCGGCGCGAGCCTGCTGGACAGCACGCTCGAGACGTCGGCGGCGGTGGAAGGAGCTTCGCTGAGAAGCGCGATGGTGCGCAGCTCCGAGAGAGTGGGGCCCCAGGCCGGGGACGCGCGCGTGGCGGCGCGAACGATGCGCTCGGCCCTGGAGAAGGGGGCGAGCTGGCCCTTGGAGAAGACGGCGGTGGAGTAGTCGTGGCTGCGAAGTTGTTGTTGTTTTGAGAGGCGAGTGAGGGATACGAAAGAGGCGGGCGACGACGAGGGGGGGAAGACGGGTCGATTCCGTGTGCTTCTCTCTTTCTCTTTCTCCCTCTCCGCTCAACTATTTCCGCTTCTGTTCCCCGAGATGAAAAGTTACGTACACCCAAGACACGCTCGACGAAAACATCGTGCGGAGAGAAGACATGGTGAAAATCGGAGGGAGCGATTGACGGGTTTTGGCTTTTTTGACGGTGAAGGCCTCAAGGGCGAAGAAGGTGAAGGGGCGAGGCGCTCGGGAATTCAAGCCTCGGTTTCGACACGCGAGTTCTCTCTTTCCACTCGCGCCAAGCTAGTGGGCGATGTCGCGGGGATATCGACAGTCGCGAGAGCGCAAAGAATGGGACGTTGGAGCTCTGAACTCTGAGCGCGATGGGGCGCGGCGAGGAAGCTGTCGACGAATTCTTCACGAAAAAGAAGTGGAGCCAGCGTCGAGTTTTCTTCTTCTTTTTTTCGTTCTTTCTTCTTCCCCTTCTGTCGCCCACCTCCACCTCCCCTACCCCTTTTCTTTCTCTTCTTCGTCTTCTCCTCCAAAATAACCACCGAAGAAAAGCGTCTCCCCAGTTTGCGTCTCCCCCGTTACATAAAGTCCACCTCGTCGTCCAGAGGGTCGTCATAGACGTAGTCGTCGAGCCCCGCCGCCCCTCCGGACCTCCCCATGTTGAGCGTCTTCCTGCTCTTCTTGCCCAGCCCGGCCGCCGCCTTGGCCGCGGCGTCGGCCTTGACCTTTTCCGCGCGCACCGCGGCGGCCGCGGCCTCGAGCTCCTTGCACGCGGGAGCGTCCAGGTGCTGCATCGCGGCCTTCATGGCGGCCTTGACGAGGTTTTTGTACTGCGCGGCACCGGAGTGCGGTGCCAGAAACATCGCGACGAGGGCGCGGCCGTGCTCCTCAGCCTCCTTGGCCGTCGCGGGCGCCTTGCTGATCGCGGAGTTCGCTGCGCCGCTCCCGCTCGTGGCTGTGCCGAACAGCTCCTTGGCCATCTCGAGGTCGGCCTCCTCGACGAGCCGCTGCCTGCGGAGCTTCTCCGCCAGAGGGTCGTCGAGCGCCTCGTCGTCGTCGAGGGCTTTCGAAGAGGTTCCCTTGGTGTAGGTCTTTGCCTCGGCCTTCTTCTTGGGCTGGGGGGCAGGGGCGGCGGGGCCGGCGCCTTCGTCGTCGTCGTCTTCCTCGTCTTCCCCTTCGAAGGCGGAGGGCTGTTGGGTGAGCGTGGAAGGGTTGTGCGTGAGAGGGAGAGAGGGAAGAGAGGAGGGTCGAGGGTGAGATTGAGAAGAAAGGGGGCAAAAAAAAACGCGCCGATCGTTGATCGCTCATCAGTCAACCAACAAAGACTCTTTCTCTATGCTTCGTTCTCTTTGGGCCCGAATCTGCTCGTTGCCCGCTTCTCAATGTGGCTGCGAACAATCTTCTTCTGCGAGAGGAGAAACGCATTCGGCTCAATCGAAAGAATGCTCACCTTTTCAGCGGCGGCAGCGGGGGCCTTGGCGGCAGCAATGGCCTTGACGCCCGGCAGCGCCGGCTCGAGCCCTTCGTCCTCCCAGTCCTCCCAGTCGTCGGCCATTTTGTTTTCTTTCAAGGGATCGCAGAAGGAATCCTTCTCTGCGCGCCTCTCTGAAGGAAGAAGGAGAGAGAGAGAGAGAGGGAAAAAGAGCGCGAGGAAGGGAGCGCAGTGAACAGTAGGAAGCGAACGTTGGGTTTCTGACAATGTGGTAGATGTCGTCGAAGAAGAAGAATAGAGACCGAGAGAGGGGAAAAAAAGGCTCGCTAGGTCTCTCCACTACTCTTGTTTTTTTTAGAGCGCGCACGCTGCTCTTTCTCTCTTCAGCGTTCAACCTCCGTGAGAGGACGCTCTCTCCGCTACAGAGCTGTCAGCACAGAGCTTCTGCACACGCTCACGCTGAAGAAGCCACACGCGAAGAAAAAGAAGAAGGAGCGTCGATGACTCCGCCGTGAAGAAAAAGAAGACGAAAAAAGAATTGAATAGAGGAAAAGGTAGGACTTGCTTCGCCGTCTCTTCCTTTCTTCTCCTGCTGTGCGCTTGCTACGTGATCTGAAAGCAACGAATAGAACGAGAAAACGACAAAGAGCGCCTCGGGAAGAACAGCAAACGAAGAGGGAAACCCTTTTCTTGCCGTCGACCGATGCTCAATTTCATCACCCTCTTTCTTCTTCCAACTCTCTCTCCCATTCCCACCCAACTACTCCAAAGCAGAACCTCTTCTTCAATGCTTAATTCGGGTGGAGGCGGACCCCCCTATCCAGGAGGCGGGCCGTTTGGGGGCGTGCCAGGCTCGGGGCAGCAGCAGCAGTCGGCGGCGCCAAACAATAGCGGATCGGCGCAGATCCCTTCGTCGTCGAGTTTTCCTGCTCTTGGCGGCGGCGGAGGAATGCAGCCGCCGCCGCAGCAGCTCGGAGGTGGCTACGGAGGGCTCGCTGCTGGGCTGAGGTGAGTTTGAGACGAGGAGAAGAGAGACGAGAGAGTTGGAGAAGGAGAAGAGGTAAAGATCGCCGCCGCCGCCGCTCGTCGTCGTCGTCGTCGTCGTCGTCGTTCGCTCGAAGGGGACCTCCCTCTTTTTCGTCCGACCTTGCGCTCACCAACGCTCAACTCCATCTTCTTCCAAACGAACCAACAAACACAACAAAAAACAGGCCCGGTGTTGGCGGCGGACTCTTGCAGCAGCAGCAGCAGCCGCAGCAATCCCCGGGAGGCGCGCGCTTCCCTCCTTCGGGGAGCAGCCTCGGCGCTCCGGGGAGCGGCGCAGTCGGCGGCGGCTTTAGCAACTTCCAGCAGCAGCAGCAGCTTTCGGCCGCAGCAGCAGCACAGCAGCAGCAGCAGCAGCAGCAGCAGCAGCAGCAGCGAGTCGGCGGCGGAGTGGGAGGACCTTTCGCCGGCTCCAACGGCGGGCTCTCTGCTTTGCAGCAGCAGCAGCAGCAGCAGCAGCAGCAGCAGCAGCAGCAGCAGCAGCAGCAGCAGCAGCAGCAGCAATATCAGCAGCAGCTCCAGAGGCCGGGCGGGGCTCCCGGCCCGCCGGGACAGCACCAGCAGCAGCAGCTGGCCCCCCCCGGGAGCAGCGGCGGCGGCGGCCTCGGGGCCGTGGGCAACGGCGGCGGCGTGCGGCAGCAGCCCATCGGCGGAGGAGCTCCGCCGCTGAGCACAGCCTCTGCCGCCGCCGCCGCCGCAGCGGCGGCGGCCGCTGCAGCAGCAGCCCGGGGCGGCGCCGGCGGCGGCGCGGGCCCCCTGAGCGGCGGAGGCATCGGTGGGCTCAGGCAGCAGCAGCAGCAGCAGCAGCAGCCCGGGGGCGTCCTGGGAGGCGTCGGCGGCGTGGGCGGCGTCGGCGGCGGAGGGCTCGGCGGGCTCGGAGGCCTGGGCGCGGGAGGGGGCATGATGGCCCCTCCTCGGCCCAACGCCCTAGGGCCGGCGGGGCTGCCGCCGCCGCAAAACCCGCAGCAGCAGCAGCAGCAAATGATGCAGCAGCAGCAGTACCACCAGCAGCAGATGCAGCACCAGCAGCAGCAGCAGCAGCAGCAGCAGCAGCAGCAGCAAGTCCAGCAGCAGCAGCAGCAGCAGCAGAACCCAAGCTACAACCCGTCGCAGGATCTGCTCGCGATGATCAACAAGGCCGCGGCCGCGGCTGGCGGGCCGGGAGGGAACCCGCAGCAGCAGCAGCAGCAGATGCAGCAGCAGCGAATGCTCGGCGGAGGCCAGCTCCTCCCTCCGCAGCAGCAGCCGCAGCAGCAGCACCAGCAGCACCAGATGATGATGCAGCAGCAGCAGATGCAGCAGCAGCAGGACCAGCGGCCCGCCTTTGACGCGTCCGATTTCCCCGCGCTCGGCGGCGGCGGCGGCAACCAGGGCGGGGGCCCTCTCTTGGGGGGCCCGTCGCCGCAGTCGCAGCAGCTCCGGGGCCCTCAGAACGACTTCTCCATCAACTCCGAGCGCGAGTTCCCGGCGCTCGGCGGGGGCGGAGGCCAGGGGCCTGGGCAAGGAGGCGCCGTCGGCGGGCCTCCGCTGCCACAGCAACAGCAGCAGCAGCAGCAGCAGCCCGGGGGTGACTACTCTCGGTACCCTCCGCAGCAGCAGCTGCAGCAAGGAAGCAACGACGGAGGCCAAGGAAGCGACGCCGCGATGCGGATGTACGCGCTGCGTGCGCAGCAGCAGCAGCAGCAGCAGATGCAGCATCAGCAGCAGCAGCAGCAGCAGCACTACCAGCAGCAGCAGGCGCAGCACCAGGCGCAGCAGCAGCACTACCAGCAGCAGCAGGCTCAGGCGCAGCACCAGCACCAACAGCACCAGCAGCAGCAACAGCAGCAGCAGCAGCAGCAGCAGATGATGATCGGCGGGCCCCCTATGCCTCTGCCTCAGCAGCAGCAAGGGCAGCAGCAAGGGCAGCAGCAGCAGCAGCAGCAGCAGCAGTCTCAGGCTCCCTCTGGCGGCGGCGGCGGCGGCGGCGGCGGCGCCCCGCCGGCGTCGGCGGACCGCTACGGCCTCCTCGGCCTGCTGTCCGTCATCCGCATGACCGACGCCGACCTCACGACGCTGGCGCTGGGCACCGACCTGACCTCGCTGGGCCTGGCCCTCAACAGCCCCGAGCCTGTGCACCGCACCTTCGCGAGCCCGTGGGCCGACGCGCCGGGCAGGCCCGACCCCGACTGGTCGCCGCCGCCGTGCTACCTGCACACGCCGCCGCCGCTGGCCCCGGGGCACTTTGCGCGCTTCGCGCTCGAGACGCTCTTTTACTGCTTCTACGCCATGCCGGGCGACGAGGCGCAGCTGTTCGCGGCCGACGAGCTCAGCAGGCGCGGGTGGACCTTTCACAAGGAGTACAGGGTCTGGGTCGCGCGCGCGCCCGGCGCGGCCGAGCCCGCGGCCAAGACCGCGACGAGCGAGCGCGGGAGCTACCTGGTGTTCGACACGGGGACGTGGGAGACCGTCAGGAAGGACGGGTTCGTGCTGCACTACGACGCGCTGGAGAGGCCGCCGAACCTGGCCAGGGCGGGCGGGGCCGGGGGGGCGGGGGCGGCAGGAGGCACGGGGGCGGGAGCGCAGCCTCCTCCCCCTCCTGTGGCCGCCGGGCAGCAGCAGCAGCCTCCGCCGCAGAGGCCTTGAGGAAGCAGAAGAAGAAGCTGAAGAAGAAGAAGAAGAAGAGGAAGAAGAAGAAGAAGAAGAAGAAGAAAGAAAGAGCTGTTCTTCCTCCGCTCCTTCTTTCCCGTTCCGTTTTTGTTGTTCTACTGATAAACAAATTCAACACCTCGCAGCCTTTTTGTTTTAAATTCGTTTTTTCTTGTAAGGACTCAAGAGTGGGGAGAGAGAGAGAGAGTGAAAGAAGAGACTGAAAAAAGAGAGGAGAGAGACAAAAACTCGTTTCTCTCGGAAAAAAAAAACCACTTCTCTCTCGTCTCTCGCCGATATCTTCCTTCACCCTGTCCAGGGCAGAGGTCAGAACGTAACAGTTGGATACGACAACGACGCTGCCTGTCGCCGCGTCACGCCAGAGCACCCCTGGAGTTACAAAAGAAGAAAATGCGAGTGGAAAGAAGAAGAGCGAGCGATACGACCGAAAGCGAGGAGGCGTTCTCTTCGAGGCTCGACGTCGAGAAGTCGAAAGGAAAAAAATCACTCTTCCTTTCGCTCTTCTCTCGTTCCCTTCATGCCGCCCTCGGCAGCGACCAACGCGCGTCGGGACGCCGCGGCTGCTTCTGCCCTCGCCGCGGCCGTCACGGAGGCCGGGCTGCACCGAGCCCGCGTCCCCAACTCCGGTAACGCGGCGCTGGCGCTATTCTTCGAGTGAGTTTTCGCGGCTGCATTGAAATTTTGGAAGAAGAAAAAAGAAACCGAATCATCCATGTCGTGAAAGAGAGAACCGATTCCCCTTTCGAAGCCCCCGAAAAAACACTCACTTGCACCGCCTTTCTCCCTCTCAATCACCGTTCACAGGGTCCTGCTCGAGGACGAGACAGGGAGGGAAGCGTCGAACGGAGGAACAGACCAGCCGAGCTCCTCGCAGCGAGACGGCGGCGGCGGCGGCGACGACGTCGACGCCGCCCTCGCTCCCCCTCTTGCTCCTCCTCCTCGGCAACAGCACGGCCGCCGCCACAACCCCTTCAGCTCCTCGTCCTCGCTCTTCGCCTCCCACTGGCCCAGGGTCCTCCGCAGGGCCCTGACCTCCACGAGGGCCCACCCTCGCAGGATCCACGACCTCCAGGGGCTGCGGCAGCTCCCGGGGATCGGCGCCTCGCTCGCCGCGCTCGTCGAGCGCCACCTCTGGGCGGCGTCCCCGCCCCCGCCGCCGGCCCCGGACGAGGCCTTCGCCGACGCGATGGCGAGGAGCGAGGAGAAAGAGGCCGCCAGGGAGCGCAGGAGGGCCCAGGCGAGCGGGGGACCGCCGCCCGAGGTGTTGAGGAGCCTCGCCGGCGGGGTCCAAGCCGCCGCTGCTGCCACCGCCGCCGCCGCCGCCGCGGCCCCAGCTCCTCTGGCGCAGACGCCTCCTCCCCGGGCCGCCGCCTACTCCCCCGGGGTCGGCACCGCAGCCTACGCCTTCCTGATCACGCTGCACCACCTGCAGCAGCACGAGGGGAGGGCGTGGATCTCCAAGGCCGACCTCGTCGCCGCCGCTGAGGCCTCGGGGCTGTCGCACACGCCGATCGCGGGCGGCGGGGTCCTGACGGCCTCGGCCGCCGCCGCCGCCTCCTTCTCTGCCGCCGCTTCTGCTTCTGCCGCCGCCGCCGCCGCCGCCGCCGGAGAGTCTGCTGCCGCCAGGAGAGCAGGAGGGGCCCCCGCTCACTACGCCCCCGGGGGCTGGGCGTCCTTCCGCGGCCTCGCCTCGCGCTCGCCGCCGCTCGTCGCAGCCTGGTCGTCGCCGCTGCGGGTGGCGCTGACGAGGGAGGGCGCGCTGCTCGCGCTCGCGCTGCGGGCCGACGCCGCCGCCAGGGGCACGCTCCCGCCGGCCTGGAGGAGGGCCTCGGATGGAGAGAATGGCGGAGGCGCGGCCGGAATCCTCCTCCCGGGCCTGAGGCGCCTCTCGGTCGAAGGGGGCGGAGGAGGAAGCGGCGGCACCGGGGGCGGGAGGAGGGGAGCGGGAGGAGGAGGAGAAGGAGGAGGAGGAGGAGGAGGAGGAGGAGGCGGAGGAGCGTCTCTCTCCCCTCTCTCCCCTCGCCTTTCGAACCCAGCCGGGAGGGACAGCAGCAGCAGCAGCAGCAGCAGCGGCGACGGCGGCTTCGTTGTCCTTCTGTCGACGGACGACGAAGGAGCCGCAGGCGGAGGAAGCGGAGCAGGCAGCAGCAGGAGGAACGGCGGCGGCGGCAATAACGGACTGTCGAGGCTCGCGCGCGGCTCGCCTCCCGAGTCTGGGCTCCCGCTCGCCTCGCGCGTCGCCGCTGCACACCAGCAGCACAGCCGGCAGCACAACCAGCAGCAGCAGCAGCAGCAGAGGGGCCGCAGGCGCAGACGCTCCTCTCCCGCGGTCGGAGGGAGGCCAAGCAGCGGCGGCCGCGGCGGCTTTGGTGGCGGGAGCCCCGCGGCCGTGATTGTGCTCTCTGATGACGGCGGCGGCAGCGAGACGAGTCCCGCCTCCTCCCTCGCCCGCAAGGAGCAGCAGCAGCGGCTACGGCAGCAGTCGCGTCTCCCCGTCCTCTCCTCCCCGTCGGCGGCCCAGCTCGAGAGGCCCCTGCGGGAGCGGCTGGGTCTCGCCCCGCTGGTGCGGCCGAGGAGGCAGGAACAAGCGCAAGAGCAGGGACAGCAGCAGCAGCAGCAGAGGAGAAGCGGCGGCGGCGGGAGGAGAGACTCCGACGGGCACAGGCCCGCCGTCCCTCCTCCTCATCCTTCTCCTCCTCCTGCTCCCGCTCCTCCTCCTGCTCCCGCTCCTCCCCGGACTGCTGCTGCTACCTCCATTGGGCCCTCCTGTGCCTCCCTCTGGGTGCTTCCGACGCTCTCGCCGCCACCGCCCTTCTTCGAAGAGCCCGGCGGCGGCGGCGGCAGGGAAAACGCCGCGCCGCCGCCGCCTCTCTTTGCAGACGCGGACGCAGCTGCGCTGCCGCCGCCGCCGCGCCTCAGCCACCACCACCACCACCTCCCCAACCAGCAGCAGCACTCGATCCGCTGCCCTCCGCTCCCGCGGGGCTCCCGCTCCTTCTCGGAGGCCTTCGACCTCGTCCTCGTCCTCGACACGCGGGAGCAGTACGAGGGCGGGCGCGGTGGCGCGGGCGCGGCCTCTGCCCGCACGGACGCCGCGCTGGCCGCGCTCGCCGCCGCCGGGACGAGGGTCGAGAAGAGGCAGCTGCCCGCCGGCGACGCGCTCTGGCTCGCGAGGCCGAAGCCGCGAGGAGGCCAAGGGCAGCCCGGAGGCCGCGAGGAGGAGGCGGGGCAGCAGCAGGGGGACGAGTTCGTCCTCGACGTCGTCGTCGAGAGGAAGCGGGCCGACGACCTCTGCAACTCGGTCCGGTCTGGGCGCCTGGCGAGGCAGGCCGCCGCGCTCAAGGCCTGCGGCCTGCGCCGGGTGGCGCTGCTGGTGGAGGGCGATGCGCGGGCGCTGTGCGCCGGCAGCTTCCTGGGGGGGGGGGGCAGGGGCGGCGGCGGCGGCGCGAACGCCCGGTCCCCTCCCCGCTCCCACTCCTTCTCGGCCTCCGCGCCGGCGAGGGCGGCGAAGATGGTCGCCTCGGCCTCGCACTCGGCCGAGGTCCACGACGGCTTTCTCGTGCTGAGGGCCCCGGGCGGGGCGCCGGACTCGTTCAGGCTCTACGCGGCCCTGACGCGCGAGCTCGAGAGGGCGCTCTGCGCCTGCTCCCCGGGCTCCCCCGTTGCCGCCCTGCCCCCGACCTACCGCGAGTTCTGCTCCGCGGTCGCCGCCAACAAGGAGAGGACCGTCTCGGAGGCCTGGGGCCTGATGCTGACCGCGCTTCCCGGCGTCGGGGCCGCGGCGGCGGGGGCGCTCTCCGCGAGGTGGCCGACGCCGGCGCTGCTGTGGCGGGCGATGAGGGGAGAGGCCGAGAGAGCAGCGGCTCCTCCTCGCTCTGTTTCTTCTTCTTCTTCCGGAGACGATGCTGCTGCTGCTGCCGCTGCTTCTCGAGCGCTCGCCAGGGCTGCCGTGGTCTCGATGCTCGCCGCCGTCCCTCGAGCGGTGAGCAACGGCGGCGGCGCGAGCGGGGCCCCCGCGGCAGCGGCGGCGGCGGCGGCGACGCTGGGTCGTGCCGCGGCCGCCGCCGCCGTCGACGCGCTCACCGACGGCGGCTCCGCCCTGCTGCCTCCCCGCTCGCCTTCTCCTTCTTCTCCCTTCGGCTTCATGGCGACGATTTGATATTTCTGAGCGTTTTTGAGTGTAACAAGATAATTGAGCTCGGGAAGATGAAGCCTCCGCGAGTCCTCAAGCTCAACCGCTGCGAACTCCGCGCCTTCCCGGCGTTTGTTAGAGGGGAGAGAGAGAGCGAGAGTACAGAAGAGAGAGAAAAGAGAAGAGAGAAGCTTGGGAAACCAAAAGAAGAAGAAACGAAAAAAAAAACCCAAGTGAAACTTTCCGGCTCCAACTTTCCGCACTTTTAATTTTGTTCGTTTTTTTCTTGTTTCTCTCCCTCTTTCCTTTTTCCGCGAAACCATCTCTCTCTCTCTCTCTCTCTCTCTCTCTCTCTTTCTTTCCTTCTTCTTCCGAATCGAAAAAAAACTCTTCCCCTCCAGTTCTAC
>Ga0114918_10003315_pt1 | contig 14240 bp, 10 predicted proteins | sample LantaG_FD_87015 | JGI IMG/M metagenome (GOLD analysis project Ga0114918, IMG submission 87015) | Deep subsurface microbial communities from Baltic Sea to uncover new lineages of life (NeLLi) - Landsort_02402 metaG | ecosystem: Environmental > Aquatic > Marine > Oceanic > Sediment | place...
CTCCCCCTCCCCGGCTCGCCGCCAGCGCCGCCGCCGCGGCGCCAATCCCGGCGGCGGGCTCGAGCGCCGCGCGCAGCGCCTCCGCGGCCCTCGGCGCCCTCGGGGCCGCCCTCGCCGCCAGCAGCGCCGCCGCGCCCGCCGGCGCCGCCAGCCTCCGAGGCGGCCCTCGCGCCCGCGCGGCCAGGCGCCGGCTCGCCTCGGACTCGACGAGGCCCCGCCCTCGCGGGCCGATGCCGAGCCAGCCGTCGCGCCTCCCGTCGCCCGAGGGAACGCAGCAGGGCCAGGGGCAACCGCTCGCCCCGGACGCCACGGCGAGCGCCGACACCAGGGTGACGGCCTCCTGTTCCGTGTCGAGGACGCGGCGGGAATAGGTGGCCGGGGAGAGGGTGACGAGGGCGCCGCCGGCGCCGAACCAGACCGAGGCCCGGTGGGCGAACGGCGAAGAGGTGGGAGAAAAAGAGGTCGCCGTCGTTCCGTCGCCTCCTTCGTCCCTTCCTTCCCCTCTCCCTTCCTCTCCGTCCCTCCCCCAGGAGACGTGGGGCCCGAGCCCCGATGGAATGTCCCCCTCCGCGACCCCTGCAGCCGTCAGACGAGAGGAAGAACGAGAAGAGCAAAGAGGGATGTGCAGCGTCAGGAGGTAGGGCTCGGGCCTCGACGACACGAGCGGCGGCGTCGGCGGCGGCAGGGCCGAGACCTCGAGTACGGTCGCCGAGGCGCGGCGGAAGCGGGTCTTTTTCCTGCTCTCCTTCGAGGTCTCGCCATTTTTCGTCGCCTTTTCTTCTTCTTCCAGGTATTGGCGGACGAGCTCGGGGGCTCCGAGGCGATGCCACTCCGAGAGGTGGTGCTCGAGTGCGGCGACGAGCCTGTGTTGAGGTTTTGGATTTTTGGATTTTTTTTTGGAAAAACAAGAAGGATGAGAAAAACGATCGGTGGAGAGCGCAGACGAGAGAGCATTGGAATCTTCTGCGGTCGTTTCTCTGCGCCTTTCCCTCGTCTCTCGTTCGCTCACTTTTCCCAGGGCGTCACGGTCGAGAAGTCCTCGAAGCTGTCTAGCAGCGGCACGGCCGGGGAAGCCATTTTTTAGTGGCGCGCCAAGCCTCTCGTTTGCACTCGAGCGAGAGCTCGCTCGAAAGCGAAAAAAATGAATTTTTTTTGCCAAGTCGTTGTCTCACTTTCTCTCTCTGCTTCTCACTCATAGCTCTCTCTCTCGGGGAAAAAAAGTGGAAAGTGAGTCCAACTGCGATGCACAAGAAGGCCGTCCTCAAGCTCGCCTCCGGCTTCCGGGGCCGGGCTGGCAACTGCATCCGCATCGCCCGTGAGCGCGTCGAGAAGGCCCTGCAGTACGCGACGCGGGACCGCAGGGCGAAGAAGCGGGACGTGCGGTCGCTGTGGATCGCCCGCATCAACGCCGGCGCGAGGGAGCACGGGGTGAGTTCTTGTGGGCTGGTTTCTCCCTATTTCTCTTCGACTTTTGTGTGGATGCTATCTTGCTCTGCACGGAAGGAAGTGGGAGCATTCGAGAGAGAAAGGGCGCGAATTTGGTTGGTGATAATCAGCAATCGGCCGTCGTCTGACGGCTTGGGATTTCTTCGCTCACCTCTGCCAAAAAAAAAATCAACCTCCTTCAGCTCACGTACTCGACCTTCATCGCCGGACTGAAAGCAGAGAACATCGCGCTCAACCGCAAGATCTTGTCCGACTTTGCCGAGAAGGAGCCGCTGAGCTTCGGGGCGCTGGCCGCGAGGGTCCGGGCCCTGCAGGAGAGGGGGGGAGGCAAGGCCGGCTGAGAGGCGGGGGGGCTTGAGAAAATGAGAAGGAGAGAGAGGAACCAACTTCCGTTCTGTTTCATTTTCCGCGCTCCGTGCGGGAGAGGGCTTGTAAATTACACAGCAATGGCAGCACTTAATGAAAAACACCCAATGAGAAAAAGGATCATGAGCTGGTAGCTGAAACAGCGGCGTCTCGTGGGGTCTTCGAGGAGACGAAGTGGAGAGAAAGAAGAGATAGATAGAGAGGAGGAGGTCGAAAAAAAGATTGAGTTTTCACATTCTTCGAAAGCCGTCCCCAAGGATGGTTCTTCGACCGGCCCCGTGCCGGGTACGGCCGCTTCTCGCTGCGCTGCCTCCTGCTGCTCGAAGCGCGAAAACCAGCGGCTTCGGGAGAGCGCCGCTGTGCCGGCGGGAGAAGAGGCTCCTCGAAGAAAGGAAGGCCGCCTTCGTCTCAGTTTTCAATGGCGCCATTGCCGCCGCCGCCGCCGACGACGCCGGAGCGACCTCCCCCTCTTTGCCTTCCGAGGAAACCGCCGAGCTCCGCCTTGAGGCGCTGGGCCTCTCCCAGGCCTCGGCCCGTCGCCTCGTGCGCCGCGCCGCGGCCCTTCGAAAGAGGTTCCGGGCTGCAGGAGGCAACGGGAGCGGCAGCAGCGACGACAGCGACGGCGGCGGCGCGAGCGAGACGGGTGGCAAGGAGGGAAACAGGGCCGCGACCGCAGCGGACGTCGACTCCGCCGCGAGGGCCCTCCTCGAGATCGGTTTCCGGATCTCCGAGGTCGGCCCCGCGTTGGAGCGGGCCCCGGGCCTGCTCAACGTCGGCGCGGGCGGCATCAAGCGCCGCGCGGCGTCGTTCTCGGCGTTTTCGTCGTCCTCGGAGGAGGCTCCCTCGGCCGCCGCGTCGGCGCCGGCGGCGTCGGAGGCCGCTCCCCCCCCCTCCCCCTCCCCGACCCTCCACCGCTCGACGCTCGTCCGCATCCTGAGGCACCGCCCGGCCGCCCTCTGCGCCCGCAGCGCCGAGCGGGGCCTGCGCGCGTCGCTGGCGGCGCTGCGCTCGCTCGGCGCGACCCCCCGCTCGCTGTTGAGGCTCGCCCGAAAGGACCCGGCGGCCTTCTGGAGGCGGCCCGGCGACTTCACGGCGGCCGCGCGCGCCCTCTCTTCGACAGGGTGCCGCGCTGAGGCGGTCCCGAGGCTCCTGTGCGAGAACCCGGAGCGGTTCCTCGGCGGAGGCGCGGCGGCCGCGGCGGCCGTCGCAGAGGCCGGCGCGTGGCTCCGGTCGGCCCCCCTCTCGCTGTCCGCAGAGCAGGCCGCTGCGGCCCTCCGAGCGGAGCCGGCCCTCGCCGCCAGGACCCACGACGAGCTCGCCGCCGTCGCCGCCGCGCTCGCCTCCGCGGGCGTCCCCGCCGCGGACCTCGGGCCCCTGGTCGCCGCCTGGCCGCGCGTCCTGCTCAAGGGCGCGCGCGCCGTCGGCGTCAAGGCGAGGCTCGCGACCGAGGTGCTCGGGGCCGCCCCCGCGGCGCTGGCGCGGTCGCCGAGGCTGCTGTTCGACCGGTCGGTCTCTGGGTCGATCGGGCCCCGGTTCGCCTTTTTCAGGGCGAAGAAAGGGAGGGGAGGGGGCGAGGAGAGCGACGGCGAAGAAGGAGAGGGGTTCGGAGGCGAAGGAGGCGCCGTTGAGGAGGAAGCCTCTGGGGAGGGACCCGAGGAAGAAGGAGAAGGAGGGCGGGCGAGGACACGGAAGGGCCCTTCTTCCTCCTCCTCCTCCTGCTCCTCGCCTCCTCCCTCTTCTCTCTCTCCCTCCACGCTCCTCCGAGGTGGAGACACAGACTTCTGCCTCGCTGTCGGGGGGTACTACAGCCTCCCTGCGACAGTCGAGGAGTTCTCCATCTTCAAAAAAAGGTGGGAGGCAGAGGCCGAGCGCGCGGCCGTCGCCGAAGGGATTGCCGAGGAGAGAAAGCGGGTCGCGAGGAGGGAGCAGAGGCAGCGGCGGAGGAGCAGGAGGCAGCAGAGGGCAGCCGAGGAGGCCTTGGAGGCGGAGGGGGAGGGAGGGGACGGGCGGGAGGAGTCTGCTGCGGCGCAGGCTGCCGCTGCCGTTGCGGCCGCTGCCGTTGAAGAACGACGAAGGCAGCAGCAGCAGCAAAAGCAGAGACAGGAGCAAAAGCAGCGCCCGCCTCAGAAGCCCGAGGCCGCCGGGGCGGCACTGGAAGCTATCGTCACGCTGAGAACCAAGAAGAAGGGCGGCGGCGGCGGCGGCCAGAAGTGAAGAGAAAGAGAAGAGACAGAAGAAGAAATAGCTCGAAAAATTCAACCTTTTTTCTTTTCTCACCACGAACTCTCGCGTGCTGCAGTTGTGTAATTACAAAATCTAATGTACGTTTTTGTGTATCTTAAGAAGAGCGGTTTGCTGCTGATGGTAATCGGAGCGAGGCAAGGGAAAGAAAGGGAGCACGCGCCCGGTGTTTTGCTGTTGGGATTCAGGTGTATTTTTTATCTCTTTCTTTTCTTGAACGAAAAAAGGGGAAAAAAAGAGGCAGCGCGTTTCCCCCGTTTTCATAAGGGGACGACACGGGCCTTTGTTTTTTTTCGGGTCTGTGATAGGTACAAAAAGAATTATAACGCTGCTCTCGTCGTCGTCGTTGTGTGTGTGTGTGAATATGAAAGAAAAGTCAGAAGCGAGGGCACGAGACGCCCAAGGCCGCACCCCCCTTGCCTCCGCCGCCGCAGACCCCTCCTCCGCCGCCGCCGCCGCCGCCGCCGGCCGGCGCCTTGCCCTTCTTCGCGGCCGAGACGACGCCCCCCGCCGCGGCGATGTTCCGCCAGATCCCGGCCCTCAGAGCCGCGCAGACCCTCTCGTCGAAGGCCTCGACGAACGCGGCCCACTCGTCGCCCTCGAGGCCGGCGAAGACCCTGGCCGAGGAGACGCCGGGCGGCGGGAGGCAGTCGTCGCCGCCGCCGCCGTCGTCGCTGGTGTCGCCGCGCGCGTCGTCGCCGTCGGCGGTGAAGCAGACGCTCCCCTTCTTCCTCCTCTGGGCGCTGCCGCTCCCGCCGAGGGCCGCCAGGGCGCGGGCGCGGAGGCGCTCGCGGGCCGTGGCGGGGCGGCGGGCGAAGCCGGCGGCGGCGGCGTTGTCGCTGGCGGCCGCGGCCTCTGCCGCCGCGCCGCCGCCGCCGCGGGCCCCGCCTCCTCCGCCTCCTCCGAAGCCGGCGCCGGCCAGTGAGGTCCCCAAAGGGGCCCCGCGGAGGTGGGGAGGCCCGGGGGACGTCGGCGGCAGCAGCGAATGCTGAGACGAGAGGGGCCTCGGCGAGACCGGAGGCAGAGAGCCAAAGGACGAGGACGAGCGGGTGCCGCAGGTGGGGGAGGCGAGGGGGCCCCCTCTGCTCCCGCCGACACTCTCGGCCGAGGAGCCCGGGAGCACGCTCCCTCGGAACACCGGGGACCAGGCCCCCCCCGTCGCCGGGTTGAGCGACTGTTGAGGAGCGGGGGGCGACAGGGAGAGAGGCAGGCGCGGCGAAGGGAGCGGAGAGGCCGGGGCAGCGTGAGCGCCGTTGTCCGAGGGAAACCTCTTGTCCCTCTGCTGCTGCTGCTGCTGCCCGTTTGATGCTGCCGCGGCCGCGCCTTCGAGCTCGAACAGCAGGTCCTCCGGGTGGCTCTGCGAGCTCGCCTGCGAGGCCAGCGGGAGCAGGGGAGGCAGGGAGTTCCCGCTGTCGCTCCTGCTGTCGCCGCTGCTCCTGCTGGTGCCGTTGTTCTCGTTGAGCGACGAGAGGAAAGAGAGCGGCGGTGGCGGCGACGAGCTCGAAGAGTCGCCCTCGCCGGACCCTCGGCGGCGAGCGGCCCCCGCTCCTCCGGAGACGAGGGCCGGGGTCGAGACGGCGCCCAGGGAGGTCGAGGCGGGGGCCGCGGCCGGCGCCGCGACGGAGGGAGGCGGGCGGGGCCGCGCCGGGGTCTGGGTCTTCGCGAGGAGCCCCCCCTGTCCCTGCCCCCTCGCGTCGACGGCGGCCGAAAGCAGCTCGGCCTCTCTTTCCGCCTCCTCCGCCGCCCTTGCCTTTGCGCTCGCCCTCCTCCTGAGCGCGTTGACCTCGGCCCTCGCGCCCCAGCACACTCTCTCGAGCTGGCTTGGCTCCTCCTCCATCCCGACCAAGGGGCGCGAGGCCAGGGCCCCGATGTCGGCGAGCGTGAGCCCGGCCGCGGCGCAGCGCTGCAGCAGGCGCGTCGAGACCGACAGGCAGCGCAGGCAGCTCCCGCGCGTCCCCCCCCCGCCGCCGCCTCCCGCCAGGTCGGGCAGCTCCCGCGCCAGCAGCGCCGCGTCGGCGTCGCCGTCGAGCCTCGCGATGTACTCGAGCTCCCGCTGGCTGAAGGGCACGGAGCTCTGGGGCCAGTGGAGCCACTCGAGGAAGAGCGGCTCGAGGCCGTCGTCGGGGAGCGAGAACCCTTTTTTTTGTGTGTGTGTGTGTGGGTGGGGGCGTGCGCGCGCGCGCGTGGGGCGCGGAAAGAGTGAGTTTCCCCTCCCTCTGAAAAAAAACAACCGGAGGGGACAAGGAGCCCCGGAAAGAGGAGGCGAGAGCAAGAGACGCACCGTGGTCGATCGGGACGAGCTCGAGCGGCGGCCTGCCGTTCCGGGCGGCGCGGGCCGCCGCGGCGTCGAAGCGGGCGAGCAGGGAGGTCGACGGGTGCTGCTGCTGCTGCTGCTGGGGGGGCCGCTCCCCCCGCGACGGAGGCGTCGGCGGCGGAGGAGGGGCGGCCGCCCCGGCGGCGGCGGCCCCCTGCTCCTCGCCCCCCCCCTCGTCGCCCTCGCGCCTGCGGCGCACGAGCAGGTTCCCGGCGTGCCTGTCCGAGTTCAGCAGCCTGATGTCCAGGATGCCGATCGCATGCACGTCGCGGACCGAGAAGCGCGACGCGCCGGCGTCGGCGGCGTCGCCGTCGTGCCGGACATACTGCTGCAGCGACGCCAGCTTCGGCGCCAGGGAGGCCCGCCCCGGGCCCCCCCGCCGCCGCCGCCGGTCTCCGACGGTGCTGCGCGCCGGGGGGGGGGAGGAGGCGCTCGCTGCTCCGGCGGCGGCGCGGAAGCAGCGCCTCTGCTCGCTCTGCTGCTCCTGCGTCTGCGGGGGGCCCAGAGACAGCGAGAGCAGCGAGGGTGGCGCGGTCGCCGCGGAGAGGAGCGAAGGAGGAGGAGGAGCAGAGGGAGGCGCGCCGGCCGACGGCGGCGCGTCCCCGCCCCCCTCTTCCCCCCTCCCCCTGCCCGTCGCGGCCCCGGCCGCCCTCGCCTTCGCGACGTGGAACACGGGGTGCGCCACGCGGACCAGGACCGTCGGGGGCACGCGCGCGAGCCCCCCGTGGTCGAGCAGGTACGCGGCCACCTCGCGCAGCGCGGCCTGCCCCACGCGCACCGTCGGCCGCAGCCCCGGGTCGCCGAGCTCGCGGCCGACAAAGCCCTTCGGGTTGTTCGGCGCCAGCGGCTCCTCGTCGCACGGCTTGACGATCGCCGCCGGCCGGCCGCGCTCGTCGGCGAAGACGTAGGAGCCGCCGAGCCCCTCGGGGGAGGGGCCCGAGGGCGCGCGCGGTCCCGAGCGGAGGCCGCGCACGACGGCGCGGGCGAGCGCGCGGACCGCGGGGGTTCGGTGCCGCGTCCTCACCACGTCGACGGAGAAGGCGAAGGGCGCGCTGGCGCCCCCCGCGCCTCCGCTTCCTTCGCCCTCCTCGGAGGAGGAGGGGGGGAACGCGTCGCAGGCCTCCTCGGAGTCGGAGTCGGTCTCATCTCCTCCTTCTCCTTCGGCCTCGGCGTCGGCGGAGGCGAGCGCGGCCCCGAGGGCGCCCAGGGAGGGGGGGGGCGGCAGAGGCGGAGGAGTCGCCGAGGGCGCTCTCGAGAGCGTCGCGGCCCCGGGAGGAGCGAAAGCGTTGCGGTTGTTGTCGCTGTCCGAGGAGGACGAGGAGGAGTCAGTTGCCGCCGCCGCCGCGGCTGCGGCGGCGACCGTGAAGCCGTGCTGCACGAGCGTTGGGGTGGAGGGCTGTTTTTTTTTGTTTGGCCGGGAAAGCGTGGGGGAGGAGGAGGAGCAAGCAAAGCGCGTGAGCTTTCGCTCCTCGCAGAAAAAAGGAAAAAAACTGGGGCAAAACTCAATTAGTGCAAACTCACGTTGATGGGGTCGCTCATCTCCCTCGGAACTCGGAGCTTTCGCAAGTGTATGATTTTTGCGGGCCGAGCCGGGCCGCGGAAAAGGCGGAAGAGACAGGTGGTCGGCGGGGCCGGTTAAGAGCTCATTTGGAAAGGTTCGGTAACTCGAGTCCGGAAAGGCGACGAGGATGCTTCCAACGCAGCTTCTATAGTCCTCCGGCGCCGAGCTTGCAAGCTGTGCGCGGCCGTTCCCAGGGCTGCGATGCTCTCGATAGATTCCCTTGCGCCTCTGGAGGCGAGATCGCGGAACCGGGGGGTCGTTTGGGAGCGAGCGCGGGGAGTGCAATGAGAAGGCAAAAAAGAAATGTGTGGGGCTTTTTTCGTCGTCGTCGTCGTCGTCGTCGTCGTCCTCGCGCTCTCTCTCTCTCTCCACGGAAACCCGGAAAATACCACACGCCACTTCGACAGAGGAGATCTGATAGCGCAGTAGATAGGTGCAGAGAAATCGAGGAACAAGATAGAGGAAAAGAAGAGGGTTTGGGAAGGGATTCGCGCCTGAAAAGAAAACCCTCGGCCTCGACTCTCGCTTTGCTCTCTCAAAAGAAATGAGTGAGTTAGCAACGACCTCGTCATTTTTCTTCTCCCCTTCTCTCTCAGGCTAATATCTCCCTCGCTCTCTCTCGCGCTCTCTTTCTCTCTCTCCCGAGCCCCGCTCGCATCCCGACGACGAAAAAATGTACACGCAAAATGTACACACAAAATGTACACAAAGTACAACGACACGCGCAACTTTACACGTTCAAGCCGCCAAAAGGGGCAAGTAAAACGAAAAAAACCTTCACATCATCTCAAAACTTAACTCAGCGAGAAGCCCCCGGCCCCCTCGCTCGCGGCAAACAGCAGCTTCCGCCGCACCTCTTCCGCCGAGCCGTACGGCGGTAGCTTGAGCAGGTTCATGCACGTCGCCGCCGAGGGCAGCCTTCCGTGGTCGGAATCGGAATTCGCGCCTCCGCTTCCGCTCATGGCGACGCAGAGCGGCGGGTTGAGCCGGGAGAAGCCGAGCAGCGGCGGGCGCGCGCTCGCCGTCGCGAAGCGCAGCACGCTCGCGCGCTCGGCGTCCGTCATCGCGCCGAGCGCCTCCCACAGCGCGAGGACCGTGGGGTGCGCGCGGTGGTACCCTCCGGCGTAGATGGTGTGCCGCCTCATGTCCTCGACCGAGACGCCTGCGCGCCCGCCTCCCAGAAGAACGGCAAACTCCGCCGCCGAAAACGCGCGGCGCGGCCAGGAGTGCGGCAGGAAGTCTTCGAGCCAGACCGCAGGGCCGCGGCGGCCGGCGCCGCCGCGGAGAAGTGCGCTGCGGCGGCGCGGTGCATGAACTCCGCGACGTTGGAGGCGGTCACCGGCAGCGAGGCACCGCCCGGGACGAGCTCGACGTCGACGGCGGCGGCGGCGCCGGCGCCGGCGGCCCCCCGCACGCCCACCGCAAAGGTCAGCCCGGCCGCCTCGATCTCCGCCGCGCCGGCCCTCCGCAGGGCCGCCAGCGACGCCGCCAGTGCCGGGTCCAGCGACGCCAGGTCACCCAGGTCCGGCTTCTGTCCGAGGAGCATCTTGACGAAGAAGCGCGCGAGGGGCAGCTCGACCAGCACGCCCTCGGAGAGCAGCTTCCCCAGCGCGCGCCCGAGGAAGGCGAGCCTGAGCGCCGAGGCGCGGTCCCTGCCGGCCCCGGGGGCGGGCGCCAGCTCTCGGGAGGCCGTCTCAACAAAGAGAGAGGGGAAAGGAGGCGGGGGAGGGGGCCGGAGTCGGCCCCCCCCCCCGCCGCCTCCTCCTCCTCCGCCGTCGGCGAGTCCCTCCTCCTCCTCCTCCTCCTCCTCCCGTCGCGGCCAGAACGCCTCTTTCACCAGCGCCTCGCAAAACTCCTTGAACAGCCCCCCGCCGTCGACTCCCGCCTCCCGCATCCCGTGCTCGTCGACGAACGCGACGCGGACCCTCCCCTTGAGGGCGCTGGCCGGCAAAGGGCCCAGAGTAGAGAGGGCGTCCTCGAAGACGTGGTGACGCCGGACGGTGGCGAACTGCGGGGGGCCCCCTCCTCCTCCCGGGCCCCCTCGCCCGCGGTGCCTCCCCTGCTGCCCCTGCCACCCCTGCCGCCCTCCCCCCAGCGTCAGCGCGTCGGCGCCGCCCGCGGCCCGCTCGGCGTCTAGAGCCAGCGCCTCGACGAAGGCCGCGGCGCGCACACGGAAGGGGACGAGGCAGGGCGCGCGGCGGAGCACCGCGCGGAGGCGCGCAGCGGGCGCGCCGCCGCCAGCGAGCGCGGCGCGGAAGCGGGCCGCGGCGACGGCCGAGGCAGCAGGAGGAGCCCTCCTGGCGCCTGAGCCGCCGCCGCCGCCGCCGCCGCGCCACCTCTGGAGCTCGTGGCGTCCGGGCCCAAAGCCGCGGAGGGAGAGCTCGGCGTGCGCTGCGGAGGCGGCGAAATCTTCGTCCTCGGAGCGTCCGTCGCCGTCCTCGAGCTCCTCTCCGCTCTCTCCGTCCGTTGCCTCGTCGTCGGTTCCGCCGAGTCCGTCGCCGAGCCCGCCGCTCCCGTCTCCTCCTCCTCCCCCTCCCCCTGCTGCTGCCTCCTCCTTCCGCAGCGGCGCAGCGTGGAACGCCTCCTCGGGCGCGAACGGCACCATCCCGTTCCGATCGTGCAGGATCCGCAGGAGGCTCGTCGCGCCCTCCAGCGCGGCCGCGGCGACCGGGGAGGCGTTGATGTCGACGCCGTTGCCGCTCCCGTCGCTCGCGGCGGCCCCTCCTCGCTTCCTCCTCGCCGCCAAAGCCACCGCGAGCAGCGACGACGGCGGGAGCGGCGAGGCTTCGACGGCCCCGGAAAGGGAGTGGGAGGCCTCTCCCGAGAGCATGGACCACGCGACGTCCCGCGACAGGTCGAGCAGGCCGCCCCCGGGCAGCGGAAAGCGGGCCGAGGCTGGGCGGCAGGAAGCAGGAGAGGAGGAGCTCGGGGAGAGAGCGGGAGGCGAGGCGGCGAGCACCAGCTCCTCGAGCGGCAGCAGCCTGCCCGCCGCCGGCGCGTCCGGCGCCGCGGTCGAGAACGATGTCGCCGCCGCCGCCGAGAGCACCGCGAGCACCGAGAGGGCGCGCGGGTCCCTCGAGAAGAGGCCCGCGGCAGCCGCAGAGGCGGCAGCGGAGCAGGAGGAGGAAGGAGTCCCGGCGGCGGCGGCGGCGGCGGCGGCGGGGGCGCCCGCGCGGGCGAGCGCGCCCCCCCACGCCCCGCGCGCCGCCGAGAACCACAGCCTCGGGACGGCGGCGACGCCCGCGCTCGCCAGCGCGGCCAGCGCCGCGAGCCTGCGCGAGGGGAGGGCCATGATCGCGAGCAGCGCGTCGCAGAGGGCCCAGGGGGCGGCGGCGAGCGCGGCGGCGGCGGCGGGGTCGGAGGAGGGGTCCAGGGCTGCCCGCTCCGCCGCCTCGGCCGCCGTCGCGGCTGGGAGGGCGGCGGCGCAGAGGGGGCCCAGGAAGCCCGCAGCGTCCGTCAGGGACAAGAGACCCGCCGGCGTGGGGGCGTGCCGGTCGAACGACGCAAAGTCCAGAGGCAGGTAAGGGGAGGAAGAGGAAGAGGAGGGCGACGACGGCGACGCGGGAGCAGCAGCAGCAGCAGCAGCAGCAGCGTCGGCACAGGTTTCCATGGGCTCCGCCCCGTCTCCGTCTTTCCCGCCTCCTTCTTCGTCCTCGTCGCTCGTCATCTCGCCGCTGTCATCCTCCTCCTCCTCCTCGCCACCGGCGTCAAAGTATCCTGAGACGGAGCCGCCCCTCCCCGTCTCCCTCTTCTCCCCCAGGGCCTCGGGAGGAGACGCGCGGAGCAAGCACGCGAGCGCGCGGCAGAGGGCCGCGACGGCGGCCGCCCTGTCCGCCGGCGTCGGGGAGGAGGAGGAAGCCGGGGACGCGGAGGCGGCGCGCCCGGCCGAGGAGGCCAGGTTCGCCGCCAGCGCCGCCGAGGCCGCGCCGAGGCCGCCGCGGACGGACCAGCGCTGCTCCCGCCGCCGCCGGTCGCGTCCGCTGCGCTTCCCCCCGTCCTCCCCCGCCTCCTCGCGCAGGAGCGGCGTCAGCCAGCGGGACAGGGCCGCGGCCGCGGCGGGCGACCCCGCCGGCGGCGGGGAGGAGTCCCCGCCGGAGACGGCGGCGGCGACCGAGAGCGCCGCAGCGCGGCAGAGCCTCGGCGCCAGCGGCGCCAGCGGCGGGGCCCGCAGCCACAGCGACGGCGCGCAGAGCAGGGCCGGGAGGTCCACTTCGGCGGCGCTGCCCTTCCCGAGGGCGACGCAGCGGACTGCGAGGTTGCTGACGAGCGCCGCGGCGAGCGAAGGCGCGGTCGTTTTTGTCGCCGTCGCCGCCGGCGCCGCCGCCGCCGCCGTCGGTGTCTCTCTCGGGAGGAGCGTCGCCGCCCGGGCTAGGAGCCTGCCCCCTTGGGAGCCCGCCGAGGCCCCCAGCGCCGCCGCCGCCGCGTTCGCCGCCTCCTGCGAGGATAGGGAAAGCCTGTTGAGCCAGAACGAAGGGTCGGCGAGGCTCATCATGGCCTCGGCGAGCGGCGTCGCGAAAGGCCGAGAAGGAGGAGAAGAGGTCGAAGAAGAAGCGGAGGGCGAAAAAGGGCTGCTGCTGCTGCTGCTGAAACTCCCGCGCGGCTCCGCGAGCTCGGCCGCGACGGCGGCTGCGTCTCTGTGCTGCCAGAGGGCGTCGGCCGCCTTGAGGCACAGTCTGGCCCCGGCAGACGGAGAGAGGCCGCTCAGGGCGGCCGCGGAGCCGGCGGCGAGCGCGGCGCAGGCCCCCGAGAGCGCGGCGGCGTCGGCGGCGTCGGCGGGGCTCGCGAAAAAGGCGACGCCGGGGACGAGAGGAGGCGGGGGAGCGTTCTTCTTTCCTCCCCCGCTTCTGCTTCTTTCTACCTCCTGCTTTTTCTCGCAAAGGGGCCCGTAGGCTTCTATCCAGGCGGCGCGGACGGAGGCCCTCGCGCAGGCGGCGCCTCGCCTGCCGCGCCAGAAGGACTGTTTTTTTGTTTTTTTGAAGAGAAAAGGTCGAGGTCGTCATTGTCGAGCAAGCCATCAATTTTCGGCCGCTCTCTCGTCTCTGTCTCTGTTCTCTCTCTCCATCCCGATCCTTACCTGGATACGCAGTGCCGCGCCTGCCTCGGCCTTGAGCCTGGCCCTGCGCTCGCGCTCGGCGCGGGCCGCGGCGAGTGTCTCGTCGCGCGAGGCCGGGGCGCCGCTGAGGGCATTCGTCGTCAATGACGATGGGGCTCCTGCTGCCTCGACGGGGACTCGGCGCCTCCGCGGGGCCCTGCCGGCATCCGTTCCTAAGAAATCGTACATAGAGCGACGGAGGCTGGCAAGGGACCTGCTCTGGACTGGTTACTGTGCCGATTTATGAAGAGAAGAAAGAGAGAGAGAGAGCGTGCGACCGAAGACAGCAGCAGCTTGCTCGCTTTCGCTCGCTTCAAAGTGAAAGGGTTTTTTCGTTTTGTTTTCGTTTTTTTTTACAGCGGCCTCTCTTCTCCCTCCACCTCCGAGGTCGCGGAAACTCCTTCCACCTCCTCCTCCTCCTCCTCCTCCTCCTCATCGACAACGACCTCCGCTGCATCGCCGTCGTCATCGTCTACGACGACGACCGCAGCAGCAGCAGCAGCAGCAGCGACACCAGCGTTCGCGCCCTCGCCCGCTCCGCCCCTCCCGGCGCTCACGTCTTTGAAGAGCGCCCCGCCACTCACCTCGTCGGTGCCCTCGTGCGACAGCGTCAGCTCGTCGCCCAGCCTCGCCGGCCCGTTGAGCCGCAGCGTCGTCTCGACGCCCAGGCCCCGCAGCAGCGCGCGCGCCAGGCCCGTCTCCCTCCGGATCCAGGACACGAGCACCGCCCCGTAGACCGGCGCGTCCCTCCCCGCGGCCCGCGCCCGCGAGGCCTCATCGGCGAAGAAGCGGCCGACCCAGTGCGCCGTCGCCGCGCGCTCGGCCCTCGACAGCTCGCGGGCCTGGTCGCCCGCGCCGGAGAGCTCCGAGGCCAGCGCCGACGGCGTGGGCCAAGGGAGGGGGGAGGCGGCTTCCCGCCCCGCGCCCGCGCCCCGCCCCTCCTCCCGCTCCCCCGCGCCCGCCGCCGCCGCCGCCGCCGCCGCCGCCGGCTCCGCCTCGGCCAGCCGGAGCTGCCTGAGCGCGGCCTTGACCTGCCAGTGCGCGACGAGGTCCGAGTACCGCCGGATCGGGCTCGTCGACTGCACGTAGGCCTCCAGCCTGAGACCTGCGTGGCTCGCGGGACCGTCGGTGGAGAGCGTCGAGCGCTGGGAGGAGAAGATGCGGGCGTAGGCCGCGACGAGCTCCGCCGGGGACATGCCCCGTTCCCCTCCGCGGCCGCC
>Ga0114918_10003316_pt1 | contig 14238 bp, 12 predicted proteins | sample LantaG_FD_87015 | JGI IMG/M metagenome (GOLD analysis project Ga0114918, IMG submission 87015) | Deep subsurface microbial communities from Baltic Sea to uncover new lineages of life (NeLLi) - Landsort_02402 metaG | ecosystem: Environmental > Aquatic > Marine > Oceanic > Sediment | place...
ATTGTCATTCCTATCGAATATGGAAAGCCTCACAGCTTACACACCCAACCTTTTCATACAGAGGAGCAATTACCGCGGTCGCTGGAGGGTATGGGATTCCATATCCTAATGCGGGAGGATATTTCCTCTAGAGGAAATCCAGCGATTGATGCTGAGCAATTGATTGTTGTACAAAAACCTGTTGGGATGCCCCTGCCGCACGTGCCGCCGACGGTTTTTCCTGTTCCTCATCTATCATGGCGGCAACGGTGGGGCTGCCGGATAAAAAACCTCATCAAACAATTGCACGGCGTCATCTATCGTCTCGCTCTTCCGGCGCTGGTGCGTCCCCCGGCGGCGCAATACCGGGGCCAAGTACGCACCATTGCTCGCATTGGCATCTTGCGCTTTTTGGAGTCGTGGCAGGATCGCATCCACGGGCAAGTGCTGGATGTGGGTGTAGGCACCTGGCCCTATCCCCGCCAGTTGTTCCAGGATCGTTGCGATTATACCGCCACCGACTGCTTCGAGCATCCCAATATTGACGTGGTCAGCGACATTCACCTTTTGACGGACATGTTCCAACCGGAGAGTTTCGATTTTGTTCTCTGCACCGATGTCTTTGAACACATTCCCCACCCCTGGGAAGCGGTACGAGAGTTACATGCCGTCCTGAAGCCGGGGGGAATATTATTATTGACCACGCCCTTCAATTTCCACTTGCACGGCAATGAACAAGTGCGGGATTATTGGCGTATGTCGGCCGATGGCTTGCGGGTATTGCTACAAGAAGTAGCCCATTTTGAGAAAGTAGAGATCACACCTATCGGACATCCGGAACTTCCTTTCTCTCACACCGTCGTGGCACGAAAGAGAGGGTAAGAAATTGTTGATATTTTTGAATATGAACGGTCGAGGCAAGGGCGGCCCCCAGGTCTGGACGGGGCGATTGCGCAGCCTGCTGGAACAGCGTGGCTATGGCATCACGCTGGATCTGAACGACGATTGGGCAGGAGCACTGTTCATCATCGGCAGCGAGGGGATAGACGCAGCACTGGAACGCGAGCGCACCGTCGGCTACCGGGTGGCAAATGCCTACTTGCCATCCTGGTTCGAGGTGATGGGGCAGACGATGAAACCTGAGCATCACGCCGTCAATGCAGCCATTGCTCGTGCTCTGGAACTCGCGGATGTTGTAATCTACCAATCACAGTGGAGCAAAGAGCAATTGGATTGTTACTTATACCAACGTAACGACCATTACGCTGTGATCTACAATGGAGTGGACTTGCAACGCTTTTCCCCTGCGCCGCAGCGACGAACGGGCTTACCCGTCCTCGGTACCGTCGGCTTACTGCGCTATTCATATCGTCTAAAAACCTTCTTCGAGGTCTCGAGACGGTTGGAAGTGCTTCATCGCCTGCTTATCGTGGGCCGCGTGGATGGAGAGGCTGCAAAGGTAATGGCCCGCTATCGGGACGATCCACAAGTAGGCCCACGTATTACCTATCAGCCCTACATCCCGCCGCAGCAGTTGCCCGATTTCTACCGCCAGATGAGTGTACTACTTCACCCGGTCAGCGGTGATACCTGTCCTAACGCGGTCGTGGAAGCCCTGGCCTGTGGCGTGCCAGTTGTAACACCACGCTTTGGTGGAACCTCGGAACTGGTGGAAGCGGGCGGGCAGGTCTTTGACGCCGAACCGTGGATTTATAATGGGCACTTTATAGAAGCAATGACCGAGGCAACCAAGAAGGTTTTAGCAAATCAAGCAGAGTTATCACATCAGGCCAGGAAACGGGCAGAGGAAATGTTGGGCAGTGAACAGATGGTCACCCGTTACCTGGAAGCGCTGGGCTTGCAACAGTACGCCCCAGAACCAAGAGAGAGACATCTGTTGTTATATAGTCTCCTGCGTCGGAAGGGGGCCGAGTTAATCGCGCGACCTCGATATTACACGGCGCTTGCCTGGCGCAAAGCAAGCCGGTGGCGCCGCCAGATCATCCCGCCATCGCCCAACCCCAGGCCACGCATCGCCTTCACCCTGTACGATTTTCACGTGGGCGGCATTGAGAATTGGCTCTACCGGCTGGCACGGGTATTGCAGGACGAGTTTGACTTTTGTTTTCTGGCCACCACCGTGCCTGATTTTCTCCCCAAATTCAAAGAGGTGGGCACTTGTGCCTATCTTTCCTCTCCCAACAAAATGCGCGCCTATTTGCAAAAGCACAACATTGACATTGTGCAGGTGCATAACCAGCGCTGGCCCGTTGACGCGGCTCTGGCAGCCGGTGCGCCCCACATTATCGAACGCACGGATGGTACCCGGAGTTGCACGCGAGTGAACAAGTCGGGACTCAGTCTCGTGATTGCCTCGTCCCAGGGAACCGTTCCTCTCATTGCGAGATATTTTCCTGCCGAGCGGATCCGCCTAATCTACAACGGGATTGATTTGCGGGAAGTTGATGCCACACCCCGGCAACGTCCCTGGCCGGAGGATTGCTTTGTGGTGGGACGGGCCAGCCGCTTTGGGCGCGGGAAGAACCTGGGAATGTTGATTGAAGCGGCCACCCATTTGAAGGGACGTTTGCCCGATCTCAAGATCGTCTTGATCGGTGGAGACTCGGCTATGCCGGGAGCGGAACCTATTGAGGCGGAATTACAGGCACAGGCCACGCCGTTAGGGAACACTGTTGAGTTTGTGGGCATTGTAGAGAACACGCTGCCGCTGGTCAAAGGCTTCGACGTGGGGACCTGTGTCTCTAATCCGGCTAATGAGGGCATTCCCAATTCTCTCATTGAAGCAATGGCCTGCCGCAAGCCGGTCATCTCTACGGCGGTGGATCAGGTACCTGAACTGGTTCAGGATGGCGTCAACGGTATCCTCATTCCACCAGGTGACGCGCAGGCCCTTTGCGCAGCCATCGAACGGCTGGCGACGGATCCAGCGTTGCGGCAGCAGTTGGGTGAGGCGGGTCGCCGTACTATCGAAGAGCGATTCTCTCTACAGCAGGCTGCAAGACGGTACGCTGCAGTTTATCACGAGTTGCTGGGGCATTAACGGTGCATATTGGGTTTTCTCTGGTGGATCTGGCGATGGGTGGGGCGCAGGTCTTCTTCGTCCAACTGGCGCAAGGATTGGCTGCGCGAGGACACATGCTGTCCTACTGGTTGGCAGCCAATTCCGGCGACCCCCAGCGAGTCCAACCAGCATTGAAAACGGCTCTGGACGATGTAGCGCAACCGGTTCCTCATCCGTGGCACCTGTGGCCGGCCGATGTGATTCACCTGGATGGCTACCACAGCCTGCGTCGCAAGTTGCCTTACCTTCCGCGCTGGGGACGTTGTGTGGAGACCTATCATTCTGTCAGCAGTGTTCGGCGGGCCGGTCCACTCTATCCACGTTACCGGGTGGCAGTGTCAGAAACAGTGCGGGATTTGCTTCCCGCACCTACTCGACTCATCTACCAAGGAATAGCCCTTTCCTCTGTTCCGTCTGTAGTTGAGAAGCAGTTTGACGTAGCCATTCTGGGCCGCATCCATCCAGTGAAGAACCACCGCCTCTTTCTGGCCGTGTGCGAGGGACTCTACCGGCGGCGGGGGCGTTGCTCGGTGTTGCTCATTGGGGGCCATCCCTGTTCTGGCCCCTATCAGCAGGAAATTGATGCAGAGATTGAGCGCCTACGGAGAATGGGGGTGCAACTATACCTCGCTGGAGACGTGCCGCCAGATGACGTCTGGCAGTTGCTATCCCAGGCTCGGGTATTGCTGATCACTTCACACAGTGAGGGGTTCGGGCGTATGGCTATCGAAGCGATGGCTTGTGGCGTGCCAGTCGTGACCAACCCACTTGGTGGACTGTTGGAGATTATCCAGCCTGGTAAAACAGGGTTCTTGGCAGAGCAGGACAATGTAAGCTCATTTACAGCACAGACAATGCGACTGTTGGAAAATAAAACGCTGCGATATGCGATGGGACAAAGCGGGCGATCTTTTGTTGGAGAGCGATTCTCATTGGAACGGATGGTGACAGATTACGAGGTACTCTACTACCAGATTGTGGGGCAGGGATAAGTACAGCTATGGACATCCTATGCTTCTCCTCCACCGATTGGGATGGTGTCTGGGGTAGCCGTCAACAGGTGATGCTCCGCTTTGCCCGACGAGGCTACCGCGTGATCTTCATCGAACGGCCTGCCGGGCCAGAGCACCTGCTGCGCTACCCGGACCTCCGCCGACGGAGGCTCCGTCGCTGGCGAGAAGGCCTGCGCCCAGTTGTAGAAAACGTCTGGATTGTCAGCCCTCCTTTTTTGCTACCAGGACGGTATTACTCGAAGAGAATTAACCGGATCAACCAGTGGCTTGTCATCCGTTGGTCGCTTCGCTATCTGGAAAAACTGAACTTCAAGTCGTCTATCCTCTGGCTTTACAAACCCGAGCAGGGACCGTTAATCGGACACTTCGGCGAACGACTGAGTGTTTATCACTGTATTGATGAATTCGCGGCAGGCACAACAGGTCGCAAGCGCCGCACTATTGCCGCGCTGGAGGCAGACTTGCTGCACAGGGTGGACGTAGTCTTTGCTAACTCATTGCTAACGTACGAGAACAAGCGTCGCTTCAATCCCCACACCTACCGCATCCCCAGCGGCGCGGACGTGGAGCATTTTGCTCAGGCATTGGACCCGGCAGTTCCAGTGCATCCCGCCATCGCAGACATTCCACAACCCCGCATTGGCTACATCGGCCACGTCAACGAGCGGCTGGACTATGCCATCCTGGAACACCTGGCTCGTCATCGCCCCGCCTGGTCGCTGGTATTTGTGGGTGACACCTACCCCTGGACGCTGGACGCCCCCCCGCTACAGCGGTTACGGGTACTTCCTAACGTCCACTTCCTGGGCAAATACCCCTTTGCCGAGGTACCTGCCCTGGTTAAGGGAATGGACGTCTGCCTGCTTCCATACGTGGATGACGAACGCGCCTGCTACCGCAGCCCGCTCAAACTCTATGAGTACCTGGCAGCCGGCAAGCCCGTCGTCAGCACCAACCACCCGGAGGCACGAGAACTGGGCGACGTGGTCTACCTGGCCTCCACGGTGGAGACCTTCCTTGAGCGCGTTGCCCAGGCGCTTGCCCAGGATAGCCCTGAGCGACGGCAACAACGGGTCACCGTCGCCCAACAACACTCCTGGGACCGCCGTGTGGACAAGATGGAGCAGATCATAACAGCGTACTTGGGGAAGTAGAACGCCTATGGGAATGAGCCGGCTCGAAGTACCCATCCAAATTCTCTATCTAATCACCGAACTAAACGTCATCGGCGGGGCCGAGAAACTCATGCCCCGGTTCCTGGCGCACCTGGACCGCAACCGGTTCACCCCCGCCGTCGCCTGTCTTTACGGGGGGGACGGCCCGATAGCAGATGAGATCCGCGGCTTAGGCATCCCGGTCATTGATCTGGGAATGACTGCCAAGTGGCGGCTGGACGCCTTCTGGCGGCTCTATCGCCTGTTGCGCCGGGAACGCCCGACCATCCTGCACACCTGGATGTTCCACGCCAATGTGCCTGGGCGGGTGCTGGGGCGGCTGGCTGGTGTACCTATCATCATCACTTGGCGGCACAGCATCAACATCGGGGGGGCGTTGCGTGAATTTATCAACCGCTGGACTGCACAATTGGATGACAGGATAGTTGCAACGTGCGAGCTAGTCCGACAAGTCGAGATTGAGCGTGCCCGAGTGTCCTCAGATAAAGTCATTACTATCTACAATGGCATTGACGTGCAAGGATACTCTGCCAGTCCACTGGCGGCCGCGCGGGTTCGGCAAACTTTCAATGTCCCGGCTGATGCGCTGTTGATGGGAACCGTTGGTCGGCTGCATCGTGCGAAAGGACTTGCTGACTTGCTGGCCGCCCTGGCACAGGTGCGGGAGCGTATTCCCACTGTCCGGTTATTGCTGGTAGGAGATGGCGAGTTACGAGGCGAGTTGGAGGCCCAGACTCAATCGTTAGGGTTGTCCAGCGTCGTCACCTTTGCTGGTATTCGCGCCGACGTGCCCGAGATTCTGGCGGCGCTGGACATATTCGTATTGCCTTCTCTTTGGGAAGGTATGCCTCTCGTGCTGCTGGAAGCCATGGCCGCCAGCCTCCCCGTCGTCGTCACCGCCGTCGGCGGCACGCCGGAGGTCGTCGTAGACGGCGTCACCGGGCTGCTCGTTCCCCCGCGCGACCCCGCTGCCCTGGCCCAGGCCATCATCCGCCTGTTGCGCGATCCCGACCTGCGGCGTAGAATGGGTCGCGCCGGGCGGAGGCAAATTGAGCAGCACTTTGCCATTGGGGAGACTGTCCGGCAAGTCGAGGCCCTCTACGAAGCACTCTTGCGTGAGAAAGGATACTGAATGACTCTCTACCTGGTCACCGGAGGGGCCGGCTTCATCGGCTCCCACATCGTGGAAGAACTGGTACGCCGAGGAGAACGGGTGCGCGTTCTCGATAACTTTAGCACCGGCCGGCGAGAGAACATTGCCCCGTTCTTGGAACACATCGAACTCGTCGAGGGCGACCTGCGGGACCTGCCTACCGTGCGCCGGGCCGTGGAGGGCGTGGACTATGTGCTGCACCAGGCCGCTCTGGCCTCGGTGCCCCGCTCTGTCGCTGACCCGCTGGCCAGTAACGCGGCCAACGTCACCGGCACACTGCACCTGCTCGTCGCCGCCCGAGACGCGGAGGTCAAGCGGGTGGTCTACGCTGCGTCATCCTCGGCCTACGGCGACAGCCCCACGCTGCCCAAGCAGGAGGACATGCCCACGGCCCCCAAGTCTCCCTACGCCGTCTCCAAACTGGCGGGGGAGCATTACTGTCGCGCCTTCACCGAGGTGTATGGACTGGAGACGGTGAGCCTGCGCTACTTTAACGTCTTTGGCCCGCGACAGGACCCTGCTTCCCAGTACGCGGCAGTCGTTCCTCTGTTCATTACCGCCATGCTGCGCGGCGAATCTCCCACTATCTATGGCGATGGGCTCCAATCCCGCGATTTCACCTACGTCGCCAACGTCGTGCATGCCAACCTGCTGGCAACCACCGCCCCCGGTGTCGCCGGCCGCGTGTTCAACATTGCCTGTGGGCAGCGGTACACCCTGCTCGACCTGATCGCCATCCTCAACGAGATTATGGATGCCCACGTCACGCCCGTCCACACCGACCCCCGCCCCGGCGACGTGCGCCACTCGCTGGCCGACGTCACCGCCGCGCAGGAGGCCCTGGGCTACCGGGCCGAGGTGGACTTTCGAGAAGGGTTGCGGCAGACGGTGGCGTGGTACAGAGAGTGCCAGCCGCACTGCCGTGAACAGGCGGTGCTGGATGAGGAGCGAAATCCAGCACCGGCTCTTTAGGCCGGTGCGGTAAGGAGAAAATGTATGGCCTGGGATCTTGGGGAGAGTCACAAGCCTAATCACAACAGTTATGCCTTGTACTATCATACCGTCTTTGTCACCTACAAGCGAGAGCCCCTGATCAATCAAGAGATTACGGCATTTCTGGAGCAGTTCTTTGTAGACAAGTGCGACGAGCTGTAGGTACATCTGTTGGAGCAGGGAATCGTGTGTGATCACGTTCATTTGATTTTGAGTCTTCGCCCTACCCACTACATCCCAGAGGTTCTCAACTATCTCAAGGGCACCGCTGCCCACGAAGCGAACGACCACCACAACTTTCAGAATGTTCTGCGCTGGATGCGTGGTTACCGGATCGACACGGTCAGCGAGCGCAACTTGGAATCGGCGAGGCGGTACGTGCGGGATCAGTGCAAGTATCATCCGGATAAGATACCGATCTGACGGCGCACCGCCGTGGCGGATAAACGCACCGCCGTGAACAGGCGGTGCTGGAGCTGGTCATCGCCGTGAACAGACGGTGCTGGAGCTGGTCATCGCCGTGAACAGACGGTGGGGGGAGAAATCCAGCACCGGCTCTTCAGGCCGGTGTCCCAAGACATCGGCTCTTCAGGCCGGTGCGACCTTGTGCGAAAAAGTATCACGATGAATCGAACTTCCGTTCTCCACATTATCACCCGCCTCATCGTCGGCGGCGCCCAGGAGAATACGATGCTCACAGCGGCGCTGCTCAACCCCGACCGCTACGATGTGGACGTCATCAGTGGCCCCCAGACCGGCCCAGAGGGCAGCCTGATCGAAGAAGTCCGTGCACGCGGCGTCCCCCTCACCATCGAACCAACGCTCGTGCGCGAGATCAACCCCATCAGAGACCTGCTGGCTCTCATTCGCCTGACCCGCTTCATCAAGCACGGCCGCTACACCATCGTCCACACTCACAGCAGCAAGGCCGGCATCCTGGGCCGGTGGGCGGCCTATCTGGCCGGCGTCCCCATCATCGTGCACACAGTACACGGATGGGGCCACCACGAGCGCCAGCATCCCGCCGTACGCCGCTTCTACATGCTGCTGGAACGGGCCACGCAGCGTTTCACCGCCAGGCTCATCGTCGTCTCCCCCCGCAATACCCAGAAAGGGCTGAGCGACGGCATCGGTACGCCAGAGAAGTACATCACCATCCGCAGCGGCATCGAACTGGATCGCTTCCGGCAGCCAACCCGACCGCGTGAGGCTGTGCGGGCCGAACTGGGGATTCCCCTACAGTCTCCCGTGGTAGGGACAGTGACACGCCTCTCTCCCCAGAAAGCCCCGCTCGACTTCGTAGCTGCGGCGGCGCACGTGGCGGCACAGAGGCCAGACGTGCACTTCGTCGTCGTGGGCGACGGGCCACTGCGCGCCGATGTGGAGACAGAGATGACCGCTCTAAGCCTGACCGAGCGTATCCACCTCACCGGCATTCGCCGCGACGTCCCTGACCTGCTGCACAGTTTCGATCTCTTCGCCCTCACCTCGCTATGGGAGGGACTGCCCCGCGTGCTGCCCCAGGCGATGGCGGCCGGCCTGCCCATCGTCGCCACAGCGGTAGACGGCAACGCCGAGGCAGTGACCGATGGTGTCAACGGCTTCCTCACCCCTCCCGGCGATCCCCAGGCGATGGCCGTCGCGCTGCTGCGGCTGCTGGATGACCCGGCCCTGGCCAGCAGGATGGGCGATGCCGGCCGAAGCAGAGCCGAGGAATTCGGTGCCCGCAAGATGGTCAGCGACATCGCGGCCCTGTACGAGGCGTTGCTGGAAGAGCACACCCTTCGGTGATCAGTTGCATCATTCCCGCTCGTGGCGTATAATGACTGCCGGAGTGAGGAGCAAACTATGGAAGCAGGAAATGAGAGCATACGGCGAAAACAGCCCCAGCCTCCGCGAGTGGACGAAACCGGCCTCGTGGATTTCCTGGCCACACAGCCGGACGTGGTGGCAGCCTATCTCTTCGGCTCCCTGGCGGAAGGGCGGGCGACACCCCACTCCGACGTGGACACTGCCATCCTGCTCGCCGATGCTTCTGACCCAATGGCCGTGGGAGACCGTCAGTTGCAGTTGATGGGCGAACTGGAGCGTTTCGCCGACCGGGAGGTAGACGTGGTCATGCTGAACACTGCCCCGCCTGTCCTCCAGCACCAGGTGCTCCGGCACGGACGACTGCTCTACGAGCGCAACCGGCGGGCGCGGGTGGACTTTGAGGTACGGGCTGGTAAAATCTATGCTGACCTCCAACCTGCGCGCGGCTTTCTTGAAAGATCCTTGTTTCAAGAAATTCGGGAGGGAAGATTCGGTGGCCGAAGATGAAGTGATCCTGGAGCGATTGTTGCTCTTGCGCGACGAAGTTGCATACCTGAAGCATGAGCGAGATGCTCTACATATGTTCCGGGAATATCAGGGCAACAAGCGACTGCGCAAGGCCGTCGAGCGCTCTCTGCAAGTCGCCGTGGAAGCCTGCCTGGACATCGGCCGGCGACTCATTGCCCTGGAGGGATTCCACTACCCCGAGAACAACCAGGACGTCTTCCGAGTCCTGGCCCAGGAGGAAGTGGTATCGGCGGACCTTCTGCCGACGCTGCTGGAGATGACCCGCTTCCGCAACCTCATCGTCCACGATTACGCCCGGATAGACGACGCCAGGGTGTACGGCATTCTCAAGAAACGGATGGGCGATTTCAACACCTTCGCTGAGGCAGTGCGGGCCTACCTGGAAGGAGAGTAGCACGCCGCTGTGGCCGATCTTTTCGTAGGTTTCAAGTGCGTTTGATCTACCTCGACCTCTCCGCCGCCGTCCACCACCGCGCCGGCCTGGGCCGTTACGCCGAAAGCCTGGCCCGCGCCCTCGTCGCCACCCACCCCAACCGCTACGGGCTGTTCTACAACCGGGAGCAGGGGATAGAACCGCTGGCGGGCCTGGAGCACCTGCCCACCCGCACCATCGCCCTGGGCTACAAACCGTGGCGCATGCTCGTCTGGCTGGGGCAACTGGCCCGCACCGACCTCGACCGATGGTTTCCCAACGCCGAACTCTTCCACGCCACCGAGCACCTCCTGCTGCCGCTGCGCACCATCCCCACCGTCCTCACCGTCCACGACCTCATCTTCCGCCACCTCCCGGCTCACCACAAGCCCCTCAATCGCTGGTACCTGAATCTGACCCTGCCCCTCTACTGCCGCCGGGCCAACCACGTCATCGCCGTCTCTGAGTGCACCCGGCGCGACCTGATCGCCGCCTACGACCTGCCGCCGGAGAACATCACGGTCATCCCTGAGGCAGCCGACCCCCGCTTCCGCCCCCAGCCGCCCGAGACAGTGGCCGCCGTCCGCGCCCGCTACGGTCTGCCGGAGCGATGCCTGCTCTGCGTCGGCACCATTGAGCCGCGCAAGAACCTGACCCGCCTGCTGGCCGCCTTTGAGTCCATCCACGCGGAGAGACTGACCGACGGGCTGGTCATCGTGGGAAAGCGAGGCTGGCTCTACGGCGACTTTTTCGCCGCGCTGGAGCAATCGCCGGTGCGAGACGCCGTCATCTTCCCCGGCTACGTGCCCGATGCCGATCTGCCAGCCGTCTACGCCGGAGCGCAGGCACTGGTCTTCCCCAGCCTCTACGAGGGCTTCGGCCTGCCGGTGCTGGAGGCGATGGCTTGCGGCACGCCCGTCGTGGCATCCCGCGTCTCCAGCATCCCAGAGGTCGGCGGTGAGGCAGCGCTGTACTTCGACCCTGCCGACGTGGAAGGGATGGTTGAAACCATACGCCGCCTCCTGCGCGATGCCGACCTGCAAGACAGGATGCGAACACAGGGGCTGGCTCAGGCAGCGCAGTTCTCGTGGAAACGAGCAGCGACTGAGACAAAGGCAGTGTACGATGTGGTGCTGAAGGCTTGACTTTTGCCCTGGCTGGAGTATGATATGCTCAATCCACAAAAACGTGGGGGCGTGGTAACCGTGCAACCGTTTGCTGAACGCATATGAATCATAACCTGGAGAAGCGCATCAGGCTTACCTCCCCACCCGTTACCCAAACGGGTCGCCCGGCGGCATCCCCCATGAAGTGTACACTTCGGGCCAGGCACAAGAGACCATCACCAGTGCCCAAAGCGTCCTCGATCAAGTCGGCAATCTGCTACCCCCCTACGAGGAGGCACTGCTATGAAAATTCTCGTCACCGGCGGCGCCGGTTTTATTGGCTCCAACCTCGTGGATGTGCTTATGGAAAGAGGCCACAAGGTCACCGTCCTCGACAATCTCTCAGTGGGCAAAGTAGCGAACATCGAGCACCACCTGGAGAACGAGTACTTTAACTTTGTCAACGACACAATCCTCAACACGACGACACTGGAGCGCCTCATCCGCCAGGTTGACCTGATCTACCACCTGGCGGCGGTAGTCGGCCCCAAATATGTCGTCGAGGACCCCCTGGGCACCATCATCACCAACGTGCGCGGCACGGAGAACGTGCTGGAGTTGGCCTTCAAGTACTGGGTCAAGACCGTCATCGCCTCCAGTTCCGAAGTCTACGGCAAATCCACCGCCGTGCCGCTCAGCGAGGATGACGACCGCATCCTTGGCTCGACTACTGTAGGGCGCTGGTCATACTCCGACGCCAAAGCGATTGACGAGTACTTTGCGCTGGCCTACGCAAAAAAGGGGCTGCCGGTCATCGCCGTGCGTTACTTCAACGCCTATGGTCCCAGGCTTGATCCCCGTGGCTACGGCAGCGTCATCGCCAGGTTCCTCACCCAGGCACTACACGGAGAGCCCCTGACGGTCTACGACGACGGGCAGCAAACCCGCTGTTTCACCTACGTCTCCGACACTATCAGGGGCACGATCCTGGCGGCGACGATCAAAGAGGCGGTAGGTCAGGTTTTCAACATCGGTTCCAACCGCGAGGCGACCATCCTCGAACTGGCGGCCCTGATCCGCCAAGTGACAGGTTCGGCATCGGAAATCGTCCACGTGCCCTACGAGGCCGCTTATGGCCCGGCCTTCGAGGAGACGCGCCGCCGCGTACCCGATGTGACCCGTGCACGAGAGGTGCTTGGCTTCGAGGCCCAGACGGTTCTCGAAGAGGGATTGCGGCGTACGCTGGAGTGGTTCCGGGAGAGCAGTAGATAGTAGGCTGGCAGATTGGTAAACGGGGATGACTATGAACTCAACCAAACTCAGCGCGTTCTGTGACAAGGTACTGGAGATCGGCTGGCTCCTGGCAGTGGTCATCACCCCGCTCCTCTTTAACGTTTATTCCAGTCGGGTCTTCGAGCCGGATAAGTTGACGACCCTGCGCACCGTTACCGTCATCATGGCGGCCGCCTGGCTGGTCAAATTGATCGAGGAGCGAGCCAATGGCCGGCACGAGATCGGGTTCACCTGGCGCACACCGTTGGTATTCCCCACCCTCTTTATGGTCGCAGTTTATCTCCTCAGCACCATCTTATCCGTCACCCCCTGGGTCAGCCTGTTGGGCTCCTACCAGCGTCTGCAGGGCACGTATACTACGCTATCCTACATTGTGATATTCCTCACCATCCTGCAGGGGCTGCGCACACGCGCCCAACTCGACCGATTGATCACAGTGACCATCCTAAACAGCCTCCCCATCGCTCTCTACGGTCTCATCCAGCACAATGGGCTGGATCCACTGCCCTGGGGCGGAGACGTGCAGAAGCGCGTGGCCGCTAACATGGGCAACGCCATCTTCGTCGCTGCCTACCTCGTCATGATTTTCCCCCTCACTGTGGGCCGTATAGCGGAGAGTTTCAAGGCTATCCTGACCGAAGAGGAGAGCGACTGGGCCGATGTCGTGCGCGCAGCCGGCTACATCTTCATCGCCGCCGTTGACTTGATCGCCATCTGGTACACGCAAAGCCGGGGGCCACTCCTGGGGCTCATCGCCGCCTCCTACTTCCTGCTTCTCCTGCTGGCCTTGTCGTCGCGCACCAAATGGGGGGCTGCGTCGACACTGTCCATCATCACCGCCACCGCTCTGGTAGTGGGCTTTCTGGCAGTTATCAACACCCCCGACGGCCCCCTGCAATCCCTCCAGCGCGTCCCCTGGCTGGGACGTCTCGGTGAGGTGTTCGACTTCGAACACGGTACAGGAAAAGTGCGGGCGCTGATCTGGGATGGTATGGTGGACCTAATCCTACCCCACGAGCCGATCCAGTATCCCGACGGCCATCCCGACCCGTTCAACGCCCTCAGACCATTGGTGGGCTACGGCCCAGAGTCTATTTACGTAGCCTACAATTCTTTTTACCCGCCGTTGCTGGGGCACTACGAATCGCGCACCGCTTCACCGGACCGCTCCCACAATGAGACGCTGGATTCGCTAGCCATCACAGGACTGCTGGGCCTGATCGCGTATCTGGGGATCTTTGGTAGCGCGTTCTACTACGGCTTCAAGTGGCTTGGGCTGGTGAAAGACCGCAGGCAACGGAATCTGCTGTTCGGACTCGTGGCCGGACTGTCAGCGTGCAGTGTCGCCTTTTTCTGGTGGTGGCAGGGCCTGAACTTCTTCGGCGCCTCCCTCACCCTCGGCATCGCCTCCGGCTTGGGGATCTACCTGGCAATTACGGCCATCACCTCCTCAGTCCGTCTCCTCAGATCGAACGAGGATACGCTACCGCTGTTGCATCCCCACCATTTTCTTCTCACCTCTATCGTCGCAGCCTTTATGGCTCACTTCATCGAGATCAACTTCGGCATCGCCATCGCCTCCACGCGCACCACGTTCTGGGCCTACGCTGGCGTGCTCGTCGTGGCCGGGCTGGGCCTGATCCGCGAACGCGGGATGGAACCACAGGAGCAAAAGGCAGGAGACAGGAAGCA
>Ga0114918_10003317_pt1 | contig 14238 bp, 41 predicted proteins | sample LantaG_FD_87015 | JGI IMG/M metagenome (GOLD analysis project Ga0114918, IMG submission 87015) | Deep subsurface microbial communities from Baltic Sea to uncover new lineages of life (NeLLi) - Landsort_02402 metaG | ecosystem: Environmental > Aquatic > Marine > Oceanic > Sediment | place...
ATACGATACTGAAAGTTTGTGGCTTGAAATGAAATTTAAGTTTTATATAATCTTAATTCTTACTCTTATATTTTTTTGTTTATTTTATGATCACTTTAAAATGATAGAATTAGAAAGAAAAATAGATGATATACATAAAGGAATCATTGAAGTGCATGGTGAATTGTATTTGAAACATATGGAGAATAAATGAAAATTAAAATTGGTAATAAAATTTATGATGGTAACAATGAACCTGTAATGATTATAATATCAGAAAAAGAAAAAAGACAAATTGTTAGTATGCCTTCTGGAAAAACAAAATTCTGTTCTTATCCAGATTTAAAAGAACTTAAAGAAAATAATTATAAAAAGATTAAAGAATGGATGAAAACTTGAAAGCCGTAAAACATTCATGTCACCTTGGAATTGATAGCCTATTCAAATATACTTTTGGTGACGATTTAAAATTCTTCCAAATCCCCGCTATTTTCTGGGTACCAGATAAAAATCCATTATATAAACTCTGCAATCCCAAAAGAATATCAATCAGTAAAGATCAAAACTGGTTGACATCAGTTATATTCGAAGTAAAAAAACTTCATGATACATATGATATAGATCTTTTTATTTGGGATGACTATAATAATGTATCTTATAAAACTTTATTTAACAATGTAAAGCAGACTTTGTTTTATTGTCATGGTCATTATTTAAATGATTTTAGTAAGAATACAATACATAAAGTTTTTAAAGATGGTTGGTTGAAAGAACATCCATTAATGATCTTTCCTACATTGGATAAGAAAGAAAGTTTTGCAACATGGTATGATTTAGATGAAGAGAGATGTCTTGTACAACCTATGGCTGTTTATAAGCATGTATTAGCTGAAGCACCAAGTAAAAAGAAAAATGGTAAGCTGTTATCTATGGGTAATGGTATTTATGATAGAGCAAATTTATATCCTGAACATAGAGATATGTCAATTGATATTATAGAAAATCTTATTAAAAATTATAAAGATAATTTTCATATAGCTGGTTTTAATGAACATGAAGAATGGAAAAGTAATTGTATTGGTTTTGTTGAAGATGTTTGTTCATTAAAAAATTATTCAATAGGTATATATCCATTAGGGCATAGATCACCAAGTGTATCTTTATTAGAAACTATGGCTTTAGGTATTCCATGTATTACTATGCCAAGAGAAGGTTTTGGTGAAGAAGAAAATGGTAAGAGCTATTTTATAGCAAGAAATTATCTCGAATTTTCAGCATATATAAGAAAGATTAAAAAAGATCCTCGTATTGCAAAGAGTATTGGATTAAATGGTAGAGAATTTATTAATAAAAACTTTAGTCCAGATAAATGGAAAGAAAACGTTTTAAAATTTGTAGGAAAGTTCTATGAAAAATAACAATGACAATAGAAGTTTTAACAAAAAAAGCTACAACCCAAATCACAAGTATCGTAAACACGAATTATTTACTCATGTAGTTTTTACAGATGATATGTTAAAGAAACTTGGACCATTGAAAGAAATGAAGAAGACTTGGACTGATGTGAATGAAGATTGATTGTGGGAATAGTAAAAAAACTAAAGAGCTTATTAATCTTTTGAAAAGGAATAATATTGTTCCTTATCTCCCTGCTAGCGAAGAAATCCTTAAGAATAAATTCAATTCGATGTTGGAATTAGATCCTGATAAAATTAAAGTAAAGATATATTTTTGGAAACAATTCAGTTTTGTCCTCAAAGAAAATCACGAATTTAAATGTATTATAGATGAGACAATAAAAGGGCCATTTTATCTTAAGATAGTGCATCTAAAAAAAGAAAATTTAAAAGAAGCTGCTGTAGAAAGATTTAATTCAAAAACATTATTGTTCAAGGTAAAACCATTTAATTATGATAAAAAAATAAGATGTAAGTTCCTTTTATTTTGTAGTAATAAAAGATTTGAAGTAAAACAATTTAGGGATGAAGCTTTTGATTATGAAAATTGGATTAAAATTGCAAGTGTATATATGAATATTGATTCTTTTAAATCTAGCCAAATATTTAATATGCCTGGAATGACATATTTTGGATTAAAAAATAAAATTGGAAGTATTTTAGATAGACTATAAAAATTCTTTTAAAAAAAATGAAATATTGATATAATAATTATATGTTAAGATATAAGATTATCATGAAGTATGGTTTAACCGGTTGAATGTGGTTGAATTAGATAATAGAATTAATATATAACAATAAAAGGAAAACACATGTTAACAGATTATCCTAAAATATATTGTCCATTTATCCGTCAGACTTATAAAGTCAATCAAGAAGATTGGAAAAAACATGGCAATAAATATCAATTAAGAAAACCTGAGGTTTATTTAGTAATAAATAAAATTAATCCTGATTATGAATGGGTTATTGAAGACGAAGAGACTATTGCTATTGAAAAACTAGATGGAACAAATATTAAGATTCAAACTGAGAATGGTAGGCTCATCGCACTCCAGAATAGGAAAAATATAATTGATCCATTACAGATTATGGGCGGGAAGACTCATATTATAGAAGGGATATTTCGCTCTATTGGTAAAGGGTATGTTGAAAAAGATGGAGAACAGGTTGGTGAATTAATTGGACCTAAAGTCAATGGAAATCCTTATGATCTTTTATATCATGAATGGTACCCATTCAGCAGAGCTATAGGAAATTTGAAGTATAAGTCTTTTCATAATTATGAAAGGACATTTGATAATTGGGAAAGTTGGTTTAAGAAGTGGCTATTTTCTCTTTATCATACAAAGAAACATCCTAAAGGAACAGAGAAAAAATTAGCCGAAGGTGTAGTATTTTATAATATAAAAAGAAAGCAAGAAGGAAAAACATGGAGAGCTAAACTTCGTAGAGATATGTTTTCTTTCTTTTATGAAAGTGAAATTGAAATTTATGATTATAATAAAGAAGGAGGAGTTTGATTAATGGTCAATGATTCAAAATCAAATTTATCTAAAAGTCTAAAAAAATACAGAGTACTGAAAGATGAAGATGGTTATCCAGTTATGAAGGTTAAAGTTGGTGATCATGTTTTAGATGATCTAACTGGTAAAGTCTTAAAAATATCTCATATGCCTAAGAAGAAAGGTAATAATGAATGGCAAGGCCATTGGATTATATTTAATGGTGATTTTAAAGATGCAAGACATGAATGGGAAGTAAGTAAAGTTGAGAAGATAAAGGAGGATTAGAATGAAAAGAGTATTAACTGACGGAACTTTCGGTTGTTTTTCTGTTTTTGTAATTGTATTAGTAATATCATTGCAAGGATGTGTCACGGATGAGACAATTACGACATCCAAGGGAAATACTTACAAAAAAATCTATACTCATGGTAAACAAGGAAGAACTGAGTGGACAGGAATAAAGAAAGTTGGGACAAGTGAATGATTTAATAATTGTTAATGATTCTGATGTTATTGCTTATGGATCTGATAAATTTGGAAGACTTATTAAAGAAGATGATATCGAATTTGTAAAAGTATTGGATAATGTTTTTCATTCAGATTTTCCTTTTGATGAATGGGAAAAGAAATACGTTAAGTTATATATTGACGGTAGCTTTCCTCTAAGAGTTGGTGATGCTTTAGTTCATAAAAAAAGTAGGATCATACTTAGAGGGTTTATTCTTGGACATGATAAAATGAAAAACGTTCTTTTGTTCTTAACTAAAATTGGAAATGAAATGATTTATATTCCATCAATAGATGGGAGATTAACACTATTTGAGGGTAGATTGAAAAATGGAAAAACTCAACAAAAATCAAGAAGACTTGTTGACAATCATTCGTAATCAGCCATATTTTAATGTAGTCGCTGGTAAAGAAGAAAATTATAAAGTCATGTATAATCAAAGAAAAATGGCATTAAGGCTAGAAGAATCTGGTTATCTTAAATGTATTGATAAGAAAAAAAGAAGATATTTTGAAGTGACTGAAAAGGGAAATAAATATGTTTAGTAATTGCCCTAAGGAGGAGAACATGTCAATAAGTGATGTATGTGAAATTGTTGATTTTAAAACAAAAGAAGAAGCAAATGATTTAATAAAAAATGGCTGGGAACTTTTAGGAGTGCATAATCTTAAGAGTGATATCGGTGATGTTCCTCATTATGTTTTAGGAAAACTAAAGAAATAATACATGAGGTTAGCACTATATCCTTATGCTAACGGATGGCCTATTTTATTGTTGGTGGACCATAGAAAAAGGGTTGAAGCTAACAATATCAAAAAAGGACGAATTAAATTGATCCCGGGTGCTAACCTCTTAAAATAATGTTAGATAAAAAACAAATAAAAATCATAGGGAAAATTTATAGTTATTCAAAGAGTTTAGGTTATAAAAATATAAATTGGGAATTGAAGCTTCTTTTTGATAATGCTGGTGTTCTTGATAGTTATACAAATACTTCTCTTGGGGCTTTTGTTCGTAGGCATACCAAGAAATATCCACAATATTTCAATGAGACTATTGTTTTAGATCTTAAAAAAATAGTCAAATTCAAAGATTATTTTTCCCCCGACTTATTAATGAGGATGATCAAAGCATGCCACGAAAACGAAAATTAAAAAATGTTGTAGATCAAATTTTTGTAATATCTAAAGAGATAGAAAAACTTATAAATAAGAAACATATCATAGTTATTACTACACATAAAAAAAATGATCTAATAAATAAAATGCCAAGTATGATGTTGAAATGCGGTGATGCTAAGGATTATATTATTGAAAAGATAAATGATTTAAACGAGATAAAAAAATTAAAATATATGGTTCTTTTCAATTATTTTATGATGATAGAAAAGATGTATATGAAGAAGATATAAAAAAAGAACTCAATAGATTATTAAAAGAAGAACAAGAATATGTTTCTCAATTTTATAGCAAAGAAAACAAATTTAGTAAAATGGTATTCAACAAATAAGAACAAAGTACATATTGATGGAGTAAAATTAAATGGAAAGACAAGAGCTTATAGACAGATTAACAGAGATGAGAGAGACGAATACTGACTTTGATCTAAATATTCCGCATGAAGCTGCTGATAATCTTTTATTAGAATATATTAATGATGAAGAAATAACTAATGCTTTCAATGCTATTCAACGGTACTATGCATAAAGAGGAAGAGCAAGAAAACAACACTCAAGAACAAAAATATGTTAATGGAGTAGATATGCCAGTAAATTGGGAACATTATAGATAAAAAAATGAAAGAGGATGATGGTATGGATATTAAAAAGATTGCGTTTATAAACAGTGGTGGTGTATATTCACATCAAGTAAATAGAGAAGGATTATGGAAAGCGTTTGATAAATTAGAGAATATAGAATTAAAAGAATTCAGTGATAAAGATCTTGGCCAAGAATTCAAACAATTCTGTGATATTAATACTATTGTTTTTAATCCTTACCCCTTATCACCTCATATAAGAAACTTAAAAAGCCAAGGATATAAGGTTGTAGGCTATGATCAAGAAGGAGCTTATGAATTAAAGAATAGAAATAATGATATTCCTTATTATACTTTAATGGTTACCGTTGATAAAGCAGCATGGGAGTGGTATTCGAGTAAGAGTATTCTTTCATATCATATGCCTTTAGGTGCAGATCAAGAATTATATAAACCGATGAAGGTTGGTCCAGAATTTCAATCTGATATATTATTGGTAGGAGTTCTTTTTAATTTAAGAGTTTATTATCTATCTTCATTAGGAAGGTTAAAAGGAAAATACAAGATAAGAGTTATTTGTGGATGGCAAGAAAGATTAGCAACGTTTAATTCAAGTCATATAAGTCATGTACATGTTCAATTGCCATTTGAAGAAACGATTAAATATATTAATGGTGCTGGGATTCTATTGACAATTAATAGAGATTATCATCCTACTCCAGAAATGGGTGATAAGAATATTATAACAGCAAAAACACCTGGAAGATATTATCAAGAAGCAGCTTGTCAGGCATTTCAATTAATGGATGATACACGTCCAGAGATATATGATTATTTTGAAAAAGATAAAGAGATTATAACGTTTAAGAGTTCAAAAGATCTTATAGAAAAGATAGATTACTATTCTGAGAATGTTAGAGATAGAACTAAGATAGCTAAAGCTGCTTATTTAAGAACTATGAGAGATCACACTTGGGATAAACGAGTAGACAGGTTAATGGATTTTATGAGGAAGATGTTGTAATGGCTTTTGATATATTAGAACATTATAAAATATATGGTGATGCGGGCATACCAATCAATAAATCAAATTGGGATCCAAATAAATTATTTGATGGTAAATTTGGGTCTGAAATTTTAATAGATTATTTTAGATTTAAAAAATTAGAGGAATTATTTTCATTTAGAAAAATTGATGATACCCTTATAAAAATAAAAAGCATACCATATAATAAAATCCCAATTTCAGAATTCAAACATACATTTTCCTGTGAAGTAAGTAGATCACAAATGATGTATAAGAAACAAAGTGAAAATTTAGATTTTATATTAAGTCATTTTACTACTATAGAAGAAGATCTAATAATTTTTATTCTTAAGAAGATCATGTCTATTAAATACTGTGATGAACTTAAATTTATAAAAGATGATGACATAACTGAAGATTTTATGGATTTAAATCTATTGAATCCGCCAGAAGTAAAAGCTATTTATTTGCTGAATGAAGTTTCAAATATAAAGATCTATGATCATAAATATAATTATGTATTTTACGATGATCAAATTTGTATAAATAACGAAAATGTTTCATGTGTAAAGATATATAACTTTGATCTTAATAGATTTGTCTTAAAAAATTTTAGATTAAGCTTTGAATGCTATAATTGTGATTTTAATAATTCAAATAAAATAGATATGAATATAACATATGAATTATGTTTTAAATTACTTGGACCAAGATATGTAAGAATATATTATACAGATTGCGTGTTTACGAATGAAAATAAATTTAATAGGATGTTAATATGAGTTTCTTTAAATACTTATCAAGTGTTATTAGAAAAAAGAATTATCGTAAAAAGCATGATGAAGTTGAAGCTCTTGAAGAATCAGAACGTACACAAGCAAGGATTGATAGATTAACTGAATTAACAAATGATCATCAAAGTCGAAGAGGATTATTAGCTGATGATCCACATCAATATGATCCAACAAGAAATCCTGGTAATTATGCAGATATTTATACTGGTGTATATAGTTCAACCTTTTCTTTTAATCCAGCTTCTTTAGGTTCTTTAGTAAATGATGAAGTTGTAAATGTTACTTCAAGTTCTGAAGAATCTGGTACAGTAAATATGCAGATACAATATAATTATGATGAAGGAAACGATAAATTTAAAAGAAAAATAACAGCTATAGAAAATAACAAAGTAAGAGAACCTAAACAAGAATCAACTAAGAAAACAAAGTTTGATCAAATATTAGAATGAGCTTTTCTATACCAAGTGATGGAATATATTTAATCAATGCAAATATAAAATTTGAATCATTATCAGAAGAACAAATAAGTTTTGGCATTTCTGTTAATGGTATTTCTCAAGGTTCTGTATCTGCACATGGATGCAATGACGTAAATATTTCTCAAATTATTAATGTAAATAAAAACGATATGGTAGAAACTTTTATACTAGGAAATTCTGGATCTCCATCCATTGAAGTTTCTTTTATAGGGAATACCAAAGAAGAAGGAATTTTTGATTTGGATAATTATTATGAATTAATAAATAAAGGTAATAAATTTAAAGGAATATTATATGCCTGGTGATTCAGGTGATTTAACTTGAACTGAGTCATAGAAAAATAGCTGATCTTTTGATTAAATAATTTTTTTTTAGTATTAATTTTAATATAATTAATATAAATGGAAGAAAATTGGTATAAAAAGTGTATTTATTATTTTGAAACAGATTGTTGGGTTAGTTATATCATAAACAAAGATGTTAAATATATAACGAAGAAATGCACGTATGAAGGTGATTATAGTAATGGAAATGGATGTGCTGTTTATGAATTTGGTGATAATAGTTGTTATATGAAAAAAACTAAATTTACCTCTATATTTCATGGAATGGAAAAAACATAAGCCTGAAGAACCTGGATTCTATTTATTATATAATCCTGAGTTAAAAACTATTTATTGTCATAATATTTTTTTATCAGGAAACAAATTGGTTATGTTAGACTTAAATAGTACATTGCAGAATATTAAAACATTAGATGGTTATTTGTGGTATGGTCCTGTACAACCACCTGGAGAATAATATGCCACCTCGTATATCTGATTGGAATATAGTTAAAGAAGTAATTCAAGATGATAGAACTGTTCGTGAAGTATTAGGTGAACTGGGCGTTGATGTTAATATTCCATATGGTATTCCATATGCTGAACTTGATAAAACTATACGTAAGAAAAGAAAATATAAAAAGAGAGTTAAGAAGGAAGTCAATAAGAAAACTAAAATGGATCTATTATTTGAATAGGGGTTCTTATGTCAAGGAAATATGTTTTTTATTGTGACAATTGTGAAAAAGAATTCAGGGATAAAGCCCATTTAAGTATAAAAGGGATTACTTCAGTAAATATTTCATATAGGGATAGTAAAGATAAATGGGCTATCTTACCCGTAAAAGATGGGGTTAAAGAGAAACATTTTTGTAATTGTGAATGTTTCTCTTTATGGTTGACACCAAAAATACAAAGCGTTTTACAAGATCTTCCAATATCTGAAGTAACAAAATCAGCGTTAAAAATTAAAGAAATTGTGAAGGAAAATAGTAAATGGCTACAACAAATTCAGTCTTAGTAAATACTGATAGGAATATTGAGCATTGTCCGAATAAATATAAAATGCAGAGTTCTCGTCAAGATGATAAATGGGTTATATTGGAACATTTTTATCATTGTAGAAATCATCAATATTTAAAATATAAGAATGAATGGGAAATGACGGATCGATATTGTAGACATTGCGAATGGCTATACAAGCATTCTTTTAAAAGTAGTTCTAACAAATTTGAAAAAATGATAAGGAGTTGACATTGAAAATTAAGACAGATATTATTAGGATTAAAAAGATGCTTATTAGTTTTAATGAAACTGATGTACCGCATCTAAAGAGAATATTAAATATATTTTTAAAGAATTTTGATGATGATGATAAATTGATTAGAGTTGCAAAATACTGGCTAGAAAAAATAGAAATAGCAGAAACGAGAGATGAAAATGAGATAGTAGATAAAAGTATAAAGAAAATAGAGGGTAAAGATCAAGATGAGCAAGAGCCTAGCTGAAGCAAATGAAGAAAGTAGAATAAAGTACGATACAAAAAATAATAATTTTCATATGTTTCCTGTAGGGACCAAAGTAAAGATCATATGCAGTTGTCAAGATTTTAATTTTTTTTATGGTGAGAAAGGTGAAGTCATAAAAAATGATGGTGGGTATCTTGGGATTAGAGTAGAGTTTGATAAACCAAGGCATTTTGAGGATGGTCAAATTCAAAGATCATTTAATTTTGCGCCTGATGATTTATCTGTAGTGTTTGCAGAATACCCAAATAAATTTACAGTTATGGTTGGGCAATAATGAAATTAAAAGTGTAGAGGGTAAAAGTTATGAAAAAATTTTATGAGTGTAATTGCTATAGTGAAGTGTTAAATGCTGAATTGGATATTTGTATACTTGATAGAGAGAAAGATATGTATGATGCTCAAGTTGATTTATCGATTTGGTATTATGGTGCACAAGATCATAGGTATAATTGGAAAGAAGTTTTAAGGCATTGTTGGCAAGTCATTAAAAATAGAAGACCTTATCCTGATCAATTTTGTTTTGATGTACAGAAGGCAAGAGAATTTGCTAATGATCTTTTATTAATGACTGATGATAAGTATATAAAAGAAGAATATAAAAATGAAAAGGATAGAAAATATGGTGGTACCAACATTTATTCAGAGGAAGATAGAGAAAGAAAAGTTTGATGTTATAAAATGTGGAAAGCAAAGTGTTCTTTTTGCAGTCTAATGAAAATGATCTATGAAAATGAAGGTTCTTATGCCCATCCCTTTTGGTGGTAGAAGACCAGTCGCAATTACTGAAGCTGTAAGAGAGTACATTAATAAATGGTGGGGACAGGTTGGTTATTTAGAAATCAGTTCTTGGATTGAATCATGTGCTTCATGTGCAATAGAGGGAAATGAATTGGCAGCAGAATTATTAGGAACAATAGAAAGAATTAAAAATAAAGAACAAATAGGCGATGCATATCTTTTACAATTAGCATGGTTTATTAGAGACGTACAAGATAAGGAAATAAAAAAAGAAAGTGAAGAAACAATTAAAAATTGATTGTTATTTTTTTGATAAAGAAAAATCATTACCAGAAATGACATATGATGATTATAGCGATTATACAATTAATTATGATGGAAAAGAATATTATGTTAAGAAAAATATGAAACATTTATGTGGATGTGATAAAAGAGCTGGTAAATCTTGTTGTATGGTAGATCCTCCTAAAGATTTTAAATGTGCACATCAAGTAAAAGAAGTAGATTGGAAATATAATAAAAAATTTCAACACTTATTAAAAATATGAGATACAAAACAATACATAAATTTAAGCCATTAGGATTTTTAAAGGATATCGTCTTTAGTCCAAGAAGAGATGATGGAACGACTTATTGGAACCGCAAAGATTATATTGTTTGGTTATATAGAAGCTATTTTAAAAAGTGGTTGAAGTCTCCTTTTAAATGTAAACTAGGATATCATGAGATCACACATAAATCTGATATTGGTCATGGTATGAAAGCTGATGGAAGAATAGATGTTTGGTGTATGAGATGTGATATGGGTCTTGATGTTCCAATAGATGATCTTCCTGAAGAATTAAGAAAAAGGTATAAGAAATTATGTTCGATAATAAATGGTGGAAATAACGAATGAAAGTCTATATAGTTACAATTGATGATGTAGAAGGAACCGCAATAAAAGCAGTATGTGCAACTAAAGAAATTGCAGTAAAGATTTTGTTTGAAGAAAGAGATAATTTAATAAAAGGATATAAAGAACAAATTAAATATTTTAAAAAAGAATATCCTAATGATGATATGTATGAGAAGATGGTAGAGAATTTATCACATGATGATTATGAGAACTGGAGAAACTATCCACATGATGTTCCACATATAAGAGAGTTTGAGGTTATTGATAAATGAATTTTTTAATTACGTTAGATTGTCCTAAAGATTGTTCCTTTTGTTTTTGTAAGAAGAGCAAAGATATAATGTCATTTGAAGATTATAAGAAGTATTTAAATAAATTAAGATCAATAACAGATAAGCGTTATGTTTCTATATTAGGTGGAGAACCTACGCTGCATCCACAATTTGATGAGATAGTACGATATACTGCTGACGATGAGAACTTAATTGGGATGTCAATCTTCAGTAATTTATTTGGAATAAATTCTAATACTATTGAAACAATAAAGCATATGTTTAGGAATGTGAAAGATTCTACATTGATATGGAACAACAGTGAGATTGAAAAGTTTAGTGAGAAGAAATACCTTGAAATTGAAGATAGTATTATAGAGATTGTAAATGAATTTTATCCAAGTAAGATTGCTATGGCATTAACAGTAACTGATTTTGATGATGTTAAAGAGTTTGAATATATTGTTGAAACATATAAGAGGTTAGGAATATATAGATTAAGATTTGCGGTTGATATAAACAGTCAAAGTAAATTTATTGGCAATTCAAAAATATATGTTCTATTAAAATACTTATTAGATTATGGAATCGAAGTAAGCCCAGATAGATGTGGTTATCTTTTAAGATGTTATTTTAATGATAGACAATTTGATGAGATATGCCATAGGGTAAAAGAATTTTATATGAGTTGTGAGGATGGTACAAGTGAAGGTGATGTTTTACCTAATGGTACTTTGATCCCTTGTCTTCCTTATATGGATAGCGATTCAACATTAAACATTATGGATATAAAAGATCTTAATGATATTCCTATAAAATTTAGTTCAATATATGGAACTGATGTCCTGAAGGATTTTGAAGATAAGAGCAGAGATAAAATGTGTAATGACTGTAATCATTTGAAATTATGCAGAGGAATTTGCCCTTATGTATAGAGGAGCTTGTAATGTTTTATTTTTTTATACTAATCATAATAATAACAGCATTTTTCTTAGGAATGAATTTTGGTAGAGATGAGTATAAAAAGAAAGTTAAAGAAGAAGTTATATTTGAAATAGATAAATTTTCATGTAAGATACAAGGAAAGCTTAGAGATGGTTATAAAAAACTTAAGATGAAGATTAATCATATATTTAATGGAGAGGATAAATTATGAATGGAGCAAGAGCAAAGAATTTTCGTAGATTGGCGTATGGAACAGAGTTTTCTTTTAAAGAAAGAACGTATACTACAACTGCTGCTGGTCAAAGAATAAGAACAGATATTAAGGGAATGAAATATAAAAGGGATAAGAATAGTTGGCATAAAGGTGAATAACATAATTTAAGGAGATAAAAATGGAACCATCAGAAATTTTAGAAGGATGGAAAAATATAGGCAAAATATTACAAACTGTTTTAATAATCCTTATTGTTTTATCTTTATTAGGAATTTGGAAATTACTAGATATAATAGTATGGATAGGAAAGGGATTAATATGAAAAGAATTCCAGTAGAATCATCAAGCATAAAATCAGCTGGTTATGAAATAAAGTCAAATATGTTGGAAGTAGAATTTACTAGTGGTGCAATTTATCAATATCATGATGTGCCAAAACGAGTTTATGATGAATTAATAGAACAAAAGGGTAAATATTTAGCAGCTAATATTAAAGGAATTTATAAATTTTCAAAGGTATAAGTGATGAAAGCATCTTATAAAAATACATTTATGAGAATAACTTTGTTTATTATATTTATAATATTTTTCCCAATAATTGCTATTATGGTTTGGTATTTTATGGAAGATGATAAAGATTGTGCAGATTATGATGAAAGAGGATTTTGGAAAACGATTTTTGATGGTTACTGGTATTTATTAACTGGTAATGATTTAACAGAGGAATGAGAATTATATGGATAAAAATTGCATCATATGTCGTAGTAATTCGTATGGATTTAAAGTAGAACATACAACTAAACTAGAAATGATATGCTTAAAATGTGGAACTCCATATATAAAGAAGTTTAGAGGAAAACAAAGTATAAATATAAAGAAGGAATTAATACCTCATATAAAAAATTATTGGAATGATAAAAAAATCTATATGGGCCTTGCAACAAAAAGTATAAGAGAATCGCATAAAGGATCTGATACTGGAAAGAAAGAATTTGTTGAATGGTTGAATAAAACGGGTGTGTTACTTGAAGAGTTATAAAATACCGTTATGTCAATATTGTGGTAGTAGAAATGTTGTTGAACTTGAGAAATTTTATTTAGAACATTTTATAAAATTTTATTGTTATAGTTGTAGAACACAATTTTCTTTTTCATATGAAGAACTTTGTATTAATGATTTTGCTAATATAGAAACAAGAAATAAAATTGATTTGTTATTTGAATGAAGGTAGACAAATGCGTAGAAGAAAAACTGAAGTGAGAGCATTAAACGAGAGTGCTTATAAAGCAAAAAAGAGAAATCCACAATTTTCTATTTCTAATATAGCAAAAAGATTTTCATTATTAGTAGCTAATTTAATGGTCTATATAAAAGAAAGAGACGAAGAACTTTATAATGATATTAAAAAAGAACAAAATAACAAAGGAAAAATAGCATGAAATATCATGTACATATTTATAAGATTGTAGCTATGGCTGAAGTAGAAATAGAAGCAGAAAATCCTAAAGAATCAAAGCAAAAAGCTTTTGAAATAAAAGATACATTAGAATATAAACAAAGCGATTGTAATTATATTGCTTTATCATTTGATGCTGATGATATAAAAGGTCAAGAAGCAGTAAAAGAAATAATGGAAAAAGATGGCCCGGTTGTGCTTCTAAACAGGAGATAAAAATGTATGATGCAAAAGAAGGATTAAAAGGTTATGCTGGAATGGGTGTCAGTGCTGGATTAACAGATTTTAATGGCGATATCAAAAATCAATACGTTCTAGAAATTGGCTATGGTAGTGGGGATCGTTTAAAGTG
>Ga0114918_10003318_pt1 | contig 14238 bp, 5 predicted proteins | sample LantaG_FD_87015 | JGI IMG/M metagenome (GOLD analysis project Ga0114918, IMG submission 87015) | Deep subsurface microbial communities from Baltic Sea to uncover new lineages of life (NeLLi) - Landsort_02402 metaG | ecosystem: Environmental > Aquatic > Marine > Oceanic > Sediment | place: Baltic...
ACGCCCCCCCGCCCGGCGGCCGCCCACCCGCGCCCGCGTATCTGCCCCTGGCCGACCCGCCGCACCACCCCTCTCCCCCCCCTCCCCCAAACTCCGCCGACCGGGTCGTTCCCGTCTCGGACCTGCCCCCCTTCCTGCGCCCGGCCTTCTCCGACTTCCGGTACTTCAACCTGGTCCAGTCGGAGTGCTTCGACCTGGCGTACCGGGCGGGCCACAACTGCGTCGTGTCCGCCCCGACGGGCGCGGGCAAGACGGGCGTGCTGGAGCTGGCTGTGGCGCGCCTGCTGGCGGCGTCCGGTGCGCCCGCCTCTCCTTCCTCCGCCTCCCGCGCCAAGGCCGTCTACCTGGCCCCCTCCCGGGCCCTCATCCACGAGCGCCTGGCCGACTGGCGCCGCCGGTTTGGCCCCCTGGGGCTCAAGGTGGCGGAACTGACGGGCGACGTGGGCGAGGGCGGCGACGAGGGGCCGGACGGCTGCTCCCTGACCGCCGCCCTGGCGGGGGCGGACCTGATCTGTGCGACGCCCGAAAAACTGGACGCCGTCACCCGGGTCCGCCGCGACCGGCGAGGCGCCCGGTTCGTGTCCGACGTCGGCCTCGTCCTCATCGACGAGGTCCACCTGCTGGGCGAGGCCGGGCGGGGCGCGACCCTGGAGGTCGTCGTCTCCCGCCTGCGGACGGTGGGGGCGAAAGCCGACATGGGCGGCCACCCCATCGCGGCCTGCCGCTTTGTGGCCGTCTCGGCCACCCTGCCCAACATCGGGGCCGTCGCGGCCTGGCTGGGCTGCCCGGACCCGGACGGCATCAAGGTGTTTGGCCAGGAGGTGCGCCCCGTCCCGCTGCACCTGGTGGTGCGCGCCTACCCGGTCCCGCCGACGGACTTCCTGTTTGAAAAACGGCTGGGCGAGCACCTGCCGACGGTGCTGGCTGAGCACTCGGGCGGCGGGCGCCCGGCCCTCGTCTTCTGCGCGTCCCGCAAGGGCGCGACCGAGGCGGCCGCCCGCCTGGCGGCGTCTGGGTATGCCCAGCCCTTCCTACCACGGGGCGGGTCGGCGGAGCTGGCCGCCGCGGCCGCCCGCATGGCCAGCCGCCCCCTGGCGTCGGCAGTCGGCCGGGGCGTCGGCTTCCACCACGCCGGCCTGGAGCCGGGCGACCGGGCGACGGTGGAGGCCCTCTTCACCGCCCGCCTCCTGCCCGTCCTGTTTGCGACCGCCACCCTGGCGGTCGGCGTCAACCTGCCGGCCTACTTGGTGGTTCTGCTGGGCACGCGCCGGTGGGGCGGGCCCGGCGCGGGTGGTGGTGGTGGAGGTGGTGGGGGTGGGGGTGCGCCTCCCGCCCCCTCCTCCGCCGGCGGCTTTCTCGAGTACAACTCATCCTCTATCCTCCAGATGGCGGGCCGGGCGGGGCGGCCACAGTTTGACCGGGCGGGCGTGGCGGTCATCATGACGTCGGCATCCATGGCGCCCCGGTACCGGGCCCTGGCGGCGGGCGGGGAGCCCCTGGAGTCGGCCCTGGGGCCGCTCATGGCGGAAGCCCTCAACGCCGAGGTGGCGGGCCGGACGGTGACCGACCTGGCGGGCGCGGCTGCCTGGTTTGGGTCGACCTTCCTGGCGACCCGCCTGCTGGCCCACCCGGCCCGGTACGGTTTCCCGCCCGGCCTGCCCCGCCCCGCCCTAGAGCGAGCGGCCCTGGACCGCCTGGTGGTGGGCCCGCTCAAGGCCCTGGCGGCGCACGGGCTCATCACTTTTGCTGAGGGCGGCGGTCCCGGGGGCGGCACGTCTTTAGCCGCCACCCCTCCGGGCACGCTCATGGCCCGCCACTGCGTGCGCCTGCACACCATGACCGCCATGCTGTCCACCCCGCCCCGGGCCTCCCTGCCCGACCTGCTGGACATCATCACCCGGGCGGACGAGCTGGTGGGGCCGGGCGCGGGCGGGGGCGGCCTGCGGCGGGGCGACAAAAAACCGCTCAACGCGCTGAACAAGGCGGCCGCGGTGGTGAGCGCGGGCGGGGGGGCCTCCTTTTACGTGCCCGCGCCCGGCCGCCCGGACCGGCCCAAGGAGCGGGTGGCCACGCCCGCCGAGAAGTGCTTCATTCTCATCAACGACGCCCTGGCGGGCGGGGGTGGTCAGGCGTCGGACGGGCTGGAGTGGTCGCTGCGGGCGGAGGCCGAGGCGGCCGTCCGCACCGCGCGCCGGGTCGCGGCCTGCCTGGCCCGCCTGGCCGAGGCGTCCCGTGCCCTGGCCGCCACCGCCAACGCTGCCCGCCTGGCCCGGGCCCTGGCCGCCGGCTGCTGGGATGGGTCGGCCGGCGAGTGCCGCCAGCTGGCCGGCATCGGCAAGGCCCTGGGCTCCCGCCTGGCGGCCGCGGGCCTGGGCACGCTGCGGTCCATGGCGGCCGCGGACGACCGCCGGGTGGAGGCGGTGGCGGCCCGCAACTTCCCGTTTGGGGCGCAGGTGAAGGCGGAAGTGGCCGCCCTGGCGCCGCCGTTGATCACCCTGGAGGTGCGCCGCGTGGCGGGCGGCGGCGCGGGCGGGGTGGCGTTCGAGGTGGTGGTGTCGCGCGGGCTGGGCAGTGGTGGCCAGGAGGGGGCGCCTGGCCCGTCCACCAACACTACCTCCCGCTCCCGCGCCGCGTCCCGGTACGCCAAGCTACTGGTCGGCTCCCTGCACGACGATGCCCTGCTTCACGCGGAGGCCATCGACCTGGCGGCCTTCGCCTCGCCCTACACGCTGCGCCTGCGCGCGCGGGTGGGTGGTGGAGGTGGTGGAGGTGGTGGGGGTGGCGGCAGCGCTCCCGGTTCTGCCCCTCCCCTCCTGCCGGGGCGGGTCCGGATCGTGGCAGCCACCCTGCCAGAGCGGGTGGTCGGCTTTGACACGACTGTGGTGACGGACCTGGGACTGGCGGAGCCGGCGGCGGTGGAGAAGGAGGCGGCGGCTGCGGCGCCTGGTGGCGGCACGGGCGCGGCCGCAGCGGCGGGCGAGGTGGACGATGAGCCCGCCGCGGCCGCGCCCACTTACGCCGCCGCCTCGCCGCCGCCGCCTCTCCAGGCTACTGCTGCTGCTACTATGCTCCCGACGACCACGCCCTACCCGCCCTCGCCTCCCGCGCCCCCCGCCCCGGCCGTGGACGAGACGCCCAACCCCTTTTTTGAGACCTTCCGCCTGGTGCCTACGGGGGAAGGCGGTGGCGGTGGTGGTGGGGGGGCCGGAGGCGCCGCCGCCCCGCCGCCCCGGCCCGCCCCGCCCGCCCGCCGCAGCACGGGACGTGTGGAGACGGGTGGTAGTGGTGGTGGTGAGGACGGCCGGGCCGGCACGGGGCGGACCGCCGCCTTGAAGGCGGCGGGCCTGCTGTCATCGTCGGACGAGGAGGAGGAGGTGGCGGAGGTAGCGGCGACCGCGCCCGCCCGCCCCGCGCCCCGCGCCGCCACTGACCTGCCGCCCGACTACGCGCACCGCACCATGGCCGCCCTGCGCGTGGCGGGCCTGGTGAGGCAGGCGTCCAGGGAGGTTGGTGGTGGGCAGGCGGGCGTGCGGCGCCCCCCGCCTGGGGCCGCTGCTGCTGCTGCCGCTGCTGCCGCCTCCGCCCCGCCCCCTCCTCCTCCGCCCCGCCGCCGCCACCAGGCGGTGTGGGGGTCAGACGGGGAGGACGACGACGGTGGGCTGGGGTTAATGTGATGGCAAGGTGGGTGGGAGAGAGATATTCACGAGAGAGAGATGGAGTGCCTGTGGCGTGTGTGAACCCAAGAAAAAAAACGAGCCTCATGAGACATTTCACGCCGCCGCCCCGCCACCCCCCTCCTTCCCCAGCACCTCCACCACCCGCCCCACCAGCACTGCCTTCTTACCGCCCACCGCGCCGCCGGCCGCCTTCAGGAAGGCCTTCAGCTCGTCCACCGTCAGCTTGGCCAGGGCGGCCTCCCCACCAATGCCGCCCGCCGCGCGCACCTTGGCGGTGGCCGCGGCGGCGTCGGCCGCGGACAGGGCGGCCTTGGCGGGCTTGGGGTGGGTCGCGACGGGGACACTGCCAGCAGCAGCAGTGGCAGCCGCCTTGACGGCAGGCACAGCCCGTTTGGCGGCAGGCGCGGCCCGCTTCTTGGCGACCGCACCTCCCCCACCCCCCCCACCCTCACCCGCCGCCGCGCGCGCGCGCGCGCTCCCGCCCACGCCCAGCGTGTACGGCAGGCGCAGGCCCAGGCGGGGCACGCCACCGGGGGGCGGGCAGGACGCCGCAGACGCCAGGGCGGCGCGGGCGGCGGCCAGGCGGGCGGTCGCAGCAGCGTCTGCGCCCGCCCTGCCGCCCCCACCCGCCTCGGCCAGGAGCGCGGAGAGTGCCGCCGACGGCTGGTGGTGGTGGTGGTGAGTAGGCGGCCCCGCCCCCGCCGCCGCCGCCTGCCCGGCCGCCGGCAGCGGGTCTAGCTGGATGGTCGGCAGGGAGCAGCCGCCCCCACTCCCGGGCGCCAGGGCGGACGCGGCCACAAAGGCGCAGGAGGGCGGCGGAGGCTGCGCCGCTTGCTGCTGCTGCACCAGGCCGACCGCCTCCAGGCGCCCGCCCCAGACCCTGGCCAGGGCGCCGGCCGCGCTGCCGCTGACCGCGTCCGCGGCCGCGCGCACCAGGGCGGCCCCGCCCCCGCCCGCACGGGAGCCGGGTGGCAGGCAGATCAGGCCGGGCGCCTCCCACAGGGCGGCCGGCGGCGCGCACAGGGCGCCGGGGGTGGCGGGGCCCTCATCCTCCCGCCCGTCGTCCGGGATCACCCACACCCACAGGGACGGAGGTCCCGCCGCGCCCCCGCCGCCCAGGACCGCGTCCCAGGCAGCCACGAGCGCCTCGTCGCCCTCGTACCGGGCCCACGCATCGACGACGATGACCGGCGCAAAGTCGGGCAGGGCGCAGCAGCGGGTGCCCGCCAGCTCCGTGCGTACGGCGGCAGGGGCCGTCGCGATCGCGCCCTCGCCCAGTGACGCGGCCGCCAGGCGGCGAGCCCGCCCGGCCGACGCGGTGAGCGTGAGGGCCAGGTCGGCGGGCGGGCGGGGCGCGGCCGAGGCGAGGCGCAGGACTGTGCAGGATAGGAGGGGGCCGGCGCAGGCGGCGGGGGCGGTGTCCAGCAGGGTGAGCCCTACCCCCGCGTCCTCGCCGGGCGGGCCGCCGCTGACCCACCACCCGGCCGCGGCCAGCCCCGCCGCAACCGCGCCCAGCAGCGCCCGCCCCGCCTCGGGCAGGGGCGGCGGCACCAGGGAGACGCTGGTCTTGACGTCGCCGATGGCCAGGCCCGCGGCCGGCGCGCCCGTGGCGAGGGCTTTGAAGACGGCCACGACGTGAGGCTGAGAGTGGAGAGAGGGGGAGGAGCGGGGGCGCGCGAGCTGAGAGGAAGGTGAGCAAGGAAGCGACGGCACCGCTCCCCTCCTCCACCTCGGCACGCCCTCCAGCACCTTCAGGCAGTAGACCACCACGGTCGTCGCGCCGCACGGCAGCGGGACGGCCGCCCCGGCCGCGGGCGAGGCCGCCAGGAGGGAGGCGACCCGGTCGGCCGCCTCGGCAGCGGGCGAGCGTTTGGGCGGCGCGCCGGGCAGGTGGGGCCGGCCCCGCCACGCCTCCACCGCCTCGGGCGAGGGATGGACGCTGACGCGGACCAGGCCCGGGATGAGAGGGGCGCCCGCCCGCAGGAGCAGGGTGGAGGGCGGGTTGTGGGACATGCGTGGAAAGGGCGGGGTGAAAGATAGAATGGAAGAATGAGAGAAAGAAAGAGTGGAAGAATGAGAGAGAGAGAGATGATGGAGGAGAAGCCCCCTCTACACCAGCAGCCCCACCCCCCACATCGCCTCCGCCGCCACCCGCACCGCCTCTTCGGCCTCCTCCCCGCCGCCCAGCTGCTCCACCAGGTCGGCCAGGACCACCCGGTCCCCCGGGCGGGCCGAGTGCAGGCCCAGGAGGGCTTCGACCGCGGGCGCGCACTCTAAGGGAAGAGCCAGGCGGCCTCTCTCCTCCTCGTCGCCCTCCCCTTCCTCCCCCTCCCCGCCGCACGCGGCGTGGGCGGCCACGTCGTTGGCCAGGCAGTGGTAGATCGCCGCGACGTCGCCCTCGATGACCAGCCGGCCGGCCGTCCCCTCCGCGACGGGCGTGACTGCCGGCGGTGGGACGGCGGGGCGGGGGCTGGGCGGCGTGGCACCACCACTCGGAGGCGGCGGCGGCAGGCGGCGGCGAATGAAGGCCGCGGCCATCGCGTCCGCGGCCGCGTCCAGGGGGAAGGCCGCCACCACGGCCGCCAGCGCGCGGGCGGCGATCGCCTGGGCGGCGGCCCGGGCGGTGGCGCGGGCGGCGTAGGGCGGGGTGGAGGAGGAAGGCCCGCCCGCGGCCGCCTCGGCCCGGGCCGAGCTGTCCTCCGCCCCCACGCCCAGCGCGCTCCCCACCACGCCCGGCGGGATGGCCCGCCGCAGGCCCACGCACCGCCCCGCCGCCAGGTCCAGGGCCCGCGCCAGACCCGTGCCCAGCAGCTCGGACCAGGTGCCGCCCCCGCTCAGGCCGTCCGAGACGCTAATGGTGAGGTGGAGGGAGGGCGGGGGCGGGTTGGGTGCCTGGCCGCAGCCAGCCGTGCCCGTGCCGCCCGCGCCGTCCCGCGGCGTCTCCGCCTGGTGCACCAGCCCGCGCGGCAGGTAGAGCAGGTCGCCCGCCTCCAGGACCACGTCCAGCAGGGTCGCCCCGACGGCGCCCGGCGCAAAGTCGGGCGAGGAGGCGAGGGGCAGGACCTCGCCCGGCGAGCGCGGGCCGTGCACCCGCCACCGCTTGCGCCCCTCGGCCTGGAGGATGAAGACGCCCACCCCGTCCGCGTGCGGGGCGAAGCCCTGGGCCCCGCCGCCCGGGGTCAGGTAGGCGTTGCAGCCGACCAGGCAGCCGAAGAAGCCCTCCAGGGCGGCCAGGGCCGCGGCCAGGCGCGGCGACCGGCGCTGCGGGTGGAGGACCCGGGCGGAGCAGCCGCCCGCGAGGCGGGACGCCACGAGGGCGGGGTCGGCGGCGGCGGCGGGCGCCGCGCCGTCGCCATCGCCGTCGCCCCCCTCCCCATTGAAGTTCAGGGTGTGGCGGACGCGTCCGTCGAAGCGGACGACGTCCAGGGCGGTGCCGTAGGGCACGTCCCCGCCCGCCAGCCACGCCGTGAGGTCTGCCGAGGAGAAGAGGCGGGCGTAGGACGCCGCAGCCGCAGGTCCGCGCCCCCGCACCAGCAGGGGCCGCCCCTCGAAGACAGAACTCATGAATGTGTCGACTGAAACGGGGTGCACTAGGGCCGCCAGGACGGCCCGGCCCGCGGTGGGGCCGCCGGGGGGGCCGGCGGTTGTGGCGAGGCCGGCCAGGCAGGGGAAGGCTGGGGTGGTGGAGGGGCCGGGCGGGTCGGCCACCACCAGGGGAGGCGGGCACGGCGGGGGCGGGCCTGAGGGACCGCCGGTCTCCTCATCATACTCTTCCTCTTCAGGGGCCGCCTCAAAGTCGGCCGGGGCCGGCCACCAGTGCGCCTTGGCGGGGCGTGCCAGGGCCGGCCAGGGGGGTAGGGGCGAGGTTGGCGGGGGAGCCGCCGCCGCATGTGGCCTGGCCTTTGCCTTTTTGTGGGGCCCACTCGCGCCGCGCGGCGCGTCCGGCGTCTTGGGGGTGTGGGTAGGCCGGCTGGCAGGCGGGCCACCACCACCGGGCCTGGCGCCGCCGCTGTGCAGGGGGCGTTTCTTTTTCATTGCGCGTTGGCTAGCGCGGGATTCAGGATTCGCAGAGAGTGTGAAAGACACCGCCCCCGACCGCCGCCACCGCGCGCTGTCAGAACCGCAAACCAATGCTCGGCCGGGCAACTCCACACCGGGCACGCGGCCCGCTGAGCCCGCCCGGGCCAGGGCCGGGCTCGCAGCGGGCCAGCCACCCCGTGCAGTCGCATGATCTGGGCCGGCACCAGGCCCGCGAGTGGGCGACGGAGCCGCCGCGCGAGCAGCACGGCGCCCCGCGCCGGCCTCCCTCCTCCTCTTCCTCCAACCAGCAGGCGCCCTCGCCGCCCACACCCCCGCCCGCCTCCTCCGCCTTCTCCCTGCCGTCCCGCCCCCCCGACCTGGGCCTGGTCCTGGGCCTCACCGGCTGGCCCGCCCTGACCGCCTGGGATGCGGCCGTGCGCTTGGGCGACCCGGCAGCCATCCTGACCGCCACCGCCGCCCTGTCGGCTGCCCTGGCGGCCGATGCGGCGGCGCCGACCCGCGCGGCGGCAGCGCTGACGGCGGGCCGCCCGGGCCTGCGCCGTGCCCGTGTCCCCTCCGTGGCCGACCGTGCCGCCACCGCGGCCGACCCGGCCCCCGCCCTGGAGGGCGTCCTGCGCCGGGACCGGCGGGACGTGCGCGCGGTGAAGGCCATCCTGCGGGCCGGCCAGGTGGAAGGGGGCGAGGGTGAGGGTGATGATGGTGGGAGCGCGTCCGCGGCCGCGGCCGCAGCCGCGCGGGACGCCCTGGCGTTTGCAGCCTTCCTGCCGCGAGGGGAACGCACGCGGCGCATCCTGCTGTCCGCGTGCTCGTCCGTGGGCAACATGGCCCAGACCATCGCGGTCGTCGCCGGGTGCGGCGACCTGGGCGGCGGCGCGTCGGACGACGAGGGCGAGGGCGAGGGCGAGGGCGAGGGCGAGGCCTCCCCTCGTCCTGACCTCTCCCCGGCCGTCGACGGCGCGGCCGCCCTGCTGCGCGTGGCGGGCCGGTCGGGCGACGCGGCGTCCGTGTCCTCCGCCTTTGACGCCGCCCTGGCCTTTGGCGTGGCGGGCAACACGGCCGTCATGAACGCGGCCGTCGGTGCCTGGGTGGCGGTGGGCGACGGCGACGCGGCGACTGCCGCCTACGTCGCGTGCCGCCGGCGGGGGGCGGCCCCGGACACGACCACCCTCAACGCCCTGGTCCGGGCGGCCCGGGCGGCCGGGCGGCTGGACCGGGTGCGGCGCCTGTGGGACCGGGCGCTGCGGGCGCCAGGCCCTGCGACGGGCAGCCTGCCCCGGCCGGACAGGCACACCCGGGCCGCGGTGCTGGCCGCCGCGGGCGCCGCGGTGGAAGAGGCCGCCGCCGCCGCCGCGGGCGCCACGGCGGCTGACGGCACCGCCACCGCCTCCACCCTCCCGCCTGCCACCACCCGCCCGCCCTCCGCGGCCTGGCTGCTGTCCGTCTACGCGGACGGCGCCCTGGTCGCCCGCCTGCCGCCCTGCCCGCTGGGCGTGGCGGCCCTGGCCTTCGCCATGCGGGGCGCGGCGGGGCGGACCCCCGAGCACGTGTCGGCCGTCTTTGCGGCCGCGGCAGAGCTGCGGGCCGCTGCCGGGCGGCGGCCCTGGGCTCGCGCTTCCTCCGATGATGAGGTCCAGGACAGAGATGGCGACGCCTCCTCCCCTCCCTCCTCCTCCCCCTACCCCCCCACCCGCCCCGACCAGTGGATGTACGCGGAGCTGTTGCAGTTGGCGGCCGCGTCGGGCGAGGCGGACCGGGCGGTCCCGCTGTTTGCGGCCGCGACGGGCGACGAGGCCCGCCTGGGCGACCCGGACCCGCACCTGTACTCGGCCCTGGCCAAGTGCGTGGCATCGGGCGGCACGCCCGAGCTGCTCAACCTGGGCGACGCCGCCCGGCGGGCGCTGGCGGCCCAGTGGCGGCTAGCGGACAGGCGTGCGGGCTCGCGGGTGGTGTCGGCAGAGGCGGCCGTCCAGGTCGCTGCACGCGCCGCGGACGGCGGGGGGGGGGGGGCGCCGCCGACCCCCCCCCTCCTCAAGGCCCGGGCCGTCCTGGAGGACGCCAAGGCGGCGTCGGCGGCCTCCGAGCACGACCACCGGGTCGCGCACAACGCCCTCCTCCACGCCCTCGCCTCGTGCGGGCGGGCCTCGTCCGCCAAGGCCCTGTTCACGGGCATGCTCACGCACGGCCCGTCCCCGGACGTCATCTCCTTCAACGCCGTCATCGATGCGGCCGCCCAGGCGGGCGACGCGGACGCGGCGTTCGACCTGTACGCGGGCATGCTGGCGCTTGGACGGGCGGAGGCGGCGGCGGGCGCGGAGGCGGGCATACACCCGCCGCCGCCGCCCACCATCCGTCCGGACGTGGAAACCTTCGGCGCCCTCATGCACGCGTGCGCGCGCCGCGCGCGCGCGGCGGACGCGGAGGCGGTGCTGACCGCCGCCCGGGCCGCCGGCGTGGCGCCCACGGTGCAGCTGTACACGTCCCTGGCGGCGGCCGCCGTCGCGGCGGGCGACACCGACCGCGCGTTTGCGGCCGTGGACGAGCTGCGGGCGGACGGCCTGGCACCGACGGGGCCGACGTACGGGGTCCTGCTGGCCGCCTGCGAGCTGCGCGGGGACGTCGACAAAGCCCTGTCCCTGTACCGGGCCGCCATCGCCGACGGCGTGCGCCCCACGGACGAGGCCCACAACGCGCTGATGAGCGTGTGCGGCGCGGCGGGCCGCTTTGACGACGCGCTCGACTGCGTGAAGTCCCTGCTCTCCGGCGACCTGGCCCCGTCCGCGGACCCGGCCCTGCGCACGGACGCCCTCAACTCCGCCGCCCGCGCCCTGGCGGGGGCCGGCTTCGTGGACCGGGCGGTGCGGGTGACGGCCCTGCTGCGGGCGGCGGTCGGGCCCGGCGCGCCCACGCCCGACACGCTGTCCGCCGTCCTGGGCGCGGCCGCGCGCGGCGGGCGGGTCGCGATCGCCGAAGATCTCTACGCCGCCCTGGCGGCCCGGGGCGCACTGCCCTCCCGGGAAGCCGCCTCCGACCTCATCATCGCCCTGTGCGGGGCGGGGCGGCTGAAAGACGCGCTGGCCGTGTACACGCTGCTGCTGCGGGGCGAGGCGTCTCTGCTGGGCAGCGGCGGCGGGGGTGGTGGTGGTGATGGCGGTGCTGCTGGGAGTGAGGAGGATGGCGCGTCCGCCGCCGCCGGGCCCGGGGCGGCCGCCGCCCTGGACAGTGCCATCGTGCCGCCGCCCGCCGTCCTGGCGGCCGTGTTCGGCGCGGCGGCGGTGCCGGGCGCCCGGCCCGCGCACCCGCCGCCCTCGCTCGCCTGGTGGGCGACGGGCGGGGGTGGGGGAGGAGGGGGTGGTGGTTGGAGTGGTGCGCTCGCCCGCCCACCACCTCCGTCCACCACCACCACCACCCCCCGCGTCCGCGTCCGCGCGGCCGCCTCCATCCGCACCCGCCGGGCGGCCGGCGCCGTTGCGGCCGCGCCCGCCCTGGCCGCCCTGGTCGCCGCCCTGGCGGGCGCGGGCGACCTGGACGGCGCGCTGCACCTATACGCCTCCCTCCGCCGGCGGGGCCTGGGCGGCGGGAGCGGGGGGGGCGCTGCCTCCCACTCCCTGGCATCCGCCCGCCTCGCCTACCCGCCCGCCGGGTGCGACCGGGCCTGGGAGGCGCTCATCGAGGCCGCCTGCCGGGCGGGCCGCCCGGGGGACGCGCTGCCGGCCCTGGACGACTGGCGGGCGGCTGCCGACGCGGCGGCCGCGGCGTCGACTTCCCGCCCGGGCCGGCCCATCCCCACGCTCTCGCCCGCCGTCCTGGCTTACTTGGAAGCCAGCCTGCGGCGCGGTGCGGGCGGCGGCGGCGGCGGACGCGGCGGCGGCGGCGGCGGCGAGGGCGGTGCGCAGTGGCGGGTGCTGGACGTGCGGGCGGCCATGCGGACCCAGGCCGCCCGCCTGGCGGAGGCGGCGCGCGGGCCGGGGCCCGCCAAGGCCAGCCACCACGTGCGGCCCTTGCTTGGCGGGCTGGAGGATGAGGGCGAGGGCGGGCGCGGAGGGGTGGGCGAGGCTGCGGCGGCTTCGCCGGCCGCCTCCGCGGCCCCCCCGCTCGGCCCCGCCGCCGCCGCGGCGGCCGCCCGCCGCGCCTTCCTGCAGCGCGCGGCCGGCCCGGGCGGCGGCGGGCTGCACACCCGCCGGGCGGCGGCCGAGGCGGAGGCGGCCCGGGCGGCCCTGCGCGCGCGCCTGGCCGCCCGGCAGGCGTCCAAGGGCGATGGCGTCAGTGAGGCGGGCCTGGTGCGGCCGGCGTGGCGGCCGCGCGCGGCGGGCGGCGAGAGTGGAGAGTAGGGAGAGGGAGGTGGTTGCTTTGTGTGCCCAGGAACCCCCCACATTAGGTCTCTTGCATCAACAACCCACACGCTGCTGCACCACCGGCCACAAAGCCCGCTATGAGGCGGGCCGCCGCCTCCTCCGCCCCCGCCAGAGAGTGGTCGCCATCCAGCGTGACCGCGGTCGCGGCCGGCCCGATCGCGGTCGCCAGGCGGGCCGCCGCCGCGGCCGGGTCGTGGCCGGGCGGGGCGTACTGCTCGCGGATGGAGGCCAGCACCAGCACGCGCGGGACGGCCGCCAGGGGGCGGGCCAGGCGGTCGGCCAGCTCGTCCCCCGTCAGGTCGGAGCTGAACATGTCGTCATCGCCGCGGTCGCCCGCCAGGCTGAGCCAGCGGGCCGCGGACAGCGGGGCGCCGTCCCACTCGTCGCAGGTGCCAATGAGCGCGCCTGGGTTGCCGCCCGCCACGGCCGCGGCCGCGGCCGCCAGGCGGGCCGCCGTCCGCTCCTGGCCCGCCAGCCACTCCCGGTCGGAGACGGGGGCCTGCAGGATGATGGTCTCCAGCCGGGGCCGGCCCGGCGGGGCGGAGGCGGCGGCGGAGGGGGCGCCGCCGCCGCCGCCGCCGCCGCCGCCTGCTGCATGGGACCCGGCGTACCGCACCGCGCCCTGGCAGCCCGTGGAGTGGCCAAGCAGGGCCAGGCGCGCCGCGCCGCGCGCCGCGCCCAGGTGGTCGGCCAGCAGGGCCAGGTCGGCCGCGTCGCCGTCCAGGCTGGCCGTGCCCCAGCCGGTGTGGGAGGACCGGAGGAGCGGGGTCACCAGCCCCCAGCCGGCCGCGGCGGCCGCGGCCGCGAGCGGGGCGAGGTACGGCGTCGAGAAGAAGCCGTCCGTCAGGCCGCCGACGGCGACGACGACGCGGGCGCGGGCGGGGGCGGCCGCCGGCTGGAAGGCGACGTGCGCGGCGGCCGGGCCGTACTTGAAGAGGGTGCCCTCCCACGCGGGGAGAGGGGACATGGCGTGCTCAATGAATGCGGAGAATGAAACGAGAGGGGCGCGGGCGCGGGCGGGGGCGGCCGCCGGCTGGAAGGCACGCTGCAATGCGGGGAGTAGAGAGCGGGCCCAACGTCGGGGGGCGCCCCCACACGCGCACTCGCTCTCACGCGCTAGCCTGAAAAGAAAAGCACGCGCGCCCGCCCTCCCCAGGGACCATGCGCCCCACACCCCTCTCCACCCGCCGGGTAGGCCTGAACACTATCCGGCCTCACCCACCCCACTGGCCGGCCGGCCGCACGCCGCCGATTTCCCGGGCGGGCCCGCCAGAGGAGGGCGAGAGCAACGCCGACGCCGATGCGGGGAGCGCTGCACCCGGCGACGGGGACTGGGCCGCCCGCCCACCCGACGACGGGGACTGGGCCGCCCGCCTCGCGTCGGGCGTGCGGAGCGTGTTTGACTTTGAGTCATGGGCGCCCAAGTCCAGCAGAGTTTGGCGCCTGCAGAAAGCGCCCAAGGGGTTTGAGTCCGCCCAGGCCGCCCAGGCGGCCGCGGACGCGGCGTTCGTGGACGGCCTGAACGCGGCCCTGTCCGCCCCGGGCGCGGCATCCGCCCGCGCCGACGCCCGGGCGAGCGTTAGCAGTAGCGAGGATGAGGACGATGATGGAGAGGGTGGCAGCGGCACGGAGGACGCGGCCCTGGCCGCCTCCCTGGCCGCCCGCCTGGCGGCGGGCGCGCCCTCCCCCTCCTCCTCCGCCTCCACCCCGCCCCCGCTCGCGTCCGCGGACGAGGAGGAGGCCGCCGCCGCGGTCGCGGCCGCCGCCGCCGCCTCCGCCGCCCCACCCCTGTCCGGCCAGGAGCTGGCTGCACTAGTCTTGTCCAAGTACGGCCTGCCGTACGACCTCACCATCGTGCGCCGCAACCTGGCGGGCATCCGGGTGGTCGCCCTGAACGTCATGTGGCAGTACTTGGGGCAGCGGTCCCTCACCCTCTCGCCTGAGGCCTACGCCGACAAGTGCGACGCCCTGGCGGCCGCGCTGACGGCGTGGGGGTGCGCGGGCGCGGTGCGCGCCTTCTTTACGGAGCCGCCCCGCAGCAAGCGGGACCTGCCCGGGCGGCCCGTCGTCGGCAACGCGGTCAGCCTGCGCCTGGATGTGGACCCGGACGTCGTCGCGGAGTGGATGGGCGGCACATGACATGGCGGTAGAGAGAGAGTGGGGAAGGA
>Ga0114918_10003321_pt1 | contig 14223 bp, 13 predicted proteins | sample LantaG_FD_87015 | JGI IMG/M metagenome (GOLD analysis project Ga0114918, IMG submission 87015) | Deep subsurface microbial communities from Baltic Sea to uncover new lineages of life (NeLLi) - Landsort_02402 metaG | ecosystem: Environmental > Aquatic > Marine > Oceanic > Sediment | place...
CGTCGCCAATGGCGCACCGGTGGACTCAGGAGAAACCACTCCGATAGTCGCTGCTGCTTACGCGGGCCACAAAGACATGATTGAGTTGCTCATGTCCAAGGGGGCCGACATCAACAAGGGGCCTGAGCCGCCGTTGTACCAGGCCGTAGACTGGTGGGAGACGCTGGACATGGCCAAACTGCTGCTTGAGGCTGGCGCTGATATCAACGCGAGGAATAAAGAGGGGAACACACCGCTTCACAGTACGGCCCGCTATAGACGGTTGGAGATGGCTGCGTTCCTCGTCTCCAAAGGGGCCGATGTCGATGCGAAGAACCATCAGGGCGAAAGCCCATCATCAATAGCCGAGAAGAACGACCATAAAGAAATGTTAGCACTCTTCCGCAAACATGGGACCAAGAAGTGAGATGAATGATAGAGGAAGAGCTTTGTATTCTGCATGTCACGACATAATGAAAGTAGAAAGCTTTGCGTTCTACGGTCATGAGTTCAGTTCGTTTGAAACGAACTTATCATATAGGGTGGCCGCAAGTAGCTCTGTTGTGCCCATGCTATTAAGCATCATAACACCTCAATTAAATCATAAAATATCTTCGGTGGAGGGCTGATGAAAAAAAATAGATCATCAGGCCACATCATTTGTATTCTTTCTTGCCTGGTATTGCGTAACCGTAAACCATATGAACCCTGCAAGCTCTCTGGCCACCGCAATATTTGCTTTACATGGCATTTTACCTTTCTCCACCAGATACCGATGTCGTTTACTTAATCTTCGTCCGGCCGCATCGGCAATTTCGATAGCCCACTGCGGCTGGCCATTTCTTCGCTTTTTGAGTGCCGCTGATGGGACATACCTGTGCCGGTAATGCCATGAAGTTTCGTTCAGCAGGCGTCGAATACGTTTGTTGCCCGCCTTTGTTAACCCGCGATTATCGGTGGCTACCAAACGTGAAATAAACGAAGGCATGGGAAACCATACATTATAGGATAACAGGTGGACGTCTGCCGGTCAAGAAGACGGCAGACGATGAAAATCCCTGTTGTTAATTTTCCTCATAAGCCTGTTTTTTTGCCTTTTTATGTCACTTTCTATCTTTATATTGTGAATTTGTCTTAAAGAAAGCTATTACAGGCAGATGGTCTGATACCCTTTTGGCTTTTACTAAATCATCGCCGGTAAAGGTCTGTATCCGGCAACTGAGAGCCTCTTCATTAGCCAAATCCGGTGAAATCAGGAAATGGTCATACCTATTGCCAGCATGTGTGGTTCCTATCCCATCCTGGCCAGATGGAAACATCACTAACATTCCTAATGATTCTGCCAGCTCCTGTATTTGCGGTTCTTGAGTATTGAAATCACCAACAATAATAACATCAGGATCTATCGTTAACATCAGATTTATAACTTTCTTTAAAATTACTTTTTCCTGCTCTCTCAACGAAATATTTGTCCAGGAAAGATGGACCGTTACGATAACAGCATCGAAGCCCTTATAAGCAACGTAGGCTGCCTGAGCAGGATGCTGGAAGCCATTAGGGTCAGGTATATCTTCCATTTCGATCTTCTCAGTTGCGAAAATAGCATTATCCTGGCCATCACTGGAATCAAGAAATGCCACTGTTGTAAAGCGGAATTCATTAGCCAGAAATGTTTTGATCCTGTCCTGATTGGCTATTTCCTGGATGCAGATAATATCTGGATTCATCTCGATAAGCTGGTTGCCAAACCAGTCTCTATCAGCCTGTTGGCTTTCGGGATACCCTCTTACGTTCCATGTTGCGATGATGAGGTTTTCCTCCTGAGCCCTGCTCCTTGTACCTGAACAACCGTTCAGAAAGATAATCAAGATGCTGGTTATGACCAGTAATGTGTTTTGTACTTTCATATCAGAACTTATTCGGAACATGACTGTTTTTCATTAACCACTAATACTATTATCAGGTTCATTGTATAATACGGTAGAAATACTGGGAATATTTTTTGTTGCGAATATAAGTGTTTAACGACAAAGTATATTGATAATTGGAATGAATATACAAAGTACTCTGAATCGTATTTACGAAAACGAATAATAGTAATAATAAACTGGGATTTGTAGGTGACCAATGAAAATGAAGATTTTATTAATCTCTTCGAGTCCACATAAAGAAAAAAGCAAAACCTTTTCCTTGGCTGGGGAGGTCTTAAAAGGTCTTTCGAAGAACGCGGCTGATATTGAAACTATTCATTTATGTGATTTCAGTGTTTTCTTCTGCAAGCATTGTGAGCAGTGCCATAAGGATATTCTGCAATGTCCCTTGCCGGATGATGTTCATGTAATCCTTGAAAAGATGCTTGAAGCAGATGGGATTATTTTGGCATCCCCAAACTATATAAATCAGGTTACGGCTTCTATGAAGGCACTATTTGACCGTTCATCTCATTTTATTCATTGTAAGCGGTTATTAGGAAAATACATCGCTGGGGTAGTCTCTTCTGGAAGCGGACAGGCTCAGGAGGTTCTGGATTATATCAAGTATTATGGGCATACCTGTGGAGCTCAATATTCGGGAGGAGTATCCTCTGCTGCACAATCAATTGGGGAAAAGACAGAGGAAGCGATTGAGATAGGTAGGAAGCTTGCCATGGATATTCAAGAAAAAAGGAATTATCCAGAGCAGTTAAAACTTATTGAGAATGGTAAGCAACATTTCAGACTGATAATCAAGGCAAGAAAAAAAGGATGGGCGGGAGAACATCAGTACTGGCAAGACAAGGGCTGGTTATAAGAACTGTTTGATATATACACATTGCTGTGTCGAAGTTCTATCCAGAAATCAATTCTAAAGGTGGGTTATTGAGTGCTCGTTGGAATATATTAAAACTCTCACTTTTCCATGATTTTTATGTGGATTTTCAAAGGACCCGATTTCTGTTCTGGGCACAAGAAAAATACGCAATAAAACCACAAATATCTATGCTTAAAAAATCTGCAAAAAAGCAGCCAACTCAGTATTTTGTGTGTGGGCAACAGATCAAATCTCCGAATCGCCCTATTGGGAAATACAATTCGGCAGCACTAATCTGGGACCAGCAAAAATCCCCTGATAGGCTTACGCCGCAACAGCCACACAAGACTCTCCGTCCGTCGTTTGACACTCAGATTCCTTATCCATCACCGCCTCCAAAATCTCCGCTGCCGTCCTCTGTATCCGCCCCAACGACTCCATGAGAGTCTCCTTATCACCGTTGTACAACTGAATGTAATCGCTGCTGGCACTGTTTGTATCCAAACCTATGCCGTGACAAACAACAAAAGCAACGGCTTCAGCTTCAGTCTCTCTGACTTTTTTGTCCTTTGGTGTGCCCTTTTTATCTCGGTGAAGTATTTCGTGGGTCGCCTCATGGGCTAACACCGAGAGCTCCTCTGCTGCAGTCAGACCCTTCTTGAGCTTTATCAATCCGCCAGCAGACACGCCTTCAGCAGAACCAATTGATTCGCTATACTCCAACACGATGCCTTTGCTTGTGACATACTCTCTTAACCTCTCTGTGTAGACGCCGGGATCACCATTCACCCGGGCAAACTCAGGTAGCAGCTTCCCATCTGTCTGACTGACATCGAACACGTATGCGGTTTTGAACGCTACGGCCGATTCATCGTCGCGATCTTGGACATCTTTTTTATCATTTGCATGCGTCACCTTTTTACGCCAGACAATCGGTGCCATTATGGCGATTCCCTTCTCATTTCGCGTCACATGTCTGCCGAGTTTCTGCCAAGTGCGAAAGCCCGCAACATGTGTTGCATCAGGTTTCTGAAAACCGATCAAAATAGCATTGCCCAGGCTGTAGTTGTGGAACCTGCCCATTGCTTTCAAATATTCAACGAGCTTCTGGCTCTTGCCAGCTTCGACGGCTTCAATTAACTCATTGAAAGCCTGTTCCGATACCTTTCTTGCATGGTTTGTTTTCATTGTTCTTCACCTCTGCTGAATCAAACGACCAATTCCCTCGGCTCAAGTTCTGCAACTACATCGATGTTAATGTCGCCGACTATCTTGTCGCACCGGCCACAATACGGCCCCAATAGCTCTGGTGCGTCCTTTCCGCACAATTTACATTCTCTCATCCTGCATCACCTCCATGATGACTTTGGTTTTTCTACTCCTCGAAAAACCAAAGTCTGGCAAGAAATAAGGGCTCATCATTGTTAGTGCGGCATGGTGTACGTCAGAGGTTGCTCATAAATCACTGGTATATAAGCCTCAGGCGGCTGTTATAGAGAAGTTTTGTGATAGCATATTATGTAGTGTCAAAAACAGAATTAGTCTTGTAGGAAAATGGCATGAAAAGAAAAGACGATAGTTCGGAAATGCGCACCAGGATTCTTCGGCGAAGATACCTATGGAAAGATGTCCAGGGCAAAGTGATCGAGACCGAGGAACAGATGCTCCGCCGCGTCGCTAATGCAATAGCAGCCGCAGAGTCCAGATATGGTGCAACAAAAAAGCAGGTCAAAGAATTTGCTGAGAAATTCTATCGGTTAATGAAAGCCAGGGAGTTTCTTCCCAATAGTCCAACGTTGATGAACTCTGGCCGTAAGAATAGCATGCTCAGTGCTTGCTTTGTGTTACGTGTTCCTGACAGCATTGACGGAATTTTCGATGCTATAAAGTACACGGCTTTGATTCAAAAGGCAGGTGGTGGTACAGGTTTTGACTTTTCACAACTGCGGCCAACGGGAGATATTGTTGTATCCAGCGGCGGCAAGACTTCCGGGCCTGTCAGTTTCATGAAGGTATTCTCGGAGGGAACCAGTGCAATTCAACAAGGAGCCTTCCGCCGCGGTGCCAATATGGGCATGATGTCAATTGAGCATCCTGACATCATTAACTTCATTAACGCTAAAAACGATCACACAGCTTTTACAAACTTTAATTTCTCCGTCAAAGTTCCCGACACCTTTATGAGGCAATTGAAGGAAAATCCAGATACTTCACATATCGTAATCAATCCTCGCACAAAGAGAAGGTATGTCATACCTCGGTCCATTAACATCGGCTCTTATACCCTGGACGACATGCTGCCGGAAAGTCGGGCAGCCGATGACTGCTTCACCGTCCTGGAAGTCTGGGACATGATTGTCAAGAATGCTCACGCTACCGGTGAGCCTGGCATCTGCTTTATCGACCGTGTCAACGAAAGCAACCCGACACCTCATGTAGGCCCAATCGAAGCTACCAATCCGTGCGGTGAGCAACCGCTTCTGCCTTACGAGGCCTGTAACCTGGGCTCAATCGCAGTCTCCAAATTCGTGGCCAAAAACAGATGTGATTTGGACTGGGATTCGTTCGCCAAAACGATTGGACTCGTCGTTAGATTCCTCGACGATGTGGTCGACGCCAATCATTATCCTATCCCCCAGATTGAGAAGATAACACTCGGCAACCGCAAAATCGGCCTCGGGATTATGGGATTTGCGGACACCCTGATTCTGTTGGGAATCGGATATGGCAGTGAAGAGGCGGCGGAATTTGCGGAGAAACTTGCGTCGTCCATCCAGGAACATGCCCATCTGGCAAGCGAAGAGCTTGCGAAAGAGCGAGGTTGCTTTCCCAATTGGAAAGGAAGCATCTGGGACAACGAGCATCACAGGCCGATGAGAAATGCTGCCTGCACGACCATAGCACCAACGGGCTCGATCAGCATAATTGCCGAGTGCAGCAGCGGTATAGAGCCCGTTTTTGCCTTCGCCACCAAACGCCGAGTTTTAGATGGCCAGGAGTTCATTCAGCTACATCCCCTTATCGAGAAACTCGGAACTAAAGAAGGCTGGCTAACTGAGCGAGTCCGGGATCGACTTGCCCATGGCATTCCTACCCATGAAATCCCAGAAATCCCAGGAGAACTGGCCGAGGTTCTCGTCACGGCACACGAAGTCGCACCGGAGTGGCACGTCAGAATTCAGGCGGCATTCCAGAAATACACAGACAATGCAGTATCCAAGACTGTGAACCTGTCGGCGGATGCGACTGTTGACGATGTTAATAAGGTCTACCGCCTCGCCTTTGAATGTGGCTGCAAAGGCATCACTGTCTACCGGGATGGATGTCGTGAGGATCAGGTAATGGTTGCGGCACATAAAGACACTCAACCCGCAACACGTGGGCCCGCTGTAAGGCCCCGAGTTCGTACGACAGAAGGCTCCACCACAAAGTTTCGTATGGGTTGTGGGACACTTTTTGTGACTGTCAACAATGATGAACACGGTCTTTGTGAAGTCTTCGCTAATTTAGGAAAAGCGGGCGGCTGTCCGGCGCAATCTGAAGCCACTTGCAGGGCTGTCTCTGTAGCTCTTCGTTGCGGTGTTAAACCCGAAATACTCATTGAGCAACTCAGAGGTATTCGGTGTCTCTCGGCTATTTCACGGAAAAAGGGAAACAGTGATATCGACGTTCTTTCATGCCCCGATGCCATTGCCAGGGCGCTTGAGCAGACTATTGGGCTTAATCGCGAGCCCATAACAGTGTCTTCCATCGGCAAATGTCCCGAGTGTGGTTATCCCATGCGAAGAGACTCGGGATGCAAAATTTGCGATAACTGCGGATACGACAAATGCGGCTAAAGAATACGACAACTGATTCTAATGTTGAGATGTGTCAGCATGTGCAATTACTGGGTCACTCGGCCTATGGTGTCACGGAACTCAGGGCGTTTGAGCCGAGGCCCATGGTGGCATACGTAGACAACGAAAATGATATAGCAAGACTCGCGATGGAGTTGGACCGAAAGACTTCAGGCATTTACATTGGCGTTCAGCCCCGGCCTCTGGACCTTTTCGACAAAGCTCCAAATTGCTGGAAGCCAGCTGTTTCAAGTCCTCAGACCAATTGTGGCTGTGACCGGGATATCGAATTCATAACGACGTGCTTCTTCGATATAGATGTTGTGTCAACGGAGCGAACAAAGGGCTGTCCAGCTACTGAAGAAGAGCTTCAACAGAGCTTACAAGCATCGCTCTTGCTTAGTCGGGAAAATGGCCTGGCTTTGAGCTCAATTATCTGCTGCAGCGGAAACGGTCATTATGTTCTGGCGCCTGTAGTCCCCATACCGGTTGATAGTGATGATGTTGCCGAAAAATTCAGACGTTTCTGCCATCATATGGCTCAAAGAGTAGTCCGCCAAGTTAGTGGAATCAAGATTGATCCGGTCTACAACCTCAGCCGAGTTATGCGGCTTATAGGAACCGTCAACGGCAAAGGGCAACCTTCAAAGGAAAGACCACACCGTAGAGCACATTTTGTTACTGAGCCCATGCCAGCAAAGTCCATGGCATTATATCATATGATTCTCAACACCGAAATCGCCCCTCCCGTCAAGGAGACAACGGCACGACCTGACAACAACCGACGTGACCTGACCAAGATAGAGAGCTGTGAGTTCATAAAATGGTGCAGAAAAAAACCGATGGATGTGTCTGAGCCGCAATGGTTTGCCATGATCACCAACCTGGCTAATCTTGAAGGCGGCCCTGAACTCATTCATGAAATCTCACGCTTGGACATGTTTCGTTACGACCATCAACAAACCCAGAGGTTAATCGAACGAGTACAGAGCAGGGGATACAGCCCGGCAAACTGCAAGACCATCAGAAACAACGGCTTTTACTGCGCTAAATTTGGGCGGTGTCAAGTAAAGGCTCCGATGTATTTGACTCATTTGTTTTCAATATGAATAAGATGAAAGGCGTACTTGGAAGAAGGCATGAATAGAAAAAGTCATATTCAACGCATAAGCCCAAACGCGTTGGTAAGCTTATCAACTGCTGCCAAATATTGTCCCGGTCGTCCAAATGCCTCGACATTGTGGCGATGGGCAAGAAAGGGAATTAAAGCCAGATCTGGCGCACGTATTAGGTTGGAACACAGACGCGTTGGTGGAAAAATATTCGTTACGATCGATTCGCTCAACAGATTCTTTGAAAACGTTGCCAGTGCTGACGTCGAATATTTTGAGAAACAGTCTGAAACAAAAAGTAACTTTCAAGAACGAACCATATATAAACCACCCTCCAGAAGCAGACGTGACAATCAAATCCGGGAAGCTGAAGCCTTTTTACGAAAAGAAGGCCTTTAACCTCAGTGGATTCTGCTTTACAATCACTCGCACAAGTTTTAACTCAATTACCCCCCAACTTCATTTCAAAAACGTATACAGTATACGAAATGGGGTGAAAACAGGCGCACATAGATAAAAGATTTGCAATGGTGAGAATTTCTATTATATTGATTTACATAGGGTTACGGTGATGGCCACAAACTCCGATTTTGCCTGTTAACCGCTAGGTCGTAGGTTCGAGCCCTACTCGGGGAGTTTGTTGTGTAGCCAAGAATGCTGTTTTTAACCCATCTTGGCTGTTTTTGTGTCTACGGTTGTCTACTGAAATCTCTTGTTTTCTGCACACTTTGGCCAAGCCAGTGGCAAAGACAAAATCCCCGAAGTTCGGCAGGAAATTCATCGCCTTTTGTTCGGCCTTCTCAAAAGCTCTTGCGTAGGTGTTGAACGTCAAGCGGGGGTCTGAATGTCGCGCAAGTTTCTGGACAACCTTAGCGGGAGTCTGGCTGTTCGCAAGGAATGAAATGTAGCTGTTCCGCAGACTGTGAAAACATATAGCATTACCTTCTCTGTCTGTCAGTTCAATTTCTGCTACCCTCAAATCTTCCCTGATAAGCTCTGCTGTGTTGATCGACTTGCTAAAGGACATAAAAGTAGCGTTCGGCCTTGTATGAGCTTTCAGTGCCGTCAGAACATTAACCAGTATCGGGGGGACAGACTGTTCGGCCTGTTTTCCGTTTTTGGCTATCGAGGCTTTTACTCCGACAAAAGCATTATCCGCCGACAGGTTTATATCGTCCCAGCAAAGGTTAAGCAGCTCTTTTTTGCGAAGCCCCGTCATTCCTGCCAGAAGATAAAGCACAGCCCGCTCCGCTCCGCTGCTCCTGCCGATAAGGATATTCCTTTCAGAAGTGGTCTTGATTAAGTGGACAAATTGCACAGGGTTTAATACTCCCTTTTTCTCAGAATCCCTTGCTGGCTTTGCCATCTTCGCAATAGGATTTTTCATAATCCGCTGGTCTTGCTCTGCCCAGTTTAGAAACGTCTTGAAGCAATCCAGATAATGCCCCGCCGTCGTCGCGCTCAGTCCTTCCTTTATCAGCTTGCCGATATATATTTCAACCGCCGTCTTTGTAATATCCCGGAAATAGAAAAACCGGCAGTCCTGTACAATCTTTTTAAGCCTGTTCTGTGTATGGCGAATATAACCGGCTGAAAATCTCTTAGCTTTTAAGACCTTGACATAATCGCTGATATGCTCCGTCAGAGGCTTTGTGATCTCCGTCCGCTGTCCATCGAGTAAGCCCCAGGACACAAACTTTCTCAAGAGGCTGTACGGCACAGTCTCTATCCATTGGTTCAACTTAACATCCAGTTCAAGCCCTGCAATCCGGCAGTTGACCAGAGACTCGATGTTTCGCCCAAGAGCCTCACTTATCCGCTTATCGGCAAACGCCGGTATTCTGTGCCGAAGCTGGTTATGGTCGAAAATATCGACATACCACTTTGCCGCTTTGCGTTTTTCGCCGTTGCGATCTTTGTATGAAGGACGATAAACTCTCATTTCTCACCTGTTTCTTTCTGCTGCTTTCCGCAGCTAATTCTCGTCACTTTCCTCTTCAGGCATCTCAATCCAAGGGTGTGTTAAAGATTCTTTCCAGTCAAACGCAAGTGCAGGCTTTGCAGTGCCAATACCAGCTCCATCAATCAGCATATAGTACCTGCGGAAGATTTCATCTAAGAACTCTAAAGCTTCTTCCACATCATTGTGTGTAGGCAATTGTTTGGTTGCTTGATTCACGTCAAGATGAGCCACCCATTGGTCCCTGAAATTCTTAATAAGCTGTGTTTCTTTATCCAGATGTTTGATGTCCTTATCGAGCTTAATCGAACTTATGTATTGATTGCCCTTTTCCGCAAATTTGTCAAAGTCATTATCAGCTATTCCCCTGTCTTGCATCCATTTCTTGTATCTTGAAACAAAATAATCACGGGTTATGGCTTCAGGATTCTTTATAATTTCTTTAATCAAGTTGTGTAACGAAATAGTCCTACTATCATGGTCATTCAGCCGCGCAAGACCGACAACTATGCTGTCCATATAGTTGTTCTGAATCCATGTAAAGAAGAATGGTGACGACTGGATTTGCTTGTTTGAAGCAACAATCTGAGCAACTTCTTTGAAAGTGTCCTGGCTAATAAGAAGGTCACCCAAATCTTGCCCTATCTTATCAATCCATTTTTTCCACTTCTGTCTGAACTCAACTTTCTCCTGCTCTGTCATTTTTCACCTGTCTTTTTTTATCAGCTTTTGGTCTCTAATTTCTCTAAATGACTTTTAATGAATTTCTCTATGCCCATAACAACCTCATCTTTGAGTACCGCCGGGCTTTGTGCTACCCATACTGTGAAATTGTAAAGCTCCTGCGCATCGACTGCAAGCCACTTGCCGTTCCTATGCAAAAACACAAACAGTGTCGTCAGTGCGATTCTCTTATTGCCGTTCTGAAAAGGATGGTTCTTAATCATAAGGTAAAGCAGGATACTTGCCTTTTTAACCAGCGATGGATATAGCGGTTTTCGAGAAAACTTCTGAAAAGGAGTTATAAGGCAGCTTTCAAGTGTATGCGGAAATCGCGTCGAATAATCCGGTATCGGCTCATCAAAAGCCAATAATTCCCTTGCCAGATTAAAAGCTATATGCTCAACATCTGCTGTGGTGATGATCTTCATTCCTCACCTAACTTTCTCAATACTTCGCCGTACTCTTTTACAGCCTTCTTAACGGCCTTTTCGATTTGGCCTTTGTCCTTAGCGGTCAGTTTTTTTCCGAGTATATGGGCCACTTCTTTGTCCTTTATGACATACATGCGTCCGATCTTTTCGGCTTTAATTTGGCCTTTACGGACTCTCCTGTAAACCTCAATACGGCTTAATCCTAACAGTTCCGCTAATTGCGGTATTGTGATATACTTTTGATTAACCATATATTCTACCGATAGTTATGATGTTACTATATAGGTTCAAGGTAACAATAGTTACCTACTTTGTATAAAGTAACAATACTATCGGCAGAATTCAAATATAAAATCCTCAAATTTATTTATTTTTTTAGCCTTCTATCTGCCTGCTTACCATCATACACATACAAAGGACTGTACAGACTGGTAAGCTATAGAACGTTGTTGTAAAGTAACATAGAGTCAAGTTAGGCAATTTTGAACGATAAGACTTTTCGATAAAACAAATTAAGCTCAATTTTCAATTCCTTGCTATGTTCTCATATCAACATAGCTCCTGTCTGTTTTTGGTTATGTTAGACTTTAGAGCTTCTTCGCAATGACACGAGGTGAGTTTTAAAAGTCATTGCGGGCCTGGCCCCAAGGAGCCGATTTGAAGGATCGCGCGGCAATCTCAGGTGTTACGGTGGAACTTTTTCAACACCCCCCCTTATTTAAGTCCTATTCCCTATAAGTAATCAGTTCGTCTTGATCATTCTCAGGTTCTGTAATATTATCAAGCACTTTAATATTGTCAGGCACTTTAACATTTTCAAGCACTGTTGGAGGGGAGGCCTCACCAAGCTTCCTGAGAAATCCTGGAGAAACTTGTAATCCCAAATTCTGCGCCTTATGGACATCTTCCCATGCTTCATCATACTTTCCCGTGAGGTAGTAGGCCAACGCACGTTTGTTGTAGGCCTTTGCAGACTTTGGACTTAACTCAATAACTTTGGTGTAGTCGGAAATGGCCAGGTCATATTGGCCTTTAGTACCATAGGCAAGCCCCCGACTGTTGTAGGCTTGAGCATCCGTTGGATTTAACTCAATAGACTTGCTGTAATCTATGATAGCCAAGTCATATTGGCCTTTCTTGTAGTAGGAAATCGCCCGATTGTAACAGGCTTGAGCGTATTGTGGATTTATCTCAATGGCTTTAGTGAAATCCAAAACTGCCTCGTCATATAATTTCTTAGCGATATAGACAGCCCCACGATTGCAGTATGCTTCAGCATAGCCTGGATTAATCTCCACGGCCTTGGTGCAATCCGAGATCGCCTCATCATATTGCCCTTTGGTGATATAGGCAGCCCCACGGTTGCAGTAGGCCTCAGCATAGTCCGGATTAATCTCAACGGCCTTGGTGAAGTCTGAGACGGCCAGTTTATGCTGACCCTTCTTAAAGCAGACAATCGCCCGATTGTAATAAGTCTCAGCTAACATTGGATTAATCTCAATCGCCTTAGCATAATCAGAGATCGCCTGATCATATTGACCTTTGGCTTTGTAGGCGTTACCACGATCACTGTAGGCCATCGCAAATTGTGGGCATATTTCAATGGCCTTGTCGAAGTCCGGGATCGCTTTATCAAATTGCTCTTTAGCAAAGTATAGAACTCCACGGTTGTAGTAGGCTTCAGTCAACCTTGGGCTTATCTCCAGGGCTTTTGTTAGGTCTGAAATGGCCTGGTCATATTGACCTTTAGCCTTGCAGGCAATCGCCTTATTGTAATAAGCTTCAATATATAGTGGATTAATCTCTATGGCCTCTGCGTAATCTGAGATAGCTCGGTCATATTGACCTTTAGCTTTGTAAGCATTGCCTCGATTGTAGAAGGTCGCTGCATTTCCTGGTTTTATCTCTATAGCCTTGGTGTAGTCTGAGATGGCCTGGTCATATTTACCTTTGCTGTAGTAGAGAAACGCCCGACTAATACAGGTTTCAGCAGAGCCTGGGTCCTTCTCAATTACTACGGTCTCATCTGAGACGGTCAAATTACGTTCATCTTTAATCGTTGGGGCGACCTCCCGATCGTAGCCGTCATTAGATTTGTCTTTGCATCCCATGAAGAATACACAAAGAACCATCCCACACTTCAGCAGTATGCTATTAAATGCTTTTTCGCTTCGAATCTGCACGATAATATACCTCGCTTCTCCCATTCAATATTCTTCAAATTCTTGATTTATTTTCTATTTCGGCAGGATCTCCTGGCAATATGAATTCTTTCGTTGTGCCATTCAATAGCAGGATCTACATTAGCCAGAAATTTTCTCTATAGGCCGATAAAGTTCTGTTGAACGATAGAAATAATTGTCGTCAGAGGGAATTTATAATTAACGTCAGACAGTCAATCGAAAAATGCAGTGGATTAGTGTGGCCCCGGCCGAGACTGCCGATTTGAGTCGTTTTTCATTGATAGACACAGTCTCAATTGGTATTTGTCTATCTCAAATCTGTTAAGAAATCATCGACCACCGGCAGAGCCGGTAGTATGAGGAAGGCCCCTAAAAGGGGAGAATTGAAGGTACCCGGTATGTTCCCTTCGACTTTGCTCAGGGCAGGATAGGTCACGGCTTTGCTACACACTTGTCTTGAACCCTGCCTCGCAACAACGCTCTTGCGCTTCGCTAACACTTCACCTCCATCAGGTTGTGTAGAGGGCTTGACTTCGGCTCGATTCAGCCGAGACCTCACCTCCAAGTTGCCGAACATACTCGGCACACAAAGAAAGGGCCTATACCAAATAAATCAGTATAGGCCCCTAATTGATACTAATTCAACTATGCTGTCCTGATTCAGGTCTTCTTTAATCGAAAAAACCTGCACCAGGAGCAGCCGTGTTAATTAGCTGGGGGTACAAGACGAACATTATCCAAACCAATCCATGTGTCACCGGAACTTACATTGGCTAATTCAATGCCGATTTGGTGACCGACTGATTCCGGAACTTCGTCGGCTGAAAACGTCAGGGTATACTCCTGCATATCATCAGTAAGCGCTATGTCACTTGTTGCAGCCGGGACCCTGGTGCCGTTATCATCATAGTAGATGGTCATCTGTAAAGTCGTGGCGGCCCAGGTAATCCGGGCATCCACTTTCAGCTCCAGAATGTCGCCTCCCACAATCGTATGACCCGTCAACTGCCAGACCGAAGGGTCACCACTCATTAGAAAAGCGGTCCAATCTCCATCAGTAGCCGTATATCCGGTTTCTACTCCCGAATCGGCACAGGGCCCATCGGTGCTCCAGCCGGGTATATCGACAGCAGGAGTATCAGCTACACCTTCACCGTTCCAACCCTTGATTTTCTCGGTGCCGGGCAGTTCAAAGCTGGAGTTTTC
>Ga0114918_10003322_pt1 | contig 14220 bp, 18 predicted proteins | sample LantaG_FD_87015 | JGI IMG/M metagenome (GOLD analysis project Ga0114918, IMG submission 87015) | Deep subsurface microbial communities from Baltic Sea to uncover new lineages of life (NeLLi) - Landsort_02402 metaG | ecosystem: Environmental > Aquatic > Marine > Oceanic > Sediment | place...
ATAGAAAAACCAAATCTATCCCAGAGGTAAACTGGGAATTGCGAATACCTAGAAGCAAAGTTGGAAGAGTTATAATAAGGCGTCCCGCATCACGCGGGGGTGATATTATCATAGAGTAATTAACGAAGGTCGCATATTTTTATGCGGCCTTTTTTTGTGTTTGGGTGTAATTTATTATGAACAACGTATTACCTGAAAGATGGTAACGGAGGATAAGACGAGTTCCTCACAAAATCAACGACCGGTCGTGATTTTTCTTTCTTTAGTTTTTAGTACATCGTGGACAGTGTTTATACTGCTTCTTTGGTTTAGGACTGACTTTCTGTTATTTTACGCAGAAACGTTTGGTCTATCTTCTGCTCTTCGCATCCCTAAATTTAAGCAATTACAAGATGAAAACATTGTAGATAACTTTTTATTTTTTTTATGGTCAGAGTTTCAGGACCATAAGGTTTGGCGTTTCCCGTTTAAGATTTTAACATGCTTTTATTGTTTTGCTTTTTGGCTATCTTTGGCAGTGACGTTTTTTTACGATTTAAAGTTGTTGCCATTGAACTATCTATTATCAATTTTAATATTTAATAAAATCAAAACGGATGACTGAATATTTAATTGATGGTCCGGAAGAGTTCGTTGAGCTAACAAAAAAAATAGGCCTTGAAGACCCAGACATAGAAATGCTTAAGGTTTTTTGCAGGGCTCGAAAAACCGCCTGTTGCAGCGGGCCTCGTAACGAGGCTCTAAGAGGAATAGAAGCAATGTATAAAAAGATTGTTTTGACCAGACTGGAAGATATGAAGGATGAGTTACTCAGGCTATCTCGGAACAAAGGATATCACTCTATAAGATTTCAGGGGGCTTTTCGCATTAATCGTCGAGAGATGGAGGAATATGACAAAGTTATTATTTAATCTCTATCCATGAGCTGGCTTGTGGATTTAACTTTCGGAAGAGGTAGTTTAGGGTTCATGATATAAGGGTCCCGTCCTTTAGAGAGCCAATATTTTATTTCTTCTTGAGCGGTCATTTGTCCAGTGGGCCCAACATTATCTAGGTCTTTGTAGTAATCTACTTCAACACTAAATAATGCAGGAATACCAATTCGCATTTTTTCGACGCGCCCGTGGTGTTGGGTCATCTGGCACCCAGCCAAAAATAATATAAAACATATTAAAATTTTATTTGCGCTGATTTTCACGAAGCTCCTTTAGGTCAGTAGCTGGAATTTCTATTAGATCTATAAAATTTGGCTCTGAGCCGCTACAAAGATAGGGGTGCCCTCCGTTCTTAGGTAGGGTTTTTTCTATTGTCAGTTCTTTTAACTGTTCGTTGGGCACGACCATTTTAGTCTTGCGGTCACTCATGTAAAACGTAGTAGATGTCACTCCGACACGTACTATTCTTGCCTGACGACCACTAATATAAATAACATCATCATTGTCAAAGTCATGTCCATAAAATATCATAATACCCTTCACAAGATTTATCATAATATCTTTGGCCAGCAAAGCTATAATACCAGCAACGAATATCCACCCATACTCTGAGAATAGGTCTTTTGCAATGCCCTCCGCTTGCTCATGGTTAAAATTAGATAAAGTGTCGGAACTCAGCTTAGTTAAAACCTGACTGAGACTAGCGCTGTTAAGTATATTAGTCACTTTTAAATTTATCCATTTTTATGTCGAGCTTATCAAAGCGTTCGTGAATGGCTTCAAGAGCCCTGTTGAGATCGTTTTTTGTTACGTATTCTTTGGGAATTTCAATAGCTATTTTAGTTAACCTTTGGGTAACCTCATCGTGTTTTTTCCACAGTTCGTCTATATTGTGAAAAAGCCTATTGATTGTGTACCCTACAAAAAGAACAGCTACGCCAAACGCTATATCGATTATACTGTTTACATCCATCGACTATCTTTTGCACTTCGTTGGGATATTTACTTAAATATTTTGTCAATAACTTTTTCTTGAAGCTCTTCTTTTGCCTTGTCTGCTACCTTATCTATTACTTTTTCGGTTATTTTTTCAGCAATTTTTTGTTCTAATGGATCAGGTCCTGACAACAAACACCAACTAGCCCCCCCGATAATCCCTATTGCTAGGGCGACAATTACAACACTTATTTTTTTTTGAAGTTTCATAGCTCTTTATTATTATACACCATAGGTGTAAATTGACTGGATGGAATTTAATGAATATTTAAAAGAATTGCGATCGCGCAGGTTTAAAGATACCAACAAGCTAAGCAAGTTGCTGAAAATTTCGAGAAGGATATGGCAAAAGATAGAATCAGGGATTAACCCTCCTCCTCGTAAGTCTCTTTTAGTGAATTTTTGTCAACTTGTTTTATGCAAAGAATACGAAAAAAACCAGCTCTTTGCTCTTGCAAGAAAATGGAAGCCTAGCGATAAAACCAACACTTCAAACCACGTTATCACCCCGACTCTAGAATTAATGAAACACATGAGGCTTGAAGAATACAGGAGGTGGCATGATGCTGCTATTGAGGCAAATACACCTGACTATCCCCACAAATATTGGTAGGTTATTTAAGGCTATAAATTTTTCTTTCGTTGACCACAAAATCTAAACACCCGTCCATTAAAAGCTTTAAAGCTTGATGGGGGTAATTGTTTATAGGGTGACCATGGGAGTTGAGAGAAGTGTTCAGGATGATAGGGAGTCCTGAAATTTTTCTATATTCGTCAATTATATCATAATAAAGGGGATTAGCTTCTCTTTTAAGAATGTGGGGACGAGCAGATTTATCTATAGGGTGTATGACTGCCGGGATACGGTCTACCCATTCGTCTCGAGTATCATAACAGATAGTCATGAATTCGGCCGTATATTTTGATTTGGGGCATTCAAAAATTTTATCTGCGTATTCTGCTAGGACAGAGGGCGCAAACGGCATCGTTTCGGTTCGGTGCAATCGTTGATTAAGTTTTTGGTGAGTTTCCATATCAGTCGGTCTTACTATGATACTTCTATTTCCTAGTGCTCTGGGCCCGTATTCGGTTTTACCTATGACAAGCCCTATGATATGGCCTTCGTTAATCAAAGATGCAACTTTTTTAATATCAAATTTTTCAACCTTTAGGCGTGGCGCATCGTTAGCGACATTAATAGAATAGTCGGGGTAGGTGTGTGTGGCGTTGGTATCTTCTGTCCACTCTTCTTCCGTAAAGGATTCTCCTAAATATACATGGTCAAGCTTTAGGGGTTTTTCTATCTCTTTTAATTCTACTGCTTTACAAATGGCCCCTCCCAGCGCTAGCCCAGAGTCTCCCATCGCAGGATGAATAAAAATCTCATCAAAATAATCTAAATTGTTTATAAATTGATTTATTTTAACGTTTGCAAAAAGCCCTCCCGACAAACATAACTTTCTGTAATCAGGATAAAGGTTATGTAAGTCGGTGAATAGTTTATACAAAAGCTCTTCAGAATATTGATGGAGAGTGGCCGCAAAGTCGGCTCGTTTTTGTGGATCTGTGAACCAGCGGTCTTGTTTAAGGCTGTCAAGAATGAGGTTAAGTTTGCCAGACCACCCCGCGCCTTTGATGCTCAACTCACCGTCATAGTAAAAACATTGTGATAAATATTTATAGATTAAATCGTTGGGTTTCCCGTGTCCAACCAAACCCACCACCTTCCCTTCGTCCTTAAGTTGTGCCCATCCATAAGCTGTGGTGCAGAGTCCCCAGACGCCTGCGATGGACGCGGTGTCACCCAGCCATTGCGAATGGACCAAGTCAGTTTTGCCATCTTCGCATAGATAAATTTTAGAACAGCTTCTTGTCCCTGCGCCGTCATGAGAAAGAGATATGGCTTTTCCTTCCATTCCTGAAGTAAAATAAGACCCCATAGCATGGCAGCGGTGATGAGAAAAAGATTTAAGTTTATTTTGAAAATTTGCGGCTTGGTACTCAATCGGCGTAACCAAGCTATACATGCGCGCCTGAGCGATATGGTCGCATGTCTCAATGTCTACATCAAAGTTTTTTTTTATTAATGCAAGGGATTTGGTGGGCCAAATGTTTTGATTATAGAGGGATTTTATTCCTGTTAATTTTTCTTCTTCTTGAGCAAAGACAATTTTGCCGTCAATAATCAACGTGGTTCCAGCGTCGTGGTAATGGGAAGGTAGGCCTATTATTTTACTCATAGTAAACAATATCGTCGAAGATATTTTCGGGAGGGTAGTACATCCAGTCGTGTTGATGGTCGAAGGTTTCCATTGCTTTTGCTCTTGTTGGCCAATGTTTTCTGGAAAGCCAATCCTGTTGCAGGTTGGTGAGTATTTCGTTTCGACGGATATTGAAAGCAGAATAGACGTTATTGATATCGTCAGATAAGTTTACTACCTTAACAAAGGAGTTTCCCGCATCTCTTAGAAGTTTATGAAATCGCGTTTTGACAAATACAAAAGAGCAGGTTTGTTTTTGAAATTCTATAGCTTTTTTGATATAGGTATGATCTAATGACGATGACTCTGAATCAAGAACAAATACCACTTTTCTCCCCTCCTCGTTATAAGTATTTCGGCATAGCAATGTGAGCTTATCATCTACTAAACCATAAACTTCAAATTTCCATTGATTACGGGCTGTTATGAAAGACTGCCAATAATGGTAAGGAAGAAATTCCCAGTCCTCCCATAAGACGGTCCATTTGTCCTGATAAGTGGCATACAGTTGGGCTAAATATTTATCGCATTTATTGTCATTGATGTGAATGGTGGGAGTTGGATCGTAGGTGACTGTAACATTGATATCAGAGAAATCTAAATCATGCATTTCTTCTTGATATTAAAGAAACCTTCCTTTATGTCAAGGTTTTCTTTCTTATCATTGATCATTCCAAAACCATCCCCATGAGTCTCAAAAACGATCAGAGGTAAAAGAGCACTGATTGTAGACATTCCCCCAAAAACCATAATCTTTCTCATTGATCAAAAATTCAAAATAAGTTTCGTAGCGTTTCATAATGTGAGATATGTGGAATTGTTTTTCAGCGTATTGACGGCAATAACGGGGGCTAATTGTTTCAATTAAGTTTGCAGCGTGAAAAAATTCATTGAGACTGCGGCACTTAAAACCAGTTTTGTGATGGCGATTATATTCAGACGGAGCGCCCCAATCTGTGGTTAAGACGGGGGTTCCGGAGAACCAAGCTTCTATCATAGACCATCCGCAGGGCTCCATGTACAAGGTAGGCATTAGTAGCCCTTTGGCTTTTTTTAGCAAGTGTTTTCTCTGCTCGTGGCTGACGGTATGGATATATTCGGCATAAGGGTTATCTTTTGGTAGCGTTGTTTTAAGGGTTTGGGGGCCAACAAATTTAATGGGCTGTCGCAAAGCGCGAGATAGTTGATCTGCTATATGGACGCCTTTGGAATCTACGATACGCCCTAGAAACAGCCAATAATCTTCTTTCTCTTCGCTAAATTCAAAATCATCCGGAACAAACCCCGGGGGTATCACGTGATCAGTAGAAGATGGATGGTTATACTGAGCGCCTCCTAGCATTTTATGAAGGTGAGAATAAGATTCGAATACCCTAAAATGAGCAAAAAAAGAATCATAACCTATGCTGGGCTCGACAACGATCATGCTATCTTTCAGTTTTTCACATGCGCCTTTGTGCCCGACACCCCAAAAAGCCAACACAAGATCGTTTTTGCTGTGACGGCGTTTTAGTGCTTCGCGAGCGGCGTTTGTATTAAATTCCTCATGTAGTTTATTTTTTATTTTTTGAGGCAAGAAATCCTGCCACTTTTGCCTTTTGAAGTGATCGTCGTATGTGAGGTGAGAAATAACGCTAATGTGTTCGGTGCATGGCACCTTGGAGTCTGGGTGGCCGTAGTGATAGACAGTGTGCCCTCTTTTGAACATCTCACTGCAAAATTTATAAACTTTTTGGGTAAATGCGCAAATGGTAATTTCTTTGCAAGTTGGATGCACGGGAATTGACAAGACGTGAAATATCATTTCTTTTTATAATAAGGTGGAGAAACCGTTAGTCAAGTGTAATATTATATGAAAATATGGCAAGTAGGCGTAAGAAACCTAAGGTGACGGAAAAAATTTTGCCGATAACGGAAAGCAAGTACAAATTAAACTTTAAGCATTTCGATTTAACAGCGAAACAAAAAGATTTTTTAAGCAAGGCGTTTGATGAAAAAACAAAAATAATGTTTATATCGGGGCCAGCAGGGTGCTCGAAAACATTCATGTCTGTGTATTCAGCGTTGAGGCTTTTTAACGAAAATAATGATTTAGATATCTTTTATGTTCGAACGATCGTAGAAAGCGCAGACAGGGGTTTAGGGCATTTGCCCGGAGATGTAGAGGAGAAATTTCATCCGTTCATGATGCCGTTGACAGATAAGATGCAAGAAATTTTAGCAAGCGACCAAATTAAAATGCTAACTGAAGAAAAAATTATTTCAGCGGCCCCTGTTAACTACTTGAGGGGGGCCAATTGGTCTAATAAATTGATTATTGCTGACGAATCTCAAAACTTTACGCTTAAAGAGCTTGTTACCCTAGTAACGAGAATTGGAAAAAATACAAAAATGTTTGTTTGTGGTGATCCGCTTCAGTCGGACATTAACGGCAAAACCGGATTCCGAACGATGTGGAAAGCCTTTAACGATAAGGAGAGTACAGAAGAAGGCATTCATTGTTTTGAGTTCACAAAAGATGACATTATGAGAAGCGAAATTTTAAAATTTATAGTAAATAAAATTGAAAACATCCCAAAAATTAAAAATATATAAAAATGGCTAATATATTTTGTCCCGAATGTGGAGCTAGAGGAGTTTATACTTTGAGCAAACCCAAGTTTTGTCAAACTTGTGGGGAAAAATTCAAGGTAGGGTCTATTGTAGTTTCTGAGGCGCATGAAGAAGAAGATTTTGAGGACGTCCCTGTACTTAGAAAATTAGATTATTCTATTGAAATGGATCGCGGCAGCAAGACTACGCTGGGAAATTTGTTTGATAGTCCTATGGCGCCAACCCATGAAAACAGTTCGCCTGCTTCGATCAAAGGACACAAAACGCAAACAAAACAACAACTCCTTTCTCAGTCTATAGCAGAATGCGCATCAAGACGACAGTCATCGATAAACGAGGATGGATCAGAATGACACGTACGAAGACAAAGCTGATGTAATAGATAATGAGATACGCAAAAGGTACTACAAGTGGCATCTACATGCCATCGCGTGGTTTGACTTTGATGACGTATCTCAAATTATTCGAGCTCATATTTTCAAAAAATGGGATCAATGGGATCAGGTTAGACCGCTTGAACCATGGGTGAATAAGATTATTTCAAACCAATTGAAAAACATTTTACGGAATAACTATTCCAACTTTGCACGCCCATGCCTCAACTGCGAACACAACCAGTCAAGAGAACAGGCAGATAGCCAAGTTGCTGCCTTATGTGCGTTGACGCCCAGCGGGTTGCAGAGCAATGAGTGCAGTCTTTTTGCTAAGTGGGAAAAAACCAAAAAAAATGCATATGATATCAAAATGCCTCTTTCTTTAGAGTTTCACGCTTATACCCAAAACACAGATCCCTCAGATCACTTTGATATTAGCAGGGCCACTTCGACACTTCACTCTAAAATGTTACGTAACCTAACTCCAAAACATTTTTTCGTTTATAAAATGTTATTTATAGATGGAATTTCTGAAGATGAGGTTGCTCGCATTTTAGGTTACAAGAGCAATGAGAAAGGTAGAAAAGCTGGATACAAACAAATTAAAAATTTAAAAAACCAATATAAGAATATGGCCAAAAAAATTATAGACAAGGAGGATATTTTTTATGAGTAATTTCGTTCTTTCGAAACAAGAAAAAGAAACCGGCATCGAGCTATTCAAAGAGTTAGATGGAGATTTAAATGAGGCTGCCAAAAGGCTGTTTGACGATCCTAACGAAAAAGGGAGTACGATCCGTGGGCGAGCACTAAGGAGATTTTGGGTAGAAAAAGGATTTGAATATCGAACAAAAGTCAAGAAAAAAAGCAGCAAGTACTTCTTGCAGGATAGCGAGAAGGATTTCGTTCATCGCCACTATTGTGCAGAGATGACTAAAAGGGAAATCGCCCAGCTTCTATGGACTAACGAAACAAATCATAGAGGTTTTTTTGAGAGCGCAAAATTTATCGCATTATCTGATTTTATCAATAAAGAATTTCCTAGCGTAACTAATCTTCGGGACGAAATTACCGGAGACCGTTATGCACCACCTAAAATTATGACCACTGTTATAAAGAAAGTTAATAAAGTGGTTTTCAAGGAATTTGAGATTGGCAAGATAAGTGTCTCAGACAAGAAGTGCCTCGAGAGAGTGTTGACGTATTTGTCCGCTCCTAGGTTCGTACAAGTGATCAACGCTTACCCCACAAAACAAAATCGAGAGCTTTTAGAGTCAGAGTTTATAAGGTCTACGTGGGATAAACCTGACTTGACTTCAGATGAATTAAATTTGTATATTAACGTATGCATGGATTACATTAACCTCAAGGAGATCGAACAACAAAAACAAAAGCTCAACTTAATGTTTGATGACACTGAAGGACAAAACGATTTAACTATGCGTTTAACTGAGATGTTAAAAACTAAGTCTGAAGAATATAATCAATGTACAAATCGTATTGATAAAATGATCGCTAAACTGAATGGCGAGCGAGCCAAGAGGGTCGCTAATCAGCATCAACGCAACGCTTCAGTATTAGCCTTAGTGCATCTTTTTCAAGAAGAGGAGGAGCGACGCCTAATGATTAAAATGGCAGATATGCAAAAACAATCTGTCGATGAAGAGGCAGATAAAATAGAGAAAATGAGCGAATGGAAAGCTCGTGTTTTAGGTATCAGTAGGCAGGAGATTATATAGTGGAAAGAGTCTGCAAAAAAATATTTCGTTGCGCGGAGTGCAAGAAGGAGTTTGAGGGAAGAGGTTCGTTGCACAAACACCTAAAGCAGCACAGCCTATCTTTAGCGGAATATTATACCATTCATTACCCGCGTATAAATAAACTTACCGGAGAGCCGTTGCCGTTTAAAAAATTTGAAGAGTATTTTGAGAGAGATTTCTCCACAAAACAACAGCTTAAAAAATGGTGCGCCAATGCTCCTGCGACAGAAGTAGGAGAATATATTTTAGGGTTGATAGAAAAAAGACAGCTCAAGAAAAATAGGCAGCACGCCCCATTCCACTTGGAAGCTAAGAGTTGTTTTTTGCCAGATATAGATACTTACAGAAAAATATTTGGCAGCTACAACGAAGCTGTAAAAAAGATTGGCTTGTACCCTTTATACGGAGAGAGGCTACCTAAGAAATTTTTTACTTTTACGCTGCCAGAAGACCTGAGAATTGCTATCGATACTCGAGAGCAGTCACCTCTTAGTTTTTCTTTTCAGACTGATGCTCATAAGTTAGATGTGGGGGATTATACTCTTTTTGGTGACCATTATTCTTATACTTACGTAGACCGTAAGTCAGGTTCAGATTTACATGCCACCTTAAGCAACCAGAACTATGAGCGTTTTCGCAGAGAGTTACAACGGGTTAAAGAGTTGGATTCTTATCTTTTTGTAGTTATCGAGTCTACCCCACAAAAAATGATTAAGGCGAGCAGGGCTTTTAAGCGAGCTGCGCATATTGATTTTATTTTAAAGAGGGTTAGGGATTTAAGCTATGAGTTTCACGGTCATTGTCAGTTTTTGTTTAGCGGAAGCCGTAAAATGTCAGAGGAAATCATTCCTAGGCTGCTTTACAAAGGAAAAGAAGTATGGGATACGGATATGCAATATTTTTTAGATCATGAGCTGGACAGAAGGAACACAGAATAGGCCTCCGCCGAGATGCCGCTCAAACAAAGAGCTGGAAAAGCTGGAAGGATTCCTAGAAGAAAGGGAGGCTAAGATTGCTCTTTATGAGTTTTTAAGGAACAATATGACTTTCACGGCAGAGCTTATGATGGGAATCAAGCTTTTCCCTTTTCAGCATATGGCTGTTAAGAGCATGTTTGAGACAGATTATTTTTTAGGGGTATGGTCTCGAGGAATGTCCAAGTCTTTCACAACAGGTGTTTTTGCTGCATTGGATGCCATCTTAAATCAAGGGGTAGAAATTGGCATACTTTCTAAGTCTTTTAGGCAAGCAAAAATGATCTTTAAAAAAATTGAAGATATTTCTATGCATCCGGACGCAGGTTTATTTAACCAATGTATCACTAAGATTTCTAAGAGTAACGACGAATGGTTGATGGAAATTGGCACTAGCCGTATTCGAGCTCTGCCGTTGGGGGATGGCGAAAAGTTGCGTGGTTTTAGGTTTCATCGTATTATCATTGATGAGTTTTTGTTGATGCCTGAAAGGATTTATAACGAAGTTATTGTTCCTTTTTTATCAGTTGTTACAAATCCTACCCAACGCGATGATCTATATAAACTAGAAACTAAGTTGATAGAAGAAGGTCAAATGAAAGAGAAGGAAAGACATATCTGGCCTAACAATAAACTGATAGCCTTATCGTCAGCTTCTTATAAATTCGAATATCTTTACAAGTTATACCAACAATTTGAGCTGAGTATTACGAGAACAGAGCAAAAAGATAAGGCTTCTAGGTGTATTATGCATTTCTCTTATGACTGTGCCCCAGAGCAGCTCTATGATCAAAACCTTCTTAATCAAGCCAAGACTACCATGAGCACCTCTCAGTTTGAGCGAGAGTTTGGGGCTGTATTTACTGACGATAGCGCGGGCTACTTCAAAACAAGCAAAATGGCGCTATGCACAGTTCCAGATGGAGAGTCTCCGTCCATTGAAATTAAAGGGGACACGGACGCAGAGTATGTTTTAGCTTTTGATCCGTCATGGTCCCAAACTGAGAGTTCGGATGATTTTGCAATTCAAATTTTGAAATTAAACGAAGAACAGCAGAGGGCAACACTCGTGCATAGTTACGCTTTGGCCGGGACTTCTTTGAAGCACCATATTCGATATTTTCTTTATTGCTTACAAAATTTTAATATTATTGCTGTATGCGGGGATTACAATGGAGGGGTACAGTTTTTGCAAGCATGCAACGAAAGCGAAACGTTTAAACAAAAAAAGATAAAGTTAAAACAGATCGAAGTTCCTTTTGATAAGCCAGAGGAGTATCAGGTTAATTTAACTGCTTTTAAAAATGAATACAATAAAGATGACTACAAGCATGTGATATTGCGAAAACCTACAAGCGGTTGGATACGTCAGGCTAATGAGTTATTACAGGCTAATTTTGATCATCGTCGCGTTATGTTTGCCAGTCAGGCTATTGATGATCAATACGTATCCCAAAAAAATAAAAGCATTCCAATTGAAGATATTATGTTTTTACGTAGTAAGGACGTAGAGAAGCAAAGTTCAGGAGCAAAACAGATTGATTTTATCGAACACCAAGCAGATATGATGAATTTAACTAAAAACGAATGTGCCTTAATACAGATAACCAGTACGGCCCAAGGCACTCAGACTTTTGACCTACCATCTAATCTTCGACGACAAACAGGACCTGATAAAGCTAGAAAAGATTCATATTCCGCTTTAGTACTTGCAAACTGGATGACAAAAATCTATTTTGACTCGAAAAAACAACCTAAATCTAATATAATAGAAACATTCGAACCAATGTTCGTAAACTAACTTTATGACTTTTCAAAGTCACTTTTAATTTAATCAGTGTAAAATTTACCATGGCAAGAAGAAAATATACAAAGCGCTCAGATTATTGGAAAAAATTTGAGAAAAACTTTCAGTATCCTAACAATCCTTATGAAAGCTTGGCGGGGCAATCAGATGTCTTTGAACCAAAACTTGTAGGTGATTCTTTCTATAATTATACCGCGGAAGCCTATAGTCGAGGAGGAGGCACCGGAGGAACTACGGATAGTAGGCGTAACAGTATAGCGGTTCAGCCTAAGTTGTATGCTTATAATAATATTCGCGCAGGTTTGCTTCCTTTTCAGTATGCTTTGGATGGTGTCAACGTTCGCGAGGCTATCGAACTATGCCAAAAAGCTTACTGTAACGTAGCAATTTTTCGCAATTCTATTGATATGATGGCAGACTTTGCCAATTCTACTCTTTACCTAGAAGGAGGGACAGAAAAATCCAGACGCTTTATCAATTCATGGTTTAAGAAAATTGGTATTTGGGGTTTAAAAGACCAATTCTTCAGAGAGTATTACCGCAGTGGAAACATTTTTCTTTTCACTGTAGACGGAAAGTTTAAAGCAGATGAGTTCGCCAAAATCAGAAACCTTGGCTTGGTGGCGGAGACAAATAAAATTCCTATTAAGTATATTTTGCTGAATCCTTTTGATGTGGTCGCACAACGTACCACTTCTTTTGATGTTCGATTTTTCTCCAAACTGTTGAGCGAATATGAGATTGAAAGGTTGAAGGACCCTAAAAACGAAGCTGACAGAGAATTGTTTAACGCTCTCCCTGAGAATGTTAAGAAACGCATTCGTAACAATTCATGGACATCAAGCGGTATGACTGTTGAGCTGGATCCTAGTAAGCTTAGATACGCTTTTTATAAAAAGCAAGATTATGAGCCGTTTGCCGTTCCTTTTGGGTTTGCCGTGCTTGATGATATAAACTTCAAGATGGAGATGAAGAAGATTGATCAAGCGATTTGCAGAACAGTCGAAAACGTAGTCCTGATGATCACAATGGGAGCCACCCCAGATAAGGGCGGTATCAATCCCCGTAATATGACAGCCATGCAAAATCTTTTTACTAACCAGAGCGTTGGTCGTGTGTTAGTTAGCGATTATACTACTAAAGCTGAGTTTATTATTCCAGATTTGGAAAAGGTTATTGGGCCGTCTAAGTATGACGTTGTAAATAGGGACATTAAAGAAGGGTTGCAAAATGTAATTTTAGCAGAGGAGAAGTTTGCGAATGCCACCATTAAAGCGCAACTTTTTCTTCAAAGACTCAAAGAGTCTCGAGAAGCTTTTCTTCATGAGTTTTTGCAGCCGGAGATAGACCAGATATGTAAAAACTTTGGGTTTAGAGGTTCTCCACGGGCTCGATTCCAAGATATTGATATGAAGGATGAAAACCAAGTACAGCGCGTTATTACGCGCATGATGGAACTAGGTATTCTACCTCCAGAAGAAGGTATGAAGGTTATTGATACAGGAGTTTTTCCTTCTGAGCACGAATTAGAAAAAGCACAAGAAAAGTTTTTAGATGATAGAAAGAAGGGCTGGTATAACCCTCTAGTAGGAGGAGTTCCTGTTTTTGAAGAATCTGAAGAATTGGAGCTTGAGGAAATAAAGCATCCTGAGAGCATGAAAATATTGGATGAACAAAAAACTAAAACCCCTAAATCTCCCGGGAGACCATTAGGGTCTAAAACAAATGGTCGCAAAGTAACTTATGCGGTAGATAGTATTAAAGAGGTGATTGATGCTACCAACACATTCTATGCTGAAGTCACAACGGAAGCTAAAAAAGTCTTTAAGAAAAAACGCTTAAATGCAAACCAGAAACAGATTTTAGAGAAAGTTTGCGAAGTGGTCGTTTCTTCGTGCGATCAAGGCGATTGGAAAAAGACGGCGGTTAGCTGCCTTAAGGATAATAAAAAACTACTAGGATTAAAGATTTTAGAACCTATCATGAATATTAGTACAGAGCATTCTTTGGATGAATATTCTTCAGCTATTTTATATCATAGTGCAAAAAATTCGCCAAAAGATTAAAAAAAGTGTAACATAATCAGTATGAGTTCGCCTTATAAATTCAAAACACAGTTTGATTTTGAAGTTTTCGCTACAGATGATTTGGAAAACGAGCTGAGCATTAGCGTTGCTTCTTTAGATAATTTAAAACCTTTAATACCTAAAGGGATAGATTTAGATCGCAATATTGATTTGGTGGGAGCTGCTTTTAACGCAGCTATAGTTAACCGTTTTAACAGGAATGGTGATGGCATTAGCTCTGCTACGGCAAAAGACCTTTTAGATTATTTTGTTCATAAACCTACTAACATAGAACATAAAAAACAAAAAGTAGTGGGACATATTGTAAACGCTGCGTTTACAGATATGGAGAATGAAAAAATTCTAAATACAGATAAGCTTGAGAATAAGAAGGATCCTTTTTATATTTCTCTTGCAGCAGTTATTTATAAAAC
>Ga0114918_10003323_pt1 | contig 14219 bp, 7 predicted proteins | sample LantaG_FD_87015 | JGI IMG/M metagenome (GOLD analysis project Ga0114918, IMG submission 87015) | Deep subsurface microbial communities from Baltic Sea to uncover new lineages of life (NeLLi) - Landsort_02402 metaG | ecosystem: Environmental > Aquatic > Marine > Oceanic > Sediment | place: Baltic...
CCCCCTCCAGACACCACCAAAACCATCTCTTTTTCTCCAAATTGTTTCAGAGCAAAATGGAGCACACAACCTTACGTGTTGTACTGCGACGTGGTGATGGAGTCGGCCGAGTTGCCGTCGCTCCACAGCGTATGGAACCAGCCCGCCTGGCCGTCCGTGCGCTCGTAGGTGTGGGACCCGAAGAAGTCGCGCTGGGCCTGGACCAGGTTGGCGGGCGTGCGCGCGCGCCGGTACGTGTCGAAGTAGGCGAGGGAGGCCGTCATGCCAGGCACGGCCACGCCCGCGCCGACGGCCAGGGCCACCACCTCCCGCCAGTCGGCCTGCCGGTCGGCCAGGCCCTTGGCGAAGAAGGGGTCGACCATGAGGGAGGGCAGGGCCGGGTCCCGGGCGTAGGCGGCCCGGATGTCGTCCAGAAAGGCCGCCCGGATGATGCAGCCGCCCTTCCAGATGCGGGCGAGCGCGCCCAGGTCGATGCCCCAGGCCTGCGCGTCGCTCTTGGCCCGGATGATGTTCATGCCCTGCGCGTAGGAGCAGATCTTGGCCGCGTACAGGGCGGACCGCACTTTCGCCACCAGGGCCGCCTTGTCGACGGACGAGGAAGACGCCGACGGCTGGGGCACGCCCAGCTTCTCAAACACGGCGGCCGCGGCCACGCGCTCGTCTTTCAGCCCGGACAGGAAGCGGGCGTCCAGGGAGGCCTCGATGGTAGGGGCGGCAATCGACAGGTCCGCCGCCTGCTGCACCGTCCACTTGCCGGTGCCCTTCATGCCCGTCTTGTCCAGGATCTTGTCGATGATGGCGCCGGGGCCCTTGTCGTCGGGTTTCGCGAAAATGATGGCGGAAATCTCGACCAGGAAAGACGACAGCTCGCCGGCGTTCCAGTCGGTGAACGCCGCCGCCAGCTCCGCGTTGGTCAGGCCGCCCACCGTCTTCAGCACGTCGTACGCCTCGCTAATGAGCTGCATGTCGCCGTACTCGATGCCGTTGTGCACAATTTTCACGTAGTTGCCCGCCCCGCCGGGGCCCACGTACATCGTGCAGGGGCCGTCATCCACCTGGGCGGCCACCTTGGTGATGACGCCCTCGATCGCGTCAAAGGCCGCCCGGTCACCGCCCGGCATGAGGGAGGGCCCATTGCGGGCGCCCTCCTCCCCGCCCGACACGCCCATGCCCAGATAGAGGATGCCGTTGGCCTTGACCTTGGCCGCCCGCCGCTCCGTGTTCTCGTACCATTCGTTGCCGCCGTCGATGATGATGTCGCCGGGCTCCATGAACTCCAGCAGGCCGTCGATGGTGGCGTCCACGGGGGCGCCGGCTTTCACCAGGATGATGACGCGGCTGTTGGGGAGGGAAAATAGGCGGAGGTTGAGTTTTTCGAGTTGAGCCGAGGGCGAGAGCGAGAGCGAGAGCGAGAGGGAGAGGGAGCGCCTCTCCACTCCCTCCGCGCTCTCTCTTTATCTCGTCAACTCACCGAGGCTTCTCCAGGGACAGCACAAAGTCCTTCAGGTCCTTGAAGCCGCGCAGGTTGGTCAGGCCTGGAAATGATGGAGAGGAATGGGTGAGGGACAAATGCGCACGCTCCATCGCGCCCACCCGGCGTGCACCTGCCCTCACGCCACGCCGGGCGGGGCCGGGCGCGGCCGGTGCGCCGCCCCAGCAACGCCAGGGCCTGGGTCCACGCGGTGCGCGCCACCCACGCCCAGCGCAAACACAGCGCATCCCTCCAACCCCTCTCTCTCGCACACCTTCTTTCTGCGCGCGCGCGACGGCCGCGTCCGTCTTGTCGCCCGACCGGTTGTAGACCGAGATGGGGAAGCCCTTCTCCGCCACGTTGAGGGCCAGGTTCTGGCCCATGACGGCCAGGCCGACCAGGCCGATGGTGGAGGCCATGACCGGGGTGGCGCCGGGGCTGTGGGTTTTGGTGGAGAGAGAAAAGAGGGGGCAGACGAAACGAAAGCAAGAAGTGAGGGCGGCGGAGGGCGGTCTGCTCCGGGCCAAGCGGCCATCGGTCGCGGGCGCGGAAGATGAAAAAAACTGGCAGGGTTTTGGGGGACGCGCTCTAGGCGGCGGGGCGGTGACTTCCCACCAGCCAACTCCCGCCCTGAGGGAGGGAGCACAGGTGGAGGAGGCAACAGCGCTCACCCCGTCCCTCATCAATCAACTCACGCGACGGCGGGCTGGCCCGCGACGGCAGCAGCCGGCGGCAGGGCGCGCCGAATGCCTGACGCGGCGGCGGCGGCCGAACCCGCGCCGCCCGAGGACGGGCGGCGGGGCGAGGCGGCGACGGTCACCCCCGCAGCCAGGCGGGGCGAACGCGGGGAGGCCGAGGCCTTGACAGGGGACGCCGTCGTCGTCGCCCGGTGCATGGCGTGGGAGGGGGAGAGAGGAAGAGAGAGGAAGAGGGGCGGAGGGGGGGATGGGCGCGCGAGCGAGGACGAGACCCGGGTGTGGCTTGGCCGGGAGCACCCTCTCTCAACCTCGCTTCGCCTGCGCCGCCGCCGACGTGGACTGACACACTTGCGCAGGTCTTTTTCTACAGACACGCACGCACATTCATCCACTCGTCTTGCACGCTCCCTCAACTGCGCCGGCCTCGGCCTCCTCCTTCACTGCCGCCTCCTTCCCGCCAGCCTCAACCTTGGACGCCGAGCCCGCCGCGCGGCGGGCCCGGAAGAAGTCGACCATGACGGCCGCGCACTCAGCGCCCCGCACGCCCCGCGTGACCTGGAGGGAGTGGAGTGAATGTGAAAGGGAGGTGAGTGAGCATATGTGTGTGTGTGCCTGGTGTGTGCCTGGTGTGTGCCTGGGCGCGCCTGCGTCCCCCCTCCGACCTCGACCCCTCTCTCCCTTGTTCCTCCCACCTCGAGCCCCGGGTGCGACCGGTGGGGGCGCCCATTGCCCCCGTCCAGGCCGCCCTCCGCGGCCCCCGCCCCCGCCCGCGCGGCCGCCAGCAGCCCCACCCACCCCCCGTCCGCCCCCGTCCCCGGGTTGGGCGCGCCCCAGACCACGCGGTCCACCCGGGCCAGGAGGGCCGCGCCCGCACACATGGGACACGGCTCGACCGTGACGTACAGGGTCGTCCCGCCCAGGCGCCAGCCGCCCGGGCGGGACGCGGCGGCCGCGGCGGCCCGCAGGACCAGGAGCTCCGCGTGGGACGTCGCGTCGTGGGAGGCCTCGATGCGGTTCCGGTCAGCGGCCAGGACGACGGGCTGGAAAGGGGAGGAGGAGGTTTCACCTGCCTCCTCCTCCCATGGCGGCAGGCGGGGCGGCCGCGTGCGCACGAGGACAGCGCCGACGGGCACCTCGCCCGCGGCCGCGGCGGCGCGGGCCTCGTCCAGGGCCAGGCCCATGAAGCGGTGGTCGGCATCCTCCCGGGAGGCTTCGGCTTCGACGGCGGGCGGAGAGGAAGGGGCAGGCGTGGGCGTGGCGGCTAGGTCAGCGGGCGGTGCTGCGGCGGCGGCGACATGCGCAATGCTGCGCGTGCCCTGTCGCCGCGCCGCACCGCACCCGCACAGGCAGGTGAGACGGGGGCTGGTGTCACTCAGGCCGGAGCTGGAGGCCGTGGCGGCAGTGGTGCTGGCGGAGCGGCGGGGCGGGAGGAAGGCAGGCGCATTGGCACCGCCGCCACCTGCATAACCGTTTGCGCTCGTTGCCTGGTGCGCGGGTGCGCCCGCGCACCGCCGGGTGGCCAAGGCCAGGGCTCGGCGGGTGGTGGTGGCCAGGAGGAGGCGCATTGGGCTGTGATACGGATAGTGCGGCCTCGCAAAGCACCCGCAACGCGTGCCTATCTTTAGGACTACGAGTGCCTGCGGGGTCGAAGCACTCTCGCGTTTCGTGCGAGAGAGAAAAAAAAAGCGCCGCTATCTCTCCCTCTCTCCTGCGCCCTGCGCCATGCACGCCCGCACGCTCCCAGCCCACTGCAGCTTCAGACCGGGCGTGTACGCTCACCGCCCCTTCGCCGTGCGGGCGACTCCGGGCGAAGCTCCCCCCCCGGACGGCGGGGACATCAGCAGCACATCGGCGGGGGCGCGCCCGTCGACCTCCGACCTGGCCGGCCCCGACCTGGGCCTCGGCCTGAAAGCAGCCTGGTACGCGGCGGAAGCGGCGGGCAACGCCATCGGCGCCGCCAAGGCGGCCACGGGCAAAGAGACAGCAGCTGCGGCCACGCCGGCCTCCTCCACCTCCCCCCTCGCCTGGGCGGACGCGGTCGACGCCATCCGGGCTGATTATGAGCAAGTCTACTTCGTCTCGGGACGGGGCGACCTGGCGGCCTACGCGCCCGACTGCTACTTTGCCGACCCCTTTGCGGGATTTACGGGCACGGACCGGTTCGTGCGCAACGTGAGCAACCTGGGTTCCACGCTGTCAGATGTGAAGCTGAGCCTCACCTCCTTTGAGGCGGACGAGGCCGCGCGCACCGTGCGCACTGCCTGGAAGTTCAGTGGGGTGGTGAACGCCCTGCCCTGGCGGCCCCGCCTGGCCGCGGCGGGGTCCACCACGCACACGGTGGACCAGGACTCGGGGCGGGTGGTCCGCCACATCGAGGCCTGGTCTTCCTCGCCGGGGCAGGTTGTCGCCGCTCTCATCCGCCCCGCGGCAGAGGTCCCCGGCAACAGGTGGGAGCGCGGCGCAGCGGCCTTGGCGGCCGGCGACGTCCGGGGCGCGGCCGCGGCCGGGCTCAAGGTCCTGGCCCTGGCCGCCTTCCACGGCGCGGGCTGGGCCGCGGTCGGGCGGCTGGTGGGTGGGGGAGGAGCCGGAGGCGTCGGCGGCGGTGAGGCGTTCCTGTGGGGGGCGGGCGCCGTCATGGCTGGCCTCGACCTGCTGACCTCAATCTTGGGGACGGGCGGCACAGGGCGGCCCGTGAAGCGGAAATGAGACCGGGAACAACCACATGAGAAAACAGTTGCTCCCTCTTCTCTCTCTCATCTCAAACCAAGGCCGGCGCCACGCCTGGTGCCCGCCCTCGCGCCCCGCGCTGCCCCCCCGCAAAGCCGCCGTGGCGCAGCGCGTCTGCAGCCGCCGCCACGACGGCCGGCTCGCCCAGGGCCACGACCGTGCGCGCGTCAGGCGTGTCGGCCGCCTGGTCGAGCGCATCGCCGATGCCGTCGGCCGCCGCCCCGCCCGCGGACGCCATGATCAGGGCAAGGGGCGCGACCTCGTAGAGGAGCCGCAACTTGGGCGGCGCGCCTGCAGAGGCCGGGTTGAGGAAGACGCCCGCCCCTTTCGCCAGGATGTGGTGGACGTCCGGCACCAGGCCGCCCGTGTACCGCAGCGTGGCCCGGGCGGCCAGGTGGGTGTCCACGAGGGCCCTGTAAGGCGCATTCCCCTCCGACCCGTCCCGCCCGGGCGCCGCGCACCGCAGGTTGGCGGGCGCAAAGAGGGCCGCCGTGCCGGGCGCGGCGCCCGAGCCGGCCGGAGACAGGGCGGCGCCGCCAAGCCTCACCCCGGCCCGCGCCCGGCGCCATGTGGCGCCGTCCGCTCCCAGCTCGTGCTCGTCCACGGTGTGCGGGCCGCCAGCGCCGGTGACGGGGCGGGCGATGACCAGCAGGGTGCGGCTCCCGAACAGAGCGTACGCGGCCGCCGCCTGGTCTCGCCCGGGCCGCCCGACCAGGCCCCGCCCGGGCCACACCCCGAAAATGGCGCCCACCGCCCAGCCGGCCGACACGATCGACGAGCCATCCAGGGGGTCGTATGCGACGGAGTAGCCGACGCCACCCGCGTCCGCCTCGGCCGTCGCCTCCTCGGAGGAGGTCACCTCCACCGCGCCGCTCGCGCGCAGGGCCGCCGCGCAGACGGCGTCGGCCGCGATGTCCGCCCCAAGCTGGGCGTCGCCGCAGTCGTTGACGCCGCCCGTGACGGACGTGGAGGCCGTCCGCAGGGTGTGCGTGGTGATGGTGGAGGCCGCGCCCGCGATGGCCTCCAGGACGGCGACCTGTTGTGATGGTGAGTGGAGAGAGAAAGAAGCGGGGCGGGGGCAGAGGTGCGAGTGAGAGCGAGAGTGGGTGAGGAGAAAGAGCGCGCTCTCGCCTGTGCAACCGCCCGTGACGCAACCTCACGCACCAGGCGGGGTTCCACGTCATCCAGACCTTCCAGATGGGGCATTAGTGCGGGTTGGAGGGGCGCGCTGCGTGAGTGCAAAGCGTACGAAAAGACAAATGAAGAGCACCGGCCTGGCCGGCCCGGCCGGCCTGGCCGCACACACACACGCGTCGTCGTTTTGCCAGCGCCTAGCCGCAGGCCCCATTCAAGGCGCCCCACGCTCTCTCGTCTCACGCGCACGCCCACACGCGCACCCGCCCTCCCCTGGCGTAGAGCGCACAAAGAACCCGGAGGCCACACACCCATGGACACCCCCCCCCGCCCCTCCATGGCCGCCGGCGCGGGCCCGCCCGCCTTCCGCCTCGCCCGTCTGCTGCTGGCCGGCGGCGCGCTCACCTATGGCGCCCTCAACTCCCTGTTCAACGTGGAAGGTGCGAGAGGCGTGGTGATGTGGATATGCTGGGTGCAGCCAGGCTATGGAGGGAGGAGGGGCATGGGGAGAGAGCCAGGGCATGGGGCGCGGGCGCGGGGCGCACAAACCCAAAAGAGATCGCTGGCGCATGGGCCGCCGACACCACCACCACCCGCACTCCTCCGCTCAACCTCTCACATCGACTCTCATCTCTCTCTCTCTCTCTTTTCTGCAAAAGGCGGCCACCGGGCCATCGTCTTTAACCGCCTGACGGGCATCAAGGACGAGGTGTACGAGGAGGGCACCCACCTCATGGTCCCCTGGCTGGAGCGGCCCATCATCTACGACGTGCGCGCCCGCCCCAACGTCATCACCTCCCAGTCCGGGTCGCGCGACCTGCAGATGGTCAACATCGGCCTGCGCGTCCTCACCCGCCCGTCCCCGGCCCGCCTGCCAGAGATTTACCGGACGCTGGGCACTGACTACGCGGAGCGGGTGCTGCCCTCCATCATTCAGGAGACGCTGAAGAGCGTCATCGCCCAGGTAGGGAGAAAGAGAAGAGAGAGAGAGAAAAGGAGAGAGATGGAGAGGGGGTTGTCTCTCTCTCTCTTTCAACCTCCATGCCTCGTCTCACACGCGCTCCGTCTCTCCGTGTCTCTCCTCTCCCCTTTCCACCTCCAGTACAACGCCTCCCAGCTACTGACCCAGCGCGAGGTCGTCTCCCGCGACATCCGCCGCATCCTGACCCAGCGGGCGGCCTACTTCAACATCGTGCTGGACGACGTGTCCATCACGCAGCTGACTTTTTCAAAAGAGTACACGTCGGCCGTCGAGGCCAAGCAGGTGGCCCAGCAGGATGCGGAGCGGGCCAAGTTTGTGGTGGAGAAGGCGGAGCAGGACAAGCAGTCGGCCGTCATCAAAGCGCAGGGCGAGGCCGCGTCCGCCCGCCTCATCGGGGAGGCCGTCCAGTCCAACCCGGCCTTCCTGACGCTGCGCCGCATCGAGGCCGCCCGCGACATTGCGGGCGTGGTGGGGCAGGGAGCCAACCGGGTGTTCCTGTCGTCCGACTCGCTCATGCTCAACCTGGGGGACGGCCTGGGCGACGGCAAGAAGAAGTGATGGCATGGGGATGGGGGATGGGGGGAGAGAGGGCGGGGTCGGTGCAAAAAGAGGGCCCAGGTTTTTCTCACACGCGTGTCTCGACGCGCGCTGAACCCTCTCTCTCCGTCACTCGCCGGCACGTGTGTGGCGTACGCCCATGGCCGCATCGGACACGCTCTTCCGCCTCACCTGCTCTGCCCTGGGCGGGGCCACCCTGCTGACGGGGGGCTGGCTGGCGGCCAGCATGTGGAAGGGCTACCGAGACGCATCGGAGTGGGAGGTGCGCGGCGGGGGAGTGTGTGAGCGCGCCTCGGGCCTTCCGGTCCCCTCTCTGCCCGAGCCTCGCACACGCAGGCATGCGCGCAGTCGTGTGGAGCGCGTTGGACAGGCAGGCGGATGGGCGCGCGCCGCCTCTTCTTTCTCTGGGGTGGCGAGAGGAGAGAGAGCGTGCATTTTTCTTCTTCCCCGCCCTCCCCGCTAGCTCAGCCCTCCTCTCCCTCTCTCCATCCACACACAGCGCCAGCAGCGCGCCGCCGCCGCGTCCGCCGCCGACCCGCCCAAGGCCGCCTGAAGCGTAACATCACAATTCTATAGTTCGTGTGTGTGTTGTGTGTGTTGTGTGTGTAAAGGCGCACCGCAAGCCCGTCCCCCCTCTCTCCATTCTCAACTCCCCTCTCTCCACATCCCCACCTCTCTCCACCCCTCTCTCCACTCCCTACGCCGCCGTCGCTTCCGCCAGCGCCGCCGCCGCCGCGGAGACGAGCCCCACGCGAGCGTCCGCGGGCAGGGCGGGCAGGTCCAGGGCCGCCGCACCCTCCCCGGCCGACAGGAGCCAGCCGGCGGCCGCGGCCGAGACATCGCCGAGTGCGGCCCGCCGCACAGCCGCGGCGGGCGGCCCGCCCGGCCCAGCCGCCCCGCCCGCGGGCGCCGCGGCCGTGGCGGCGGCCAGGGCATCCGCCAGGGCCTGCACCGCGTCCACATCGCCGCCCCCGATGGACTCGCACGCCAGAAAGGACTCGAACAGGCCGGCCCCGCCCCGCCAGGCGCCCGCGCCCGCCGCCGCGTCCACGGCCGCCGCGTACGGGGCCAGAGCCGCCAGGGCCGCCCGCAGCGCCGCCCGCCCGGCCGACCCCTTCTCCGCGAACAGGGTGGGCCCATACTGGGAGGCCAGTAGGTGCGCCGCGCCCGCCCAGTCCCGGGCCGCCAGGCGGGCCGAAAACTCGGCGCCCAGCCCCGGCGACGGAGAGGGCGGCGCGCCCAGCGCAGACATGATCGCCGCGCTGGCCGAGCCATCCCCGGCCCGCCGGGCCGACGCCGCCCACTCCGCCAGGGCGGCCGCAATCCAAGAAGGCGGCAGGCGCAGGTCGCCCGTCAGGACGTCCCGGGATGCCGGGTCGGCCGCCCACCGGGGCGCGTGGCGGGAGAGGAGGGCCCGCAGGGCGCCCGCCCTGGCGGCCGGGCCGGGCAGGAAGAGTAATGGCAAGGCCGCCCACTCGGGCGACCCCACCGCCTCCAGGGCCGCGGACGCGGACGCGTGCAGGGCGCGCTCCACGGCCGCCATGGCCGACTCGTCGCCATCCTCGTCGGCGGGGGCGGGCGGGGAACCGCTCCCGACGCGGGCGGCCAGGGCGAGGGCCCATGCCGAAAAGCCGTCCAGCGGGTCAGGCGTCAACCCCGCGGGCGCGGCCAGGGCGGCCAGGGCCGCACCGTCGCCCGCCCGCGCGCCCCGGGCCGCCAGCTGGAGCAGGCGCAGGCAGGTGTCGGGCGAGGGCGCGGGGGCGCGGCAGGGAGAGGAAGAGGAGGAGGAGCCGGGCGGGCCGGCCCGGGGCGGCGCTCCCGGCGCCGCCCAGGGCGGCAGCGGCGGCGGCGCGCGCCCGGCCTCCGCGCAGCCCTCATACGCCGCCAGCGCGGCCGCGGGCGGCGCGGACGGTGCCGCCCCGTACCACAGCTGCATGCCCAGGGCAACTTTCCAAGATAGGCCGGGAGGCGCGGAGGAGGGAGGGGAGGGCGAGGCGGCGGCGGCTTGGGCGGCCGCCGCGGCGGCCGCGAGGGCCGCCGTCACGCCTCCCGCATCGCCGGACAGCAGCCGGTACGCCAGCGCCCGCCCGGGGGCGAACGTCCCAAGCATGGCCTCGCCCTCCCACAGGGCGACAGCGTCCGCGACCGCCGCCCGGGCTGCCATCGACCCCGCCACCGCGGGGATGAGCGCCCCCAGGCGGGCGTCGCCCTGGGCCACCGCCTCGGCCGCGCCCGCAGCGGGCTGGCCGCCCGCGAGGAGCCAGGCCGTCCGGTGGGCCGGGTCTGGGAGGGGGGGCCCAGAGGGGGGGGGAGCGCCCTCGCCACCGCTGGCGCAGGCGGCCAGGGCGGCCTCCACCTCGGGCGCGGCCCGGTCGCGCAGCCAGCGGCCCAGGCCGGCCCGGCGGGCCGCGGCGGCAGCGACGGCGGCGGGGGTGGAGGGGAGGGCGCCAAGGGCGGGTGGCCGGGCGGCCGCGCCGGCACCCTCGCCCCCCTCCCCCCCCTCCTCGCCGGAGAACAGGACGTCCACCAGCTCCCACGCCCACGCCGCGGAGCGCAGGGCCAGGGCCTCCGCGCCCGCGTCCGGCGCCTGGACGGCGGTGGCCCGGGTGGCGGCGCCCAGGGCCGCCAGGGCGGCGCACACGAGGGAGCGCAGCGTGGCGGGAGCGGCCGGTCCGCGACCGCCCTCCTCACCGTCCGGGGCGGCAGGGCCGGCGCCGCCGCCGCCGCCGCTCGGGGCGACCAGCTCCCACCGCGGCAGGACAGCCGGGGCCGAGGAGGAGGCATCGGCGTCCTCGCCGCCTTCCCAGGGCAGGGCAGGGCGCTCCAGGCGGCCGCCAGGGCCGGCAGAGGCGGCGAGCACGCGCGCGAGGGACGACCAGAGGGTCCGCCACCGGGCGGCCGCGGCGCCCAGGGCGGCCGGCGAGCCGCCGCCCCGGCCGGCCGGCGCCAGCAGGGGCCCGCCCACGGGCAGGCGGCGCAGTGTGATGAGCGTGCGGCCACCTGCGCCCACGCCCGGCAGCGCCAGCAGCCCCCCCGGGCCCCACCCAGCCCGGAAGGACCGGCCGAGCAGGGCGCCCGCGTCGACGAGCACGCGGGAGGCCGCGCCGGCAGACGCGGGGCGGAGGAACGGCGGGGGAGCACCAAAGGAAGGGGAAGGCAGGGCGAGGGCGGACGGGGGCGCGGCGGCGGGCGCGCCGTCAGCACCCCCCACCCCACCCCGGCCCGGCGGGTCGAGCGCGGGCGCGCGCCGGCGCCACACGTTCTGAGGGCGGGCCCCGCCAGGTGAGGGCGCCGGGCGGGCCGCCGCCGCCTCCTCCTCGTACGCGCCGCAGGTAAGAGCCAGCAGATCCGGCTCCTCGGCCGACCGCCGCTTGCGGCCCGCCGTCGCCAGGGGCAGCAGGGCCAGGGGCGGCGGGTAGCGTGCGGCAGGGGTGGGCGCGGGTGGGCGCGGGACCGCAACGGTCGGAGGGAACAGGGCGGCCGTGTCGGCGGCCGTCACCGCCGCCTCGGCCTCGGTGGGCAGGGGCGGGAAGGCGGCGGCGGCCGCGGCCGCGACGGCGGCCGCGGCGTCGCCGCCCAGCAGCGGCGGCAGGCCGGCGCGAAAGGGGCGGGGACCGGCGAGGCCGCCGCCGCCGCCGCCGCGCGCGCTCAGACCGACCGCCGCCGACGATGCCGCCTGCGCCTCCTCCTCCACCTCCGCCCCCGCCGCCTCCGCCCAGTCCGCCAGGCTGGCGGCCGGCTGGCTGCCGCCGTCGGCGGCGGCATTTATCTGCTGGGCGCCGCCGGCCTCACGCCCCGAAGGGTGCTCGGCCGGGACGCCCCCGCGAAAATCCGTCGCCGGCTTGGACGGGGAGGGGACCGCGGCCGCACCGCCTGCGCCTGCGCCTGCGCTTCCACCTCCTCCCCCTCCGCCATCATTCTCCTCGTCCGATCCGCCACCCGCCAGCAGGCCGTACCTGGAGAAGTGGTCCACCTTGAACTTCCAGACGCCGCCGTCCGCGTCGTAAGACAGGTGGGTGGCGCCCTGGTCGGCGGCCAGGGCGCGCAGGCGGCGGCCGAACCTGTCGATGGCGGCCGGGTCGGCGGTGGGGGCGCCCGTCGCCGGGTCGGACTTGTACACGCCCAGCAGGGTCACCTCCGCCGGCCGGTTGAGGCCGGACCCCACTTCCGGCTTGGCTGTCTCGTCTGGATAGACCTCCACCGCGCCCCGGGCGATGGAGACGACGGAGGCCAGGTCGGCCCGGGTCACGTCGACGGGCTCCAGCCAGCGCACCGCGCCGACGCCGCGCACGCCGACGGTGAAGCCGCGGACGGCCGTCAGGGCGCCGGCGCCGCGGGCCGCCGCGGCGGCCCGCAGGTCGGCCAGGGTGGGCGACATGAAGGCGCCCTCGCCGGCGGGCGGGGTGGGGAGGAGAGCGGTCAGGGAGGTGGACGCCGCGTCCGCCGCGGCGGCCTGCCGCGGCGGGCTGGTGCCGTTGGCTGGCGGAGAGGCCGCCGGTGGGGGCGTGGCCGCAGCCGCAGCGGGCGCGGGGCCCGTCACGCTGGGCAGGGGCGCCCGCACGAAGAAGGCGCGCGGGTCGTCCCGCGGGACGAGCAGGCCGGGCGAGGGCGCGGTGGAGACGGTGCCGCCGCCGCCGCCGCCACCGCCGGCCGTGGCGGTGGAGGCGGCCGGGTAGGCCCCGGCACTGGGCGAGGCGCCGCCCGCCCCGCCGCCGCTCCCCAGGTCGCCGAGCGGCCGCAGGCGCAGGCCCAGGCGGGAGGTCCCCGGGCGGGGCGCCAGCAGGGCGGGCGCCCGGGGCAGGCCGCCCGACGCGGTGGGCGGGCGGGAGGCCAGGCCCAGGCGGGGGCCGCCGTCGGACGCGCCGCCAAACGAGTCGACCGCAGGCGGCGGGGGGAGCGCGCCGTACGGCCCCGCCGCCGCAGCGGCCGCCGCCGCAGCCGCGCCCGCCGCGGCGGCGGCCTGGGCTGCCAGGGTGGCAGGTTGAGCGGCTGGCGCGCCATACGCGCCGCCGAACAAGCCGCCCCCCGCCGGTGCGCCCACGCCAAACAGCGGGGCGGACGAGGCCGGCGGCGCGGCCGGCGGGGCGGCCGCGCCAAACAGGCCACCGCCCGCAGAGGAGAAGCCCCCAAACAGGGAGGGCGGCGCCGCGGGCGCGGACGACGTCTGGGGCGCGGAGAAGCCGCCCAGGCCCCCAAACAGGGGCGGCGGCGCGGCGGAGGACGGCGGCGGGGCGGACCCGAACAGGCCGCCGCCGGGGGCGGGGGGCGGGGCCGACAGGCCGAAGCCCAGGCCGCCAAATAGGGAGGGCGCAGCGGGCGCGGGCGGCGGCGCGGAGGACGCCGCCGCGCCAAACCCACCAAACAGGCCGCCGATGGGGGGGGGAGGTGCGGACGCGGCGGGCGCGCCGAAGAGGCCCATCCCCGGCGCGGGCGTGGCCGAGGCGGGCGCGCCAAAGAGGCCCCCGCCCGGGGCGGGCGTCGCGGAGAGGCCGCCAAACGGGCCGCCGGCTGCGGGCTGCTGCTGCTGCTGCTGGGCCGGCGCGCCAAACAGGCCGGTGCCGGGCGTGGAGGCGGGCGCGCCAAACAGACCGGTGGAGGCGGGCGCGGGCGTGGGCGCGGAGAAGGCGCCCGCGCCGCCGAACGAAAACGCGCCAGGCCCGGCCGAGGCGGCCGGCGCGCCAAACGTGCCGGGCGTGGGCGCGGCCGAGCCGGCGGGCGCGCAGAAGGCGCCGCCGCCAAAGGCGCCGCCAGGCGTGGCCGCGGGCGCGCCAAAGGCACCGGGAGTGGGCGCGGGCGCACCGAAAGCGCCCGGCGCGGGGGCGGGCGCGCCAAAGAGGGAGGTGGAGGGCGGGGCGGCCGACGCGGCGGGCGCGCCAAACAGGCCGCCCCCCGCCGGGGCGGGCGCCGAGAAGGCGCCGCCCGCGCCGCCAAAGCCGAACCCGCCCGCCACCGGCGTGGGCGCGCCAAAGGGCGAGCTGGCGGCGGGCGCGCCGAACCCGCCCGGCGGCGGCGCGGCCGAGCCGGCGGGCGGGCCGCCAAACCCGCCAAAGGCGGTCGAGGCGGTCTGCTGGGCCGGCTGGCCGAACGCGCCCGACCCGGCGGGCGCGCCGAAGGCGCCGCTTCCACCCGGGGCGCCCGTCCCAAAGGCGGGTGTGCCAAAGGGCGAGGATGCGGCGGCGGGCGCCTGCGGGGCGCCGCCAAAGGCGCCGCCGCCAAAGGGGGAGGAGGCGCCGGGGGTGGGCGCGGGCGCGCCAAACCCGCCGCCGGGCGTGGAGCCGAAAAGGGATGACCCGGCCGCGGGCGCCGCGGGCGCCGCGGGCCCGCCTTTACAGCCCGCTTGGTAGTCCTCCCACCGCAGCTCCTCCACCGACTTGTTTGCGTAGATGGGCATGGCGGAGATGGAGTCGAAGAAGACGATGGTCTGTGGTGGAAAGGAGGGGAAGAGGGAGGAGGGCGGAGAACGAGGAAGGGAAAAAAATGATGAGACGCGCGCTGGTGAGAATGAAGAGCGGCGCGCCCGTGCACCGCACGCCACCCCTGCGGCCGCCACCACCACCCCGGTCGATGAAACAGGAGGCCGTCAGCGCGCAGGCAGGCGGGCAGGCATCGCCCCGAGGCCGCCCCGTGCCCCGGAGGCGCAACAAAACAA
>Ga0114918_10003324_pt1 | contig 14216 bp, 14 predicted proteins | sample LantaG_FD_87015 | JGI IMG/M metagenome (GOLD analysis project Ga0114918, IMG submission 87015) | Deep subsurface microbial communities from Baltic Sea to uncover new lineages of life (NeLLi) - Landsort_02402 metaG | ecosystem: Environmental > Aquatic > Marine > Oceanic > Sediment | place...
AATGAAGAGAGAGAGAGAGAGAGAGAGAGAGAGAGAGAGAGAGAGTGGTGGCGGCAGAGAAAGAGAAAGGAGGTCGAGGTAGAGTTTTTTTTTATTCGTCGTCCTTCTTCGGCCTCTTCAGCTATCCGCTGCCTCACTTCCTCAAATCGCTTCTTCAAGCTCTTCCCCCCCCCCTCTTTCAACTTCGACCTTCTTTCGCCTTCTTCTTTTCCCCCACTCTTCCACCCCCGCTCCCGCGCATCGCGCGCGCGGGGGAGCTAGAGCAGCAGATATCTCTCTCTCTCGCTCTCAAGGCCTTTAACCAGCCTCCTTGTCTTTCTTCGAGAAGAGAGAGAGAAAGAGGAGAAGCATCGACTTCGACGAGACCGAGACGTCGTCGAAAACAAAACAAAAACAACAGATTTGTACGTGAAGGCTAGTTTTGGTCTTCTGCACCCCCTCTCTTGCTTTGTTCTTTGCTCGCAGGCCATGAGGATGAAAAGGGCTGCACGCTGGAGTGGAGAAAGGGAGGAGAAACGGCAGTGACGAAGCGGGCGTGCGGCGCTGTTTGAGCATTGGCTATCTCGCTCTTCTTTGCCGGCTGCAGGCGTTTTTCTTCAATCAACGTTGTCGCTTGCCTTTCCTTTCGCTCACTCCTCTCTGCCCCTTCTCTATCCTTCATTCCAAAACCCCCACGACAAAAGAAACGAAACAAAGATGACCAGCGAGAAGACCGCTGAGGGCAAGCCCGCGGGCGTCTCCCTCCCCGGAGGTGAGCCAAAAGAGAGAGTTTTTTTTTCGTTGGCGAAAGAGAAAAAAACAGCATCGGCCCTCGATGCTTTTTTTTTTTCGTCGGGCCGCCGCCGGCTGAGAATGGGCGTTAGATCTCTCCGCCTTCTCGACCACCTGATCGCCCTCCGACCGGCCCGAGGCCGAGCTGAGGGATCGGAGCGTGCACATGGCGGTCGGGGGTCGATCCAGAGGGACTCGCTGGTTGGGATTCCGGGCAGCCGACTTTGATGAGAAGCGAGCGAGCGAGCGAGCAAGCGAGATCGAGGAGGAGCAGGAGCGGAGCGACCCCTCTCGACCTCGACCTCGACCTCTTTCTGTCTTCCTTCCTTTGCTTCTTCCACTCTCCGTCTCCGCTTGGCGCCGCCTTTTCGCTCACCGCACTACCCTCTCTGAAAACAATAAAATCTCGATCCAAAAAACAAAACGAAACAGGCCCCCCGCCGGCAGCAGGCGCTCCTGCTCCCGTGTTTGGCTCCTTTGAGGCCCCGCCGTCGTCGGCCGGCGCCGCCGCCGCCGCCACCGCCGCGCCTCAGGCCGGAGGCGGAGGCGCTGCTCCCTCGCCTCCTCCCCCTCCCCCGCAGCAGCAGCAGCAGCAGCACATGGGCGGCATGGGACGCGGCATGGGACGCGGAGGCGCCAACGGAGGCAACAAGCCCAGAAACAACAACAACCTCGGAGGGATGCGAGGAGGGCAGATTCCCTTTATCCCGCAGCAGGGAGGCTACCCAGGAGTAGCGGGAGGGCCCCCCTACCCGGGCGGGCCCCCCCCGCCGATGGGGAACTGGATGCCCCCTCCCAACTACGGAGGCGGCGGCGGCGTCTTCATGCCTGCTGGGCCAGGCGGGATGCCGATGCCCGGACAGATGATGGTGGGAGGCCCCCCGCCCCCGCCGCCGCCGCCGCTCTCTTACGGCGGTTTCGCGCCGCCCGGAGGCCCCGACGGCCCTGGGATGGGCGGAGGACCTTATGCAGGAGGGATTATGTACGGAGGAGTGCCCCCCGGCGGCGTCCCGCCTGCGGGGCAGTTTGGAGGCGGCGGCCCCGGAGGAGGCCCCCCGCAGCAGATGCCCGGCCCGCCGCAGATGCAGCAGCAGCAGGGGCATATGCCGACGCAGCCCCCGACCGCGGGCTTCCCGGGCGTCATCCCGCGCCCTCCCTTGCCCGCGCGCGCCCGTAAGGTGCTCTCGCTGGTCGACCCGGACTCGAAGCAGGAGATCGACCTGGGCAAGGTGTCTCGCGTGCCCTCGACTCCCAGGTCTGCCGCCGCGGACGAGGCCGCGACCGCGACGCCCGGCGGCGGCGGCGCGACGCCTGGCGGCGCTGCTGGAGCCGCGCCTTCGTCCGCTGCTTCCTCCTCCGCCTCCGCCCCTTCCTCCGCGACCGCCGTGGCCGTCGCGGCGGCCAAGGCGGCAGCCGCCAAGGCCGCCGCGGGAGGCAGCGCCGCCGCGACGCCCTCGAAGCAGCTCGCGATCAAGGCGCCCGACGGGACGACCATCGAGCCGCCGCCGAAACCTGTCTCTTCTTCGAAACCCGCGGCGGCTCCGGCAGCTCCTGCTGCTGCTCCCGCGACGCCCGCGGCACCGGCAGCTCCTCCTGCTCCTGCAGCTGCTGCGGCAGCTCCCGCTGCTCCTGCTGCTGCGGCGGCGGCGGCGCCCAAGCCCGCGGCGCCTGCTGCTGCTTCCGCTGCTCCCGTCGCTCCTGTCGCTGCTGCTCCGGCAGCAGCTCCGACGCCGCCGGCCGAGCCCAAGGCCGCGCCGGCTGCCCCCGCCCCTGCCCCTCCTGTTCCCAAGAAGGAGGATGACGGCTGGGAGACGGTCGGAGGCAAGGCGGCCCAGGAGAAGGCAGCAGCGGCCGCGGCCGCGGCCGCTGCCGCCGCTGCCGCGGCTGCCACCGCCGTGGCCGCGCGCAGCGCCGCCGCCGCTGTTGCTGCTGCTGCTGTCCCCGCCCCCGCCGCAGCTGCCGTGCCTCCTCCTCCTCGTCCTTCTACTTCTTCTCCTGCTGCTGCGTCCTCCTCCTCGTCGATCCCGGCGCCGACCTTCGCCCCCGGGGCCCGCAAGCGGTACCCGCGCGACTGGCTGCTCTCGCAGCACTCGCCGGCGTCCAACCGCGAGATGCCGCGCAACCTCGAGGCGCAGATGGACGTGCTGCTCCCGGGCTGGCCCGCGCAGGGCCTGGCGTCCGGCGGCGTGCCTGGCCTCAACGGCGGGCGCTCCGGGGGGATGCAGTCTGGCGGAGGCGGCGGAGGCGGAGGTGGAGGTGGGATGAGGAACAACAACGATATGATGATGGGAGGAGGCATGGGTGGTGGAATGATGGGCGGAGACCGCAGGCAGGGAGGCCAGATGGGAGGAGGAGGAGGAGGAGGAGGCGGGGGCTTCGGCGGCGGCCCCGGGGGCATGCGCCAGGGCCCCGGCGGGCAGCAGGGGTACAACCAGGTAGGCGGCGGCAACCAGGGAGGAGGCATGATGATGGGCCCTCCTCCGGGCGTCGGCGGCGGCGACGACCGCTGGAAGCAGCGCGGCCCGCAGGCCGGCGGCCCCGGCGGCCCCGGAGGCGGCAACATGCAGCAGGGAGGCATGATGCGCGGCCCCGGCGGCCAGCAGGGCATGATGAATCAGCAGAACCGCGGCCGCCAGCAGAACCAGCAGCAGCAGCAGCAGGAGGCCGACCGCTGGGCGCGCGGGCAGGCGCTGCCCCCCGCCCCCGGCTCCGCCGCCGCCAACAACGCCGCGATGCTGATAATGAGGAAGTCGTCGCTGCACAAGGCCGAGTCGCGCTACATCATCGGGCAGGTGGTCTCGGACGACCCGGAGGAGGCGCGCAAGCAGCGCGAGTTCAAGAGTCTGCTGAACAAGGTAAGGAGGGAGAGAAGAGAGATGGAGGGAGAGAGTTTTTTTTTCGCGATTTTCCTCCTTTCTTTCTTTCTTTCTTTCTTTCTTTCTTTCTTTCTTTCTTTCTTTCTTTCTTTCTTTCCTTCTTTCTTTCTTTCTTTTCCCCAAATTCTCATCATCATCACCCAAAAACCTCCCCTCCCCTCCTCCCTCCCTCACCCCCTCAGGTCACCCCGGACAAGTACGAGACCATCCGCGACAAGATCCTCGCCGTCGGGATCGACGCCCCGAAGACCCTCGGCGGCCTCATCAACCTCGTCTTCGACAAGGCGCTCCGCGACGTCACCTTTTGCGAGATCTACGCCGCGCTGTGCTTCGACCTCAACGCGGCCCTGCCCGAATTCCCGGCCGACCCCCCGGCGGAGGGCGAGCTGGGCGCTGCCGGACCCCCGGACGAGGTCCTCCCTCCGCAGCCGGCGATCACCTTCCGCAGGCTGCTGATCAGCAAGTGCCAGGTCGAGTTCGAGCAGGGCACGCGGGCGATTGCCGCGGTCGAGGCGCGAGAGAAGCAGGCCGCCGCCGACAGGGCCGCCGGGAAAAAGTCCGCCGACGACGACGAGGAGGAGATTGAGGAGACCGAGGCCGACGTCGAGGAGGCCTCGGCGGAGAAGGAAGAAGGCGCTGCTGCGAACGGCGAGGGAGAGAATAAGAAGAAGAGGGAAGATGAGGAGAAAGAGAAGGACAAGGAGAAGGAGAAGGAGACCTCTGCCGCTTCCGCCGAAAAGGAAGAGGGCGAGCTCGCCGAAACCGCTCCTGCTTCCGCTTCCGCTTCTTCCCCTGCTTCCACCGACCGCGCCGCCCCCAAGTTCATCGCCGTCGACGAGGCCAAGCTCGCCGCCAAGGCCGCCGCTGCCGAGGCCCGCGCCAAGCGCCTCGCCGAGGCGCGCGAGGCGCAGGCCGAGCTCGACGCGCGCCGGCGTGCGCTGGGAAACATCCAGTTCATCGGCCAGCTCTACCGCCAGAAGATGCTCACCGAGAAGATCATGCACGCCTGCATCACGACGCTGCTGGGCAACGTCGACGCGCCCCGAGGGGAGGACATCGAGTGCCTGTGCAAGCTGCTGGCGACGGTGGGTCGCCCGCTGGACCAGAGCGTCGCCAAGACGAGGCCGCTGATGGAGGTCTACTTCCAGCGGATCGACGCGCTGTCCAAGTCGGCGGCGCTGGACTCGAGGCTGCGGTTCCTGCTGAAAGACCTGATCGACCTGAGGAACAACCAGTGGGTCGAGAGGCGCAAGAAGGAAGGGCCCAAGACCATCGACGAGATCCACCGCGAGGCGCGCGACGAGCTTGCGAGGCAACGCGCCGCCGACATGAGGCAGGGCCCCGGCAGCGACCGGAGAGGCGGAGGCCAAGACAGGAGAGGCTCCGGCCCTCCCGCCGAGAGGAGGCCCCCTCGCTTCGCCTCCGAGGTCGAGGCCCCGATCAGGCCCATGGCGAGGGCCGGGTCGCACGAGATGTTCGGCGCGGCGTCGTCGCTGAGGCCTGGTGGCGCCGGAGGGGCCGCCGCTGGTGGGGGCGGCGCTTCGGGTTCGGGCGCGTTTGCTCGCGTCGCCGCAGGTGCCGGTCTGGGCCCCAGGGCGCAGCCCTTTGGCAAGCAGGCCCTTTCTCCGTCTTCGTCGACGACTCCTCCTCCTTCGAGCGCCGTCGCTGCTGTTGCTGCCGCGACGGCGGCAAAGGTTGCTGCCGCGAAAGCTGCCGACTCCGAGAAGAAAGAGGCGGAGGCAAGTGCAGCAGCAAGTGCGCTCGCTGCTGCCGCTTCTCCTCCTCCGGCGACGACGCCCTCTGCTGTTTCCCGCGCCGCTTCGCCCGCCCCCTCCGCCGCGGCGCTCTCCCCGGCCGAGGAGGCCGCGCGCTCCAGGGCCAAGACCCTGGCCGTCGAGTTCCAGTCGCTCGGGAGCCTCAAAGAGGTCGACGCGACGCTGGCCGAGCTCGGCATTTCGACGAGCGCGGTCGAAGCCGAGGAGGGAGCAAGCGATGGAGCAGCAGCAGCAGCAGCAGCTTCTCCGTCTCAACCTCTCCTCCCCGAGGCCGAGGCTGCTGCGGCCACGGCGGCCCTCGTCGACGAGCTCTTCCTCACCGCCTACGGCCTCAAGGGCCTCGACAGGGCTAAGTTCCAGGAGCTGGTGGCGCACGTCGCGCAGGCTTCGGCGGGCGCCAAGGCCGGCGTGCCGCGGGCGGTGAGGCTGGTGCTCGACACGCTCGAGGGCGAGGCCGAGGACGCCCCCTTTGCTCCGGCCCTCGTGGGGGAAGCCTCGGCCGGCTTTGTCGTGGAGGGGCTCCTGTCTCTCAAGGAGTTTGCGCAGACGCTGCTGGCCGCCGGTATCGAGGAGTTTGAGGGCGAGGAGGAGGAGGAGGTGGCAGCAAATGCCGACGCCGAAAAGGTCTTGATGGAGAGCGGGACCACTTCCAAGGTCCTGGCTGCTACGCTCTCGGCCCTGGCCAAGCGGAAAGGCGCCGACGAGGCCAAGGCGGCGTGGGCAGCCACGGGCCTTTCGCTCAAGTCTTTCTTGCCCAAGGACGACCGGGAGATCGACGCGCTCGCCGACGACCTGGCCAAGGACTGCGGGCTGAACTAGAAGTGTTTTTTTTTCTTACAAAGTTGAGAGGGAGGGGAGAGAGGGAGAGAGATAGTATATTCTGATCTACTATTTCCAGAGGAGGCGTGTGTTGCCTTTTCTTTATTCTGTTCCTGGAGGGGGTTGGGTGGGGCAGCGTGCTAGAGATAGAGAGTGAGAGAGAGTTTTGTTTTTTTTCAAAAAGAGAGAAGAGAGAAAAAGAGAAAAGAAGAAAAGGAAAAGAGAGAGACAGTAAACAAAAAACAAAACAAAAAAAGTGTTTTTTCATCATCATTCGTTTTTTTGTGTTTCTTCCCGCTACAAGTGCCCCTCTCCACTCTCTCCGTTCTCTCTTGGCGCGCGCGTGACAGCTCGCCATATCGCAGTGCTCGTCGTTTGATTTCTCGCCGCTATTGTCTAGGTCAAATCATCCGCAGAAGTGGTCTTTTTCTCATCCGACGCCGACGCGGCCAAAAGTGCTCCAGCGTCCACTCCAAGCTCCGCGAGCTTGGCAGACAGCACTTCAACCTTGCGCTCTTCCTGTGGGGTGTTGTAGGCATTCAAAAAACGGCGATTGTGAGCGCGGAACGGAGGCAAAAGGGCGCGTTTACTCGTGTAAAAGCATGCCTCACCTCTCCGAGACACACTAAAAGGTCCTCCAGACCGGCTTCCCCTTCTGCTCGGGCCGCTTCCGCAGCCTCGGTGATGCGCCTTTCGATCTTTGAGGCATCGAGACCGGCGGCAGCTGTTGAAATGGAGTGGATGATAGAGAAAAAGAGGGGGAAAGGTGAAATTTTCGTGAAAATGGCACTTTTTTTGCAGCGTTTTTCGCGTTTCTCGAGCTTTTCGAGCGAAAAACACCCGCGATGCTTTCCAAGCTCCAAAAATTCGAATCTCACCTGGGCCTCCGCTGCTGTTCCCAAGGCTCGCAACGCGCGACTCGAGGTCCTGGGCGTGCGCCTCGAGGCCGGCGTAGGCTCCGGCGAGGTCCTGGAGGTCGCGCTCGAACTTGGCTGCTGCTGAGGCCGAGGTCGCCGCGTCGTTGCGAGCAGCGTCGAGTTGGGCTTGAAGTTGGCCACAGCGAGATTGCAAGTCCGCCGTGGGTGCTGCTCCGTTTGAGGTGACTGCCGGTGCGACTGCTGCGGAAGAGAGACGAGCTTGTTGGAGTTGGCTGAGGAGTGGGAGTGGCGGGGTTTTGGGGGAGGTGTGAGAGGGGAGGAAAGAACTCAGAGAGAGGGAGAGAGAGAGGAGAGAGAAGTCTTCGAGCTCTCCTTCGTCACTCGAGTTGCTTTGGAAGCACCAAAAATTCGATTTCGTAGACGGCCTTTCTGCTCACCTCTTTAGCGCCGCTATGGTCGCCTGGGCCTCCTGGAGCCGTTTGGCGTCGGCGGCGGGGGCTGAATCGACGGAAGAGGACGGCGGGTTCGACGCGTCGGGCAGAGTCGAAGGCAGTGACGCCGCGGCCGGCGCGACGAGCGCGTGCTGAAAAGTCGACTCAAACCCGCTCAAGAAAGTCCGCATCTCGTGCGTCAAAGGAGATTGCAACGCATGATCTGTTTTTTGGTAAAGATACAGAGCAGAGAAATGTAAGCTAAGATGCAAACGCCGCAGTGGAAAAGAGCGGAAAAAAATGACAAAGCAACTGGAAACCTTTTACCATCGAGCGAAACGTAAGCTTGGAGCCTTCCGAGCGCGCCAAAGTACTTGGCCAGCCCAATGCGGGACATAATGATGTCTTTGGAGACGGCGCGCGCCTGTTTGGAGTAGAGGAGGAGAGGTTTCGGGCGTAAGTTCACTTCTCCGCACTTTGCTCAAAATCGCCGCATAGTTGTCTTCCGCTTGTCCGTACCTGAACATCTTCGCCGCAATATAAGACGCACTCGCCCAGAAGCACTGCGGACAAGCAGCAGATCAAATCGTCGCACGGAAGAGGCCTGCGGAGAATTGGTACAAAAATAGAGGTCGTGAGCGTTACTGTTCTTCCTTCTTCCGCGGCGACTCGTTCTTTTCTAAACAAACATACCTCTCTATCAGCACCGCGGTCGCCGCGTCGACCCATCCGGGGGCGTTCAGGAGCGCCGCGACGGCCCTGGGGCACTCGACGAGCCAGTCGATCAAAAGCGTCGCGACCGCCGTGGCCAGCGGACGCGCGCTTTCCTCTTGCGGACCACCTGAGGAGAATTGGAATAGTGGGTGTGAGCTGAATCGTCGCAAGTGCGCAGGGAAAGGACGTGCGGAGAAGCAAAGTGCGCACCTGGTAGCTTAAAGTAATTCGCGACTGTCGCGCAGAGGGTTTGCAGCACCAGCCTGTGCGGGCCATTGGTGCCCGGGGCGGATTCCACGGGCAGCTGAAGGAAATAGTCCTTGGCGCAAGTGCTGCCGCGGAACAGCGACGCCGCGACGGAAGACGAAGGAACAGCAAGCGTCGGGTCTGCGTTCAGCAAGCCGCGCACGAGCTCCTGTCCGAAGTTGGAGGGCACGGAACCTGTTGCGGAGCATTCGGGGAGTTGAGACGTGAGATTGCGACGCAAACGGACTCGGCGGCGAAGCTGTGCGACGATTTCGCCGAACTTTTTTTTTCTCTTCACTCGAAGAAAAAAAATCTCTCAACTTCTCTCTCTTCCTCTTCCTCTTCCTCCACCACTCTCCTCCCTTCTCGTCCCTTCTCCTCTCCTCACCTGGCTCCACGGGGGTGATCGTGCCCAACAGCTCGAGCTGGACCTCTTCGTTGCGGCAGCAGAGCCTTCTCAAAACGCCGTCTCCCGCTGCACGCTCGGCGACGCTCGGCGCTCGGAGCGCGGTTCGCAACAGCGCTTGCACAACGGGAAGAAGCTTCCCGACCACCGTGATGTTTGTCCTCGCCAGCGCTACTTGCGCGCCCGCGTTCCCTACGACGAGCATCCCGAGCGCGGTCATGGCCTGGAGGTATTTTTTGGAGAGGTGAAGTTGGTTTCAAGTTGAAGGTTGTTGAGCAAGCGAGAGAGAGAGGGTGAGAGCGAGTGAGAAAGAGAAAGCAAGAGTCAACTGTTGTTTTTCCGAGCCCGCTGCACCCCCTTTAACTCAATTTCAGCCTCTCCCCCCGCGCGGCATCGACCAAGCACATCATCAGCATCAGTCTGTGGGGGTTGGCGGTGGAAAAGGACCACTCGAATTTTCGTGTCTCCGAAAGCAACTCGCCGCGTCGCCACTGGAAAACGACCTCCTCTGCTCTTCTTCTTTCACCCCTTGCAGTGGGTGAAACGTCGTCGAATTCGCGTAAGAAGGCTCCATCTCCCTCCGCCGATGCGCTCAAACGATAGCGATGATGTCAGAGAGCATGCTCCCGCCAAAAAAGAAGCGAAACAACGTGCAAAAGGCAATCGAAACACGCGGCAAAGTAAGCAGAAAACGCGTTTTCGGGGCATTTTTTGAGTTTTTCGGCGTTTTCGACCCCTTTTTGCTCTCACCTTGACCCTCACGGCGTCGTCGGGGACACCGCCGTTGTCCATGCACAGAGCCAGAAGGCTCTGGATGCCTCCATACTGCAGGAGCGCATCCTGGTTTGCAGCGCGGGCCCTGGCGGCCTCAACCGCCGCGGTCGGCGTCGAGGTGCTACTCAACGTCGTCGTCGCTGCTGCTGCTGCTGCTCCTGCTGCTCCCTCGCTTTCATCAGAAGTCCACACCAGCGCCATCACCAGGTCCAGCGCCGCGCAGATGACGACGGCGCGCTGCGGCGTCAGCCTCTTGTTCGGATTGTTCGGCCTCTTGTTCCTCTCTCCTCCTGCTGCTGCAGCAGCAACCTCACGGCCATCGACAGAGAGCAGCGACGGCAACGCCGCCGTGTGCCCTCCCTCGCGGAACAGGACCTGCGTCGCCGGGTTGCGTTCGACCAACGCTGCAGTCAGCTCCAAGAAATCCTGAGCAGCAGCCACTTCCCCGACGGACGCCGCAGACCTCGCTCCCGCCAGAAGCCTCTCGAACGCCCCCTCGAAGGCAGCTATCTTCTGAATTTCGGGCGCCGCTCTCGCGAGCCACAACAGAAGAGGCCTCGCCTCGCCCGCCACGGCCCCGTGGTTGTCCGAGAGCAGGTCCAGCAGCAGGCCCACCCCACCGGGAGAGGACAGCACCGCCGACGCGAGCCTGGGCGCGTGGCTGGCAGCGAGCGCCGCGAGCGTCGCGGTCGCGTGGTATCGGACGCCAAGGTCGGACGAGGCGTCAAAGTTTTCGGGGGTGGTGTTCTGAGGTGACGGAGAGAGCAGGGCGAGCAGCGCCGCGACGTTGGCTGGGTCCCGGGAGAAGAGCTCGCAGTTGATCGCGGCCGGGGAGATTGTCTGGGAGAGAGAGAGAGAGAGAGAGAGAGAGAGAGAAAGAGAGCGAGGTGAGAGAGAAAAGAAAAAGAAAAGAGAGAAAAGGTCGAAAGAAAAAGAAGAAGAAAACTCAGTCTCCTCGTCGTCGTTGTTTACCTGTTGGAATTCCGATTCTTCTGCTTTTTCTTTTCCCGATTCCAATTCCCCGAGCGCAGAGGACAGGCACTCGAGCACGGCCCTGAGGGTCTCGAGGTCGCGGGGCTGGTACCTGAGAGCCGCGGCGAGCGAAGGGAGGCCCGCCGAGCCCACGGCCTCCTGCGCCGCGGAAGGGTAGTCGGAGAGCAGGTCTCGGAGCCGCTCCGCTGCCTCTCGTCGTCGTTCGATGGGGGCTGCTGGGTCTGCCAGCGAGTCTGCGAGCGAGGAGACTGCTGCGTCGGCGTTTAAGGCTGGGCGGGGTGGAGTTTTTGAAGGGGTGGAGGAGGAGGAAGGGAGGGAAGAGAGAGTTTTTTTTTTTGAATTTTTTTCCCGTCAAGATCGATGGTCGATCGATGTATTTCGGTTCTCTCGCTTTTCCCCCTCGCTTCGATTCACCGCGCTCGCCCGCACCGCCCATCGCAGCGCCCAGGCGGTTGAACATCTCGAATCACTCGCGCACGTGGGAGAGAAGGAGAAATCCGATGCGTTGAGAGAGAGGACAGAGGGGGCGACAATGGGGACGGGCGAGTCGAAAAGAAAACAAAAAAAGTCGACTCTCTCGCTCGGACGTCGAGCGAAATTTTGAGCAACATCGGTTTGTCAAAACTTTATTTCTCTTTCGTTTTTCATTGGGAGAAAGAAAGAGTTGGTCGTCGTCGGCCCTTTCTACGCTAGTGCGCCCCTCTGACGCTTCCGTTTCCAATTCTAGCGCACGTGATCCTCGTCTCTCTTGGCCCTGGACGAGCTTTCATCACTTGACAAGGAGCAGAAGAGACCAGGAGAACGGGCGTGAAAAAAGATGGAGGTCGATGGCGAGAGCACCGTCGTCGCTCCTTCCTCTTCTTCCCCGCTCTCCCTGCCCATCTTCGCTGTCATCCGCGCCGCTCAGGCCGCGCACGGCCTGCGTTACTCCGACTACGCGCGGTACAGGTGCGTTATTGAGACGAATCGTGTGGAGTGGAAAAAGAGGGGGCTCCTCAAGAAGAGAGAGACCATCAATCAATCGATCAAAAAGACGGCGGCGATCAAACTCTCGCTCAACCTTTCTCTCGACCCCAACCTCGACTCTTCTCTCAGGTCCTTCTGCTCCAAGAAGCTCCGCCGCCTGTCATGCTCGCTCAAGCTCAACGCGCAGACCCAGCGCGGCAAGTTCGTCAAGCGCAAGATCGAGCCCGAGGCCACGACGGAAGTCGGGTAAGAGTAAAAGGAGGAGTTTTTCGTTTCGTTTTTTTTTCGTTTCCCTTGTTCGTCACGCACTCACCCCTTTCTCTCTCTCTCTCTTCCTTCCCTTTATACAACAACTCATCACTCCAGCCAACTCTCCCTCTTGCTAACTTCTGCCGAACGCGCCTGGTCTCGAGCCCAGGAGGCCAAGCTCGCGCTCGAATCCGGGCCCGACATGAGCAAAAAGCGCGTTTTGCTCTCGAGGTCTTCCAAAGCAGCCTTCTGGGGACGGGAGCTCGCAGCTGCTGCGGTCGCTGCAGGGGACTCGCGCACCGCCGTCGAGGCGGCAGCGTATTCCGCGTGGCTCGATGGGCTCGCGGCGATGGAGCGTGCCCCCGGCGCCGGGAAGCAAGGCGGCGACGGCTCTTCCATCGTCGACGTCGAGGCGTCGGCCGCGGCGTGGTCGTCGGCGCTCGAGGCCCTCGCTCGCGCCGGGGAGCTCTGCTCGAGGCTCGCTGCCTCTTCCGCCGGGTTCGAACCCGAAAGCAGCAGCGACGTCTCCCCCGCCGACGCTCGCGCCGCAGCGAGGGCGCAGGCGGCGGACGTCGCCCCCTTGGTCCGCTTCTGCCAGCACCAGCTCGGGCGCGCAAAAGCGCCTTCTTCTTCGCCGTCGTCGTCGGACCCAGAGCGGATCGCCGCGGCTGCCGCCGAGGGCGCTGGCGCTGCCGCGGGTCCCAAAATGAAGGCGGCGCTCGAGGAGCTCCGCGCCGGGGAAGGGAAAGATGTCGATGACGATGACGACGCGACGATCAACAAAGAACGCCCTTCTTCTTCGTCGGCGTCTCCTTCGACGTTTTCTTGGCGTGGCGGCTCGTTCTCCGTTCCATCGGAGCGCGCCCGCTCGGCGCTGGCGGCGGCGCAGGCCGCGCTCGCAGAGGCCCGCAAGGTCGAAGGGGACGCCGCGGCGCACCTCGCGGCCCTGGACCGAGCGCTGGTGGCCTTTGGCGACGCCAAGGGCATCGTGAGACAGCAGCAGCAAGCTGGAGGAGCAGGAGGAGGAGCAACGGCGGCCGCGGCAGCTTCCTCTTCTTCTTCTGCCGACGCCGCACGCGCCGCAGCAAACGCGCGCTCCCTCGCCCTCGCCGTCACGGGTGCCGCCCTCGACGCCGCCCTCGAACGCGGCCGCCTGGCTGCTTCTCTGCTCTCGCGGGCCCTCGACGGAGGCGAGGAAGAGGCCGCGATGATCCTGAAAGTCAAGGAGGCCGCGCTGCTCGTTTCGGCAGAGGCGGCGGCGGCAGAGGCGGCGACCGAAACAACAACGACAACTTCTTCTTCTGCTGCTGCTCTTACCGAGAAGAAGAAAAAGCAGCAGCGCCGCAGGGCCGCGGCCGCGGTCAAGTGCCCCACCAAGCCCGAGGACGCCGTGCGGGCCTACACGTCGCTGGCCAAGACGGCGAAGCAGCTGGGCGAGGTCGCCGCCGCTCTGGGAGGGACCACGGGGGAGCTGCTCCTCGACGAGGCCGCGGCCCTGGGCGCGGACGCCTCCGCCAGGCGCACCTTCTGGGCGGCGAGGGCCTTCCTGGCCTCCAGGAGGTGCCCCGACGCGATGGCGCTGCTCGACAGGGCGCGCGAGCGGGCGCGGGCCGCCGTGGAGGCGCACGAGGAGTGCTCGAGGCCCGACGGCGCAGCGATCTCGGCGCTGCGGTCGCTGGCCGAGGACGCCTGCCCCGGGTGGAGGGCCGTGGCGCACGCCGAGGCGGCCGCCAAGACCGCGAGGGGGGTCAGGGCCGCCGGGGCGAAGGTGGCGGGCCTGAAGGTTGCTAGCGGAAAGAAGAAGAGGAGGAGCGAAGATGATGACGAAGACGGAGACGACGAAGAAGAAGAGGAACAGCGGCAGCAGCGAGCACCGAAGCGCCCCTTTTTGATGGATCGACTTGACGACTGGGCCTCCTGCGCCCCCGCCATGATCGCGCCGATCCCGCCCAGGCTGGAGACCGTGCCGGTGAGGCCGTTCGTGCTCGACGTGGCGTTCGACGGCGTCGTGCCTCCGGACATCTCGAGGCGCGTTGGCAAGGCCGCCACCGCTCGCAGTGCTTCTGCTTCTTCTTCCGCCGCCGCCGCTGCAAGGCCTAGTTCCGCTTCTGCTGCTACTGGAGCGTCCGAGGAAGAGAGCGCCGGAACGCTGTCGAAGCTCGCGGGTGCCTTTGGGTGGGGGAGCAAGTGATGAAACGAGAGAAAGAGAGAGAGAGAGAGAGAGAGAGAGAGAGAGAGAGAGAGAGAGAGAGAGAGAGAGAGAGAGAGAGAGAGAGAGAGAGAGAGAGAGAGAGAGAGAGAGAGAGAGAGAGAGAGAG